>ERZ1643247.46-NODE-46-length-171226-cov-50.425031_pt1 | contig 171226 bp, 155 predicted proteins | sample MGYA00579264_ERZ1643247 | MGnify/ENA primary metagenome ERZ1643247 (study PRJEB29033, sample SAMEA4952262) | chicken gut metagenome | biome: Broiler Chicken; feature: Gastrointestinal Tract; material: Caecum | place: Ireland | collected 2018 | study: Broiler... | reverse complement strand
AGGGCTTAAAGTCGTGCTTCTGCACGAACTTCATGAGCCCGCGGATTGCGGCGACCGAGACGATAAACGCGACCGCCATGCCCAAAACGAGCACCGCGACCTCAAACGATGTAAAGCCGCGCGGGAACCCAGGTTCATTCTCAGGCACTTTTTGCAAATTTTCTTGAAATGGCACACAAAAATAGACGATCGTGAACCTCCCCCGCATTTCCCGCGCCAGCAAACGGAAACCGGCCCCTCCCCGCGCATGGCAGGAAGGGGCCGGTTTTTCTATGGTTCTCGGATGTTTTATTGGCAATTGACCGTAAAGAGCTTGTACGTGTTCCCATCAATATTGCAGTAGACGCCGACCGTGTCGCCGCGGCCCGTGACCGTCAGGCGGCAGAGATAGCGGCCTTCTGCGTCCGGATAGGCGTCTTTGACGATTGCAGTCTGGAGCATGTCGCCGTTGGCCGTATTAAACGTATAGCTCGCATCTGGGTCGTCGGGCTTGACCCAGAACTGATACGTCTGGCCGACTGACATCGCGAAGTCAATTGTCGTGTCGGACGTCAGCGGGCGCGGGACAACCTTCATCGTGAAGAGTTTCACGCCATTGACATAGATGCCGGTCGTATCGTTCGCGGTACCCGGCGCGCCGAGGCCGTAGAGCGTATAGGTGCCCTTACGCGTCGCGGGATTCCACGCAGAAACCGTGTCCGTCGCGATGGACTTGCCGTTTCCGGCGGTCAGGGTGAAACCATCCAGATCATTCTCATTCGTGAACACAACCTGGAAGCAGCTCGACTGCGGGATTTCAATGACGTCGTCGGGGGAAGAAATCGTAACCGTGCGGCCGTTTTGGAGGGTGACCTTCGTCGTCATCTCGGACTCGGGAGAGGCGGGGTTAGAGGGGGTACCCGGATTGGAGGGATTCGACGGCGGCGGAGTTGGCGTGCCGCTGCCACCAGGAGTAGAAGGATGATCGCTTCCTCCTGGCGTCTCATCATCACCTGTCTCTGTATCTACCACCAGATAAGATTGATCTGATGTAGGTTCTATGGTTCCTTCCTCTTGATCTCCATTGGTTTTACTCATAACATAATTGTTCGTTTTGTAAGCTGGCTGCAATGTCGTCATGAATGTGTCCCCTGTCGTTAAGGGGATATCATCTCTCTTTACGGTACGAAGCACGTCATCTCCCGCTTTTTCATTAACGGTGATATCCATGTTTCCAGCACCGGTCGCAACAATTTTCAGGTGATAGGTGCTGTTCCAAAGCGTAGCACGCTTTATCGTGTCGTTGCCATTTGGAATAACCTCCATAACGGCATCCTCTGTCGTTTTTACGACCTGATCGCCGACAATTGCTCCCTGCAAATTATTGTTTTCGTCATACACATACATGTCAATCGGGCAAGCTGCATTGTACTCTGTGCTAAAGGAAGTCAAAATGGCAAATGTAAGCCCAGACAAGTTTTTATACTTCGAATTTTTAAGTAAATCCGAAATTGCACCACAAGACAATGCATCTGCTATTGTGTTTACATCGTTCCCATACGCAAGATCATATGCATTCTTAAGCTCACTGTAAATCAAGTCGTAGCAGGAATTTACAAATGAATCGATATCTGCATAGACTAAATAAGCACATACCCCAGACTTTACAAAACCAGCAGGTAAATCGCCTTTCGTAATCGAATAAGATAGCGTCCCTAGCTGGCCAAAGGCACCGCCATCATCCATGCCATAGGCTCCACCTGTGTAAGTAATCGTAAACTCTATTTCGCCATAGTCTTCGGTTTTCAATACCATTGGCAACGTAAATGTAATATCTTTTACGCTCTGGTTAAAGCCCCAATTCTCGAAATATTTATTAAATGCCTTCTCAACGATGTCCTTGTTAAGTTGCTCTTCGAGCGTCAACACCGGTTCCGATGTGGATGCTGAAATAGCCGTATACAAAGTTGCAATTCCGATTTGATTCTTTTGCTTTTTCGTAAGAAGGCTGTCAATTGTATTCGTACCTGGAATCCATACAACAATATCTTCTATATCCAGCTTATCGAGCTCTTTTGCCGCTTCTTTTGCAGCATCCTTCACTTCCTCAGAATCTTCCATAGGAACATATGCATTTTCTGGGTAAGCTGCAACCAACGTGTCCCAGTTCCCGCCAGGCATTTCGAGCGTCTGTCCGGCACCGCTTGTCATGGGAAGCGACGTCACCGCAACATTCACGCTCTTCTGCGTAATGCCCTGCTCCGGCACATATTTCGAGTTGATCGAAACCGGCACCTCGAGCGTGACGGAATCGCCAACAGCCAGCGTCGTCTTCTCCTGGGGAACCTTGACGTCCTGCGTAACCTTCGGGTCTCCAAACCACGGGTCGGAATACTTGTCGCCAAAGCAAAGGAAGCTGCCCACGTCGCCATTATTGTTCCCGTCCGAGAGTTCGAGCGTAATCGAGTCCGTAAACTGCACGTTCAGTTCAGGCTGCTGCTTGAGCGCGTTGAGATCCACGCCGTCCGGGAAATTCGACGAAGGATTCGTGAGGGTAACGCTAGCTTTCAGCGACGTCTGGTCATACTGATCGTTCCGGTACGTCACCCGGTCGGGGTTCCAGGAAACGGACAGGTCCACGTGCGGCGCATAGCTGCTCAGCGCTTTCGCGTACTCAATTTGGTTGTTGTAGAGCATGAACAGCGCCTTTTGGTTGAGCACTTTGGAAACGCTGTCCGCAAATCCATCCGCGATGGCATACGACTGCCCGTCGATGGTCGCTGTCGCGGGCGTGCTGCTCGTATTGACAGCCGTCGGCGTGCCGATGACCGTTTTCACGCTGCGAATTAAGAAAATTTCGTTCCCATCCGCATAAAACTGTACGGGTGTCTCCATCCATCCAATGAGTCCACCAGGAATTGATGAAGGTCTATACCACTGGTACGTCTTCAAACCCGCGTCCGTATCAATTTCTACTTCGATTTCACCGCCAGCGCTTTTCAGCGTTCCTACTTGCGGAGAAATGACTTTTAAACTGACAACGCGGTTCTGCGCGTCAAACGTGCCGTAGATGTATTGATTCTGAAGGCTATTGTCAGTCATCTCGATGTCCAGATCGACGCCTGGTGCAACCTGCAAGGTGTGCTCCCCATCGATATCAATGGTAATCGAATTGGTTGTGTTGGATAGGACTTTGCCGAACCACTCTGTGGTCGCGACCGGGGATTCTTCGCCTTCTTCCGGATAACCTCCAGGGAATTCACTCAGCGGCTTGTAGGATATTTCATTTTCTTTGCAGTAACTTTCAGCATAAGAATCGGTGTTACAGTAAGCAGTAAGATCATTTGAAGTGTAGAAAAATACTTGACCAACAATAGAGGTTACGCTGTCTGGAATAGCGATACTCGTCAACTTGCTGCAATTGCTAAAAGCTGAAGACCCGATAGACTTCACTCCATTTAAAATTATGACACTTTCCAAATTTGAGCAATAGGAAAACGCTTCTTTCCCAATCGAAACCACATTTCCTGGGATCGTTATACTCGTTAGGTGTAAACAGCTTGAAAACGTGTTCCCTTCAATTGAAGTTATGCCTTTGGGCAGTTGAATATTTGAAATTGCACAGCTTCTAAAGGCACTTCCTCCAATATAGCTTACACTTTCAGGAATGGTTATCTTTTTTAAATTTCCACACCCTTCAAAAGCTGACCCTTCAATATGTGTTACACTTTGGGGAATATCCATGCTTGTTAAGCTGGAGCAGTCATAGAAAGTATTGTTCTCAATGATTTTTAACTGATTTGGCAAAGAGATATTTGTAAGCTGATAGCAGCAGTAAAATGCATCTGCTCCTATTTCTTCCACACTATTTGGAATTACAACAGTAGTAAGCGATCCACATTGTGAAAAAGCGTATCCCCCTATAGACTCCACACCATCGAGCATTGTCACAATAGATAATCCACTGCTAGCAAAAGCGTGATCACCAATAGTTTTTACACTACCTGGAATGGTGATACTAGTGAGTCCACAACCCATAAATGTATTATCTCCAATTTCAGTGACACTACTTGGAATTTCTACACTTTTTAAATTAGAGCAAGACATAAAAGCCCAATTTCCGATCGATGTAACACCAGTCGGTATCTCGATAGTTTCCAGATTATACGCTTGACAAAATGCATTTGCGTTTATTGATGTAACGCCACTACTCAATTTAACGATTTTGACCTCAGTTAAATATGCAAGTCTGTTATTTACCCAATTGCTCATCCCCTCGTCATCTTGAATTGTCAACACACCATCTGCATCTAAGTTCCACCCGTCACCCTCAACCGGCTGTATAGCTGCACGTGTGGCGACTGTAGTGGCAGTCCCTCCATCCGTTCCCGGCCCCGCCGCCAGCGCCCCCACCGGCGCGCAGCTCCACACGAGCGCGCTCGCGGTCACGGCAGCCACGAAACTTCGCAGCCAATGTTTCTTTTTCATCACGTTCTCTCCTTTCGCTTTCCGCATCCGGCGCGGAGTTTGCAATTTTGTGTCTATAAGTGTAGTATACGCCTTTCCTTTTTTTGATGCATTAACGCAGGTTAATTCTCAGGCACTTTTTGCAAATTTTCTTGAAATGGCACACAAAAATAGACAATCATGAACCTCACCCGCATCTTCCGCGCCAGCAAACGAAAAACGGCCCCTCCCCGCGCAAAGCAGGAAGGGGCCGGTTTTTCTAGGGTTCTAGGATGCTTTATCGGCAGTCGACCGTAAAGAGCTTGTACGTGTTCCCGTCGATTGAGCAGTAGACGCCGACCGTGTCGCCGCGGCCTGTGACCGTCAAGCGGCAGAGGTAGCGGCCTTGTTCGTCCGGATAAGCGTCCTTCACAATCGCAGTCTGGAGCATGTCGCCGTTCGCCGTATTAAACGTATAGCTAGCAGATGGATCGTCGGGCTTAACCCAGAACTGATACGTCTGCCCAACATGCATCGCAAAATCGACCGTCGTGTCGCTTGTTAACGGCCGCGGGACAACTTTCATCGAGAAGAGTTTCACGCCGTTGACATAGATGCCGGTCGTGTCGTTTACGGTGCCCGGTGCGCCGAGGCCGTAGAGCGTGTACGTGCCACGTTTCGTCGCGGGGTTCCACGCAGAAACCGTATCCGTCGCGATGGACTTGCCGTTGCCGGCGGTCAGAGCGAAGGTGGGAATGGATTTCGCGCTCTGGAAGCGCACCTCGAACGTGCTCGACTGCGGGATTTCAATCACGTCGTCGGGGGAAGAAATCGTGACGGTGCGGCCGTTTTGGAGGGTGACCTGGGTCAAAAGCCCCGTATCGCCGGGCTCGTCGATCACGACCGGGTTTTCATCGTCCTCCGAAAGATGACCGCGGGTCCCTTCAAAGACCTGGATGGCCGGGCTTTCGACTGCGTTTTGGATGCCGCCGTCGACGACCGACGCGCGCAGCACGTACATCGTGCCGTCATCCGTGCCCGTAAAGGAGACGTTCCAATCATCCGGGATATAGCAGATCTTCATGTAGTCGCGGCTGCCGCGCGCGGTTTCCAATACATGGAAATACGGCTCATAGCCCGCCGCAATCCTCTGCTCGCCGTCCGCCAGGAACGCGATCTGTTTCCCCGTGTCGTCCGTCACCGTGACCGAGACCGGGCAGGCAATCGTGACGACCTGCGCGTTGGGCCCCAGGTTGACCGTGTTCGAGTCCGGGTTGTACGAAAGGTTGACGTCGTGGCAATGGATATTCGAAATCCGCTCCTTTTCAAACGACGTGATCGAAATCGCCGTCGAATACCAGCTCGCGTCCTCCATCGCCTGGTTCGTCCACGGGCGCAGATGCTTCTGCGCGTCCTGCAGGCAGAATTCCTCAAACGTGATGCCGAAATCGCACAGCATCAAGGCGCTGCACCGCCAAACGCGCACGGCCTCATCGAAGCGGCACGCCTCCAAAAACGCATCGTCCGTACCCTCCGCGCGCGAAAGCCGGGCGCCGTAATCGTCCGCGGCCTGCACCGCGCAGTTTGCGAGGAAATACAGATGGTAGATCATCGAGGCCGCATATGCGCGGTCGTCGATCTTCGTCGCGCAGTCGACGAGGAACATGGTACCGGCCGCCGTCAGGCCCGCGGCTTTGCGCAGGGCATTGAGCTCTTTGACGATCGGGATCTGACCCAATAAGAGGTCGATACCGGTCTCCGCAAACGAGGAGGCGAGGTTTTCGGCGCCGGCTTTTGCAAATCTTGCCGCGATCTGCTGCGCGCTCGTTGCCTCATCGCTCGCGTTGACCAAAAAGTTCTGCGCGGCGGCGGAAAGAGACTCCTTAAAATACACCTCATCGCATCCGCCGATGAAGACGGGGTTGCCGTTCGAATCCGTCTGCGCCGCGGTGCCCGCGTAATACATAATCAGCACGAGGACATCTTTAAATGTATCGGACGCCGTGCAGTAGGCGTCGTAGCACGCATAGTATGTGACCATTTCGGAGGCGGTGTCGAGCGCCGCGCCAAGCAATGAACTGATCGCGTCGCCCCGATAGCCCGCCTTGCCGTTGAGCGTATCGAGGAAATTCTTCTGGTCCTCGACTTTCACATATTTATCGACGACGACGGAACACTTCCCGTACAGCTCGGCAAAGGTGTCCGGGTCCTCGGTGACTTTCAGCTGGTCGAGTGCCTGGGTCAGCGTCTGCCACTCCTGCCGGTACGTTTCGAGCGATACGTTTGCCTTTTGGGCAAGTGTATCCGCATGGTCGGCGGCGTAATTCGAGAGATCTTTTAACAGCAGCACGGTATCGTCCTGCAAAGCCGCCGTGCTCGCCTCTTTGACGATATCCTGATAATACGAGCTCGTCACGATGTCCGCTAAAATGAGCTCGTAATTGGACACCGCGCCGTCGACGAAATCGAAATTCATATTGAGCGCATCGGTGATGACGGACGCGACGTTATAGTTCGTGCTGACCTTGTCTTCCGCCGCGTCGAGCACGATATTGCCGAGCAGCGTGTTCGTATTCTGCCGCTGTGTGCTGCCCTCTACCGGCAGGCTGATCTTCTGCACGTCCTGGTCGAAGCCGCTGCGGTAATACGCGGTGTGCTGGTTTATATACAGCTGCTTGAGCTGTTCCTGCGTGAGGTCCTCGGCGACTTCCCCGAATGTAAATTCCAAATCGTCCGCATCCGTCACTTCATAGTATCCAGAATTTTGGATGTCCTCTAAGAAGCGCTTTCCAAACTCTAAAGAATTCCCCGACAAGTTATGGAAAAACCCCATCGTATACAGATGATAGTCCTTCATAATTTCTTGGGCAACGTTGTAGGCACCGTTTGCATAGCGGTAATAGAAAGAATCGGACGAAGTATACGGTCCTTGTGTCGTGGCGTCTCCTTGTTCGGGGATGCCGTCGGTCAAAAGGATGATATTTTTGACGGCGTCCTCCCGCGCGGAAGTATCCATCAAATTTTTCGCTTCGGTGAGCGCTTCGCTCGTGTTTGTGCCGCCGCCCAAGCGAATATCCGCAATCGTTTGTTCGACTGCGGAAAGGTCACTCTCAAACGGATAGACCGTATAAGAAGATTCCCAAACCACGAGGGCAACCCGGTTATCCCCAGAGGATGCCAGCAGCTGCTGACAAAATTTTGCCGCCGCCTCCTTCATCGTTGTAAAGGGGGTCCCTCGCATGCTGCTTGAAACGTCCAGCATCAAAACAATGTCCCTTTTTACACCCGAGGAACCGTCTGCCGCGAATGCGTTGAAGGGGATCAGTAAAAACGCCATCGTGAAAGCCAGCACAAAACTGAGCAGCCTCCTGCCTATTTTCATTTGCTTTCTCCTCCATTCCGATTGTTCTTGGATTTGAGAGTCCAAAAAGGATGCGCCGGTCCCCCCTTTCCCCAATCGCGCGGCACTTCCAGCTGAAAACGCCCGCGCCGGTTTTCTCTCCTTTGGACTCCAACGACTACAATTGTATTATACACGTTTTTCCGTGCGAATGCATTCTTTTTTGTGCGTCCAACATGATTTTTTGAAAATTTTTTAGAGAATTTATGGGATTTTTTGCCCTTTAAGTATGTTGCACGATGATTTTGAACGGCCGCGCCAGTCAGAAAAAATTGCAAAAGACAGCAACCGGCCCCTCCCCGCCAAAGCAGGAAGAGGCCGGTTGCATAACAATCGTGATGGCGCTGACGCATCACGAGGCTGTGCAGTCGTAAAGGGATAGACAAGGACGCAAGGCCCTTGCAGGTCAAGCACACAATGCTACTGTGACGCGGAGTTTTTTAGAAATTCAGAATGGCCTACATGGCCAAAGTCCAGAAAGATAACGCTCGAGAGGCTGCTTCATGGAATGAAGAATACGTAAATCAAAAGGAGAACCGCTACAATGGGCATACCGATTGCGATCGTCTTTACATTTTTCCGAAGCTTTTCCGGAACTGATTTTCGTATCGTTGCTGAAATACAACTATAAGAGCTCGATACGCAAAAGACCATCAGCAAAATAAAAGCAAGCAGCGAAAGGATGCGCTGCGCAGCCGCATATTGCGGGAAGTAGGATGCAAGGATTGTATGCGCACTGACACAGAATCCGCAGCAGGCGATGGAACCAACGATGACGATTTCTTCCCATAAGTATTGCAGCCAAGCAATCTGCTTCCCCGTTTTTCGATAGCCGAGAATACACAGCACGATAAAGAAGATCATGATGGCTGGAATTCCAAAAATCAAAAAAATATTTGCAAGGCTCATAATCCGGCTCCCCTTTTTCTGAATCTTTCATGTAAATAAATGACATAGCAGATAATTTGACACGCAGACAACAGAACTGCCCTTTCGCCTGCCCTGGTTTGGTATATCCCGCAAAAAGACGGATGGCGCACCTCACGGAATGAAAAAAATGCACACAAGCATCAGGACAATCGCGATGGGGCCCATGACTGCGGCCAATTTAAATTGCGCGGCGCGGTCTCCCTGCACGGCTTTTCTGGCGACCGCTGATCCAAAGACAAAAGAAGCACTTGCGAAGAAGGCAAGGAAGAAGAAGACCGACAGCCAAACAAACACGTTTCTTCCATCCGCTGATGCAAAAGCGTATTCGTCAATCACCGTTGTCGCGACCCCACAGCAGCACGCCGCGAGGAACGGGACGTATAGAAGAAGAAAATCACGCGGGGATTTCATCCAATCGGCAAATTTTTTATCTCTCCGGTACTTGCGCACGGACAGAATCGTAAAGCCAATCAGCAGGATCGGAACGACATAAATAATAAATATATTTTTTACGCTCACGATTACATTGCTCCTTTTCTGCTCGTTTACCTAGGTACCATCCGGCGCGCCGGAAGCACTGCGGGAATGCAGGGATAACAAAAAGGCTTAGGTTACCCTAAGCCTTTTTATTCTGGACAACGGCGAACCGCTATCTGTCTGCCGCCTTTGACGTGGTGCGCGAGACGGGACTTGAACCCGTACGTCATACAACACACGCCCCTCAAACGTGCCTGTCTGCCAATTCCAGCACTCGCGCATTTCAAGCGGCGAGAATTATTATAGCATTACAACGGGCAGATTGTCAAGCCTTTTCTGCAAAATTCGAAAAAATATTTTTGCAGGCCGCTTCCAGGGCCGGCAGATCCAAAATGGCGTTGAGCACCTGCAGCAGGGCGTTGGCGGAAAGATGGCTCGGCAGGCCGAGCGCCTGCTGCAGCATCTGGCGGCGCTTCGCGCTGTCCTGCGTACCGGAAAGGCCTAAGCGGAAAAAGTCCGCCTTGGTGATGGGCGCCGTCGCGCACGGCACCGGTTCGCTTTCGACGCCCGCGCGCCGCAGGGCCTCGCGCAAGACGTCGAGCGGCATGCCTTCGACGCCGAGTTTTCCCTCTTTGCTTGGGGTTTTCTTGCGCTTTTCTTTGCCGAACAGATCCGGGATATAGGCATGGCGCACTTTGGACGGGTCGATGCTCCCTTTGAGGAAATTGCGGATCTGGAATCCTGCGCCGTCGCTGTCCGTCAAGATCAGCAGGCCGCGCGTATCGGCTAAGCGGCGCAGCAGATCCAAAAGCGCGCGGTCTTTATAAATGCCGAACCCGTGCGTTTCGACAATGAGGCCGTCGATGAGGGCGGAGAGCTTGATTTTATCGTATTTCCCCTCCACGACGACCGCTTCCCGCACGTGCAGTTTCTCGGTCATGCATGCACCTCCCCGCTGGCGATTACCAATAATTTCGCGATGGCTTCCTCCAAAACGATCCGCGCCGCGGTGCGCGCGCCTTTTAAGGCGAGATCCGTCTGCAGGAGCACCTGCAGGCTCTCGCGCAGCTGCCCGGTCGATAGGCCGCGCATATCGCGCTCCGCGTTTTTCAGGCGGAATTCCTTGCGCTTATAATCGAAATGGTTTGCCGGCTCCAAAACGCCCTCGCCGCTCTGCAGCGCGCAGCGGACGCGGTAAAGGTCAAGGTAGGTGCCGGAAAGGACCGCCAGAATGCCGACCGGTTCCTCGTTTTGCGAGAGCAGAAGGTCCAGCGTCTCATAGGCCTTGGCATACCTCCCCGCCAGCAAATGACGGCTCAAGTCATAGACCCGCGCTTCCAGGTTGCGCGTGACGAGGGCATCGATGGCCGAAAGGGCCACAGGGCCGCTTCCCGTAAAGGCGCAGACTTTTTCCAATTCATTGAAGAGAGAGGACAAATCCTCCCCCACATACGAAACGATGCGGGCGGCAGCGCTGCGGTCGAGGATACAATCGTATTTTGCGGCCCTTTGTATGAGCAGCCGCTCGAGTTCCTGCGGCTTGCGGCGCGGGAAGGACACGCAGGCCCCGTGTTGGAGAAAGCAGTCGTAAAGGGCTTTCCACTTTTTATCCGAGCGGAAAGGCGGGCTGGTTGAGACAAAGGAGCAGACACAGACCGTGGAATCCGACACCTCTTCGAACGCCTGCGTGAGCTTTTTGAGCTCCGACGGGGAACGTCCGTCGAGCGTCAAGTCGCGCACGCGCACGCATTTTCGCTCGGCCATAAACGGAAGCGCCTGCATGGCGTCGGCGAGAGACTCCGCCGGGACATCGCCCGCAAAGACCTGCAGGTTAAAATCCAAAAAGGATTTGCCGGCCGCTTTCTGGGAAAGGCGGTCCGCCCACTGCGAGACCAGGTACTTCTCTTCCCCATACAGCACATAAAGGCCGGAAAGGCTGCCGCCCTCTATCGTTTTGCGAAACTGGCTTTCGGAAAGCTCTGGCATCAATCGTTCCTCCTCACTTTCAAATCGTTTGGCAGATGCGGTTCCAAGACGAGGTCCTGCGCATTTCCCATCACAATCGGCTGGCCGTGCGCATGCGCGTAAGCGGCGAACGCCGCGGCATTTTCCCCGATCTGTTCGTCCGGATACGCACACAGGCAGGTCATCGACGGCTGCAGCGCCTCGGCTTCTTCGCCGGAAGGGAGCGCGGCACAGACGAGGACGTCGGCATCCAGGAAAGCGGCCGGGAGCTCGGAATAGTCCGCATACGCCCCCACGAACAAGATAGAGGTGCCCTCCACCTCCAGCAGCGCGGCGGACGCATCATACAACAAAAGGGCGCGGCCGTCCCAAAGGGATATTGACGATGCGCCCTGCAGCACAGGAGCGGCCGCGGCGGCGGGAAGATCCGCTTGTTCCACATCCGGGGGCAGCAGCAATTGCGCCGGCTGCCAGGTTTGCAGAATCTGGGAAGCCCGCTGCACCTCGCCTTTCCAACCCGACAAAAGCGCTGCCGCTTCGAGGGAACGCGTGCCGCAGCGCCGGAGAATCGCCTGCACCCGTGCCTGCCCGGCCCCACAGCCAATCACCACACTTTGGCCATGATAGGAGACCACCGCGCTGACGCCGGAACCGCTGCCCGCCACAAACACGCGGCAGGCGTCCGCCGTGCGGGATGCATACAGGAAGGCGTTGCAGGCCAGCAGCAGGGCGCTGCAAAGGGCCGCTTCCCAAAGCGGCGGACGCCGCAGACAGCGGCCAAGCAGGAGGGCCGCGCCAAAAATCAGCAGTGCGCAGAGCACCCAAACCTTCACAAACGTATAATCGGTGCAGACGGCGGCAAACGGGAGCCGCGCACAAAACGCGGCCGCCTTCTGCAGCCATTGGGAGAGCAGCGCCGCGCCCTGCCAGCAAAGGCCGGCAAGAAACGGGACCGGCAAAAGGGTCGTAAACAGCAGCCCGAAGATCAACAGATACAGCAGCCACGTAGAGGGCTGCAGCACCAGCAAGTTGGCAAGCGGCGACACCAGTGACTGGCTCTCAAAGACGAACAGGGAAACGGGCAGCGTAAAGACGGTGGCAGCGGCCGATGTCACGACCGCCCCGCAAAGCTCCCGGACGAGGACACGCAGCACGCGGCTGCGCGGATGGTGTTTCTGATAAAACGCCGTCCACCTCGGCATGCACAAAAGCAGGCCGAGCGTCGCCGAGGCGCTGAGCAGCAAGCCAATGTCCGCTGCCGCATAGGGATGGGCCAGGCATAGCAGGAGCACCGCGAATCCCATGGAGTTTAGGCCGTCCGCGCGCCGCGAAAAGAACTGGCCGCACAGCATCAATAAGCACATCACGCCGCTGCGGACCACGGAGGGCACGAAATCCGCCACACCCATAAACAAAAGGACGCCCGCGCAGGCGAATACCGGGCGCACGCGCCGCGGCAGGGGCAAAAGGCCGCACACAAACAGCAGAAACTGCGCGATCACCGCCATATGCAGGCCCGAAACGGAAAGCAGATGGTAGATGCCCGCGTCGCGGAAATTGCTGCGCGTTTCCTGCGAAAGGCCGCTCGAACCGCCCAGCAGCAGCCCTTCGGCGAGGGCGGCGTCCTCCGGCGCGAGCGACGCGGACAATACCCGGGAAATGTTCGAACGGATCCCCTCTAGAAATCCCTGCACGGCGGGCAATGTACCGGGTTCCACGGTGTAATAGCGCGTCTCGTCGACAGAGCCCTGCAAAAGGATGCCGTCCGCGCGCAGGCGGTTCTGCTGGGAAAAGAACGATTCATTTTCCGGCATGTACAACTCTAAGGAGGCCGTCACGCGGTCGGAAAGCTGGGCATGAAAGCGGCCGTATGCGGTTACCTGGACCGCATACCCTTCCAGCGCCTTGCCGCTGCCCCATTTGCCGTCGTCGATTTGGATGACGTAGTGGGTGCTGCCGTTACTATCCACCGCCGGCGGCTCGCAGACGATGCCGGACACGCGGACCTCCTGGTTGGCAGCCGCCTCGGCCGCCGTCTGCAAGGGTGCGCTCTGCACGGAAAACAGAAAGCTCGCGGCGGCAGCGGTCAGCAGCACGACCGGGATGGCATATTTCCGATTTTTAGAAGCCAGCGCAAACAGCAGAAAAATGGCGCCCGCCGCGAGCGTTACCACCGCGAGCATGAAGGCTTCCTTCGTCCCGATCAAAACAGAAACCGCCTGTGTCAGCAGATACGCAAATCCTACCAACGCAAGCGGCCTTCTCATACATTTTCCTTCCTTTTAGAGGAAAGAGGCGCCTTACACGCACTCTCTCGGAAACATCGGCAGCGGCTCTAAGAACGTAATATCCGAGCGCTTCGCGGCATCGCCTTCCGCCAAAACCGCGGCGCGGCCGACAATTTCGCCCCCAAAGGCTTCGACAAGCTTTTCCAGCGCGCAGAGGGATTCCCCGGTGCTGATGACGTCATCCACAATGAGGATGCGTTTGCCGCGCAGATCCTTGTAGTCATCCTCTGCCAGATAAAGCTGCTGGATGTGGTCGGTCGTAATCGACTTGACTTCGACATGGATCGGGTTGCGCATATAGGCCTTCATACCTTTGCGGGCAACCACATAGCGGCCCTTCTCCTGGCGCGCCATCTCATGGGCCAGCGGGATCCCTTTGGCCTCTGCCGTTAAAATTACATCATGCGGCGGGCAGCGCTTTAAAAGCTCCGCTGCACAGGCCACGCAGATTTCATAATCGCCGAGCATGACAAAGCCCGCAATGGAGAGGGTGTCGCTGATCGGACAAACGGGCAGGTCCCTCTCGCAGCCCGCAATCGTCATGTGGTAATATGTCTGTCCGTCCTTTGTTACCAATTCGTTCACGCTAAAACCGGCCTTCCTGATTCATAAGAACTTTTTCCGCAATGTTTCGATCTTCCCGCATCAGCCGGGCGGCCACGCCATCGAGCGCCCGCCGAGCAGATGGAAGTGCAGGTGCATGACGGTCTGGCCGCCATCCTTCCCGACGTTGCTGACAATCCGCCAGCCCTCCAGGCCCTGCTCCTTTGCAATCTTTGCCGCAACTTCAAAGATATGCGCAACGATTGCACTGTTTTCCGGCGTAATGTCCGCCGCGGAAGCGATGTGCGTCCGCGGGATAATCAGCACATGGACGGGCGCCTGGGGCTCCAGGTCCTTAAAAGCGACGCAGACATCGTCCTCATACACTTTCGTACTGGGGATTTCTCCGGACGCAATCTTGCAAAAAACACAATCCATGCTGGTTTCCTCCTTTCCTGCCGCACAAACGTGCATTCTGTGTTTTCTTACGCTTATTATACCTGCGCGCCCAGCAAATTGCAAGGCGGTTCGCCCGATTTCGAAGGGCACTTTGGAGTTTTCGTCCGAAAAAGGCGGGCGCATTCCCCCAAAAAGCCGTGCCGCCACAGCCGGCAAAGCGCATAAAAAAGCCCGGCGTGCCCCAAAAAGGCTTTCGGAAAGGCAGCGTCTCCCCTGTCCGCAAAGGCGAAAAAGAAATCGAAAGCGGGCGTTGACTTTCCCCAGAAAAGAGGATATAATATGTTTAAAATTATGGAGATTACCCAGAAGCGGAGGGACATTTATGAATAGCATCACCATTGCCCGGCAATATGGAAGCGGCGGACGCGCGATCGGCCTCGCGATTGCAAAACGCCTGAACATTCCTTATTATGACAAGCAGCTGATTGCCCTGGCCGCAAAGCAGAGCGGGATCAGCGAAGAGCTTTTCCGGCGCGCCGACGAGCGCCACGCGAGCAGCCTTTTGTACTCCCTGGTCATGGGGAACTACGGCTTTGGCACGGCAAACGGGAAAAACGACCTGCCCATTAACGATCAGCTCTTCCTTTTGCAGGCGAAGATCATCAAGGAAGCCGCCCAGAAGGGGCCGTGCGTCTTTGTGGGCCGCTGTGCCGATTACATCCTGCGCAACCAGCGCAACGTCATGAATGTTTTCCTGTATGCGAGCCGGGAATTCCGCCGCGAACGTGCCGTGCATGAATACGGCCAGGACCCCGCCAAAGTGGAAGACTTCATGCTCAAGACCGACAAGCAGCGCGCAAGCTATTACAACTTCTACACGAGCGCCAAATGGGGCGTTCCGGAAAATTACGATCTGTGCCTGTGCACGTCTTCCGTCGGGATTGACGGCGCCGTAGAGATCATCCTAAATGCCGCCGGGTATAAAAAGTAAACAGCAAAAACGGCAGGCAGCCGGGGCGAACGCGTTTCGCCCCGGCTTTTTCATGCCGGAAAACGCGCTGCGGGGCAGCCTGCCGTTTTGGGCGTTTCCACACTTTCTGCAAAGGGGAATGGCCTTATGCAGTGTACTCGTAATCAAACGCCGTGCGTGCCTGGATGAGCGTATGGATGATCTCCTTGATTTTCAGATGTTCCGGATGCGTCTGATAGGCCGCCTCCGACGGCTTATCGGCAAAATCGGCAACGAGGCACAAGTCGTAATCGCCGGGCTTGTAATTGACGCCGACCTCAATGGATTCCAGGCCCGGGACGACGCCGAGCAGGGCCTTAAAGCGGCTGCGCAGGCTGGCCGCATGCCCCGCGGCGTTTGACGCCTGGGCGTCCTTCAGCTTCCAAAGTACGATATGTCTGACCATCGAAAATCCTTCCTTTCTGTAGTTGCTTGAAAAGGAACTCAAGCGGCATAAAAGTTTATTCGGTATACGTCGTCGCAAAACCGATGATGTTTCCGCCCGCCGTTTGCAGACGCCGCTGTGCGCGGTAAAAATCGTCATATTCGGTCGCGCCGTAACGTGCAATCAAAACGCACGCGTCGCAGAGAGACGCCAGCTGGTCCGCCTGCGCGCTCTCGATTTCCGGCATGGAAGAGAGCAGCACAAGGTCATAGGCGGCCTGCGCCTGCTGCAAAAGTGACGCCATGGCCGGGGAGGCGAGCAGCTCGCCGGCGGACGCGGGGACCGTTTCCCCGGCGCCCAAAAACGACAGCGTGGGGACCTGCGTTTTCGAGACGGCCTCTTCGAAGGCGGCATTGCCCGAAAGGACCTCCCACAGCGTATGGGCCGCGTCGGCCCCCAAAAGGGAGGCCTGCCCCTTCGACGCAAGGCTCGTGCTCACAAGCAAGACCTTTTTGCCGCAGCCGGCAATCGAGCGCGCGAGATTCGCCGTAAAGGCGCCCTGCGCATCGCCGGCGGCGGGAACGAGCAGCAGCAGCCGTGCCCCGCCGGCCTTCTGTAAAAGGGCCGCGCGGATCCGGCGCATCTCCTCGGTGTGGTCCGCCTTTTGGGAAGCGGAAATCTCCCCGAAAAGCGGCAGCGCAGCGGCACTCGAGAGCTCTACGCTGTTGCGCACGCGGTGGTCGGACAAAACCCGCAGCACGCAGAACAGGAAACACACGACCACAGCCAGCGCCCCGCACAGCACGCCGCCCTTTGCGAGCGCGCCGAACGTAGAGGAGACCGAAGCCTTCTGGCCGTGGTCAATCATTTCGATCTTCAGCGGCGGCGAAGGCAGCATTTCCGTGAGCTTTTGCGCGAGCACCTCGCACGCGGCGTCCGAGATCTGGGCATTGAGCTCCGGCAGGTCGGTCGTCGTCTTAATCTGGATATTCGGGCCGCCCTGCATCTGGGTCGCATTGATCGTCAGAATATGTTCCGGGTCGATGCCGAGGTACGAGGCGACCTCTTCGCGCATCTGCTCGCCTTCGGTGCCGTTGACCATGGCAAGGCCGACCGAGACGCGGTTGCTGATGATGCCCGTGTACTGGTTGCGGTAATCGGGGTCCGCGCTCTCCGCGACGTCCGCGCTGATCACGACGACGGACGCGGATGTATAGGTGCGCGGGATGGCAAAGGCGGAAACGATGCCGCCCGCGATTGCGATCAGCACCACAATCACGACGAGACGCCAGAAGCGGCGTTTGATATAGTTCCAGATATCCTGAAAACTGATTGAAATCTCCATGGTCTTTCCTTTAACCTCCGTTGTGTAATCTCAAGCGAAACCGGACCCGTATGCGCGGCGGCGGCCGGCGGTCCAGACGGTGTACGTGGGCGCCCAGCCGCATCAAAAGCAGAGCCAGGACGTAGAGGACCGCCACATAGAAAATATTCGTGATGCTGAACGTATCGGTCAGCCAGCTGAACGCAAAATTGCGGGGCGTATAGATCAGGTCGCGGAACAGAAACAGCCCGATGGCAATCGTCAGCCAATTACGCGTCAAAAGCGACGAGAACCAGCGGAAGACGATGCCAAAGAGGACCGCCACCAGGATCAGCGCGACGAAGCCGCCCGCGGCAAAGCTCTCCGCGACGAACGAGGTGCCGAAGCCCCCGCCGCCGACGTAGCGCTGCGGGTCGACGGCATACGTCAGCCAGTGCGCGTAATTGTGCGTGGTCTGGGCAAATTCCGGGGTCTGCACCTCCACGATAGCGGGCAGGCCGAACAGCGTGTTAAACACGGCGTTGTTGCGGAAGTACATTTCAAACGGATACAATAAGAAATAGAGCGGTTCGGCCGACTGCACCATCGGCAGGTGGTTGACCGTCTGGACGACGACGCGGAAGCTCGCCCCCTGCGAATCGACGAAGCTCATCAAAACGCTGAAAAAGGAGCGGTTCCAGTTGACGTAGCCCGAACGCATATAGGCGACCTGCTGCAAAAGATACGCGCCAACCAGGCCGACCACCACAACTGGGATGGCCCATTTCCACGTCAGCCTGCGCCGCTCCTTCGGGCGCAGCGCGTCGCGCATGACAAAGTAAAGGAAGAGCATAATGGCTTCCGTCACCAGCATGCTGCGCCGTCCGGTCAAAAGCGAAGCGCCCATATAGACGCCATACACGACCAGCGGCCCGATCATCTGGCGCAGGGAGGGCAGCGTGCCCAAAAAGAGCACAAACGACGGCACAAACAGCGTGGAAAGGCGGCTGATCAGAGACGGGATTTCCACGGTATGCGTAAACGAGGCGGCATAACCGCCCGCCACGACGGTATACGCCTGAATGGCCAGGACATAGAAAAACGGGATGGATGTGACATAAAGGGCGACGCGGGAAAGCTGGCGCAAAACCGGGACCACCGGCTTCTGCGGGCTGCGCTCTCCCCTTTCGACCTGGCGCTCCCGCCGGCGGAAAATGGGGCCGATCAAAAAATAGGCCAGGACAAACGCGACAAGCCCAACGAAGATGATGAGGATGGCCAGATAAAGCTGCTGCCAGCCCTCTGCCTCCAATACGTCCAACAGGCGGTGGCGGTAGTAAATACAGTTAAAATAGACGCGCCCGAGCAAAAGCACGTTATAGACGAGGACAAACAGCAGCATATGCAGGTCCCGGCGCATGTGGAACGCGCTGTTCGCAAGCACACCAACATCGAAACAGAGGATGGCCACGACGAGGACATATACGGAAGACGTCTGGAAGCCGCTGTCTCCGGTCCATTTCATGACGCCTGTAACAAGGAGCAGGCAAACGCACGCGCCAAAAAAGAGCATATCCAGCGCCACATTCAGGCGCCTCATTTTCTGCATGGACATTCCTCCTTTTGCTCCCACACGCCAAAGCGTATGGAAGATGGTTAGATTATAACATCCTTCTCGCGGCTTGACAAGACGGGCCCTTTACGCCAGCAGCGCCCGTGCCGCCACGACGCCGGTCACGCTCGCCTGCATGAGCCCGCGCGTAATGCCCGCGCCGTCCCCGATCGCATAAAGGCCGGGGATGGCGGTTTGAAACTGCGGGGAAACCTCCAGCTTGGAGGAATAGAACTTGACCTCCACGCCGTAAAGCAGCGTGTTCTTGCTATAAAGGCCCGGCGCGAGCTTATCAAAGGCCTTGAGCGCCTCGACGATCGAGGTCAGATGGCGGTGCGGCAGCACAAACGAAAGGTCGCCGGGGACGGCCGTCTTGAGCGTCGGCACCGTGGTCGAACGCAGGATCCGGCTTTCGTCGCTGCGGCGCCCCAAAAGCAGGTCACCCAGGCGCTGCACCATGATCCCGCCGCCCGTGAGCATATTGCCGAGCTTTGCGATATAGCGGCCGTACTCAATCGGCTGGTGGAACGGTTCGGTAAAGCGGGTGGAGACGAGCATCGCGAAATTCGTGTTTTCGCTGTGGCGCTCCTCCTCGGCGTAGGAGTGACCGTTGACGACGGCGAGGCCGCCATCCGGGCCGTCGTAATGCTCCTCGCTGACAATGCCGCCGGGGTTCATGCAGAAGGTGCGCACTTTATTCTCAAACGTATCCGAATAATAGACGAGCTTTGCTTCGTAGAGGTTCTTTGTCAGATGGTCCATCACGCCGTTTGGCACCTCGACGCGCACGCCGATGTCCACTTCGTTGTTCTGTGAGGAAAGGCCCAGGTCCTTTGCGACCTTCGACAGCCACGCCGCGCCGCCGCGTCCGGGCGCGACGACGACATTTTCGGCGAAAACGGTTTCTTGGCTTCCGTCCGCGCGCTGCAGCTCGGCGCCCGCCGCGCGGCCGTTCTCCAAAAGAATCCGCAAAGCGGTCGTGTGCGGCCAGAACGAAAAGTTCGGCTGCTGCGCCAAAAAATCGTACATGGCTTTGAGCACCTCGAAGCTGTACTCCGTCCCCATGTGGCGCACGGGGCAGCGGATCAGCTCGATGTTATTGCGCCGCGCTTCATAGGCAATCTTTTCCGCGGCGCGGTCATTTTCCCCGAACACCTTTTCGGGCGCGCCGAACGACAGATAAATCTCATCGCAGTAGTGGATGAGCTTCTGCGCCTCTTCCCGCGGCATATAGGAAATCAGGTTGCCGCCGACGTCTTCGCAAAGCGAAAGTTTCCCGTCGGAGAAGGCGCCCGCGCCGGCCCAGCCGTTCATGATGCTGCACGTTTTGCAGTGCATGCAGCCGCTGCCGGTGCGCGCGGGACAGCGGCGGTCGGCAATCGCGCTGCCGCTGTCGACAATCAGGACGCGCTTTTCCGGCGCCCGCTTTTGCAGTTCCAGGGCCGTAAAAATGCCGGCCGGGCCGGCACCAATAATCAGGACATCGTAAGAGAGGGATTTCTGCATAAAAGACTTCCTTTCCGTGTAAGATGGGCCGAAGTAATCGTTAAAAAAGGTAACAAAGGGTTACAGCTTGTTTTCTTTCGTTGACAAAGTGCATATTTTCTGATACGCTAGGCTAAAGATTTGCTGCGAAGAAGCGGCTTTTTCTTTTTATGATGGATTTTTCCGGAATCAAACGGTTTCGAAAAAGGAGGCGAGCCCGGATGCGTATTCAAAAGATTCTGCTGTGGTCCATCAGCGGCGTGCTGCTCCTCTCCACGGCGTGCAGCGCGGGCCCGCCGGCCTCTGCCCTTTCGGGCGCGGGGAGCCCTTCGTCGGTGGCCGTTTCCGCCTATGAAAGCGGGCACCTCTATCGCAGCCGCCTGGGGTATACCTTCCAGTACCCGGCAAGCTGGGAAAGCTGCGCGGCGATTGCGGTGCAAAACGAAGGCGACGCGGACACTTTCCTGTGTGAGAAAGACGAGCACGCACCGCTTCTCGTGATTGGCCGGGCGCCGCTTGCAAGCTGGGACGCCGGTGAAATCCGGGCGCCCGCGGATTACACGCTCCTGCCGCTCGCACAGACGGACACTTATTGTTATTATGCGCAGATTGCGGACAAGGCCCCGCCCGGCATCCATGACCCGGACCTTTACAACAGCCTCTTGCTGCCCCAGTCGGAGGTCAGCAGCCGCTTTTCCCTCGACGCCTGAAACACAAACGGCTTTGCGCCGCCGCCTTTTTGCGGCGGTTTTTTTATGCCGTCAGGACAGCCGGTAGGGACACGTTTTGTTTTCGCACGATGCGCACTTCCCCGCGCAGGCGGTTTGTGCGGACGCCGGCACCGCCGAAAGGCCGATGACGGCCGTCACGCTTTTCGTCGGCGCAAGCAGGCAGCTTTGGGTGCACGTCAGGCCGATGCGTTTTGGGGCGTCGAGCGCGCGCAGCAGCACCGGCTGAAACGAGAGGGGGAAATCCCCGTAGCCGGGGCTGAAACGCGGGCGCAGGTAGAGCTTCTTCGGCGCAAAATGCGCGGCGAGGCGTTCGGCCTCCTCGTCGCAGTACGCTTCGATCATCGCGGCGGCGGCGGCCTGCAGCGTCAGCGCCAGGGCCATGTTCTGCACCTCGGCTTTCTGCTGCAGGCGGTCCGGTGCGGGCCCGAGCGTCGCCGCGAACAGGCACGCCTGCACACAGCCGCGCAGATGGCGTGACAAAGCGGCGCTTTGGACCGACAGCGGGCCCAGTTTCACGGTGGCACCCGCAATCGACACGGGATACGCGGCCCACAGCGCGTGCGGGGCGGCTTTCTGTTCGAGCAGGGCGACGGCTTCCTCGATTTTCCGGGAAACGGCGGGGTCCGGCACACGCCTGCCATATCCCAAATAGCGGCTGATTTCCGCGCGGTCAATCTGCATGGGGCGGATCGATGATGCCGGAGAGGTTTCTGAAAATCTGCGCCGCCACGTCGGGCTTATTCATCGTATAAATATGGATATGCTTGACGCCGCTCGCGATCAAATCGATGATCTGCTCGGTCGCGTACGCGATGCCGGCCTGGCGCATCGCGACCGGGTCGTCGCCGAAGTGGTCGGCGATGCAGCGGAAGCGGCGCGGCACGCAGGTGCCGGACAATTCGACGCTGCGCGCGATCTGCTTGGCGTTTGTGACCGGCATAATGCCCGCGATGATGGGCACCGTGATCCCCGCCGAAAGGGCGCGGTAGAGGAACGCGTAGAAGATGTCGTTGTCAAAAAACATCTGGCTCGTAAAGAAGTCGCAGCCGGCATCCGCTTTTTCCTTGAGGTAGTGCAGGTCTTCCGCCCAGTTGGGGCTTTCGACGTGCCCTTCCGGGTAGCAGGCGCCGCCCACGCAGAAAGAGCCCCGGGCCTTCAGATCGGCGATCAGCGCGCACGCGTGCAGGTACTGGTCCGGGCGCGGATACGTCCCCTCCTTCGGGATATCGCCGCGCAGCGCCAGGATGTTTTCGACGCCGTGGGCGCGAAACGCCTCGGCCTTTGCGAGCACGTCCGCTTTGCTTGCCGACACGCACGTCAAGTGGGAAAGCACCGGCACGCCGGACTTCTGCACCTCTTCGGCGAGCTCCATGGCGAAGCCGCTGTTGGTGCCGCCCGCGCCGTACGTCACACTGACAAACGCCGGATGCAAGGCGGCAATCTCCTGGACGACCTCCTTGGCATGGGGCAGGCCGGCATCTTTTTTGGGCGGAAAGACTTCACAGCTGACGGTGACGTTTCCGCTGTTTAACACTTGGGAAATTTTCATGGGAGGAAACTCCTTATCCGTTTCGAAATTCATTGGCGGAAGCAGGAAAGCAGCCTTTGCTGCGCGCAGCCGCTTCTGCCCCCGATTCTGCATATACATGCAGAATTGAGTATACCACAAATCCACGGAAAATGCCACGTGACAAACCTGCCTGTTTCGATTATAATAAATCAAATAAGACGGGGTTCGGCAAACGAAAACGACAAAGGAAGCGTAAGATATGGAGAAAAAGGCACTCGAAAGCCTGGCGCGCCAAGCGCGTGCCGCTTTGGAAGCCAACGCACAGACGTGCTTGACGGCCCTGCGGGGGCCGCGCCTGCCGGAGGGGGCGGGGCTTTTGCAGGAACTGCTGCTGCGCGACGCCCACACGCGCGGCGACGAAACGGTCCTCAAAGAGGGCGCTTTGCGCGTATTTTTACAGCTGTGCGGCCTGCGATACATGGAGGCAAACGGCTTTTTGGAAAAGAGCGTCTTTCTGCCGACGGCGGGCAGCGCGCTGCCGGGGATTTTAAATGACCATATCGACACGCACGGCGACACGCTCGACCGCGACGGCCTTTACACCCGGCTGTTTTTAAAGACGTGCGCGCAGATGCATGAGATTCTGCCGGACTTTTTCCCCGCGCCGGGGCCGATGGACCTATTGTGCTCGCTGCACCTGGCAAGCGGGGCGGTGCCGCTGTTTCGCGACGCGCTGCCGGAAGAGGCATGGCGGCAGGGGCCGCAGATTGTCGGGTGGCTGTACGAATGCTACCGCGGCCCGGAGCGCCGTGCGGCCTCGCACCGGCGGCGCGGCGGCGTGCGCACGCAGGAAGTCGCCGCGGCCACGCAGTTTTTCACGGAGCCTTGGGTCGTACAGTACCTGGTGCAGAACACGCTCGGGCGGCTTTGGATGGAAAGCCATCCGGACAGCTTCCTTTCCCGCCTGATGCCGTATTTCCTCGATGCGCCGCAGCATACGCCGCGCGCGCCGGTAAAGCCGGAATCGCTGCGCTTTTTAGACCCCTGCATGGGGGCGGGGCATATCCTGCTTTATGCGTTTGACTTATTTTTGCAGATTTACTTAGAATGCGGGGTCCCGCCGCGCAGGGCCGCGCGCAAGATTCTCGAACAGAACCTGTGGGGGCTGGACATTGACCCGATCAGCCAGCGGCTTACGTCGTTTGCCCTGCTGATGCGCGCACGGGCCTGCGACCCGTCGCTGTTTGCCGCGCCGCCCAAGCTGCACCTGTGCGCCGTCAAAAGCGCGAAAGGGATCTCCCGCCGCGCGGTGCGCTACACGGCAAACGGGGACGACGGCCTGCAGGGGGACCTCAACGCGATGCTCGCCGCGTACCGCACGGCGGCCCAGACCGGCGCCTTGACGTACGCGCCGGCCGTGGACACCGGCGCGCTGCAAAACCGGTTTGCCGAAATCGAAGCCGACCGTTATCCCGGCGACTTTTTCAGCATGGAGGCCCGCCGCAGGGCGTTGGAAGCGCTCAAGCCTTTGTGCCTGCAGACGGAAATCCTTTTGCAGTCGTACGATGCCGTCGTCACGAACCCGCCGTACCTTTCCCGCATGGAGCGGCCGCTGCGCCGGTATGTCGACGCGCATTGGCCGCTTTATAACAACGACCTGTTTGCGGTGTTTTTAGCCCGCGGGTTTGATTTCTGCAAAGCGGGCGGCTACTGCGGCTACATGACGCCGTATGTGTGGATGTTTATCAAAAGCTACGCGCCGCTGCGCGAGTGGATCGCAGAGGAAAAATCCATCCATTCCTTAATCCAGCTCCCGTACGGCGCCTTTGCGGACGCGACGGTCCCGCTGTGCGCGTTCGTGCTGCAAAACCGCCCGGAGGAAGACCCGGGCCTTTACCTGCGCTTAACGCCGTTCCCGGGCGGCCTGGAGGAAATGGGCGGCTACGTGCGGGAGGCTGCGAAGGACCCGCATAGGCCCTGGTGCTTTGAGGCGCGGCTTTCCGATTTCCGGCAGATTCCGGGCACGCCGCTGGCGTATTGGGCGGGCGGCAGCACCGCGCGCGTATTCCGCCAGGGCACGCCGCTCGGGGAACTGGCCGCCGTGAGCAACGGCCTCTTTACGTGTGACAACCGCCGCTTTTTGCGCATGTGGTGGGAAGTGCGGCGCGAGGACATCGATTTTTCGTGCGCAAACGAGGCACAATGCCGTCAAAGTCCCCACCGCTGGTTTCCTTATAATAAGGGCGGCGCGGCGCGCAAATGGTACGGCAACCAGGAATGGGTGGTGGATTTTGCGGACTTCGGCGCCGATGTGCGCGCCTGCCGTCTGCAAAACGGCCAATCCGCGGCGATGACGGGGCGGCAGCACTATTTTCAGGAAAGCCTGAGCTGGGGCTTCGTCAATTCGAGCCACTTTACGGTGCGCGCTTACCCGAAGGGCTTTGTGTTTGACATTGCGGGGTCGTCGCTGTTCCCGCCCGAAAAGGACCGGCTGTACCGGCTCGGCTTTTTAAACAGCTCCACCGCGTTCGGGCTTTTGCAGATGCTGAATCCGACGCTCAACTGCCAGGCGGGCGACCTTGCGCGCCTGCCGATTCTCGAGGCGGGCGACCGCACGAAGGTGGAACGCCTCGTCGCGGAAAACATCGCCTGCAGCCGCGAGGACTGGGACTGCTTTGAGACAAGCTGGAATTTTTCGGTGCATCCGCTGGTCCGCGCAGAAGGCGCGACGCTTTCGGAAGCGCAGACGGCCTGGGGCAAGGAAGCCGACCTGCGTTTTGCGCGCGTCAAGCGCAACGAGGAAGCCATCAACGCGCACTTTGCGGCGCTGTACGGGACGGGCGCGCCCGTTTCGGTCCCGGAAAGCAGCCTTTCCATCCGCAAAGCGGACCCGCGGCGCGACGCGGAAAGCCTTGTTTCCTTTTTCGTCGGCGTTTGGTTTGGGCGCTTTTCGTGCGATTTCTGGCAGCCGCCGAAGGGCCGCGCCTGCCTGACGGCCGCAGAGGGGGCCAGTGCATTTGCGGACTTTTTGACGGCGCGTTTCGGGCCCGACGCACCGGCTTGTCTGGCCCCGCTTTTGGGGGCCGGGAAGCCGCTGACGGCGTTTAAGCGCTACCTGACGCGCACCTTTTTCCGCACGCACTGCCGCGTCTACCGCAAGCGGCCGATTTACTGGCAATTGAAAAAGGGCGTGCCGGCCTTCCTGTACCTGCACGGGGACCTGGCGGCGGGCCTGCGGGAGGCCGCGGCGCTGTCGCCGGAAGAACCTGCCCTGCAGGCGGCGGCCGCGCATCCGCCGGCATTCGACAAGGACGCCGGGGTGTTGGAGAATTTTTCGAAACTGCATGACCTTTTGCGGCCGATCTGACACGTCCGCCGGGAAAGCCGCATGGGATTTATCAATTTGTTTCGAATTTATTTTTTAAAATTTTATCTTTTATTTTTATGATTTTATTTTTATAAAGAAAAGAGGGAACTGCGATGGAATCCGTCCGAGAAACACTGGGGCGCCGGCTGCTGTTTGGCGACGGCGCCATGGGCACGATGCTGCAGCGTGCCGGCCTTTCCGCCGGAGAGGTGCCGGAGGTTTGGAATCTACAGCATCCGGAAATCCTGAAAAAACTGCACGCTTCCTATCTCGACGCCGGCGCGGACTGGGTGACCGCCAACACGTTTGGGGCAAACCCCATCAAATTTGAAAGCCGCGCGTGCACGTGGGAAGAAGCCCTGCGCGCGGGGGTCGGACTCGCAGCCGAAGCCGCACATGCACGCGGGAAATGGGCAGCGCTCGACATCGGGCCGACGGGCCGTTTGCTCGCCCCGATGGGGGACCTTTCGTTTGAAGAGGCATACGGGGCCTTTTTCGCGGCGGCCAAAGCGGGGGCGGACGCCGGCGCCGATTTGATTCTCGTGGAAACGATGAGCGACACGCTCGAAATGAAGGCCGCCGTGCTCGCGTGCCGGGACGCGTGCGATCTGCCGGTTTTTGCCACGATGACGTTTGACGAGCACGGAAAACTCTTAACGGGCGGCGACCTCGCGGCGGCAGCGGTGCTGCTTGAGAGCCTGCACGTGGATGCCGCGGGCCTCAACTGCAGCTTAGGGCCCGTGCAGATGGTGGAATTTTTGCCGCAGCTGCGCGCGCATCTCTCGGTCCCGCTGCTTGTGCAGCCGAATGCCGGGCTGCCGCAGGTGGAAAACGGCGAGACGGTCTATCCGGTGGAACCCGATGAATTTGCCGCTTCCATGGAAAAGCTGTGGGAGGAGGGCGCGTGGCTGCTCGGCGGCTGCTGCGGGACCACGCCGGCGCACATCGCGGCGCTCGTGCAGAAGCTTTCCGGGAAAGCGCCGAAGCCGCTGCCCGTCCTGACGGAAACGGCGGTCTCCTCATACAGCCACGCCGTCTTCTTTGGCGGGCGGACGGTATTGATTGGGGAACGCATCAACCCGACCGGCAAAAAGCGCCTGCAGCAGGCGCTGCGCGAAGGCGACATGGGGTATGTCCTGCGGGAAGGGGTTGCCCAACAGGAGGCAGGCGCCGAAATCCTCGACGTCAATGTCGGGCTGCCCGAACTCGATGAGCCGAAAATTCTCAGCGAAGCCGTCCAGGCACTGCAGGGTGTGACGGACCTGCCCCTGCAGATCGATTCGAGCGACCCGGCGGCTTTGGAGCGCGCGCTGCGCTGCTATAACGGCAAAGCGCTTCTAAACTCCGTCAACGGGAAGCAGGAGGTCATGGATGCGGTGTTCCCGCTCGTCAAGCGGTACGGCTGCGCGGTCATCGCGCTGACGCTCGACGAAAACGGCATTCCCGAGACGGCGCGCGGGCGGCTGCAGATTGCCGAAAAGATTGTAAAAGAGGCGGAGAAGTACGGCATCCCCCGCCGCGATCTCATCGTCGACACGCTGGCGATGACGATTTCCGCCGGGCAGGAGGCCGCGCGCGTGACGCTCGACGCGCTGGAACTTGTGCAAACAAAGCTCGGGCTCTGCACGAGCCTTGGCATCTCGAATATTTCGTTCGGGCTGCCGCACCGCGAGCGCGTCACGGCCGCGTTCTTCACGATGGCGATGCAGAAAGGGCTTTCCGCAGCCATCCTCAATCCCAAAAGCGCCGCCATTCTGGACAGCTGGCGCAGCTTCAATGCGCTGATGGGCTATGACAAACAGTGTTTAGACTATATCGCCTACTACCAGGCGCTGCCAAAATCCTCCCCGCAGAAGGCCGCGCCGGCCGCTCCGCAAGACCCCCTGCAGCGCGCGGCACAGGCTTTGATCGACGCGGGCAATGCGCTCGGGGCGCTCTCGAAAACGGGCCTGCCGCAGGGGGAATCCGGCCGCCCTTTTGAAGCGGCCGCCGCTTCCGAACCCGAACCCGGGCCGGGCGCCCTCTCCCCGCTCGCGCGCGCGGTCCAGAAAGGCTTAACGGAAGACGCGCGCCGCGAAGCGCAGGCGGCTTTGCAGACGAGTGCGCCCTTGGACCTCATCCAAAACGCGCTCGTGCCGGCACTCGACGAGGTGGGCAGCGGGTATGAGAGCGGGCGGCTGTTTTTGCCGCAGCTTTTAATGAGCGCGGACGCCGCGACGGCCGCTTTTGAGGTCATCCGCCAGGCGCTGCAGAAGCAGGGCGTCGCCGAACAGAAGAAGGGCACGATCGTGCTCGCGACGGTCAAGGGCGATATCCACGACATCGGGAAAAACATCGTCAAGGTGCTGCTCGAAAATTACGATTACGAAGTGATCGACCTCGGCCGCGATGTGGACCCGCAGGTGGTGGTGGATGCGGTCAAAGCGCACAAGGCCCCGCTGTGCGGCCTTTCGGCCCTGATGACGACGACGGTCGTCCATATGGAAGAGACGATCCGGCTTCTGCACGAGCAGTGCCCGCAGTGCCGCGTGATGGTGGGCGGCGCGGTCCTCAACGAAACGTACGCGGAAAAAATCCACGCGGACGCCTACAATAAGGACGCGATGGGCTGCGTGCGGTACGCGGCGAAAATTTTCGGGGAGGGCACCGGACAAAAATGAGGCCTCCCTGCCCGATTTCAAAAAATTAAAAAAATAAAACGCACCTCCGGCTGCCTGCTTGCGAGCAGGAAAAGCCGGGGGTGCGTTTTTTTGCGGAATATCAAAATTCAATGTGCGGCCGGGAAATCGCCGATGACGATCTTGCCGTCTGCCGAAAGGCCTTTCTCGGTAAACGCGCGCACGCCTTCCGCAAGCGGCAGACGCACGGCGATGATCTTCCCCAAATCGAGGCGGCCGCTGGAAAGCAGGTCCACGACGCGCTGGGAAACGAGCGGGTTAATAAACGAGCCGGTGATCGTGAGTTCCTTCTGGAAAATGCTCTCGTAGGCGAGCAGCTCCAGCTTCGTGCCGGGTGCCGTCAGGCCAAACAGCATGACGGTCGCACAGCTCCCCGCGATTTGCACCGCCAGCTCCATCGTATCCTTGCGCCCCACACACTCGATGACCGAATGGAAATGCAGCGCTTGGAGCTTTTCGGAAACGTCTTCCCGCTGCGGGTCACAGGTCAGAAACGCGCCCATTTCTTCGGCTTTTTTGCGTTTGGACGCGACCGGCTCGACAACGACGATGCGCGCGGCGCCGGAAAGCTGCGCAAGCTGGAACATCATCTGGCCGATTGCCCCGAAGCCGATGACCGCGACGGTGTCGCCGGGATGGATGTTGCTGCGGTCGATGCCGTGCAGGCAGCAGGAAAGCGGCTCCATCATCGCGGCGTACTCGAACGGAACCTCGTCGGGAATCCGGTAGGCCGCGCGCTCGCTGACCGCGCAGTATTCGGCGAAACCGCCGTCCCGCGTCGTGCCGATGCCCGTCATGTGTTCGCAGAAATGGACATCCCCGCGCAGGCAGGCCGGGCATTTTCCGCAGTAGAGGTTCGGGTCCACCGCGACGTGGTCGCCGACTTGGAATTTGGACGCATCCGGGCCGAGTGCCGCCACTTCGCCGGAAAACTCATGGCCCATCACAAGCGGGAACGCGTTTGCAAACGCACCTTTATCCCCGTGGTACATGTGCAGGTCCGTCCCGCAGACGCCGCACGCGCGCACGCGGATCAAAAGCTCGTCCCCTTTGGGGGCAGGGATGGGAATTTCTTTGCATCTTAACTGCTCCGGCGCTTCCAGCACAAGTGCTTTCATTTTCCTGTCTCCTTTTAAAAATACAGCCTTTACAGCGTGCCGAAAATGCGGTCGCCGGCGTCGCCGAGACCGGGCACAATGTAGCCGTGGTCATTTAAGCATTGGTCGACCGCCGCGCAGTACAGCGGGACATCGGGATGTGCGGCCGTAAAGGCCCGGACGCCCTCTGGCGCCGCGAGAATGCACATGAATTTGATGCGCTTCGGGTGGCTGCGCTTGATGATCGTCACGGCGTCGGAACCGGAGCCGCCGGTCGCGAGCATCGGGTCGAGCACGATGACCTCGCGCTCCTCGATGTCGCTTGGGAGTTTGCTGTAATACTCCACGGGCTTGAGCGTTTTGGGGTCGCGGTACAGGCCGATGTGGCCGACTTTCGCGGCCGGCACCATGCGCAAAACGCCCTCCACCATGCCGAGGCCGGCGCGCAAAATCGGCACGAACGCGAGTTTGCGGCCGGCGATGACCTTGGTCTTCGCCTCGCAGATCGGCGTCTCGACGGTCGTCTCCACAAGCGGCAGGTCGCGCGTCGCCTCGTAGCACTCAAACATTGCAATTTCGCTGATGAGCTCGCGGAACTCCTTGCTGCCGGTGTGCCGGTCGCGCAGAATGGAAAGTTTATGCTGAAGCAGCGGATGATCCAAAATGGTTACTGAGGCCATCACAAGCCCTCCTTTCGATCTTGGTTTTCTTTTGATTTTCGATCGCAATTAACCCGGTTTACAGTTCGCCCCGCTCGATTTGCGCAATCATATCGAGGCGGCGCTGGTGGCGCCCGCCCTCGTAGGGGGTATCCAGATAGATCCGGACGAGCTCGAGCGCCTTTTCCGGCGACAAAACGCGGCCGCCTAAGCACAGGCAGTTGCAGTTATTGTGCCGGCGGGTCATTTCGGTGCTGTAGGGCTCCGTGCACACGGCGGCGCGAATGCCGTCGACCTTATTGGCGGAGATGCTCATGCCGATGCCCGTGCCGCAGCAGAGGATGCCGCGCTCGCACTCGCCGTTTGCGATGCTGTGGGCGACGGCCGCCGCGATGGGCGGGTAATCGACGCTCGTCTCATCCGGGCAGCCGAAATCCTTATATTCGATCCCGCGTTCTTCCAGATACGCCTCGATGGCTTTCTTTAACTGGAATCCGCCGTGGTCACATCCGATTGCTAACATATGACTTGTCTCCTTTTTTGACATTCCGAAAAAGCCGTGTCCGTCCGTTCTATTGTCTGGACACGGCTTTTCGGCTGATTTCTGTTTATGGATTGTCCTTTTTTCGCGCCAACGCGCGCTGTGCCTGGGGCGGGCGCAGATAAACGGGCAAGAGGTCTTTCGCGGAAACGAGCGCACCCGCTTCGGCCATGCGGCCGGCACAGGCCGCGACGCCGCTCGCACGCTGGAAGCGCAGCGGTTCCGGGGCCAAACGGGCGGAAAGCGCCTCAAACAGCGGGCTCCTCGCACAAAGCGCCGCGCCGTCGCCGACGAGCACGAGCGGGCCGGGATAGCCTTGGCATTCCTGCGCGAGCGCTTCGATGGAGAGCGCGCGGTCCGGCGTCAGGCGCGAAAGGGCGCCGTTTTCGATACGGAACACCGCGTTATACACCTGCCCGCAGCGGGCATCCATCACGCAGCAGGCCGTGCAGTCGAGTAACCGCAGGTTCTGCGCCATCGCCTCGAGCGTCGAGACGCCGGCGCAGGGCTTTCCCTGGGCAAAGGCGACGCCCTTGATGCTCGCAACGCCGATGCGCACGCCCGTAAAGGAGCCCGGGCCCGCGGACACCGCAAACACATCGATATCCGAAAGCGGCACGCGCGCAAAGGAAAGCACACCTTCGAGCATCGGCATCAGCGTCTGGCTGTGCGTCAGGCGGACGTTTGTGTAGCACTCGCCGAGGAGCTTGCCGTCCTCCCACACACACACGGACGCCGGGCCCGCGGAGCTGTCAATTGCGAGAATCTTCAAGCGAAACCCCTCCCTTTTCTCCGCGCGGGTCCTCAATCGTGAGGCGGCGCTGGTTCTCCCCTTCCCCGGGGGCAAACGTGATGCGCACAGCGTTTGGGGGCAATGCCGCCTCAATCCGTTCGCTCCACTCGATGACGACGACGCCGGGGGCTTCCAAATAGTCAAAATACCCGGTCGTCTCGAGGTCGTCCCAGCCGGAAACGCGGTACATATCAAAATGATAAAGCGGCAGGCGGCCGCCGGAATAGACATGGACGAGCGCAAACGTGGGGCTCGACACCCCGCCGGTCCCGAGTCCCGCCGCGAGCCCGCGCGTAAACGCCGTCTTCCCCATGCCCATGGGGCCGAACAGCGCGAGCACTTCGCCGCCCTGCAGGGTCTTGGCGAGCGCCTCGCCGAAGGCCTGCGTCTCCTCGGGGCTGTTCGTTACAAACACATTCTGTTGCAGAATGCCACCCCCCTTAGAACAGGCCGGAAATCACGCCGTCGTCCGAAACCGTAATGTTGTTTGCGGCCGGCACCTTCGGCAGACCCGGCATGACCATAATATCGCCCGCATAGGCGACGACGAACCCCGCGCCGTTGGAGAGCTTCAAATCGCGGATCGTGATGGAGAAGTCCTTCGGGCGGCCGAGCAGCGACGCGTCGTCGGAGAGCGAATACTGCGTTTTCGCGATGCAGACGGGCAGTTTTTCCGCGCCCAGGGCGGCGATATCCTTTAACGCGCGGCGCGCCTTCTTCGTAAAGAGGACGTCGGAAGCGCCGTAGATCTCGCGCGCGATCGTGCGGATCTTTTCTTCCGTCGAAAGGCTGTCCTCATAGAGGTAATGGAACCGGTTCGGCTTTTCGCACGCCTCGATGACTTTTTCGGCGAGCGCGACGCCGCCTTCCCCGCCCTTTGCGAAGACTTCCGAGAGTGCAAACTGAGCGCCCTGCTCGTTGCAGTACGACTCGATATAGGAGAGTTCCTCTTCCGGGTCGGCCGCAAAGCGGTTGATCGCGACGACGACGGGGACGCCGTACTTGCGCATATTCTCGATATGCGCGCCGAGGTTTACGATGCCTTTCTTGAGCGCTTCGAGGTTCGGCTTCGCGACGTCCGCCTTCGGCACGCCGCCGTTATATTTGAGCGCGCGGTCCGTCGCGACGATCACAATGGCGGAAGGCGTAAGCCCCGCCATGCGGCACTTGATGTCCAGGAATTTCTCGGCGCCCAGGTCGCTGCCGAAACCCGCCTCCGTGATGCAGTAATCGGCAAGTTTTAAGCCGAGGCGCGTGGCGCGCACGCTGTTGCAGCCGTGGGCGATGTTCGCAAACGGGCCGCCGTGCATGAGCGCGGGCGTATTTTCGAGCGTCTGGACGAGGTTCGGGTCGATGGCTTCCTTTAAAAGCGCCGCCATGGCGCCCTCTGCGTGCAGGTCGCCGGCATAGACGGGGCGGCCGTCCACGGAATACGCCACGAGGATGCGGGACAGGCGCTCTTTGAGGTCGCTCAAATCACGCGCCAGGCAGAAAATCGCCATGACTTCGCTCGCGACCGTGATGCAGAAGCCGTCCTCCCGCACAAAGCCGTTCGCCTTGCCGCCCAGGCCCACGACGACCTGGCGCAGTGCGCGGTCATTCATGTCCATGCAGCGCGTAATCAGGATGCGGCGCGTGTCGATGTTCAAGGCGTTGCCCTGATGGATGTGGTTATCCAAAAGCGCGCACAGAAGGTTATTGGCCGCGGTGATCGCGTGCATGTCGCCGGTAAAGTGGAGGTTAATGTCCTCCATCGGCACGACCTGCGCGTAGCCGCCGCCGGCCGCACCGCCCTTGATGCCGAAAACCGGGCCCAAGCTCGGCTCGCGCAGCGCGATGACCGCCTTTTTGCCGATGCGCTGCATCGCTTCGCCTAAGCCGATCGTCGTCGTCGTTTTGCCCTCGCCGGCCGGCGTCGGGTTAATCGCGGTGACCAGCACGAGCTTGCCGTCGGGCTTTTCGGAAAGGCGGTCCGAAAGCGGCTGCAGAAGCTTTGCCTTATAGCGGCCGTAGGGGGAAATCTCCTCTTCCCGCGCGCCGAGCGCTTTCGCAATTTCGGTAATGGGCAGCATGTGTGCCTGTTGTGCAATCTCAATATCCGTCACGTTGTTTCCTCCTTGCACATTCTTATGCTCAGTATAACACATTTTGCCCATGGGCGAAAGTTTTTTTAACGGAAAAACTGTGGTAAAATGAAACCGAATCCGACGAACCAATCGAACGGGCAGCGGATGCATCGTCAGAAATTTGTAAGAATTCTGTCGGGGGATTCGTAAGAAACCGGTCGTATACTGATAGACGGAGGGAGAAACGTATGAATGGCGAAAAGATCTTGGTCGTGGACGACGACCGTGAAATTACGCGGGCGATTGCGCTCTTGCTGCAAAAGGAGGGATATACACCGGTGTGCGCGTACGACGGCATGCAGGCGCTCGAACAGGTGACGGACCCGGAGATTCACCTATTGATTATCGACGTGATGATGCCGAAGCTCGACGGGCTTTCCGCGGTGATGAAAATCCGCGAAAAGCGGAACCTGCCGATCATCGTGCTGTCGGCCAAAAGCGAGGACAGCGACAAAATCCTCGGCCTCTCGATGGGGGCGGATGACTACGTCACGAAGCCGTTTAACCCGATGGAGCTTTTGGCGCGCGTACGCTCACAGATGCGCCGCTACAACACGCTCGGCGGCGCGCACGACGAGGCGCAGCGGGGCATCCTGCGCACGGGAAGGCTCTCGTTTGACCCACAGACGCACACGCTTTCCGCCGACGGGGAACCCGTGCGCCTGACGGCGACCGAGACGAAAATCGTGGCCCTTTTGATGGAGAATATGGGCCGCATTTTCCCGGCGGAGGAGATTTACCGGCGCGTGTGGAACGAGGAGGCATATGCCGTCGAAAACACGGTGATGGTGCATATCCGCCGCATCCGTGAAAAAATTGAATTGAATCCGAAAGAACCAGAATACTTAAAGGTGGTGTGGGGACTTGGCTACAAAATGGAAAAACTCCCGTCCCATTAAAAAACCGGACGAATCGTTCCGCCAGATGCACGAGGCGCACGCGCGGCCGCTGCCAGAAAAGAGCTGGCGGCGCGTGTCCGCCGTCGGGTGGGTGTCGTTTATTCTGACGCTGCTCTTGCTTTTGACGGCTGCCGGAAGCGGCGCGGGGCTGTTGGTCCTGGGAGAAGCGGAGGGGCTTTCGATCCAGCAGATCGATCAGGACTCCCAGGCGGCGTCGTTTGACCAGACGAACGCCTACCATAAATTTGCGTCGCAAAAGCTCTTGGATCTGCTCAACGCGACGCCAGAGCGCGTGTATTACAATTCGCAGCTTTACGCGGATTACCAGGAGGCGGAAGCACAAGGAATTTTTGCAAATATCGAGGCGCAGACAGGCGAAGCGTACCACCAGGAACTCGAACGCATCGCGCAGGAGCACAACATCCTGCTGCCCGACGACGCATGGGATCAAAACTACAAAGGGGCCGACGGCCTGCCGCTCGGTACGGACACATCCGGGGGCTTGGTGGCTTCCGGCATCCGGGACGGCGATTCCATCTCCTATTTTGACTTTGCGGACGGCATGTACCACGACGTGACAACGCCGCGGGACATCCTCTACCGCATCACGGAAAACGGGAAAACGTGGAACGAAAACACGACGGACCCTTTGCAGCGCGACGCCCTGCCGGAAGGCTTTACGCTGTGGCTCTCGGCAACGCTTTCCCCCGACGGCACGTTTACGATGGAAGGCATGCAGGACGGGTCGCCGCTCTCGCAGGAACGGCTCTCCATTTATAACGACGAACTCGCGCCGAACGTCTACAACACGTCGAGCGGGCAGCGGGTCGTGACGATGGCGATGCGGCCGGCGTCGGTGCTCGGCGGGGAACTCGAAGCGGCGGCGGCGGTCATTGGCTTTGCGCAGCCCATCGAATGGGTGGGCACCCGGAGCCTCCTTTTCGGGATCCTGTGTTTGGTGGTGACCGCCGTGTTCGCGCCGGGCAAAGTGATGGGCGACCGGTTCTGGGCGCGCGTGACGGGGGCGGTTGCCCTGGAAATCAAGATCCCGCTGCTTCTCGGGTTCTGTCTTTTGGGCCTATTGATTCCGTACAGTGTCCGGATCCTCAGCGGGAATCCGCACACGACGGTGGGAGAAGTCCAGCAATTCATTGTCATAGGGGCGCTGATGTGCTATTATTATACGATAGTAGCCTACTTCTTCATCAACGACCTGTGGAATTTTACATTCGACAAGTACTCGTTTATCCGAAACGCCTACCGGCGCGGGGCCCAGCGCCGTGCACAAAGCCTCCAGCGGACCCCGCTGCAGCAGGTGCTTGTGCGGCAGTTTCGGCCGGTGGAGGGCATTGTGGGCACACTCGCACTGATCGCCGGTGTCATCTTCCTGATTGCCGGCACGTTTTATTGGAACTTTTTCGTGGCGCTTCTGGCTGTGGCCGGCGTTGCCGTCGTTTTCCTGCTCTTTTCGCAGTATAAAAAGCGGATCGATTATTTCGGGGCACAGATGTCAAAGCTCAGCTACCAACTCGAAAAGATCCGCGCGGGCGAATCGCCGGCCCCCATCGAACTTGGCGGCTGCGAACAGCTTACACAGGCAGGAAAGGACTTAAACGCCATTCAGGACGGCATTGAAAACGCCATTGAAGACCGCATGAAAAGCGAACGGCTGAAAGTGGAACTGATTACAAATGTCAGCCACGACTTAAAGACGCCTTTGACCTCGATTATCAGCTACGTTGACCTCTTGCAGCAGGAGGACCTCTCCCCCGCCGCGCGCGACTACGTCAACATCCTCGCACAGAAGTCGAACCGCTTAAAGACAATGGTGCTCGATGTATTCGATGTCTCGAAGGCCGCAACGGGAAACCTGCCGATGACGCCGAAGGTCCTCGATTTTGGGAAGCTTTTGCGGCAGACGCTCGCCGATATGGATGCGGCGATTGCGGCCTCCCCGGTCCAGGTGCGCGCGCAGATCCCGGAAACGCCCGTCTATGTGTTTACGGACGGCGACCGCATGTACCGCGTATTCCAGAACCTTCTGCAAAACGCTTTGCAGTATTCGCTCGAGGATTCCCGCGTCTATCTGACGCTTTCCATCCACGGCAAGGAAGCGGTCGCGACGGTGCGCAATACGTCCAAATATGAGATCGGCGACGTGGACGCGCTGCTCGAGCGCTTTGTGCGCGGCGACAAAAACCGCTCGACCTCCGGCAGCGGCCTGGGCCTTTCGATTGCACAGACGTTTACGCAGGCGTGCGGCGGGCGCTTCCGGATCTTCTCGCAGGCGGACCTGTTCACCGCCGAGGTCAAGATGCCGCTGACAAATCAAACGCCGCAGCCGCTTCCCGGCAGCGCGGAGGGCGGCAAAACGGATTGAGGCCCGCACGGGGCAAGGCGGGACGGCCGCAAACGGCAGAAAGGGAATCGGTTTATGGAAGCACTGTTGGCGATGGCGATCATCCTCCCCTTTGGAATCTTTCTGGAATTCTGGTGCTGCTATGTCGGCGCGCGGGAAAGCCGGCCGCCGGCGGGGCACTGCGCGGCGGTCCTAGTGTTCCTCTGTACGAGTGCGGGGGCGCTTGCCCTTCTGGGGCTGCCGAGTGTGGTCGATATTCACCCGGAAAACTGGGACAAAGAGCTCAATTTGCTGCCGCTGGCGCCGATTTTAAAGAATCCGGCCGGGGACGTCAAACTCATTTTGAGCTTTGTACCCTTCGGGTTTTTGTGGCCGCTTGCCTGGCAGGAAACGGCGCGCAAAACGATTGCGGCCGCGGCGGGCTGGGCGCTGTGCATTGAACTTTTACAGCTATTAAACTGGCGGATGACCAGCCTTAACGACTGGCTCCTCAACGTGCTCGGGGCGGTGCTGGGCTGTGCGCTGTTTTTCGCGCTGCGGCCGCGGTGGAAGGCCCTGCAGGTAAAGTGGGACGCGCCTGCACGGCTGCGGCGCGAAAAGCTCTTCTGCGTGCTGCTGCCATGGGTTTCGCAGTTCGTTTTCTTCCCGTGCGTCACGGGCGGCCTGACCAGCTTTTCGTTTGCGGGATAAAGCCTTCATAAAATAATAAAAAATAATAAAAAGGGCCGGACGCCTCACAAAAAGCGTCCGGCCCTTTTTCTAAGTTTATTTACGGAATGAAAACGGAAACGGGCAGCCTGCCGCGCTCAAACGTCGAGCGGGTCGACGACCGTCTTATCCTCCGTCAGCGCATAGCGCAGGCGCGTGACGATGTCCTGCGTATCGCGGGCAATCAAAAGCTCCTCGTTCGTCGGCACAACCCACACCGGGATGCGGCTGCGTTCCGTGCTGATCTCGCCGGCCTTGCCGCCGACCATCTGGTGGTTCGCGGCGTCGTCGACCTCGATGCCCAGATAGAACAGACCGCGGCAGATGTTGCGGCGCAGGTCCACCTGGTTTTCGCCGATGCCAGCCGTAAAGACGAGGCAGTCGAGGCCGCCGAGGGCCGCGACGTAAGCGCCGATAAACTTCACGATCTGGTAGACGAGCATCTCATGCGTCAAAATGGCGCGCGGGTTGCCCTCGATCTCGCCCTTTGCGATGTCGCGGTCGTCGCTGGACAGGCCGGATACGCCGAGCATGCCGGATTCCTCATTGAGGATGCGGTTCATCTCTTCGGGGCTTAGGTTCTCTTTTTCCATCAAATACGTCACGATGGACGGGTCCAGAGAGCCGCAGCGCGTGCCCATCATGAAGCCGTCGAGCGGCGTCAGGCCCATGCTCGTGTCGATGACCTTGCCGTGGCGGATGGCGGCAATCGAGGAGCCGTTGCCGATATGGCAGGTGATCATCTTTAAGGTATCGAGCGGGCGGCCCATCAGCTCTGCGCATTTGTGGCTGACATAGCGGTGGCTCGTGCCGTGGAAGCCGTAGCGGCGGATCTTATATTTCTCATAATAGCGGTACGGAATCGCATACAGGTACGCTTTCGGGGGCATGGTTGCATGGAAGCTCGTATCAAAGACGGCAACCTGCGGGACTTTGTCGCCGAAGACCTTCTTGCACGCGCGGATGCCTTCGAGCTCCGGGCCGTTGTGCAGCGGCGCGAGCGGGATCAGGTCTTCGATCTGCTTTTCCACTTCGGGCGTAATGTGCACGGACTTTGAAAACGTCGGGCCGCCCTGTGCCACGCGGTGGCCGATCGCGTCAATTTCCTTCATGCTCTTCACGGCGCCGACCTCGGGGTCCATCAGCGTCTTGACGACCTGGTTGAGGGCCTCGATATGGGTCTTTAACGGCATCGTCAAATCGACGCGGCGGTTGTCGGCCGTCTTATAGTGGAAACCCGCGGCCTCCTCGCCGATGCGCTCGCAGTTGCCCTTCGCAAGCACCTTCTCATCTTTCATATCCAGGAACTGATACTTTAACGAAGAGCTCCCTGCATTGATTACCAAGATTTTCAAATTGATCGCTCCTTTGCTTTGCTTCGCGTTCCGTTGCAGCGCTAAGTTCGCTTCTCTGGGTTTGTCTTTATTATACAAGAACGCGCCGGAAAGCGCAAGCGCTTTGCCCGGGATTTCGGGGTGTTTTTGTGGGAAATTTGGCACGTTTCCTCATAGGCGAACGTTTCCCGCGCGACGGTGTTCTGCAGGCGCCACAAAGAGAGCAGGTTTGGCAGCGCCATACAGGCATTGGCGATATCCGAAAACGCCCACACGACCGAAAGCCCGCCGACGGCGCCCACGCACGCGCAGGCACTGTAAAGCGCGCGGTAGCACAAGCGGACGCGGCGGCCGGGTGCAAAAAATTCCAGGGCTTTTTCGCCGTAATAGGACCAGCCCAAAATCGTAGAAAACGCAAACAGGACGATGCACACGCACAAAAACCCGGCGCCCACTTCCCCGAAGGCGGGGCCGCCGATCTTCGTAAACGAGAGCCGGAACGCCAAAACCGTCAGCCCGGCCCCCTGCACGCCGGGGACTTCGAGCACGCCGGAACAGGCCAGCACGAGGCCCGTGACCGAGCAGACGACGAGCGTGTCAAAAAACGTGCCGGTCATACTGAAATACCCCTGCTTTGCGGGGGACGATTCCGACGAAGCCGCCGCGGTGATGGCCGCGGAACCGAGCCCGGCTTCGTTCGAAAAGATGCCGCGCGCCGTGCCGAAGCGCATGGCGGAAAAAAGCGTCCCGGCCGCGCCCCCGCAGGCCGCTTTGACGGAAAAGGCCGATTGAAAAAGTTGGGAAAGGCCGGACGGCAGGTTTTCGAGATTGACACCCAGGCACACCCCGCCCGCCAAAAAGTACAGCACGGCCATGGCGGGCACGAGGGCGGAGGAAACATTTGAAATGGTCCGGATGCCGCCGAGCAGCAGCAAAAACACCAAAGCGGAAAGCAAAACGCCGGCCGGCAGCTGCGGGACCGCAAACGTCTCCAAAAGGGCGGCGGAAATCGAATTGGCCTGCGTCATGCAGCCGATGCCAAGTGAGGCGAGCACGGTGCTCCCCGCAAAGAGGATTCCGAGCGCCCGGCCGAGCCGTTTGTGGCGGGAAAACGCGTGTTTGAGCGTATACATCGGCCCGCCGCACCATTCCCCGCGGCTGTTTTTCTCGCGGTATTTGACGGCGAGCAGGCATTCCGCGTACTTTGTGGCCATGCCAAACAGCGCCGAAATCCACATCCAGACGAGCGCCCCCGGCCCGCCGGCGGCCATCGCGGTCGCGACGCCGACGAGGTTTCCGGTGCCGACCGTCGCCGCGAGTGCGGTCATTAAGGACGAAAACGGGGAAATTTCCCCCGGTTTGCCGCCGCGGCGCGCTTCCCTGCCGAAGACGCTGCGCAGCGCCGCCCCCAGGTTGCGCCAGGGCAGAAACCGCAGGCGAAACGTGAAAAAGACGCCGGTGCCCAAAAGCAGGCAGACGGTGCCCGGCCCCCATACAAAATTGTCGATCCTTTGCAGCGCGGCGCCCAGCAGTTCCAAAAGCCTTGCCCCCTTTCCCGGTTCTGTTTCCGATTTCTATGCAAAAGGGGCCCGGGTTTATGCCTGGCGGCTCTGCCGAACCGGCCGGTTTTCCCGCAGGGGTATCCGAATGCCAAAAAGCTGCGTGACAAAAAAGGGAATCCGTCCCCTTTGCCCTGTTGACCGGAATTAAAAATTAGTGTACACTAACTTTAGGCCCGAGCGGGCTCCCGCACGCAACAAGCTGGGATTTGGAAAATGCGAAGGAGGATACGATGGAAACACTGACATTAAAAGATCTTCCGATTGGGAAAAGCGCGACGGTCCTCACCGTAGGCGGTGAAGGTGCTTTGCGGCAGCACTTTTTGGACATGGGCCTGCTCCCCAAGGCGGAGGTCACGATGGTCAAGCACGCACCGATGGGCGACCCCGTGGAGGTGCGCGTACATAGTTATGAATTGACGCTGCGGCTAGCGGACGCAGAAAAGATTACGGTTGGGAATGTGCATGAAAAGAAGGCCGTTTCGCGGCCGGCGCCGGAAGTGCGGCCGATCTCGCACCCGGGCCTCGGCGAGGGCGGCAAGTACCATTCGAAGGCCGACGAGCACCCGCTGCCGGAAGGGACCGTTTTGACGTTTGCGCTGGCCGGCAACCAGAACTGCGGCAAGACGACGCTGTTTAACCAGCTGACGGGTTCGAATCAGCACGTGGGCAATTTCCCCGGCGTCACGGTGGACCGCAAGGACGGCGCCATCAAGGGCCACCCGGACACGCTCGTGACGGACCTGCCCGGCATTTACTCGATGTCGCCGTATACGAATGAGGAGATCGTGACGCGGCAGTTTCTGCTCGACGACCACCCGAAAGGCATCATCAACATCGTCGACGCGACGAACATCGAGCGCAACCTCTATCTGACGATGCAGCTGATGGAGCTGGGCATTCCGATGGTGCTCGCGCTGAATATGATGGACGAGGTGCGCGAAAACGGCGGATCAATCCATGTCAATGAAATGGAAAAGGAGCTCGGCATCCCGGTGATTCCGATTTCCGCCTCAAAAAACGAGGGCATCGACGAGCTGGTCGACCACGCGCTGCATGTGGCGAAGTACCAGGAAGCGCCCGGGCGGCAGGACTTCTGCGACGTCAACGACCACGGCGGCGCGGTGCACCGGTGCCTGCACGGGTTGATGCATATGGTGGAAGACCACGCGCGCGAGGCGGGCATCCCGCTGCGGTTTGCGGCCAGCAAGCTCGCCGAGGGCGACCATCTGGTGATGGAGCGCTTAAAGCTCGACGAAAACGAGCGCGAAATGATCGAACACATCATCTGCCAGATGGAAAAGGAACGCGGGCTCGACCGCGCGGCGGCCATTGCGGACATGCGCTTTTCCTTTATTGAAAAGATTTGTTCGCACACCGTCGTCAAGCCCCACGAAAGCCGGGAGCATTTGCGCAGCGAGAAACTCGACCGCTTTTTGACCGGGCGTTTTACGGCGATTCCGGCATTTATCGCGATTATGGCGGTCGTATTCTTCCTGACATTTAACGTGATCGGTTCATTTTTGCAGGACCTTTTGAGCATGGGCATCGACGCGCTGGGGAACCTCGTCTCCATCGGCATGGAGGCCGTCCACGTCAACAGTGTCATCCAGTCGCTCGTGATCGACGGCGTCTTTAACGGCGTGGGGACGGTTTTGAGCTTTTTGCCCATCATTGTGACGCTGTTTTTCTTCCTCTCGCTGCTCGAAGACAGCGGCTATATGGCGCGCGTCGCGTTCGTGATGGATAAGCTTTTGCGCAAGATCGGCCTTTCCGGGCGCAGCATCGTGCCGATGCTCATCGGGTTTGGCTGCACGGTGCCAGGCGTTATGGCGAGCCGGACGCTGCCGTCGGAACGCGACCGCAAGATGACGATCCTGTTGACGCCGTATATGAGCTGTTCGGCGAAGGTGCCGATTTACGCCTTTTTCGCGGCGGCCTTCTTCCCGGAGCACGCGGCGCTCGTGATGATCGGGCTGTACGTGCTGGGCATCGCGGTGGGTATCCTGATCGCGTTTTTGATGCGCGGGACGCTGTTTAAGGGCGAGGCGGTCCCGTTTGTGATGGAGCTGCCGAATTACCGGATGCCGGGCGCCAAAAACGTCGCCCACCTGCTCTGGGATAAGGCGAAGGATTATCTGCAGCGCGCGTTCACGGTCATTTTCCTCGCGACGATTGTGATCTGGTTTTTGCAGACGTTCGACCTGCACTTAAACATCGCGACGGATTCGCAGCAGAGCATCCTGGCCGTGATTGCCGGCGCGATCGCCCCGATCTTCGGGCCGCTGGGCTTTGGGGACTGGCGCTGCTCGACGGCGCTGATCAGCGGGTTCATGGCGAAGGAAAGCGTCGTCTCGACGCTGTCGATCCTGTTCGGCTCCACGCAGGCGCTGACGGCCGTGCTCACGCCGCTGGCGGCCGGCAGCATGCTCGTGTTCTGCCTGCTGTACACGCCGTGCGTCGCGGCCATCACGTCGATCAACCGGGAACTCGGCGCCAAATGGGCGCTGGGCGTTGTCGTTTTCCAATGCGTCGTCGCGTGGGTCGTCTCGTTCCTCTTCCACGGCATCGGCGCCGCTGTGGGGGCGCTGGTATGACGGCGGGCACGGTTGTCGTTGCGGCGCTGCTGCTCGTTTGGGGAATCTTCGCCCTGCGCGGGGCGCGGCGCAAAAAGGGCGGCTGCTGCGGCGATTGCAGCCGCTGTGCGGGCGCATGCGGCGCCTGTTCCGTACCCAAAAAAGCCGCACGCAAAGAACCCAAATAAAAAATAGACCAAACAAAAGGCATGGCCCTCGGTTTTCGCCGGCGGCCATGCCTTCTTTATGATTTTCTTTCGTCCGTCCCGAACGAGACGGGCGCGGCCTTTACGTGGGAGAGCGGGCTGTCTTCCGGGGACGGCTTTGAGAGGCTGAAATACATGCGGGCGGCCTTCGTCGTCCCGAAGTCGCGGTTGGAGCCGGTGCTCTGCACGCGATTAAATGCCTCGCGGAACATCGCGTTGTGCGCTTCCTCGCGGTTTAAGAGGAAATCGATCGTCTCTTTGACGCGCTTGTCGTCGATCTGGCGGTAGAGGTATTCATACACAACCTTGGCGCGCTGCTCGGACGCGATGTTCGAAAGCAGGTCGGCGCACAGGTCGCCGGTCACGGTGACGTAGTCGGCCGTCCAGGAATAGCCCGACGCATTGACGAGACCGGGATTGAGGCCTAAAAGCACATGCGTCTCGATTTCACCGGCCGGCACGCGCGCGGCGTCGACGTCGTGACCATTTAAGAGGTTGATCGTCTGCGCGACCATCTCCATATGACTGAGTTCCTCCGCCGCGATGTCAAGGAACAGGTCCTTGATTTCCGGGTCCTTGACGCGGAAGCTCTGGGACAGATACTGCATCGCCGCCTTCAATTCACCGTTCCCGCCGCCGAGCTGCTCCTGCAAAAGCGCCGCGTACTGGGGATTCGGCTTTTCGACCCCCACCGGATGAAAAAGCATTTTTTCATGTTGAAACATAAGGAGCATCCACCTTTCCCGATTTGATGGGGATAGTATGTCCAGGGAAAAGGGAGGTATTCCTCCGTGAAACTTTGGCCCGGAAGGCGCGTCTTCCCAGCTGCAGGCCGAGGTCAATGCCCGAAAAAGCCCTCCAAAACGAAAGGGCCTTCTTCACCGCTGGCCATAATACGCATCCGGGCCGTGCTTGCGCAGGTAGTGTTTATCCTGCAAATTCTGCGGCGCCGGCGCGGCGTTGGGGGCAATCTGGCACGTAAACAGCGCCATCTTCGCAATTTCCTCCAGCACGACGGCGTGATAAACGGCTTCCTTTGCGTCTTTGCCCCACGTAAAGGGGCCGTGGCTGCGGCAGAGTACGCCGGGGACCGCTGTGGGGTCGAGGCCGCGGGTTTGAAACGTTTCGACGATGACCCTGCCGGTATTTTTTTCATAGTCCTCGTCCAATTCCGCCTGGGTCAAATGGCGGGTGCAGGGCACCGGGCCGTAAAAGGAATCGGCGTGGGTGGTCCCATAGCACGGAAGATCGCGGCCCGCCTGGGCCCAGGCCACCGCATAGGTGCTGTGCGTGTGCACGATGCCGCCCAAGGCCGGGAAAGCCTTATAAAGTTCCAGATGCGTCTTCGTATCGGAGGAAGGGTTTAACGTGCCGGCCACGCGGTTGCCGGATAGATCCAGCACCACGAGCTTATCGGGCGTCAATTCGTCGTACGCGACGCCGGAGGGTTTGATGACCACAAGGCCCCGCTCCCGGTCGATGCCCGACACATTGCCCCACGTGTAGGTGACCAAGCCCCGCCGGGGCAGTTCCAAATTTGCCCGGCAGACCTGCTCTTTGAGCGTTTCCAGCTGCATCTGCATCCCCTCATTTCAATTTCCAGGCAAGGTCGTTCCAGAACAGCTGCTGTTCGACCTGCTCGACGGTTGTGCCCGCGCCGATGTGGATGTATTCGATGCCCATCAACGCGGCCCAATCCTTCATCTGCTCGGCGGTGACGTCGTAAGACAAGACGGAATGGTGCGCGCCGCCCGCCGTGATCCAGCATTCGAGGCCCGTTGTGAGATTGGGCTTCGGCTGCCAGGTGACCCGCGCGACCGGCAGGTTCGGCATGGGCAGCGGCGGCAGGATGCAGTGGATATCCTGGCAGAGCAGGCGGAAGCGGCCGCCCATATCGATAAGGCTTACGACGATCGCGTCCCCTTCGTGGCCGGAAAACACGAGGCGGGCCGGCGGCTCGCGGTCGCCGATGCCGAGCGGATGCACCTGGATGTGCGGCGTTTCGGCGGCGACGCTGGGGCACACTTCCAGCATATGGGCGCCGAGGCTGTATTCCTCGCCAGGGACCAGATTGTACGTATAATCCTCCATAAAGGCTGTGCCGCCGGTCTTGCCCTCGCTCATCGCCTTGAGGATCGCGGTCATTGCGGCCACCTTCCAGTCGCCTTCGCCGCCGTAGCCGTAGCCGAGCGCCATCAGATGCTGGCTGGCAAGGCCCGGCAGCTGCCGCATGCCGTACAGGTCCTGAAAATTATTGGAAAATGCGCGGCAGCCCTCCTCGTCCATCATACGCCGGATGGCGATTTCTTCCCGCGCCTGGTAGCGCACGGTTTCGAGGTCGTCCGTGTCGAAGATGTACGCGCGGCGGTACGTCTCCATCAGCGCGTCGATCTCTTCGCCGCGCACCGCTTCCATCGTCTCTACAAGCTGCCCGACGGGCCAGGTGTTTACCTGCCAGCCGAATTTAATCTGGGCTTCCACCTTATCGCCTTCCGTCACGGCGACTTCGCGCATGTTGTCGCCAAAGCGCATGACCTTTAAGCTGCGGGAAACCGCGGCGCCAACCGCCGTGCGCATCCAATCGCCGAGGCGCCGCTGCAGCGTTTCGTCCTGCCAGAAGCCGGCAATGACCTTGCAGGGCATCCGCAGGCGCGCGGTCAAAAAGCCGTGCTCGCGGTCGCCGTGGGCGGCCTGGTTCAGGTTCATAAAGTCCATGTCGATCTCTTCGTTGGGGACGGCCCGGTTATACTGCGTCGCCAGATGGCAGTACGGCTTCTGCAGGGCGGCAAGGCCGTTAATCCACATTTTCGAAGGGCTGAACGTGTGGCACCACGCCACGACGCCGGCGCAATGGGGGTCGTAGTTTGCTTCCCGCACAAACGCCTGGATCTCCTCGTTCGTCTTCGCCGTCAATTTATAGACGAGGCGGCACGGGAGACGGCCGGATGCATTGAGCTGCTCGGCCATCTCGGCCGCGCGGGCGGATACGGTTTCCAGCACCTCGGGGCCATATAAAAACTGGCTGCCGACGAGAAACCAAAATTCATATTCCTGTAGTTTCACGTAGGATTCCTCCTTCAAAATGGTTCTTTAAAGATGCAGCACCGCGGCCCGTTCCACTTCCAGGGCGGCGCGGTACCGCTTTAAAAACGCCGCAAAGCCCGCCGTGTCTGCGGGGTCGGGGCGAAACGTCTTTTGCGGCACAGAGCGAAACACGCGGGTTTCCAAAAATTCGTCGAGGGTCTCCCCCGCTGCGCGGCGCAGCGCGTAGGCGGCCAGCAGGGCCATGCCGTAGGGGCCGCCCTCGCCCGCCGTCTCCATCACGGCAACCGGGGCGTGGACGGCGGCGGCCAGATACCGCTGCGCGACGCCCGGGGTCTTGAAAAGGCCGCCGTGGCCGCTGAAGCGGGCAATCTGCACGTGTTCCTCCTGCAGCAGCTCCAGGCCGATGGCCAGCGTCGCAATGGCCGAATAGATCTGCGCGCGCATGAAATTTGCCAAAGTCAGCGGGGCATCCGGCTGCCGCAGAAGCAGCGGCCGGCCGGCGTCAAAATGGGTCACGCCTTCGCCGGAGTCATAATTGACGGGGAGAATCCCGCCCGCGTCCGCCGCGCCGCCGAGCGAACATTGAAACAGGCGCTCGTACAGGGCCGGCGGGTCCGGCTGCTCCCCGCAGAGCGCGGCCGCCTCGCGAAACAGCGACACCCACGCATTCAAATCGCTCGTGCAGTTGTTACAGTGTACCATCGCCACGGGTTTTCCGTCCGGCGTCGTCACCAGGTCGATTTCCGGATACACGCGGGACAGCGGCCGGTCGAGCACGGCCATCGCAAAGATGCTCGTGCCGGCGCTGATGTTGCCGGTATGCGCGGCCACGCTGTTGGTGGCGGCCATGCCGGTGCCGGCGTCCCCCTCCGGCGGGCAGAACGGGATGCCGGGCCGCAGGGTGCCGCTTGCGTCCAGAAGGCGCGCACCCGCTTCCGTTAAGCGCCCCGCCGGGCTGCCTGCCGGCAGCACGCGCGGCAATAGCGCCCGCAGGGAAACCGGGTATCCGGCGTCCTTTGCCAGGGACTCGAAAATATTCAGCATCGAGGCGTCGTAGTCGCAGGTTTTGCTGTCAATCGGGAACATACCGGAAGCGTCGCCGACGCCTAGGACCTTTTCGCCCGTCAGGCGCCAATGCACATAGCCCGCGAGCGTCGTCAGAAACGCAAGGTGCTCTAAATGCGGCTCCCGGTTTTGCATTGCCTGATACAAATGCGCGATGCTCCACCGCTGCGGGATATTGAAGCCGAACGCTTCGGTGAGCGCCTGCGCCGCCGGGCCCGTCATCGTGTTGCGCCACGTGCGAAACGGCGTTAAGAGGGCCCCGTCTTTGTCAAACGGCAGATAGCCGTGCATCATTGCGGAGACGCCGATGCAGCCGACCTGCTTCATCGGGCAGCCGTAATGCGCCCGGATATCTGCGGCAAGGTCCGCGTACGCGGCCTGCAGGCCCGCCCAGATTTCGCCGTCGTCATACGTCCAGACGCCCGCTTTCAGGTGGTTTTCCCACTGGTGCTCGCCCTGCGCTGCCGGCACGCCGCCGGCATCCAGCAGCATCGCTTTGATGCGGGTGGAGCCGAGCTCGATGCCGAGTGTCATCGCGGAAAAATCCGGGGGCGATGCAACCGATCTTGTCGTGTTTTCCATGCATGTACCTCGATATAAAATGTAAAAATTTGAAAACGGCCGGCCGCAGCCGGCGGGGTTTGTTCCATTATACCACAAAAGCGGCCGCAAAGGGGGGTTGGGGGCGCGTTTGGAAGCGGGAAATCCGGCGGCGCGGCGGTTTGCATTCGAGGGCCGTTTACGGGACGGCTTTTGTTTTGGGCAGTCTGCAAATAAAAAAAGAGCCGATTACCCGGCTCTTTCTGAACCAATGATTTGGATGGACGGGCGCGCCGCACAAGGATCGGCCTCGTTATACTCCCAAGATATAGAACCCGCCGTATGGTTTTCCCACCTGCAACCAGCTGCACAGGATTTGATATTCCGGCGGCTTTTCTTCCGCAAGTCGTTCTATGATTGCATTGGTTTGCTCTCTGGAATAGAAGTTGATCCCCAAAAGGTCCATCGGGCCGCGCTCCCTGTTGTGATAGACGCCGCCCGTGATGATATCTCCATAACTCTGGTAAAAAAGATCCATGTCATCGCCAAAGATGTATAGAGAGTCCTCTTTCCAGTGCTTGATCGCATCAACCGAAACGATTTCTCGGATAGAAGTTCCTTCCGGTAATCTGCAGTATTGTATTTCAATGAAATCCGAACCACCGAACGCCCTGCGTTCCGCTTGGGAACGGAAGGAATGAAATAGCAATGCTCCCACCTCCGAATGTTGCCGGGCCCAGGGTCAATGTCCCCTCCTTGTACATCTATCCGATTCCCCACGGAGTTCGTCAAACGCCGGTTTTGCCGGGATGGTTTGCCCAGCTTTCATCTGGGCGTAGCCCTTCTCCAGTTCCGTGTCCAGTTGCTCGGCGGTCATGCGGCTGACGTCCAGCGGGTGCTCCGGGAGCTTTACCTCAAAGGGCAGCCCCCGCTGGAGGATGATTTGCTTATAGAACATGGTGATGGCGTTGGACGCCGGAATCCCCAGGGCATTGAGGATGGCTTCCGCCTGTTCCTTGACCTCCGGCTCGATGCGCGCATACAGATTTGCCGACTTTGCCATATCCAAGACTCCTTTCGGGATTTGTGTATGCTTCCTCGTCTCTATGATACTCGATTGTGCGGACAAACGCAATACCATCTCTTTTTAGAGCGGCACGGGAAAATCAAAAAGCACCGCAAGCCCGATACGCATGGTATCAAACTTGCGGTGCTTCTTTGGCGGAAGCGGTGGGATTCGAACCCACGAGCCCTTGCGGGCTACCTGATTTCGAGTCAGGCCCGTTATGACCACTTCGATACGCTTCCGTGCGGCGGCTTCCTTAACAGAAGACTTTTCTATTATATGGGCTTTTTCTGCGCTTGTCAAGCGATACTTGACGATTCTTTTTCTTTTCGATACAATGAAACCGAGCATTCGAATTTTTTTGCAAACGGGGGATCACCATGAATCATAGAACGAGGGCCGCAGAGGCGATGGCCTCCCTGTCCATTTACCGCGGCATTTTAAACCGCACCGTGGCAAAGGCGCTGTACGACTTATTGTGGGCCGCGAACCGGGAATCGTTCCTGCGCGCGTGGGGGCGTTTCTTTGCCGCCCTGTGCGAGCGCGGGTGCAGCGAGAATTTTGCCGGCCATCTGACCAGCACGGCGCTGTATGACGAAAACGCGTTCTCGCTGGCGGCGGCGGCCGGGCACCGTGAACTGCCCGGCGCGATGCGGCGCGCCGTGGAGCACGACCTCGAGACGATTTTGGCGCTGTCCCGGCTGACGCCGGAGGACCTTCTGATTGACTGTGAGTTTGCGGACCTGCCGGCGCTGCCGCGCTGGGAGACCGGCACGCCCGTTTTGCCGCTGTGCGGCACGCCGCAGGCCTGTGTGGAGCAGATGACGGATTATTACCGGCAAAACGGCTGCGGCATGTACGCGCGCTACCGGGCGTTTATCTGGCGGGATAAGAAGATCCTGCCCGTCGCGCACCCGGACCCGCAGCGGCTCGACGAGCTGAAAGGCTATGAATTGCAGCGCCAGCAGGCCGTGCAGAACACGCTCGCGTTTTTAAAGGATCTGCCGGCCAACAACTGCCTGCTCTACGGCGACCGCGGAACGGGAAAATCCTCCACGGTCAAGGCGCTGCTCAACACGTATTATCAGCAGGGGCTGCGCGTCATCGAGATGCCCAAGGAATATTTGATGGATTTCCCGTATCTCGTCGACCAGATCGCCTCGATCCCGATGCACTTCATTATTTTCATCGACGACCTCTCCTTCTCGTCGGAGGACAGCACGTACGCGGCGCTCAAGTCGGTGCTGCAGGGCGGCCTGGCGGCAAAGCCCGAAAACGCGCTGATTTACGCGACGTCGAACCGGCGGCACCTATTGCGCGAAAACTTCTCCGACCGCGCGGGCGACGAGGTGCACCGCAACGACACGATCCAGGAAAGCCTGTCTTTGGCCGACCGCTTTGGGCTGACGATCAACTTCATGAACCCGGACAAGGCCGCCTTTTTGCAGATTGTCGACGAGCTTGCGCGCCAGCGCGGCTTAGAGGACCATCTGCCGGAATTGGAAACCGGCGCCGAACGGTGGGCGACGATCCACGGCGGCCGCTCGCCGCGCGTGGCCCAGCAATATATCCGGGACGCACAGGCACGCCTGGCGCTCGGCCAGCCGCTGCTGGCATAACAAAGAATTTACAGATGGAAAGGAGCCTTTTCATGTCGCTTTGGAAACGATTGACGGCGTTTGCCGTAACGGCGGCGCTGGCGCTGGGGGCCCTTGCGGGCTGCAGCTTTGAAGATTCCGCGGGGTCCACGGTCGCGCTCAACGACTGGCCGGTGACGGTCAACGGCGTGACAATCCACGAAGAGCCGGCGGGTGTGGCGGTGGCAAGCGCCAACCTTGCGGATGTCGTGCTCTCGCTGGGGTATGAGGTCCAGCTCAAGAGCAAGACCGCAGACTGCACGCAGGAGGAGCTCGCGTCCCTGCCGGACATCCCCGCGGAAAATGTGGAGCAGATACAGAGCGCCGGCGCGACGCTGCTTTTGACGGACCAGGCACTCGACGACACCGTGCAGGCGTCGTACGACACGGCGGGCATCTCCGTGGTGGTCATCCCCGCGGCAACGGACCGCACGAGCCTGACAACCCTTTACGAATCCGTCGGCATGGCGATGAAGGGGGCTGTAACGGGCAAGGACAAGGCCGACAAGGCCGCCGACAGCCTGTTTATCACGATTGACGACGTCACGCGCATGATCCCACAGAGTGACACGGTCAAGACCGGCGTCTACCTTTACGATCTGGACGGTTCCGTCGCGACGGGTGACACGCTGGCGGGCACGCTTTTGGAGGCGGCCGGCATGACAAATATCGCGGCCGATTCGACGGGCGGCACGCTCGACCTTGCGGCGCTGCAGCGCGGGGACCCGGACTACATCTTCTGCCCGACGGGGTTAAAGGCGCAGCTTTCCGCCACGGCTGGGTACCAGGACCTGACGGCCGTCCAAAACGGCCAGGTCTATGAGATGGACCCGAATCTGATGACCCTGCAGGGCGAGGGCATGATTTCCGCCGTTTTGTACATGGCGGGGGTTGTCTATCCGGAATTAAACCAGACGACCTCCTCGACGCCGGGCGGCACGTCATCGGACCCGAGCGCCTCCCAGACGGGCGACGTGATTCCGAACAGCTCGATCCCGGCCGGCACAACGCTGCAGTACGACGACGAAAACGACTATGTGCTCGAGCTGCAGAACCGCTTAGACGATTTGGGCTACATGTTCATGGCGCCGACGGGGCTTTACGGCGACGGCACGCAGCAGGCGGTCATGAACTTCCAGCTGGCAAACGGCTTTGAGACGACGGGGGTTGCGGACCCGGAAACGCTGACGGCCATCTTCTCGGACGACGCGGTGCGCGCGGACGGCACAACGGGTGGAGACGGCACGGCGGAATCCTCCGAAGCGCCGGAAATGGACGGCGTCGACAACGAGGACGCCGACGCCGCATAAGCGCGGTTTTTGCAGGGGATCGGGTGTTCCGGTCCCCTGTTTTGTCCCCTCCCCCATTTGGCCGCACGGCTTTTCTATTTTTTTAAAATCTTTTGAAAATCTACACAAAGGAGAGTTCCCGATGCGAATTGTACTCCAGCGCGTCAAACAGAGCGCCGTTTCGATTGACGGCGCATGCCACGGGGCCATCGAAAAGGGCTTTCTGGCCCTGGTCGGCTTCTGCCCCACAGACACCGAGGCGGTCCTCCCGAAACTGATTGACAAGCTCGTGCACCTGCGCGTGTTTGAAGACGAAAACGGGAAAATGAACCGCTCGCTTTTGGACATTGGCGGCAGCGTGCTGTCCGTCTCGCAGTTTACGCTGTACGCGGACTGCCGGAAAGGGCGCCGCCCGAGCTTTACGGGCGCCGCCCGGCCGGAGCTTGCGGAGCCCCTTTACGAGGCCTTCAACGCCCGCCTGCGCGAAGCGGGCGTGCACGTGGAAACCGGTGTCTTCGGCGCCGACATGCAGGTGTCGCTTGTAAACGACGGGCCGGTGACGATCCTTTTGGACAGCAGCGAACTTTGACGTACAAGAAAAAAGAGCTTTCGCGGGGCGTATCCCCTTGCGAAAGCTCTTTTTGTATCTGCTGGTTTATTTGACTTCGACGAGCTCGTACTGGTCGGTGCCGAGGCCCATCTTCTTGCCGTGCTCGATGATTGTGTGCCAGTGGCAGTTCGGGAACAGCGCCGTGAAGTAATCGTCGCCGCGCTTTACCTTGCCGTACAGGCACGAACCGGGCAGGATGTCGCGCGAGAGGACCGCGTCGGCGCAGGCCTGGTCGAGCGCGACCGGGTCGAACGACGCGAACATGCCGATATTCGGCACAATCGGCAGGTCATTTTCCGCGTGGCAGTCGCAGTACGGCGAGACGTCCACGACGAGGCTCACATGGAACTGCGGACGGTTGTGCAAAACCGCCCAAGCGTATTCGACGGTCTTCTTGTTGAGGATTTCCTCCGCCTCGTCGAGCTTCGAGGTGACGGCGTCCTTCGGGCACACGCCGATGCAGCGGCCGCAGCCGACGCATTTGTCCTCGTTGATGGAGGCCTTGTGATTTTCCACGACGGCGGCCCCGTGGGCGCAGACGCGCGTGCACTGGCCGCAGCCGATGCACAGCTCCTGCTGGACATAGGGCTTGCCGGCGTTGTGCATTTCCATTTTGCCGGCGCGCGAGCCGCAGCCCATGCCGACATTCTTGATGGCGCCGCCGATGCCCTCGGCCTCGTGGCACTTAAAATGCGTCAGGGAAATGACGACATCCGCATCCATCACGGCGCGGCCAATCTTCGCCTCTTTGACGTACTCGCCGCCCTCGACGGGGACGAGCACCTCGTCGGTGCCCTTTAAGCCGTCCGCAATCAGCACCTGGCAGCCCGTCTGCACGGGGGTAAAACCGTTTAAGTTGGCCGTGTCCAAATGCTCGAGCGCGTTCTTGCGGCCGCCGACGTACAGCGTATTGCAGTCGGTCAGAAACGGCTTGCCGCCGAGCTCCTTGACGGCGTCCGCCACGGTGCGCGCGTAGTTCGGGCGCAGGAACGCGAGGTTGCCGCGCTCGCCGAAATGGATCTTAATGGCTGCAAATTTGTCCTGAAAATCGATGCTGCCGATGCCGGCCTTGCGCATCAGGCGCGCGAGTTTCTGCTGCAGGCTGTCGCCAAACTTCGTGTGCATGTTCGTATAATAGACCTTCGACTTCTCTTCCATACGAATACTCCTTTTGATCGTGTTGGCCAAACGTTTTCTTCCATTTCGATTATAGCAAACTTATGGCTGCAATGCAATTCTCTTTTTCAGTGCAATGGCCAAATTCGGTAAATTCCCCCTCTCCGCTGCCGATTGACACCCGCGCCGCTTTTGTAGTACGATGAAAAGTAAAAGGGGCACGGGCTGCACGGCGCAGTCAAAACGCGGGACCCTTTATAAACCATCGACAGGAGGAATGCTTTATGAAGACGTTCGTGGTCAACGCCAGCCCACGAAAGCATTGGAACACTGCGCGCATCCTGCACGCGGCGGCGGAAGGCGCGAAAGCGGCCGGCGCCGAGGTACAGGGCGCAGACCTCTACGACATCGATTTCCATGGTTGCAGAAGCTGCATGCTCTGCAAGCGGCTGGGCGCAGAACCGTGCCGCTGCTGCTGGAAGGATGGGCTCTCGCCGATTCTCGAGCAGGTCTATGCCGCAGACACGCTGCTGATCGGGACACCGATTTACTTTGGGCGGCCGACGAGCGCGTATTTTGCGTTTCTGGAGCGGCTGCGGTTCCCGGCGCTCTCCTACGACGATTACAGCAACCTATTCAAAGGCCGTGTGAACGTCGGCCTTTTCGTGACGATGAACGCGAAAAAGGAGATGTATGACAAGCTCTACGCGGCGGACTTTGCGGCATACGCGGACGAGTTCCGTTTCCTAAACGGGGAGGTCCGCCTGTACCCGGTTTCCGACACGCTGCAGGTAACGGATTACACGAAATTCGCGATGAAAGGATTCAGCGAGGCGGAAAAGAAAAAGGCAAATGCGGAACGTTTCCCCGCAGACCTGCAAAACGCATACCAACTCGGCGCGTCCCTCAGCCGGCACGCGGCGCCGTGACAAAATGCCCGGGAATCTAGCCATGCGGCCAGATGCCCGGGCATTTTTCAAAAAGAAAATGCAAAAAAAGAAAAAATCCGAAAAACCGCTAAAGGGATTTTCTCATCATCCTTTATCGGCGTATTTTTAAAATAATGACCAAATAATGACCAAACGGTCATTTCCAAAAAACAAAAACACCCGGAAATCCAGCAATCATGCGGGTTTCCGGGTGCTTAGTTGTGGTCGAGGTGACAGGATTTGAACCTGCGACTTCTACGTCCCGAACGTAGCGCTCTACCAAGCTGAGCCACACCTCGAAAAGAAATGCCCCCGCTTTCTAGGGGCAAATGTTGGCTGCGGAAGAAGGATTCGAACCCTCACAAACAGAGTCAGAGTCTGTCGTGCTACCCTTACACAATTCCGCAATCTGTTCTGCTTTGCGAAAGGCGGCGGCCGCTTGGAAGCTGTCCGCTCGCGTTCCTTTCGTGAACCAGCGTATTTAATTATACGCGAAGCGACGGGAATTGTCAAGGGGTTTTTTAAAATTTTTTTGATTTTTTGTCTTCTCCCCGCCGCGGCACAAAAAAGCCGCCCGCAGGCGGCCGGTTCCCTTCCGTTCAAAGCATCGAGCAGTCGAGGGATTCGTTGTCCATGGTTTTTAAGTTAAACGGTGTCGTCTGGTAGACGAAGTAGTTGAGCCAGTTCGTATATAAGAGCTGCCCGGTGGCGCGCCAGTTGTTCACCGGCGTGCGGGATGGGTCGTTGCGCGGATAATAATGGCGCGGCATTGCAATCGGCAGGCCCTTTTTTAAATCGCGGTGGTATTCGCCGTCGAGCGTCATCGTGTCGTATTCGGAATGGCCCATCACGAAAAACTGGTGGCCCTCCTGGTCGCCGACGATGTGGACGCCGGCCTCCTCCGAAACGGAGAGCAGGCGCAGCTGCGGCACCTTTTCGATATCCGCGGCGCGCACCTCCGTGTTGCGCGAATGCGGCGCCCAATAGACGTCGTCAAACCCGCGGAACAGGCGCGACTTTTTATTCAGCGCGGTGTGCGGGAAAATGCCGAACAGCTTCTGCGGCAGCACATACTTGGGGATGCCGTAGTGGTAATAAAGGCCGGCCTGCGCGCCCCAGCAGATGTGCAGCGTGGAATGGACATTCGTGCGCGTCCATTCAAACAGCTCGCACAGCTCCGGCCAATAGTCGACCTGCTCATAGTCGAGGAATTCGACCGGCGCCCCCGTGATGATGCAGCCGTCGTACACGCGCTCGCGGATTTCCTCGAAGGTCTCGTAAAAATGCAGAAGGTGGTCCTGCGGCGTATTTTTCGACTGGTGGCTCGACATCTGCACGAGGTCAACCTCAATTTGCAGCGGCGTATTCGCGAGACAGCGCAAAATCTGCGTCTCGGTCGTGATCTTCGTCGGCATCAAATTGACGAGCGCGATGCGCAGCGGCCGGATATCCTGGTGCAGCGCGCGCAGCTCGGTCATCACAAAAATATGTTCCTTTTCCAAAACGGAGCGCGCCGGAAGCGTATCCGGAATTTTAATGGGCATAGGAAATTCCCCTCGCTTTCGGAAATTGGAAAGATCAGCGCAGCTCCAGCAGTTTCTGCTTTAAGTCGCCCTCGAGCTTGCGCAGTTCCTGTTCGGCCTGGGCGCGCTTTTCGCGGCCCTCTTTCTGGATCTGCATGACCTCGTCGAGTGTGGAAATGAGGCTTTCGTTCGTATGGCGCAAGGTCTCGAGATCGACGATGCCGCGCTCGGACTCTTTCTGCGTCTCGATCGTCGCCATTTTAAGCGTATCGGCATTTTTGCGCAGCAGGTCGTTCGTCAGGTCTGTGACCTCGCGCTGCGCCTGTGCGGCCTGGCGGGAATGCTCGACGCCAAGGGCTAAGACCATCTGGCTTTTCCACAGCGGGATCGTATTGACGAGCGTCGACTGGAGCTTTTCGCTCATCAATAAGTCGTTATTCTGGATCAGGCGCAGCTGCGGCGCCATCTGGATGGAGATCGTGCGCGTCAAGTCGAGGTCGTGCAGTTTCTTTTCAAACCGCGTGCAGAGGTTTGCGAGGTCGTTGGCGGCCTGCGCGTCCTCGGGCAGGCCGGACTGCCGGGCCTTCGCCTGCAAAGCCGGCAGCTCCTCGTCCTGCACGGACTGCAGTTTTTTCCGGCCTGCGAGGATATACATCGAAAGCTCTTTAAAGTACGTCTTATTCGCCTCATACATCTTATCGAGCACGGCGATATCCTTTAACAGGCGGACCTGATGCCCCTCAAGGACCTGGCAGATCGAGTCGACGTTCGATTCGACCTTCGCGTAGCGCGCCCGCAGGTTCTGGAGCTTGTTGGCGCCGCGCTTAAAGCGCGCGAAGAAGCCTTTATCCTCTTCCCCGACGTCGAAGCTCTTTAATTCCGCGACGACGCCGGACAGCAGGCTGCCCACTTCCCCCAAATCCTTTGTGCGCACGTTTTCGAGCGCCGTTTCGGAGAAATCGGCCATCTTTTTCTGTGCGCCGGCGCCGTATTGGAGCATTTCGGTCGCGTTGTGCAGGTCGATCTTTGCCGCAAAGGCGTTGACCATCTCCTGCTCTTCCGGCGAAAGCGCGGGCATCTGCTCCTCCTGGGGCGCCGGCGCTAACGGGGTCTCGGGCGCGGCGGGGGCCGAGCCGGCAAACGGGTCTAACGTCAGCTGGGGCGTGGGGGAATTGTTCTGTTCCATGCGTAGGAAACCTCCTTATGTTTTGGAAAAATCCGAGCCGGTCAAGCCTTCCTGCGCGAGCATCGCTTCGAGCGCCGCGATGTCGGAGGAAAGGTCGAGGGCTTCGTGCTCATAAAGGCGCTTCAAAAGGGTCTCAAAGGCCGCGTTGATCGTGTCGAGCGCCTGTAAAATCTCCTGCTTTGTCTTTTCTATCTCCGTGCCCCGCGCGTGCTCGGTCTCAAAGCTGCAATAGGCCTTGACGAGCTTGAGGGTCGTGGGCAGATAATACTGTATGAGCCGCCGCACCTGGGGCAATTTTTCGGGATAACGTTCCACCTGCGTGAGGATTTGGGCGGTTGCCGCCTCCAGCCGGTAGAGCTTCAGGGAAACCTCCTCGCCGGGAAGCGCGTCGTTTGCCTCGCGGATTTCGAGCAGGTACGCCTCCCCCTCGCGCCGAAACGCTTCGAGCTTGGTCTTTTCCGGGTCGGCTTCGCTTTCGGCACGGGCTTTTTCTTCCCGGGCTTTCCTTTCCGCCTCCTTTTGGCGGTCGATCTCCTCCTGCGCGCAGGCGCTCAAATACGCCGTATACGTCGCGTCATTGATAAAGAAGCAGTCCTTCTCCTCGTTGAGATGGGCCTGCAGAAACCAGCGGCGGCGGATCATGAACGCAAGGCTGCGCACCACGCGCCGCGGGGACTCCCCAGAAGCGGCGGCAAGGTCTTTGACCGGCATAAAATCCACCGCGCCCAAGGCCGCGCAATAGCGCAAAAACCGCCGCGCGTTGCGCGACAGCGTGCGCCCCCACACAAAGAAAGCCACAAACAGGGCCGTCAGGATGCCCAAAAAGCTGCAGGTCACCGCGTAGACGGCCGCGGAAAGGAAGCCGGTCAAAAAGAGGGAGAGCATCATCCCATCGAGCGCCAGAAGCGGCACACCGCCGCACAGGCCGAGGACCGTAAAGACCAGGCCGGACACTTTGCCGGGGCGGCCTGGGCGCGTCTCCAAAGGCGCTTCGGACACAGACGGCGCGGCCGGCGTTTCGGGGCCTTCTTCCGGCGCCGGGGGCGGCGTCTGCGGCGGGCGGTTTTCCTCCACGGCCCGGCGGAATCCCCGGGCTGCCTCTTCGACGGCGCGGCCGACATCCCGGCCCAGCCGCTCCCAATCCCCGTGCCGAAACGGGTCGTATCGTCTGCGCATCCCCGGTCCCTCCTTTCCAAAAACTTATGCTCCCATGATACCACATCGCCGGAAAAATGACAACGGCCTTTGCCTTTTCACATACTCTTCACCAAGGATTTACGAAATTTTCGTGTTCTATTAAAACTTCCGACACAATTTCCCGATATACTTAGAATTGTTCCAAGGGAGATGCGGGAAACCCGCAAGGGCATCCCAAAACGAGCTTTTTTGTTCATCTTCTTTTCCTTTTCTTTTTTGTGCGCCGCGGAAAGCGGCCTTTGCTTACAAGTTCCCGCAATTTGCGGGTTTAAAACTCTTTTTCATAACCAACTTCCTCTCTTTAAGCCGCGGGAGACCGCGGCACCGCTTACAAGCCTCCTGTTTTTTTGAACAGGAATTTCTATATATCTTTTTTCATCTCTTTTTCATTTTTTCTCCTTTCTGTGCCGTGGGTTTCCACGGCAGTGCAAATGCCGCGAAGCGCTCCGGTACAAAGCGCGTCGCATCACATAGCAAAACGAAAAAGGGCGCCCCGGAAGCGAGCATGGCTTTGGGGCGCCCTTTTTCTATATTTTCTATATGGAGGATTCGGCCGGGACGCAAACGGCCCGCCGGTCATTGCGAAAGCAGGACTTCCTCCGCTTCCGGGGCCGGCAGGCTCGCGACATCCCGCAGCTTCTGGTTAATCTGCCGCGTGCGCACGCCGATGAGTTTATCGAGCTCGTCGCCGGTCTGGGTGATGCGCTGCTGGGCTTTCGCGAGGACGTCGCCGAATTTTTCAAATTCCGTCTTGACGGCCGCGAGCACATTCCAGACCTCGCTCGAGCGCTTCTGGATGGCGAGCGTCTTGAAGCCGAGCTGGAGGCTGTTTAACAGCGCCGTAAACGTGCTCGGGCCCGCAATGTTGACGCGGTACTGGCGCTGGAGCGTATCGACGAGGCCGCTTTCGACGACTTCGGCGTAAAGCCCCTCAAACGGCAGAAACAGGATGCCGAATTCCGTTGTAGCCGGCGGGTCGATGTATTTCTCGTGAATATCCTTCGCACAGCCCTTGATGCGCTGGCGCAAAGCGGCGCGGGCTTCCTCGATGGCCTTCGGGTCGCCGGACTCGTTCGCGTCGAGCAGGTGCTGGTAGAGGTCGGCCGGGAATTTGGCGTCGACGGGCAGATAGACGAAGCGGCCGTCCTCGCCGGGGAGCTTGATCGCGTACTCGACGCGGTTCTGGGAATTGCGTTTCGTCGCGACATTTTCGTCGTACTGGTCCTTGGAGAGGACTTCGGCCAAAATGGCGCCGAGCTGATATTCCCCCAAAATGCCGCGGGTCTTGACATTGGAAAGGATTTTCTTCAGATCGCCGACGCCGTTTGCGAGCGTCTTCATCTCCCCCAGCCCCTCATAGACCTGCTGCAGGCGGTCGGTGACAAGCCGGAAGGACGCGGAGATGCGGTCGTTTAACGTTTTCTGGAGTTTCTCATCGACGGTCGCGCGCATCGTCTCCAGCTGGGCGTTGGTATCCTGGCGCAAGGCGGCAAGGCTCGTCTGCAGGGTTTCCGTCATCGTCTTTAAGCTCTCGCGGCTTTGCTGCATGAAGGTGCGAAACTGGGTATCGAGCGCCTGCAGGCGGTCGGAAACGGCGCTTTCGAAAGAGGCCTGCGCCTGGCCAAGGGCCTTCGACGATTCGAGCAGGCGCTTGTCCTGTATGGCAAACTGCGTTTCCTGGGCCTTTGTGAACACGGAAACCGTCTGCTGCGTCTGCGTGCGCTGCTGGGAGAGGCTGTCGGAAAGCGTCCGCTGCATGGCGGACAATTGCTGGGCGACCTCCGCTTTGAGGGCGGCGGACTCGCGCGAAAGGCTGCGCGTGAGCTCGCCCAGGCGCAGGTTCTGCTGGGAAGCCGTCTGCGCCTGCGCCGCGAGGAAGGCGTCGGCAAAGGACTTTACAGCGCGTTCGTTCTGCTCCTGCAAATCGCGCTGCATGCGAAGAAGCTGGCGGGAAAGCGCGGCTTCCTGGCGGCGGCCGCCGCGCAAAAGCTGCAAGAGGATATTCGCGACGGACACCGCCAGCACACAGAGCAGGATAATCATTTCCATGGAAAACTCTCCCTTCTTCTAGACAAAGCACCCTTGTAGTATACCATACCGCCCGTCTGGCGGCAAGGACGAAGAAAAGCCCGCAAAGGCCTTGGAAACCCTTGCGGACTTTTCGAAAAAGAAGATGCTTTACCTAAGCTTATGATTGAAAAAACTACGCTTAAAGGATCTGCGCCAGCACGGCAGAACGGATTGCGTCCGCGATGACGCCGAGCAGGATTGGGATCACGCCCATGACCAAAATGCCGATCTCGTAGGGAAACATCTGAAAATGCTTCTTCCAGGCTTTGTTCAGACGGCTGTCGTCCTTCCGGCGCAAAAAGAGGAAAAACAGTGCCGCAATCAACAGGCCGATGCTGCCGGCAATCAGCAGCCCGGACACGCACCCCTGCGCCGCCGCCCAGCCTCTGGGCAGGTCCGTAAGCGTCACCATGCAGAGGATGCAGCCGATGACGGCCGCAACGGCGGAATAGCAGACGGAAAACGTCACGCAGATGCGCAAGTCATGGGCCAAACGCTTCGGCCACGGGCGCTTGGGCGCCTGCGGCTGTTTCTCTTCTCTGCTCATTTTGCCTCCTTCGCGGCTGCCGCGGCCGCTTCCTTGCCTTTTTGGCAGAGATAGCACGCCACGTAATGGCCGGGCGAAACCTCCTCGAGCGGCGGGGCCGCCTTATGGCAGCACTCCATCGCATACGCGCAGCGGTTCTGGAACTTGCACCCCGGAGGCGGGTTGATCGGGCTCGGGACTTCGCCTTCGAGCACGATGCGCTGGCGGGTATCCTCGGTGTGCGGGTCGGCGATCGGGATCGCAGACATCAGCGCCTTCGTGTACGGATGCATCGGATGCTCATACAGCTCGTGGGAATCCGCAAGCTCCATGACGGCGCCCAGGTACATGACCGCGACGCGGTCGGAAATGTGCTTGACCATCGCGAGGTCATGCGCGATAAACAGATACGTCAGGCCCATGCGCTCCTGCAGGGAAATCAACAGGTTCGCGACCTGCGCCTGAATGGACACGTCCAATGCGGAAACCGGTTCGTCGCACATGATAAACTTCGGCTCGACCGCGAGCGCACGCGCAATGCCGATACGCTGGCGCTGGCCGCCGGAGAATTCGTGGATAAAGCGGTTCGCATGTTCCTGGTTTAAGCCGACCATATGCAGCAGTTCGCCGATGCGGTTGCGGCGGGCGTCCTTATCCATATACAGATGATGGATATCCATGCCTTCCCCAATGATTTCCGAAACGGTCATGCGGGGGTCCAAAGAAGCGTACGGGTCCTGGAAAATGACCTGGACTTCCTTATTAAACTCCTTTTTCTCCTTGCCTTTCAGGGAATGGACATCTTTGCCGCGGTAGGTGACGGTACCGGAAGTCGGCGTATACATGCCGACGACGCAGCGGCCGCACGTCGTCTTGCCGCAGCCGGACTCACCGACGAGGCCCAGTGTTTCGCCGGGCATGATCTCAAACGAGACATCGTCCACGGCCTTGACGGTTGCCTTGCGGCTGACCTTAAAATACTGCTTGAGGTGCTCCACTTTGACGAGCGGCTCTTTTGCCGCCGCGGATTTCTTCTCACTGCTCAAGCGGATCCCCTCCTTTGACCTTAAACTGGTTTGCCTCTTCCAGCACTTCCTGCGGGCAGTCGGGATCGTGCAGCCAGCACTTTGCCTTATGCGAGGTGCTAAACGGCGTATAGGCCGGGTCTTCCTCGAGGCAGACGTTCATGCACAGCTCGCAGCGGTTCGCAAACGGGCAGCCCTTCGGCGGTGCGATCAGGTCCGGCGGCGTGCCGCGGATCGTGCGCAGGACCTGCTTATTCTGCCAGTCCAGACGCGGCACGGCGCCGAGCAGTGCCCACGTGTACGGATGCTGGGGATTGTAGAAGATCTCTTCGCGCGTGCCGGACTCAACGATCTGGCCCGCGTACATGACGACGATGCGGTCGGCGAAACCGGCCACGACGCCGAAGTCATGGGTAATCAGGATAATGGAGGTGCCGTCTTCGTTGCGCAGGCGCTTGAGCAGTTCCATGATCTGCGCCTGAATCGTCACGTCGAGGGCCGTGGTCGGTTCGTCGGCGATGACGAGCTTCGGCTGGCAGGCGACGGCCATCGCGATCATCGCGCGCTGGCGCATGCCGCCGGAGAACTCGAACGGGTATTCCTTAAAACGCTGCTCCGGATTCGGGATGCCGACCGCGCCGAGCAGACGCGTCGCTTCCTTGGCAGCCTCGGATTTGGACATATTCGTATGGATGCGCAAATTCTCCATAATCTGCTTGCCGACGCGCATCGTCGGGTCGAGCGCGACGAGGGCATCCTGGAAGATCATGCCGCATTCGCCGCCGCGGTACTGGCGCATCTCCTTTTTGGAGAACGAAAGCACGTCGCGGCCGTCGAAGGTGATCTTGCTGCCTTCCTTGATTTCGCCGGGCTTGCGGATCAGGGACATGATGGAACGGGCCGTCACGCTCTTGCCGCAGCCGGACTCGCCGATAATCGCGAGGATTTCGCCGCGGTCAACATGGAAAGAGATGTCGCGCACGGACTGCACTTCGCCGGCATACGTGTGATAGGAGACGCGCAGGTGCTCCACATTCAGCAGGGGGCCGTCTGCCGGCGCTGCGTTTGCAGAGGCTTCTGTGTTCGGTTTCGTTTGTTCTGACATAGAATCTGACGTCTCCTTTCTCATGTGCGCAGCTGCGGGTCAAGGGCATCGCGCAAAGCGTCGCCGATGACGTTAAACGACAGCACAATCAAAGCCAGCAGCGCGCACGGAATGACGAGCTGATAGGGATAGAAAGTCATAGAGGACTGGCCGGTTGCGAGCATGGAGCCCAAGGAGAAATTCGGGGGCTGCAGGCCGATGCCCAAGAAGGACAGGGACGTCTCCGAGAAGATGACGTTCGGGATGGCCTGTGCCATTTCGAGGATCAACAGGCCCATCGTGTTCGGCAGAAGGTGCTTGACGATGTTGTGCATGCGGCCGCCGCCCAAAGCGGTTGCGGCCATGACGTACTCGCTCTCGCGGAGCTTGAAGACCTGGCCGCGCACGAGGCGTGCGGTGCCGGTCCAGGAAGAAATGCTCAAAGCGAGCAGCAGCTGCGGATAGCCGTTGCCGAAAACAACCAGCAGCAGCGTGACGAGAATCAGGTTCGGCACGCAGCTGAAGACCTCGACGATGCGCATCATGACCTCGTCGACGACGCCGCCGACGGAACCCATGATGGCGCCGTAAACGCAGCCGATGACGAGCTGGATAACGGCGGAGACGAGGGCGATGATCAAAGAAGTGCGCAGAGCGACCCACGAGCGCGCGAACATGTCACGGCCCATGTTGTCGGTGCCAAACCAATACTCCGAGCACGGCGCGATGTTCTTTTCCATGCCGTTGATCGTAATATAATCCTTGCCGGAAATAGCCGGGCCGAAAATGGCGAGCACAATCAGGACAAGCAGGATGGCCGTAAAGAACATGGCCACCTTATTCTGGCGGAAGCGCCGCCATGCGTCGGACCAAAAGCCGATATTCTTGCGCACGACCTGTTCCGCGTTCAGCGTGGACTGGTCAACCAGTTCAAACCGCCGGCGCAGATCCGTCGTGGCGATAGATTCGTTCGATGACACGGGATACTTCCTCCTTCCTTACCTTCTGTCGCCCGTGATCTTGATGCGCGGGTCGACGACGCCGTAGAGCACGTCGGATGCGAAGATCGCGACGACGGTGATGCAGCTGTAAAATACAGTAAAGCCCAAAACCATCGGGATATCACGCGAAGAGATGCACTCGACGTAGTAATTGCCGACGCCGGGGATGGAGAAAACGCGCTCGATGAACAGCGAGCCGGAGAGCACGCCTGCAATCGTCTGCGGCAAATACGTGATGATCGGGATAAAGGAGTTGCGCACGACGTGGTGGATGACGACTTCCGACTCGGACATGCCGATGGCGCGGGCCGTCGTCGTGCACTCCTGGTAGATCGAATCGAGCATGGCGATCTTCGTGGTGCGGGCGTAACCGGCAACATAGAACAATGCGCCGGAGATCGTGGGCAAGATCGTGTACTGCCACCCCCCGAACCAGAGTTCATCGCCGCTCGGCCAGCCGATGATGGGCAATCCCAAACCGGAACTGCCGGCAAACGTCAGCTGGAAGATCAGCGCGATAACGAGCGAAGGCACACTCGTCATAAACATACAGAATATCAGGATGCCATAGTCTACGGCGGTGCCTCGCCGCATGGCCGCAATGACACCTAGGACGATGCCGATGATGACACCGAAGACAATCTGCTGCGTGTTCAGACGGACCGTCACGGGCAGGCGTTCCGAGAGAATGGACTGGACCGTGTCGCCGGCGTTGACGATGGACTCGCCGAAGTCGCCGTGCAGGGCATTGCCGAGGGTCACGACGTAGCGTTCCCCGACGGGCTTATCGTACCCATATTTTTGGATGATTCTTTGTTGTGAGGATTCAGGCAGCTTTGCAATCTTACCGGTCAACGCATTGCCTGGGATTGCCGCCAACATAAAGAAGGTTGCCGTGAATACAAGAAAGATCGTGATGATCATGTAAATGAATCGCCGGATGAGAAACTTTGCCATGAATCTCACCTCCTTCACTTCATTTTTCTGAAAAGACAAGAACTTGGACTTTACCCTTTCTTTTAATGAAAAGGCCTAGAATCCACGCAAGCGGATGCCCTCTGCCGGAAAGGCACCCGCTTGCGACAATATAGGTGTCAGCCGCGCAGCACTGCGCGCACCCGTTCATGGTTGACTAAAAATTACGCTTTTGTTTTCCAAAAGGACTTAGTGCGCCATGACCTGGACCTTGGAGTAATCCCACATGTAGCCCATCGTGCCGATCTGGACACCCTGGATGTAGGGCTGGATGAAGGACTTGACGTCCGTGAAGTACAGCGGCATGCAGATGAAGTCGTCATGGAGCATCTGGTCGAGCTGGCTGTACATATCGAGGCGCTTGTCGGAATCCGTCTCGGCCTGCGCATCTTTCAGCAGCTGGTCGTATTCCGGATTTGCATACTGTTCATAGTTCGAAGAGCCGCCGGTCTCCCAAATGCCGAAGTACGTCATCGGGTCGTTGTAGTCCGGAACCCAGCCGTTCATGGAGATATCCCACTTCGAGCCGTCTTCGACTTCTGCGCCGTACTGCTCCCAGCCGGAGAGGACGTTGAGTTCGACGTTGATGCCGAGGTTCTGTTCGATCTGCTGCTGGATGAATTCCTGGCTCTGCTTATTCAGCGAAGAGCCCGTGTCGTACGTCATGTAGGACAGCGTGTACTGGCTCAGGTCATCGGTCTGCAGGCCGAGTTCCTCGAGGCCCTGCTTGAACATTTCCTGGAGCTTTTCGGGCTGGTTGCGGTACTCGGCGATGTCGTCGGCCCACTTTGCGCCGCCCGAAGCTTCCGTGAACTGCTGGCCGTCCCAGGAGATAGCCGGCGGGATCAGGTCGTCAGCCGGCGTGTAGCGGCCATAAATCGTGGAGCAATACGCTTCGCCGTCGATCGAGAGGCCGACCGCGCGGCGGATGTTCACGTTGCTCATCAGGCCGGACGGGCCGCCGCCGAGGCTCATGGAGATCCAGAACTCGCCGCCGTCAGACGGATAGCTGATTTCCTGGCACTGGCCGGACTGCGCCATCTGCTCGTAGACGGCGATGTAGTCGGTTGCAGCGCCGAACTGCGAGAGCTGGCCTTCCTTAAACAGCTGGTCGAGGGTCGACTGCTCGTTGTTGTAGGTCATGTTGATTTCCTGGAGCGTGACATTGTCCGCATTCCAATAGCTCTCGTTCTTCTCGAACTTACCGGAGGCGGTGTTCGTCCATTCCGTAATCTTGAACGGGCCGTTGAACACGAGCTGCGTGTAATCGGTGCCGTAGTTATCGCCGTACTGCTCGACGATATCCTGGCGCAGCGGCAGGAACTCGGGGCTTGCGAGCTTTGCAAGGAACGTGGAGTCCGGCTCTGCGAGCGTGTACTCGACGGTCATGTCATCGAGCGCCTTGCAGCCGACCTGGCTGAAGTCGGTGATTTCGCCGCTGAGGTACTTGTCCGCGTTGACAAGGCCCTCGGCGAAGAACGCATACGGGGCAGCGAGGTCCGGATCGAGCAGGCGGGAAACGGCGTAGACGTAGTCGTCTGCCGTAACCGGTTCGCCGTCGCTCCAGGTGTTCTCGCGCAGCGTGAACGTGTAGGTCAGGCCGTCGTCGGAAACCGTGTAGTCCGTGCAGCCGGCCTTCTCAGCCGTTGCGTTGCCCTGGTCATCGAACGAATAGCGGAACAAGCCCTCCATCGTGTTGACCAGAACCGTTGCGGACTGGTTGTCGTTCATCTGGGTGGAGTCCAGCGTACGGATTTCCGGCTGCGTCAGGTACACGACCTGCTCGTCCGCCAGTTCGGTGGAAGTGGAAGCCGTACCGGAAGCTGCGCCGGACTCGGTTGCCGTGCCGGAGGAGGCCGTGTCGCCGCTGCCGCCGCAGCCTGCCAGCGATGTGCTGACGAGCAGGACAGCCGCCAGCGTGCAGGCCAGCAGTGCTCTCTTTCTCATTTTTCTCAAGCATCTCCTTAAGAATGAATTTTTACCGCCCCTTTGGAAGCGGTACAGAGAATTTCATGGCGGCACGTTACTGCGAAAAAGCGCCATATACAACAAAAGCGCTAATTTCATTACATGAAACAGCGCCATTGCCTAAAGTAAAATCCACATTTTGCTATCTCACTCAGTACATGTCATACCGTGAAATCATCTTGATGCATATTATAGCGTACTTTTTGCAGGCTGTCAACCGTTCAGGCGTCGCATTTGCGCAAAAAAATGTAAAAAGGCCGTACTTTCGGGGGCTTATATCCCCTATTTTCTTCTTTGAAAGGGTGTTTTATATTTTTCTTAAGAATATTTCCAGTTACAATCCTGCAAACACTTCTCCGCGCCATCACAAAAAACGGCCGCAAAGCCTCCGTTTGGAAGCCCTGCGGCCGTTTTTCAAGCGTCTTATTTATATAAAATTCTTACAAACCCAGAATGGAGGGGATTTTAGGAAAGCACCTCAGCGTTGACCGCTGTGTGCAGGCACAGGTCCCTGCCGTCGTAGTCGACGGTGATCGTCGAGCGGGGCGCGATGGTGCCCTTGACGATCTCGCGGGCCAAGAGGGTTTCGACCTTGCTTTGCAGGAAGCGCTTGAGCGGGCGCGCGCCGTAGACCGGGTCGTAGCCCTGGTCGACGATGTACTGGCGCGCCTTGTCGGTGAGCTCGACGGAGAGCTCGCGGTCGGCCAGACGGCTCGACAGGCTCTTCATCTGCAGGTCGACGATCTGGTTAATTTCGTCCTTCGTCAGCGGCTTATAGAATACAATCTCATCGAGGCGGTTTAAGAACTCGGGGCGGAACTGCTTTCTTAACAGCGCCTGCACCGCCGAACGCGCGGACTCGCTGATCGTGCCGTCGGGCTGGATGCCTTCGAGGATCTGCTGCGAGCCGAGGTTCGAGGTCAAAATCAGGATTGTGTTCTTAAAATCGACCGTGCGGCCCTGGCTGTCCGTAATGCGGCCGTCGTCGAGGACCTGCAGCAGGATATTGAACACGTCCGGGTGGGCCTTTTCGACCTCATCGAACAGCACGACGCTGTAGGGCTTGCGGCGGACCGCTTCGGTCAGCTGGCCGCCCTCCTCGTAGCCGACGTATCCCGGAGGTGCGCCGATTAAGCGCGACACGCTGAATTTCTCCATGTATTCGCTCATATCGATGCGGACCATGCTGCGCTCGTCGTCGAACAGCGCCTGCGCCAATGCCTTGGCGAGCTCCGTCTTGCCGACGCCCGTCGGGCCGAGGAACAGAAACGAGCCGATCGGGCGGTTCGGGTCCTGGATGCCCGCACGCGAGCGCAGGATCGCGTCGGAGACCTTTTCGACGGCCTCGTCCTGGCCGATCACGCGCTCATGCAGCGTCTGCGGCAGGCGCAAAAGCTTCTCGCGCTCGCCCTCCATCAGGCGGCTGACCGGGATGCCGGTCCAGCGGCCGACGATGCGGGCGATTTCCTCCTCGTCGACGCGGTCGCGCAAGAGGTGGTCCTCGTCGTTTTTCTCGGCGATCTCCTCCTGGGCGGCGAGCTGCTTTTTCAACTCCGGCAGTTTGCCGTACTTTAACTCGGCGGCCTTATTGAGGTCGTAATTGCGCTCGGCCTGTTCGATCTCGGCGTTGCACTGCTCGATGTCGCTGCGCAGCTTCTGCACGGCCTCGATGGCCTTCTTTTCATTCTGCCACTGCGCCTTCATCTCATCGAAATGGGCGCGCAGGTCGGCGAGCTCTTTCTGCAGGTCGACGAGGTGCTGCTGGCTTAGACGGTCGTCCTCTTTTTTGAGGGCGGCCTCCTCGATTTCAAGCTGCATGATCTTGCGGGAGACGTCGTCGAGCTCGCTGGGCATCGAATCGATCTCCGTGCGCACGGTCGCGCACGCCTCATCGACGAGGTCGATCGCCTTATCCGGCAGGAAACGGTCGGTGATATAGCGGTCCGACAGCGTCGCGGCGGCAATCAGCGCCTGGTCGGTAATCTTGACGCCGTGGAATACCTCGTAGCGGTCCTTTAAGCCGCGCAGAATCGAGACCGTGTCCTCGACGGTCGGCTCATCGACCTGCACCGGCTGGAAGCGGCGCTCGAGGGCGGCATCTTTTTCAATATATTGATGGTACTCGTTGAGCGTCGTCGCACCGATGCAGTGCAGTTCGCCGCGCGCGAGCATTGGCTTTAAGAGGTTGCCCGCATCCATGCTGCCCTCGGTCTTGCCGGCACCGACGATCGTGTGCAGCTCATCGATGAACAGGATGATGCGGCCTTCGGATTTCTTGACTTCATTTAAAACGGCCTTTAACCGCTCCTCAAATTCGCCGCGGTACTTCGCACCCGCGACGAGCGCACCCATATCGAGCGAATACAGTTCGTGGTCTTTGAGCGTATTCGGCACGTCGCCGCGCACGATCCGCTGGGCGAGGCCTTCGACGATGGCCGTCTTGCCGACGCCGGGTTCGCCGATGAGGACCGGGTTATTCTTCGTCTTGCGCGAAAGGATGCGCACGACGTCACGGATTTCCGTGTCGCGGCCGATGACCGGGTCGAGCTTCTGGTCGCGCGCGGCCTTCGTCAGGTCGGTCGCGTACTTCGAAAGGGAGGCGTACGTCTCCTCGGGGTTGTCGCTCGTGACGCGCGTATTGCCGCGCACCTGCGTCAGGGCTTTCAAAAAGCCGTCTTCCGTGATCGCATACGTGCGGAACAGCGTTTTCAGCGCGCTGTCCGGCTTGCGCAAGAGGCCTAAGAACACGTGCTCGACGGAGATATATTCATCCTTCATGCGCTCGGCCGCCGACTCCGCTTCGGTCAGGGCGGCGTCCACATCGCGGGACACGTACACCTGGCCGGGCTCGCGGCCCGGGCCGGACACGCCGGGGACCTTTTGGATCTGCTCGTCCACGGCGGCGAGCAGCGACTGGGTATCGACGCCCATCTGCTTGAGCAGCTGCGGGATCAGCCCGTTCTCCTGACTGAGCAGCGCGCTGAGCAGATGGACCTGCTCGATCTGCATATTATCATGTGCCAGGGCCAGACTCTGTGCCCGCCTCACGGCGTCCACCGTTTTTTGGGTAAAATTCTGTGCATTCATGGCGTTCACGCTCCTTCTAAGGGTCGACAAAAGGGGAATCGCGGGGATCTGGGGGAAACCCCGTCCTTTCTTTTGCTTACGAGCTTAGTATACGCGAAGAATATGAACAGGTTATGCTTTTTCTATGAACAAACTGTTAATTTTAGCACTCTTCTTTTTTGAGTGCTAAAAACGTTTCGCCCCTCTCCCCTATTTCCCTTCCGCAAAACGCAGCCGGGCGCCCGGCCCCTTATAAAAGGAAAGCCGGGCGCCCGGTGGAAACCGTCCCTGCGTTTTGATGCGGGGTTAATGCGCGCCGTACCGCACGCCGCGCACGAGCCCTGCCGCCAAAACCAAAAGCGCCGGGATACCATACACATACGTCCAAACAAATTCCCGAATCCGTCCTCTTCTGCGAAGCATGAAAAGCCCTCCTTTTTGTGCGCGGCCCCGATCAGCCGCGGCGAAACATCCAAATCTTTCCGAAGCCGTTTTATTCGAGGTTTAAGTGGTTCTTTAAAATGCAGCGTGTAATCACGAAATACAGCACGCAGAACGCGGCGAGGTAAATCATGACGGCCGCAAAGAATGTCCACAAAATCGTCCAATAGGCCGCCGTTTCCGTCGCGATGAGCGGGGCGCCCGGGCCCCTGAAAAAGTCCGAGACGACGAACTGGAACATCGGGTCGCTCATGCCGAACAGGAAGAGCACCAGCGTGATGACGTGCAAGACGCAGAACGCGATGATCATGCCGACGCCAATCAGGCGGTGGTATTTCGGGCGCAGGCTCGCCACACTCAGCGCGGCGTACAGCAGAAGCAAAAAGCAGAGGTTCATGCCAAGCCCGCTCACGAGCGCGACGAACAGCATCGCGACCGTCATGCCGCCGTCGGAGAAATCCTGCCAGAGGAACTGGAAGCCGGAAAACAGGAACTGGAGGGTGCTGCCGCCGGCGACCAGCAGCGAAGACAGCAGCGCGACGAGCACGCTCGACGCGACCATCCAAAGAAGCCCCGCAATCGCCTTGCTGAGGAGCAGCTGCGCCGGCGTTACGGGCAGCGTGTGCATCAGGTAGCCTTCCCGCTTAAACAGGTTGTCGTAAAACCGGCGCATGCACAGGTAAATCGTCACGAATGGCAAAACCACGCAGCACACCCCGAACAGCACGCCGAAAATCCCGCTGCAGACCCACACCGCATCCCGCAGCTTCACCAAAGAAACCTGCGGCCCCAGCGCCGTCAGCAGGCCCGTCACGACGGCCAGCGCCGTCATCACCAAGTAAATCGGCAAAAACAGGCGGGCGGTCGCTTTCAGTTCATATTTCAATAAATTTCTCAGCATTTGAATACCTCCCGGAAGAATGCGTCGACGCTCTCACCCTTCTGCTCGCGGATCTCATCGACGTTCGCCTGCAGGGCGATGCCGCCGTGGCTGATGAAGAGGACCTCGTCCAAAACGGACTCGACGTCCGCAATCAGGTGGGTGCTCAGAAGGACCGTCGCGTTTTCGCTGTAGTTTTGCAGGATCGTCTGCAAAATGTAGTCGCGCGCTGCGGGGTCGACGCCGCCGATCGGCTCATCGAGCAGGTACAGCCGGGCATTGCGGGCCATCACGAGGATGAGCTGGACCTTTTCCTTCGTGCCCTTGCTCATCGTGCGCAGGCGCTCATCGGACAGAATCTGCAGCCGCTGGAGCATATCATACGCCTTCGCCTTGTCGAAATCCGCGTAGAAATCCTCGAAAAACGAAAGCAGGTCGCGCACCGTCATCCAATCATTCAGATACGAGCGCTCCGGCAGATAGGAGACGAGGGCCTTCGTCTGCACGCCGGGCACCATGCCCGCCACGCGGACCTCGCCGCTGCTCGGCGTCAACAAGCCGCTCAAGAGTTTAATCAGCGTCGATTTGCCCGAACCGTTCGGCCCCAAAAGCCCGACGATGTGGCCGGGCTCCACCGAAAGCGTGACATTTGCAAGCGCCTGGCGGCCGCCCGGATAGATCTTGGATAAATTCGTGCACTGAAAAATGGGTTCCATGTTTAAGCCTCCTCCTCTGTCCGAAATTGCGCCGCGTCTTCCGCTTTTAGCAGCTGCACGGCCTCCTTCGCCGTATATCCCAGCGCCTCGATGCGCGTTAAAAAGTCCCGCACAAGGTTTTTGGCCAATGTCTTTTTGAGCTCCATAATCGTCTCCTCCTGCTCGGTCACAAACCGCCCGCTCGTCCGCTGGCTGCACACGAGGCCGTCCGCTTCCAGCTGCGAAAGCGCGCGCTGCATCGTGTTGGGATTCACGCTGGCATCCGCCGCGAGTTCCCGCACGCTGGGCAGCCGGCTGCCGGCCGGATAGCGCCCCGTAACGATGCGCAGCTGGATCTGCTCCACAAGCTGCGACCAGATCGGGCGCTGTGCGGATAATTCCCATGCCATGGCATCTCCTCCTTGTATGATTGTACTGTTGTACTAAGAGCTTAATACAATGATACATGGAGATCCCCGGTTTGTCAAGCGGTTTTCAAAACTTTTTTGCGAAGGATTTCAGAAACGCACGGCCCTTGCGCGCGGGGCGGCGGCGGCCTATAATAATGAGAAAGCATATGATTTGCATTCGAAGAAAAGGGGCAGGAACTTTGAAAAAGCGGAATTTTTTCTGGCGGGGGCTATTTTACTGCGTGGGGCTTTTGGTGCTCGCGATGGGGCTCACGCTCAACACGAAGGCGGATTTGGGCGTCTCGCCGATCATCTCGGTGTCGTACTGTGTGGCGACGGTAACGCAGACGAATTTTGGGGATATGACGCTTGTGCTGTACGCGCTGTTCGTATTTGTGGAGCTGTTCCTCCACACGCGGCAGGGCAAGCGGCAAATCCGCGAAGCCGACCCGGCGCTTCTGCCGTCGCGGCGGACGGCGCACCGGCTGCGGCTCGTGATGGACGTCCTGCAATTCCCGCTGAGCCTTGTGTTTACGCGCTTTCTAAACGCATTCGGCGCGCTGCTGCCGGACTTTGCGGCGGACGGGCTGCCGGTGCGGATTGCGGTTTTGCTGCTCGCAATCGTTTTGACGGGGATCGGCGCCGCGACGACGCTTCTGATGCGCGTGGTGCCGAATCCGGGCGACGGCATCGTGCAGGCCATTGCGGACTGCACGCACAAGCGCGTTGGGCTCGTCAAGAATGTGTTTGACTTATGCAACCTTGCACTCTCGGCGAGCCTGGGGCTCCTTTTGACCGGCGGCCTGGTCGGCGTGGGCATCGGGTCGCTGCTCGCGATGCTGGGCGTCGGGCGGGTGATCGCCGTGTGGGGCCGCCTGACCGGGAAGCGGCTCACGCGTTTGGCGGGCCTTTCCGAGGAAGCGTAAAACACCTATTCAAAACAGACAAAATGAAAAATACATAAAAAGAAACAGCCCCTTCCGAACGAATCGGAAGGGGCTGTCCCTTTATAAGATCCCGTCCTATTAAATTTCAAAAAGTAGAAGCGACTCTATCTTGGATTTTTAATAGTAAGTTTGTTTGTGGAAATAGATTCCACCTGTTGACGGGAAACTTGCTTTTTATTCGCCGCGCGCAGCCTTGATGTCGGCAATCATCAGCGGGACGACCTCAAACAGGTCGCCGACAATGCCGTAATCCGCCACGGAGAAGATCGAAGCGTCCGGGTCCTTGTTGATCGCGACGATCACGTCGGAACCGGTCATGCCGGCCAGGTGCTGGATGGCACCGGAAATGCCGCAGGCAATGTAGAGCTTCGGGCCAACCGTCTTGCCGGTCTGGCCGACCTGGTGCGCATGCGCAATCCAGCCGGCGTCAACCGCTGCACGGGAAGCACCGACTTCGCCGCCGAGCAGGTCTGCGAGTTCCTTGATCGTGGCAAAGCCTTCCGGCCCGCCGACACCGCGGCCGCCGGCCACGATGACGTCTGCCTCTTCGAGGTTGACGGACTCGCCGCCCTCTTCCTTGATGACCTGCAGGAGCTTCGTGCGGATGTCTTCCGGCGCGACATGGATGTCTTCGCGGATGACTTCCGCCTTATTTTCGCCGGGCTTGCCCTTCTTGAACACGCCGGGACGGACCGTGCCGATCTGCGGACGGTGATCCGGGCAGAGGATCTTCGCCATCAGGTTGCCGCCGAAAGCCGGACGGGTCCAAGCGACGTTGCCGGTCTCTTCGTCAATATCGAGGCCCGTGCAGTCAGCGGTCAGGCCGGTGCCCAGACGGCTGGACACACGGGGGCCGAAGTCGCGGCCGTTCGGCGTTGCGCCGATGAGCATGCTCGTCGGGCCATACTTTTCAACGAGCGTGCACAGAGCCGTCGTGTAAGCGTCGGTCGTGAAGCGCTTGTACTCTTCGCCGTCGACAACGATGACCTGGTCCGCGCCGAGGGCGCCGACCGTCTCGATTGCCGGGTCAACGTTGCAGCCGATGACGACCGCAACCAGCTTGCCGCCCTGCTTCGTTGCGAGGTCGCGGCCGGGCGTCAGAAGTTCCTGGCCGACGTTTTTCGCCGTGCCGTCTTCGTTGGTTTCAATAAATACCCACAAATCCTTCGTCTTTGCTTCCATGTCCGTCTCCCCCTATCAAATCACATTTGCGCCGGCAAGGAGATCGCACAGCTTCTGCACGGATTCCTCAACGGTCTCTTCGTGGATCACGATGCCGCCCGTCTTCTTCTGCGGGACATACGTCTGCTTCACGCGCGTCGGGGAGCCCTTCAGACCTGCACGCGTCTGGTCGAGCTCGGGCAGATCTGCCGCGGTGATGGTCGTGATCGGCTGCTTCTTCGCCCACAGCTTGCGCTTCATGGTCGGATAGCGCGGATCCCAAGCGGGCTTCGTGAAGGTCACGAGGCACGGCATCTGCACGCCGATCATCTCATAGCCTTCCTCGGCTTCCTTCTGGACCTTCAGGGAACCGTCCGGCTCTACCCATGCCTGCAGGCCATAGGTCACCTGCGGCAGGCCCAGGTGCTCGGCGATTTCCGGGCCGACCTGTGCGGTGTCGCCGTCAATTGCCTGCTTGCCGCAGAAAATGACGTCAAACTTGCAGCCTTCCATCTCTTCGACCTTCTTGATCGCCTCGGAGATGATATAGCTCGTAGCCAGCGTATCGGAACCGCCGAAAACGCGGTCGGAAACAAGATACGCCTTGTCCGCCGCGACGCCGAGGCACTCTTTCAGTGCCGCTTCCGCCTGCTGCGGGCCCATGGAAAGCACGACAATCTTCGCGTCCGGATCCTCGTCCTTAATCCGCGCAGCCGCTTCCAACGCATACCCGTCAAACGGGTTGACGATGGAGGGGACGCCCTCACGAATGAGGGTATTCTTAACCGGATCGATCTTGATTTCGGTCGTATCCGGCACCTGCTTGATGCATACAAGCATGTTCATTGTTGTTTGACCTCCCTAAATATCCTATCAATTTTCCGGAGGCTGGCCGTTTCCGAAGGCGGCAGACCCCGGCGTTCTCTTCCTCCTAATCATATACCGAAAGCCATTTGTTTGTCAATATTTAATCAAGCAGTTTTTCAGAAAAAGGCGCGGAAAATGTGGTCGAATTTTTCTAAATAATTACCAAAAGTTTGTCTATTACGTCATTAGTCAGATGAAAATTGGCCGTTTTTCGCCCAGTATGTGTGAAAAGCGTGCGTTTTTTCCCTGTAAAACGGGTATGGAATCCGATAAAAAAGAAAAGGCGCCGGTGAAAAAATCATGCAGCTGAAAACGCCCGCAAAAATCCTTCGGGCGATTCCTTTAAAAGAAACCCTGCAGCAAGAGCATCAGGATCACGCCCGGGATTCCCAGAAAGGCGGCCCCCGCGATCGAGAGCGGCGCCGCCGGCAGGCGCACCCCGGTTAAGCCCGACAAAAGGTTGACGGCAAACAGCGCTGCAAGGCCGCCGCAGACGGAAAGCGCCGCCCGCAAAAACGGACGCGAAGAGCCGCCCCAGCGCAGGACCGCCGCACAAAACGCAAAGGCGGCGCCGAGGATACACACAAAAAGCAAAAGCCCTCACCCCCTTGTCTCATGCTTACGGGGAAGAGGGCCAAAGTATGCGTAAAAAACGGGCGGGGAACGCCTTAGCGGTCCGCGGGGGCGGGCATGAAGTCGATGCGGCCGCTGGAAACATCGGCGGCGGCGCAGCGCACGCGCATCGGGTCGCCGATGGTCAAGCGCTCCTTTGTAATCGCGTCGACCTGGGAAACCTGGCCGTCGAACTCGTAGTGCTTGTCCTCGAAGGCCGCGACCGGCACGAAGCCCTCGACGGTGTTCGGCAGCTGGACGAACACGCCGCGCATCGTGACGCCGCTGATGACGCCGTCGTAGTCCTCGCCGAGGTGCTGGGCCATATATTCGGCCGCGTAGCAGTCGTCGGCGCTGCGTTCGCTCTGCATCGCCTTGACCTCGCGGTCACTGGACTGCTTGGCGCTGTGCGCGGCAAATTCCGAGAAGCGGCGCTCGAGTGTCTCGCGGCTTTCGCCGGAGAGGAACGCGCCCATGATGCGGTGAATGGACGTGTCCGGGTAGCGGCGGATCGGCGATGTGAAGTGGCAGTAGTCGGCAAGCGCCAAGCCGAAATGGCCCAAAGGCTTTGTGTCGTAGCGGGCTTTCGCCATCGTGCGCAGAAGCTGGTGGGAGACGACCTTCTCCTTCGGCGTGCCGGCGGCCTGCGCCATGACCGCGGCGAAGTCCTTCGCCGAGACGTCGCCCGTATGCTTTAACGGGGCGGCGTTTAAGCCGATCGCGGAGACGAGCTCGCGCAGGGAATCGACGCGGTCGGGGTCCGGCTGCTCGTGGACGCGGTAGACAAACGGCAGCTTGTTTTCGCGGCCGAGCATGGCGGCGGCGCGGTTGGCGGCGATCATGAGCTGTTCGATCATCTGCTCGGACGGGCCCGAATGGCGCGGCAGCACGTCGATGCAGCGGCCGTTTTCGTCTAGGACAAACTCGCTTTCGGAGCTGTCGATGTCAAAGTTGCCGGCAGAGTACGCCTTCGCCTTCAAAAGGCCGGCGAGCTCGCGCGCGGCCTTGAGGCTTTCGAGCACGGGGGCATATTTTGTGAGGAGGTCCTCCCCGGCCGTGCCCGCAAAGATCTCGTTGACCTCGTCGTAGACGCCGCGGACCTTGCTCTCGATGACGGATTTGTGGAATTCATAGTGCGTCATATTGCCGGCGGCGTCGAAGTCCATCATGGCCGAGAAGGTCAGCTTATCCTCGTGCGCATTTAACGAGCACACGCCGTTGCTGATCGCTTCCGGGAGCATCGGCACGACGCGGCCGGGCAGGTAGACGCTCGTCGCGCGCAGCATGGCCTCGTCGTCGAGTGCCGAGCCGGGGCGCACATAGTGCGAGACATCCGCGATGTGGACGCCCAAGCGGTAGCCGCCGTTGACGCGCTCGACGCTGATCGCGTCGTCTAAGTCCTTCGCACTCGCCGAGTCAATCGAGCACACCGGCAGTGCGCGGTAATCCTCGCGCCCGGCAAAATCTTCCGGCAAAACGCCGCGCTTGCCGATGGCCTCGGCCTCTTTTAACACCTCTTCGGGGAACGGCACACGCACGCCGTTGGCGTCCAAAATAGAGTCGGCGCAGATGCGCGCGCAGTCGGCCCGGCCGTAGCGCTTCGTGACCGTCGCCACAAAGCGGGACGAATGCGGCACGCGGCGGACGTCCGTCTGCACCTTGTCGCCCAGGGAAGCGCCGCAGTGCTCGAAGTTCTCAATCGGGATTGGGAAGCGGATGGCGGCGTCGGCTTTGAGCTCGGGGCCGCGCTCGCCGGGCACGATCGTGCCGTTTACAAGGCTGCCGGCCCGCGCGGTAATCTCAAGCACTTCGCAGCTCGGGCCCTTTAAGCTCTGGCGGATATTGCCGAGCACGACGCTGTCGCCCAAAAAGGCGCCGTGCAGGCCTTCCGCGCGCAGGAACATATCCTCGCCGCCGTCATCCGGCCGCGCAAACGCAAAGCCGCGCGACAGCGAGACGATCGTCGCGGGAATCCGGGTGGTCGAATCCGCGGCCAGGCGGACCTTGTGGTGGCTGTCGACGCTGACGCGCTTTTCGCGGCGCAGCTGGTTTAGGGCCTGATAAAAAATGCTGCTGTATTTCTCCACAATGCCGAGCTTGCGCATCAGAAAGCGCGAGGAAACCTCCCCGTCCGCGTGCTCGAGCGCGTTTAAAATTTCCTGTTTCACGTCGTCAATCATCGAATCTCCCCTTTAAACTCTTTCTTGCCGTACAGAAAAAAAGCCCCGCTGTGTGCGAGGCCTTCTTTGTCGCTTCATTTTGCCAGATACAGGATGATGTTTGTCGCGATGACAAGCGCGAAGAATCCAATCGCAATGATCTTCGTCCAGCGCGCGAGGAAAGCATCCACCGAGCGCGAGGAATTCTGGCTCAAAAAGGTATCTGCGCCGCCGTTGATGACGCCGACGTTCTTTTCATGGCCTTCCTGCAGCAGGACGACCACAATGATTGCCAGACAAAATACGAGCAAAATGATTCCCAAAACAATCTCCGGAATAGTCATAGACAGCGTTCCCTCCGTCTGGGCCGGGTTTCTCCTCCGGCCGCAAAAATACGCTTTTTATAGTGTAACATTTCAAAAGAAAAAATGCAAGCCTTTTTTAAAGTTTCATCTGTTCGCCCTGCATGGCTTCCGCCGTCGGAAGCGTGCCGATGGCCGGAATCGTGCGCCGGCAGCGCTCGGGGTCGGGCACCATGCCCTCTTTGTAGACGACGGCGCGCAGAAGGCGTGCGTTTCTGCGCAGTGTCATGACCTGGACGCCCTGAGTCGAGCGCGTCGCCTTTTCGGGGATTGCCGCCGTGTGGACCAGAAGCCGCCGCCCCTGCGTGCTCAGAAGCAGAATCTCGGCGTCTTCGGGCAGGTAGAGAATCGACACAACTGGGCTCTTGTCGCTGTAGGCGCCTAAAAGCTTCTTGCGGTTTGTCTTCGTCTGGTAGGCGGAGAGCGGGACCTTTGCTATTTTGCCGTTTTCAAAGCAGAACAGCACAAAGCCCTTATAATCCGCCGTCGCGGCCATGAAAATCGCGGATTCGCCCTCGTCCATCGAGAGTTTTGCGGGGATAAAGTCGCCTAAAACACTCGCCTTCGTGTCCGGGAAATCCGCGGCCTTCGCCTTATACACCTGCGCTTTGTCCGTAAAGAACAGAAGCTCCCAGGAATTGAGGGCGTCCTCGATGTGCTCGACGACCTCGTCGCCCTCCTTGCACTTCTGCTCACCGCTCATGCGCAGCGACTGCGGCGTGATCTTCTTAAAATAGCCCTCTTTTGTAAAGAACAGATGAACCGGATACGCCTCCACCTCGGCTTCCTCGTCGAGGTTTGCGAATTCGTCCTCATACAAGAGGATGCTGCGGCGCGGCTGGCCGTATTTTTTCGCGACGTCGCGCAGCTCGCGCACGATGATTTTGCGGATTTTCTTCTCATCGTCCAGAATCGCGTTGAGTTCGGCGACGTCCTTCTGCAGCTCGGCGATCTCTTCGGTGCGCTTTAAGATATATTCGCGGTTTAAGTGGCGCAGCTTAATCTCGGCGACGTACTCGGCCTGGGTTTCGTCGATGCCAAAGCCGATCATGAGGTTCGGCACGACCTCGGCTTCCTCCTCGGTCTCGCGCACGATGCGCACGGCCTTGTCGATGTCGAGCAAAATGGCCTGCAAACCCTGGAGCAGGTGGAGCTTGTCGCACTTTTTCTGCAAGTCGAACGCCGTGCGGCGGCGCACACACTGCGTGCGGAAGCGCGTCCACGCGTCTAAGAGGGCGCCGACGCCGAGCACCTGCGGCACGCCGTCGATCAAAACATTAAAGTTGCACGAGAACGTGTCCTCGAGCGCCGTCATGCGGAACAGCTTCCCCATGAGCTTTTTCGGGTCCGTGCCGCGCTTTAGGTCGATCGTAATCTTTAACCCCGCCAGGCCCGTCTCGTCGCGGATGTCGGAGATTTCCTTGACGCGGCCGGATTTTACGAGGTCGATGACCTTTTCGACGATCGCCTCGACCGTCGTCGTGGGCGGGATCTGCGTGATATCGATGCAGTTTTCGCTTTTGTCGAAGGTCCAGCGGCAGCGCACGCGCACGCTGCCGCGGCCGGTCTCGTAGATCTGCTCGAGCTGTTTTTTGTCGTAAAGGATCTGCCCGCCGCCCGGGAAATCGGGGGCCTTCAGCGTACTGAACAGGTCATGGTTCGGGTGCTCGATGCGCAAAGCGGCCGTCTCGCAGACCTCGCGCAGGTTAAACGAGCAGATGTTGCTGGCCATGCCGACGGCGATGCCGGTGTTCGCGTTGACGAGGATACTCGGGAACGTGGCGGGGAGCAACGTCGGCTCCTGCATCGTGCTGTCGTAGTTGTCGACAAAATCGACCGTGTCCTTGTCGATGTCGCGGAACAGCTCATTACAAAGCGGGTCGAGCTTTGCCTCCGTATAACGCGAGGCGGCCCAGGCCATGTCGCGGCTGTAAAATTTGCCGAAGTTGCCTTTGCTGTCGACGTACGGGTGCAAAAGCGCCTCATACCCGCGCGAAAGGCGGACCATTGTGTCGTAGATCGCGGCGTCGCCGTGCGGGTTTAACCGCATCGTCTGGCCGACAATATTCGCGCTCTTCGTGCGCGTGGGGCCTAGAAGGCCCATCTTATACATCGTATATAAGAGCTTGCGGTGGCTCGGTTTAAAGCCGTCAATCTCGGGAATTGCGCGGCTTAAAATCACGCTCATCGCATAGGGCATATAATTCTTTTCGAGCGTCTCCACAATCGGCTGGCACACGACACTGCCGGCGCCTTCAATGACGCCGTGCGCGCGGCCGGGGGGCGCGGGACTCTCTTTTCTGCGTTTGGGCATATCTTAGAATGTTCACCTGCTTTAAAGGATCGGGATTTTTTCAGCTCACGTCGAGCTCGTCGGCGTATTCGCGGCCATGTTCGGCGATAAACGCCTTGCGGCCGGAGAGGTTATCCCCCAGAAGGAGGTCGAAGACCTGGGCGGTCTGTTCGATATCGGAAGGCGTCACCTGGATGAGCCGGCGCGTTTTCGGGTTCATCGTCGTCAAATTCATCATATCCGGTTCGTTTTCGCCCAAGCCTTTGCTGCGCTGGATCGTATACTTTTTGCCGGAAAGCAGCTTTTGGAACTTCGCCTTCTCCGCCTCGTCGTAGGCAAAATACGTCTCGTCCTTGCAGCGGATCTCGTAAAGCGGGCTCTCCGCGATGAAGACCTTGCCGGCGGAAATCAGCTCCGGCGTCAGGCGGTAGAGCATCGTCAAAAGCAGCGTGCGGATCTGGAAGCCGTCGACGTCCGCGTCCGTGCAGAGGATAACCTTGCTCCAGCGCAGGTTTTCCATTTCAAACGACGAGAGCTCCTTATTCGACTTGCTTTTGACCTGCACGCCGCAGCCGAGAACTTTGATGAGGTCCGTGATGACGTCGCTTTTAAAAATTTTATCGTAGTCGGCTTTTAGACAATTTAAGATTTTGCCGCGGATCGGCATGATCGCCTGGAAATCCGGGTCGCGGGCCTGCTTGCAGGCGCCCAGGGCGGAGTCGCCCTCGACAATGAAGATTTCGCGGCGGGAGACGTCCTTTGAGCGGCAGTCGACGAATTTCGCGACGCGGCTCGTGATGTCCATGTTGGACGTGAGCTTTTTCTTTAAGTTTAAGCGCGTCTTCTCGGCGTCCTCGCGGCTGCGCTTATTGACAAGCACCTGCGCGGCGATGCGCTCGGCCTCCAGCGGATTTTCGAGGAAATAGATCTCGAGGTTGCGCCGGAGCATTTCGGTCAGCGCCTCCTGGATGCCCTTATTCGTGATGGCCTTTTTCGTCTGGTTTTCGTAGGAAGTGCGGTTGGAAAACGAGGAGATGACCAAAATTAAGCAGTCCTCGATATCGGGGAACGTAATCTTGCTCTCGTTTTTATTATATTTGCCGTTTTGCTTTAAATACGCATCGAGCTGGCTTACAAACGCGCTGCGGGCGGCCTTTTCCGGCGCGCCGCCGTGCTCGAGGAAGCTCGAGTTGTGGTAATACTCCGTCAAATGGAAGCGGTTTGAAAACGCGAGGGCGACGTTCATCTTGACCTTATATTCGGGCTTATCCTCGCGGTCGCGGACCTTCTTTTCGGCCTGCCAGAACTGCACGCCCGTCATCGCGTCCTCGCCGGAAAGCTCGCGGACGTAGTCGGCGATGCCGTTTTCATAGCAGAACGTCTGCGTTTCAAAGCCCGAGGCCGTCTCATTTTTGAGTATAAACGTAAGCCCCGCGTTGACGACCGCCTGGCGGTGCAAGGTGGACGTGTAATACTCGAGCGGGACGTCGATGTCCGTAAAGACCGCGAGGTCCGGCTTCCAGTGAATCTTCGTGCCGCTTTTCTTTTTCGACGGCTCCTTGTGCAGGCCGCCGACATTTTCGCCGTGCTCGAAGTGGAGCGTATATTTCGTCTCGCCCGTGTGGATTTCGACGTCCATATATTCGCTCGCGTACTGCGTCGCGCACAGGCCTAGGCCGTTTAAGCCCAAACTATACTCGTAGCTGCCGGCGTCGTCGTTGTGGTATTTGCCGCCGGCGTACATCTCGCAGAATACGAGCTCCCAGTTATAGCGGCCCTCCTTGTGGTTAAAATCCACCGGGCAGCCGCGGCCGTGGTCCTCGACCTCGACGGAGCCGTCGCGAAAGCGCGTGACCGTGATCTCCTTGCCGTAGCCCTCGCGCGCCTCGTCGATGGAGTTCGAGAGGATCTCGAAAATCGAGTGCTCGCAGCCCTCGATGCCGTCGGAGCCGAAGATCACGGCCGGGCGCAGGCGCACGCGGTCCGCGCCTTTGAGCATCGAGATGCTCTCGTTATTATACGTATTCTTCTTCGCCAATCGGACACTTCCTTCCTTCAAGAAACAGGAAAACAGGAAAGAAAGGGGAATGCCTGCACTCCCCTTTCCGTTTTGCTGCGTTTATTTGGTTTTGCATCCGGGAAAACCGCGCGATTTTACGCCTGCGGCACCGGCGCCGGGCTTTCCGGCAGCGGCTTTTGGGAATCCCCGCCGCCGTCTTCGAGGCGTTTTCCTTCCATCAGGTTCTGAAACGCCGCGCCGTCCATCTTTTCGTGATGGAACAGGTACTGCGCGACCGCCTCGAGCTGGTCCTTATGCGTGCGCAGGATCGTCTCCGTGCGGTCGTAGGCGGTGGTCATGATGTTCTTAATTTCCGCATCGATGGACGCGGCGGTCTCATCGGAATAGTCGCGGATGTGGCCCATGTCCCGGCCCAAAAACGGCTCGCTCTCGTCGCGGCCGTACGTAATCGGGCCCAACGCCTTCGACATGCCGTACTTTGTCACCATCGCGCGCGCGAGTTTCGTGGCGCGCTCGAGGTCGTTCGACGCGCCCGTGGAGATATCGTCGAGCATCAGCGCTTCCGCGACGCGGCCGCCGAGCAGCACGACGAGGTCCTCCTCCATTTCCTTCTTCGATTTATAGGAGCGGTCCTCCGTGGGCACCTGCATCGTATAGCCGCCGGCCATGCCGCGCGGGATGATGCTGATCTGGTGGACGGGGTCCTGGTTCGGGCAGTAGTACGTCGCCACGGCGTGGCCGCCTTCGTGGTACGCCGTCAGGCGCTTCTCCTTGTCGGTCATCACATGGCTCTTCTTTTCGGTGCCGACGACGACCTTGATTGTCGCCTCTTCCACCTCGTTCATCGTGATGGCCTTTAAGCCGCGGCGCGCGGCCAAGAGGGCGGCCTCGTTTAAGAGGTTTTCGAGGTCCGCGCCCGTAAAGCCCGCCGTGGAGCCGGCAATCGTCGAGAGGTTGACGTCGGGGGCCAGCGGTTTGCCGCGCGCGTGGACCTTTAAGATGGCCTCGCGGCCCTTGATGTCCGGATAGCCGACCATGACCTGGCGGTCAAAGCGGCCCGGGCGCATCAGGGCGGGGTCGAGGATATCCGGGCGGTTCGTCGCGGCGATCATGATGACGCCCTCGTTGGCGCCGAAGCCGTCCATCTCGACGAGCAGCTGGTTTAACGTCTGCTCGCGCTCGTCGTGGCCGCCGCCGAGGCCCGCGCCGCGCTGGCGGCCCACCGCGTCGATCTCATCGATAAACACGATGCAGGGGCTGTTGCGCTTGGCCTGGTCGAACAGGTCGCGCACGCGCGAGGCGCCGACGCCGACGAACATCTCGACGAAATCGGAGCCGGAAATCGAGAAGAACGGCACGCCCGCCTCGCCCGCGACTGCGCGCGCGAGCAGCGTTTTGCCGGTGCCGGGCGGGCCGACGAGCAGAACCCCCTTCGGGATGCGCGCGCCGAGCTCGTTATACTTTCGCGGATTCTTCAAAAACTCGACGATCTCGGAGAGCTCTTCCTTCTCCTCATCGGCGCCCGCGACGTCGGCAAACGTCGTCTTGCGCTTCTCATCCTCGAGCTTTTTGACTTTGGCGCGGCCAAAATTCATCTGTTTGCCCGCGTCCCCCATGCCGGCGTTTAACTTGCGCATCATATAAAAATACGCCACAAACATGATGACGACGACCACTACCATCGGCAGCATCGATAATAGCCACGTGTTCTGCTGGGCACGCTGCAGATCCTGCACCATGGGGGTCTCGTGGTCGCGGTTATACGCTTCCACATAGGGGTCAATCTTTTCCTGCATATACGTCGGACTCGGCGCGTAGTACGTGACCGTGCCGGGGATGTCGTCGACCTGCAGCTGCATTTCCCCGGTCCCGAAGTCCAGCGAATACGCGCTGACACGTTCATCTTCAAAATATCCGATGATATCCGAATACAGATACGTCCGCTCCGCCGGCCGCTGCATGAAGAGCACCGCGACGAAAATGAGCAGTGCCACCACCACGATAATGCCGGCTACCATATTGCGAACCGATTTCTTATTGTCCAACGGTCGTCATCTCCTTTATCCGCCGTAAACCTCCGGCTTGAGGACCCCGACAAAGGGCAGGTTGCGGTATCTCTGGTCATAATCGAGGCCATAGCCCACAATGAACGCGTCCGGCACCTGGGCGCCGACGTAATCGGCGTGGACTTCTGCAACGCGGCGTTCGGGCTTGTCGAACAGCGTGCAGATGCGCACGCTGGCCGGATGGCGGGCCTTGAGCATCTCGATGATGTAGTGCAGCGTCATGCCGCTGTCGAGGATATCCTCGACGATCAGAAGGTCATAGCCTTCGAGGTTAATGTCCAAATCCTTCGTAATCTTCACGACGCCCGACGTCTTCGTGCCGGCGCCGTAGCTCGAAACCGACATGAAATCGATGCGGCAGGGGATTTTAATCGCGCGCATCAGGTCCGCCATAAAGACGACGGAACCCTTTAAGACGCTGACGAGCAGAAGGTTCTTCCCCTGGTAGTCGAAGCTGACCTGCTCGCCGATGCGTTCGGTGATTTCGTGGAGCTGTTCGGCGCTGAAAAGCACCTTTTCAATATCCTTGTGCATTACGTTTTCCAATTTTCCGTGCACTCCTTTACCTCAATGACGGCGATCCGCCGTGTTTTTCGGCTGCAGGCCGCGCGCGCGGAGACGCCGCAGCCCTGTGCCCAAAGCAATCCGTCCCGGTCAGCCAAAACGAGCAGCCCATCCCGCAAAGCGGCAGGGATCCGCAGGTCGTTTTGCAGCCGGCGCAGGGGCTTCTCCCGGCGGCCGGGCTGGCAGAACCGGTCGCCCGGCCTGCGCGTGCGCACAACGGTATCAGGTGTTATTGTATCATAATCTATGGCGTTCGAAAAGGGGAAATCCGGCTTTTCCTGGCTTTTTGCGGAAAGGGGCCGCAAAAAAAGCGTGCGGCCGTCGGGCAGGGGCGTTTCCGGGAAAGCGAGCGGCACCTGGAAGGAAGGCGCAGAGAATCCGTCCGGCGCCTTTAAAAAGAGCAACACGCCCTGGGAAACCGAGGCCCGCACGGCCCCGGGCAGCACGCAGCTGCCGCCGGCGGATAAAATGGCGTCGAGCGCGTCGAGGTGGCCCTGGGAAAGGGGGGCCGCGCCGTTTTCGCCGGCCGCCTTTTGCAGCGCGCGCATGCGGACGGCCCGTTTTGCCAAAAGGAGTGTTTTGCAGGAAAAGCCGTGCTTGAAGCGGGCCGCCTGCAGGGCCTCCTCCCCTAACTCCCAAAGGCAGGCCTCGTCCTCCGAAAAGGCCTTCGCGGCGCGGCCGGCGGCCTCCTCAAAGCGCGGGTCGAGCCGCTTCATCTGCGGGACGATGCACCGGCGCACGCGGTTGCGCGCAAAGCGGAGGTCGGCGTTTGTGGAATCCTCGCAAAACGAAAGGCCCTGTTCGCGGCAGTAGGCCTCGACCTGCTCGCGCGTGACCGCGCGCAGCGGGCGGATGATGCGGCCGCGCACAAACGGGATGCCGGAAAGGCCCTTGGCGCCCGCGCCGCGCGCGAGGCGCAGAAGCATCGTCTCGGCGTTATCGGAGAGCGTGTGCGCCGTCGCGATGAGGGCGTCCGGATATTGTTTGCACACATCCGCAAAAAATGCGTAGCGCAGCCGCCTGCCGCACGCCTCCACTCCCTCGCCGGCCGCGCGGGCGAGGGCGGCCGTATCGACGCGCCGCTCGAAAAACGGGATTCCCCGCGCTTCGCAGAACGCGCGCGCAAACGCGGCGTCGCGGTCGGCTTCCGCGCCGCGCAGGCCATGGTGGAGGTGCGCGGCGGCGACGGTAATCCCGTAGGTCCCGGCGTTTTGAAACAGCCAGGATAACAGCGCGACGGAATCGGCGCCGCCGGAAAAGCCGACGACGACCGCCGCGCCGGGGCGCAGCATCCGGTAATGGCGCACGGTCCGCTCCACGACGCAGGACAGCGGCTCATTCATGGCGGACGACCTCCGGCGCCGTAAAGCGCATGTACTCGCCCTGCCAATGCAGCGGCACGCTGCGCGTCTCGCCGTGGCGGTTTTTCGCGACAATGCACTCCGCGCTGTTCTGGTCGTCGTCGGGCGACGGGCCGGGGGCATTGTCCTGGTTCGCGTAATAGCCCTCGCGGTAAAGGAACAAAACGATGTCGGCGTCCTGTTCGATCGAGCCTGAATCGCGCAGGTCGCTGAGCATCGGCTTGTGGGTGGTGCGCTTCTCGCTTTCACGCGAGAGCTGCGACAGGCACAGCACCGGCACATCGAGCTCTTTGGCCATAATCTTCAGATTCCGCGTGATAAACGAAATTTCCTGCACGCGGTTATCGGTGCGCATGCCGCTGGACATCAGCTGCAGATAATCGATGACGACGAGGTCGACGTCCTTTAAGCGGCGCAGCTTTGCCTTCATCTGCGGCACGGTGATCGCGCTGTCGTCGTCGAAATACAGCTGCGTCTGGCTCAAGACGTCACCGGCCTCGACGAGGCGCGGCCAGGCTTCGTCGGGGATCTCGCCGGTGCGCAGGCGCGTGCCGGAAATCTGCGCTTCCGTGGAGAGCAGGCGGGAAGCCAGCTGCTCGCGCGTCATTTCCAAAGAGAAGAACGCGACGCGCTTTTTCGACTGGACGGCCGCATTGCGCGCAAGGTTTAACGCGAAGCTCGTCTTCCCCATGCCGGGGCGCGCGGCCAACAAAATCAAGTCCGTGCGGTTTAACCCCGTAATCACGCGGTCGAGCTCGTGGATGCCGGTCGGGATCGGGCGGTAAGCGTCGCTGTCCGGCTGATTTAAAAGATCTAAGCGCTTAAACGTCTCCAGAATGGTCTGGTCGATGCGCTCGAGCCCCTGCATATTCTGCCCGCGGCGGATGTCGAAAATTTTCTGTTCGGCCGCGTCGAGGAGCGTCGAGGCATCCTGCGTGCCGGAAGAGGCCTCCTCCAAAATCTCCCGCGCCGTCAAAATCAGCGTGCGCGTGTCGTATTTGTCGCGCACGATGCGCGCGTAGGCGTCGGCGTTCGCGATGGACGGGACGATCTGCGCGAGCTGCAATAGGTATTCCTTGCCGCCGTTTTCGAGAAACGACGGGTCCTTTTGCAGGCGGGAAAGCAGCGTCACATAATCGATCGGCTCGCCGGCTGTAAACATCTGCAGCATCGCGCCGTAGATGGCCGCATGGCTGCTCTGATAAAAATACTCCGCGGAGGGCAGGATCTCCGCCACCGTGTCGAGGCACGAGGAATCGAGCAGCACGGCACCCAAGACCGACTGCTCCGCCTCCAGATTAAACGGCAGATTGACGCCTGAAAAAGTCTGCACGGGCGTATCCGGCATCGCGCCCTCCCCCTTTCTATCCTCTTTCGATCCTTTTTCTATCCTTTGTAAAGAAAGCCTAGCGGCTTTCGAAAACCGGCTTTGCGAAAAGTTTTGTGAAACGAAAGAAAGATGGCAAGCGCTTTCGCACCGCCATCTTCCAGGCTGTTTTAAGCCTCCGACACCACAACGGACATCTTGGCCGTCACACCGTTATAGAGCTTGACGGTGCACGGGAAGGTGCCGAACGCCTTAATTTCCAAAGCCAGCGTGACCTTGCGCTTATCGACGCTGACCCCAAACTGCTCGGAGATGGCCGCGGCGACCTCCTTGGGCGTTACGGAGCCGAAAAGCCGGCCCCCCTGGCCGGCACGGGCCTTGACCCGCACGCTTTTGCCCTCTAAGCGGGCCGCCGCCTCTTTGGCGGCCTTCGTGTCCTGCGCGATATGGAACGCCTTGGCTTCCTCGGCGTTTTTCAGCTCATTTAACGCCTGCGCGTCCGCGACCTTTGCCAGGCCGCGCGGCAGCAGGAAATTGCGCGCATAGCCGTCGCTGACATTGACGAGCTCCCCGCGCTTGCCGTGGGACTTTACGTCCTGCAACAATACTACTTTCATCTGAACCCCTCCTCATAAGGATGCTGACAAAACGGGCGCCTTCAGGATTGGGAATTGGGCTGCCCGACGCCGGAGGCGATGACCGCCACCAGCTTTTCCCGGACTTCCTCGACGGAAAGCCCGGAGAACTGCGCGCCGGCCATCGTCATATGGCCGCCGCCGCCTAGTTTTTCCATCACGAGCTGGACGTTCATATCGCCCATGCTGCGCGCGGAAATATTGACAAAGCCGCTGGCCGGATAGACGACGAAGCTCGCCCGGACGCCCTGGATGGATAACAGTTCGTCGGCGGCCTGCGCGGCGCTTAACCGCACATTCGGGAATTCGTGGTCGACGTGCGTAATCGCACAGCCGTCCTGAATCTGCGCGGCGGAAACAATCTTATACTTTGCTTTATAGGTGTCGATGCTGTCGGAAAACAGGCGTTTGACCTCGACGGTGTCCGCGCCGCGGCGGCGCAGGAACGCGGCGGCTTCAAACGTGCGCACGCCCGTCTTCATCACGAAATTCTTCGTATCGAGCATGATGCCAGCCAAAAGCGCCTCCGCGTCGGCGCGCGTCAGGGCATTTTCGCCGATATACTGCAAAAGCTCCGCGACGAGCTCCGAGGCGGAACTCGCATAGGGCTCATGGTAAAAGACGAGCGCGTTTTCGATGTGTTTGACCATCATGCGGTGGTGGTCGATGACGACGACGCGCGACACAGCCGAGAGGAGCTCCTGGCTCTCCACGACGTCGGGGTTGTGCGTATCCACGACGATGAGCAGCGTCTTCGAATCGACTTCCTCGAGCGCCTGCTGGGGCGAAATAAAAATATCGGTTTCGCCGGCCTCCTCCATGTGCTGGAACAGCGCTTTCGCGAGGCTATTCTCCCGGTTGACCACAACGTGTGCGGGCACATGCAGCGCGCGCGTCGCGGCGGCCCACATGCCGATGGCCGAGCCGACGCAGTCGAGGTCGGAAAACTGGTGGCCCATAATCACGACGTGGCTGCTTTGATGGATATGGTCACACAATGTTGCCGCGATGACGCGCGTGCGGACCTTATCGCGCTTTTCGACGCCTTTGGAAAGGCCGCCGAAGAATTCGTAGGAATCGTCCTTCTGGTGGAGCGCCACCTGGTCGCCGCCGCGGCCGAGCGCCATATCGAGCGCCTTGCGGGCCCACTCCTCGGCCTGCTGCAGGTTTGACGCCCCGCGCGCGATGCCCATGGAGACCGTCGCGCTGCGGTGGTCGGCGGTCTGGATCTTGCGCACCGTATCCAAAATGGCAAACCGGTTCTCCATCGCGGCGCGCACATGGCGCTCGTCGGTCAGAAGCAGGTACCGCCCGCCGGACAATCGCTTTGAAAAGCCGCCCATCTCCTGCGCCCAGTTAAAGATTGCGCTTTCGACCTCCGAGGCAATGCGGCTGTCCTCGCTGCTCGACGAATCGCGCGCGAGCTCCTCGCGGTTATCGAAGAAAATCAGCCCCACGACCGGGCGGCTGTCCGTATACTCGCGGTTGATGGCCTTATAATACGTGTCGTCGACAAAATAAAGGAGCGTTTCCTTTTCCCCGACGCGGGCGCCGAAGACCGAATACTGGCGTTCGCCGACCGTGACGTCCGTGCCCATTGAGGCGATGATCTGCTCGATGGAATTCGGATAAATGAGCCGCTGCACGTTTTCGCCGCGCAGCTCGCGGTCCGGCGTCACGCGCTCCAAAAACACGTCGTTGGCCCAGACCACATCGCCCGCTTCGCCCACCAGAGCGACCGGCATCGTAAACGCGGCCAAAGCCTCGCGGTCCTGTGCGGTCAGCACGCGTTCGGCGGCCTTGACGGACGTGGACACATAGGCTTTAAACTGCGCAGTTGCGACAAAGACAATGATAAAAGAGACGGCTGCCACGCTCAATTCCACGGCAAACACCAGGCGGCTCGACTGCCAGGAAATGCAGGCCATCACAAGCATCGCGGCACACAGCACATAGAAGGCGGGTGTCGCCGACCAGACTTTCTTTTTCACCTTTCTTACCTCGTTCTCCAGCGGCGCATCAAAGCATTTTAAAATAGAATCGAAACAATCTGCGATTACGCGCTATTATACAATATTTCCGCGCAAACTGCAAACCGGCGGGCACGGACCCTTCTTATACTTCCATGATAATCGGCAGGATCATCGGGCTGCGGCGCGTGCGGTCGTACAGAAGGCGCGACAGGGAATCCTTGATGCTCGTCTTGAGCGTCCCCCAGTCGTGGATGCCGTTTTCCGCGCAGTGCTCGAGCACGGAATAGACCAGGTCCTTCGCGTCGTCGATGAGCGTTTCGCTCTCGCGCACGTAGACGAACCCGCGCGAGACGACGTCGGGGCCGGACACGACGTGGCCGTCCTCGGAAGAGATCGTGCTGACGACGACGATTAAGCCGTCTTCCGCGAGGTGCTTGCGGTCGCGCAGCACGATGCTGCCGACGTCGCCGACGCCGAGGCCGTCGACGAGGACGTTCCCCGCGGGCACCGCGCCGGGCAGGCGCTTCATATGGTCCTCCGAAAGCTCGATGACATCCCCGATGTCCGCGATGCAGACGTCCTGCGTGCGCTTGCCCATCGCGTAGGCGAGCTTCGCGTGCTGCTGGAGCATCTTCTGCTCGCCGTGGACGGGGATAAAATACTTCGGCTTGACGATGCCCTGCATGAGCTTTAGCTCTTCCTGGCAGGCGTGGCCGGACACATGGACCTCATACATGGAGCCGTACTCGACTTCGCAGCCGCGCTTCATCAGTTCGTCGATGACATTGCCGACGCTCTTTTCGTTGCCGGGGATCGGGCGCGCGGAGATGATGATGAAATCGTCCGGGCCGACCTCCACCTTGCGGTGGTCGGCAAAGGCCATGCGCGAAAGGGCGCTCATCGGCTCGCCCTGGCTGCCGGTCGTAATCAGCACAAGCTGCTCTTTCGGGTAGCGTTTAATCAAATCGATATCGATCAAGACGCCGTCGGGCACCTTGAGGTAGCCGAGCTCGACGCCGATGGTCATCACATTGACCATGCTGCGGCCGGAGAGCGCGACCTTGCGGCCGTATTTCACGGCGCAGTCGATGATCTGCTGGACGCGGCTAATATTGCTCGCGAACGACGCGACGATGATGCGCTTATTCTGCGCGCGCTGGAACAGGCTTTCGAAGCTGTTGGCGATGCTGCGCTCCGTCTTCGTCGAGCCGGGGCGCTCCGCGTTCGTCGAATCCGCCATCAAGGCGAGAACGCCGTGGTTGCCGAGCTCCGCAAAGCGGCCCAAATCAATCATATCGCCCCATTCGGGCGTGCAGTCGATCTTAAAGTCGCCGGTATGGACGATCACGCCGGCCGGCGTATGGATGGCCACGCCGACCGCGTCGGGGATGGAGTGGTTGACGTGAATCAGTTCGACGGTCATGCAGCCGAAGCGCACGCTCTCGCCGGGGTTTGTCACGTGCATTTTGACTTTGTTTAAAAGGCCGTGCTCCTTGAGCTTGCCCTCCACGAGGCCGAGCGTCAGGCGCGTGCCGTAGATCGGCAGGTTCACTTTCTTCAAAAGATACGGCAGCGCGCCGATATGGTCCTCGTGGCCGTGGGTCAGGATGATGCCCTGGATGCGGTCCGCGTTTTTCTCCACATACGAAAAATCGGGCAACACCAGGTCGACGCCGAGCATGTCGTCATCCGGGAACGCCATGCCGCAGTCGAGCAGGAACATGTCGCCGTTGCACTCAAAGAGCGTAATGTTCTTGCCGACCTCGTTTAACCCGCCCAGAAACGCGATGCGGACAACGGGCTTCGCACCGCCCTCTTTCCGGCGGCGCGAGCGGCGGGCAGGGGCCTCCGCATTGGCGGCGGGCTGTTTCGGCGGCACGGCGCGCTGGGCATTCTGGGGGCGGCGGCGCGGATGGTGCTTCTGCGGGGCAGGCGCTTCGCTTTGCGGCGACGTCGAAACGGTCTCCCCGCCAAAGAACTGATCGACCGGCTTCTGCCGGGCGCCGGTGCGGACTGCCTCTTCGGGCAATGCATTGCTATTCTTTTGTTCAGACACGAAATGAAACCTCCATTTGGCAACACTTTCCCCATGGACCTCCAAAGGAAGCGGCAAAAAGAGCGAGGGGTTCTTTTCCCGGACAGTGCAGACGTTCCCTGCCGGGCGGAAAGCCCCAAACCGCGCGTTTGGCAAAGCAAAGGAAAAGGCCGATATGATTTTAAAATGTTTGAATATTTACAGAAAGGACAAGCAGTCCTAAAAAGACGATTGCAAGAAAAAGGGGAAAATCCCTTTCATGCCGGCGCAGGGGGCGCTTGCGGGGCCTGCCCTGCGCATTCCGAACGTTTTATTTTTTCTATTGTACCGTGCTTTTTTAGAGGTGTCAAGTTTTTAGCGGGTGCCAAACGGGCGGTGGATGTGGTATACTAATGAAAATACGCGGGAAACATGCCGGCGGAAAGCGAGGAAATTCGGATGAAGGAAGTTGAGATTTTTACGGATGGGGCCTGTTCGGGGAACCCCGGCCCCGGCGGCTGGGGGGCCGTGCTGCGCTATGGCAGTGCGTGCAAAGAGCTCTCCGGCGGGGAGGCGGAAACGACGAACAACCGCATGGAATTGACCGCCGTCATCCGCGCGCTGGAAGCCTTAAAGGAGCCGTGCGCCGTCACCTTAACGACGGACAGCCGCTACGTGTGCGACGCGATCGCAAAAGGGTGGCTGGAAAGCTGGCGCCGCCGCGGCTGGAAAAAGGCGGACGGCAAGCCCGCGCTCAACCGCGATTTATGGGAGCGACTGCTGCCGCTTTTAGAGCGGCACCGCGTGCGGTTCCAATGGGTCAAGGGCCACGCGGGGCATCCGGAAAATGAGCGCTGCGACGCGCTCGCCGTGGCGGCGGCGAAGGCTGCCGTCTAAAAAAGCGCCGGGCGCCGTACAGAAAACGTACGGCGCCCGGCGGCTTTGTTTTTTTGAGGGTCCGGGAAAACGCACGGGGGTCCCCTGAGAATTTACGTATTGTGGTCCACCTGGTGGAAGGTCTTTAGGTTGCCGGTCTTTAACGAGCGGCGGTCGAGTTCGGCCTCGAGTTCCTCGAGCGTGATGCCTTCATTGACCATCATCACCATCAGATGGTACTGCAAATCGGCGATTTCCGCGATGGTATCCGCCTTCACGCCGTTTTTGGCGGCGATAATCGTCTCGCTGCACTCCTCGCCGACCTTTTTTAAGATTTTATCTAAGCCCTTTTCGAACAGATAGCACGTATAAGAGCCCTCTTTGTGCTCGCTGCGGCGGTGCAGGACGGTGTTGTAGAGCGCCTGGAATGTATTTTCCATATTACGGTTCCTCCCAAATTGGTTTAAAGAAGCAGCTGTGCGAACCCGTATGGCACGCCGCGCCCGTCTGCTCGACTGTTACAAGCAGCGTGTCGTCGTCGCAGTCCCCGTAAATCGAGAGGACCTTCTGCACGTGGCCGGAAGTGGCGCCTTTGTTCCACAGCTCCTGCCGCGAGCGCGACCAAAACCATGTATAGCCGGTCTCGAGCGTCTTTTTTAAGGATTCGCGGTTCATATACGCGAGCATGAGCACCTGGCCGGTGGAGGCCTCCTGGATGATTGCGGGGATCAGCTCGCCTTTTTGAAAATAGCGGTCGTACGGAAAGGTTTTCGGGTCAGGTCGCATCGTCGGACGCCTCCTCTATCGATTCGATGGCTTCTTTGAGCGGCACCGCGCCCGTGTAGAGGGCCTTGCCGCAGATGGCGCCGTAAAGGCCGAGCGCTTTTAAGGCGGCCAAATCCGCTAAGCTGCTCACGCCGCCGCTCGCGACGACGCGGCAGGAGACCGCGCGGTTTAACGCGTCGAGCTGGGAAAGGTTCGGCCCCGAAAGCGTGCCGTCGCGCGAAATATCCGTAAAAATCAGCGTCTTTGCGCCAAGGGCTTCCATCTGCTTTGCGAACGTGAGGAAATCGACCTCGCTCGTCTCAAGCCACCCCTCGGTCGCGACTTTGCCGCCGCGCGCGTCGATGCCGATTGCGATCTTTTCCCCATACCTTTGCAGCGCTTCCTTCGTAAAGGCCGGGTCCTTTAACGCCGCCGACCCGAGGATTACGCGGCGGACGCCGTTTTGCAGGTACGCCTCCACGGTAGTTAGGTCGCGGATGCCGCCGCCGACCTCGACGGACAAACCCGTCTCCCGCGCGACGGAGAGGATGCTTTCCTGGTTGACGGGGTGGGAATCCTTCGCGCCGTCTAAATCCACCATATGCACCCATCTGGCCCCTGCCGCCTCAAACGCGCGCGCGGTATCCAAAATATTTTCGGCGACCTTGTGGGCGGTGGCGTAGTCGCCGCGCAGAAGGCGCACGCAGGCGCCGTCCTTGACATCGATTGCCGGGAAAATCAGCATAAAAGCCCTCCTTTAATCCAAAGCGCCCTTCGTCGAGAGCGTGCCGTCCTGCAGGGCGACCGCCGCGCGCAGCGCGTGGCCGAGCGCTTTGAAGATCCCCTCGATCTCGTGGTGGGCGTTTTTGCCGTACAGCACGCGGGCGTGCAGCGTAATCCCCGCGTGGAACGCGAACGCGCGCAGGAACTCCTCGGTCATGCACGTGTCAAATTCCCCGACGCGCGCCTGGGGAAAATCGGCGTCGAACACAAGAAACGGCCGCCCACTGATGTCCAAGCTCACAAAGCTCAGCGCCTCATCCATGGGCACATAGAAACTGCCGTAGCGCGCGATGCCGGATTTATCGCCGAGCGCTTTGGCGAGGGCCTCCCCGAGCACGATGCCGGTGTCCTCGACGGTGTGGTGGCAGTCGACGAAAAGGTCGCCGCCGGCCTTTAACGTGAGCGCAAACCCCGCATGGACCGCGAACGCCGTGAGCATATGGTCAAAAAAGCCGATGCCCGTCGAGACCTGCACGGCATCCGGCGTCCCGCCCTCGAGCGCGAGCGTGACGGAAATGTCCGTCTCCTTCGTTTTGCGGCTGACGCTTGCCTTACGCATGGGACGACTCCCCTTCCAGATAGAGGTCGAGCGCCGTCATGAACGCGTCGTTTTCCTTCACGGTGCCCGCCGTCACGCGCACAAGCTGCGGGAAATACCGCACGGAAATGCCGCGCGACAAAAGGAAACCGGCAAAGCCCTTCGGGTCGGGCATGCGCAGCGTCAGAAAATTCGTGCAGCTCGGGTAGAGCTTGAGAAGCCCGGGGAACGTCTTCTCGCGCGCCGCGACCGCAACGCTCAGCGCGCGGCGGGAAGCGATCGTCTTGGCGATCTGGTTGCGCAGCGCCGATTCCTCGCGCAGGACGAGCGTCGCGATGCGCTGGGTCAGCGTGTTAATGTTATAGACGGATTTGACCGTCTGCAAAACTTGGGTCAAGCGCGGGTTCGTGACGGCAAAGCCGAGACGCAGAGCGGCAAGGCCCATTTTTGAGCACGTCTTTAAGACGGCGAGGTTGTCATAAGCCCCGACCTCGCCCAGAACGGACTGGTCTTCCTCCCAGAAATCCATGTACGCCTCGTCGACGACGACGAGCGTATCCGGCAGCGCCTCGACGATGCGCAGCACGTCCTTTCGAGGAAGGCCCACGGAGGTGGGGTTGCAGGGGTTGCTAAACAGCACCAAGCGCGCGTTCGAAGCCTTCGCCTGCTCGATGAGGCTGCCGGCCGAAAGGGTCAGGTCCTCCCCTTTCTCGACGAGCACCACCGGCACCTCCGAAAGATGCGGATAAAACGTATACATCGAAAAATCGGGCTCCGTTGTCAAAAACGTCTCGCCCTTCATGAGGAACGCGGAAATAAACAGCCCGATCAATTCGTCCGAACCGTTGCCGGCCGTGACGCAGTCGGCGGAAAGGCCGTAAAAGGCCGCAAATGCTTCGCGCAGGTCCTTGGCGTAGGCGTCCGGATAGCGGTGGAACTGCACCCCTAAGACCTCCTTGGAGGCCCGGTCGACGAGGTCGGCCGGCAGGTTCATCGCGCACTCGTTTGCGTCCATATGGATGAGCTTCGGGTCCTCATCGGACGGGGTATAGGGCGGGAACGCGGCCAGTTTTTCATTGAGCGTGTATGCCATATCATTGCCTCACTTTGATGGAGTTGGCGTGGGCCGTAAGCCCCTCCGCCTCGGCGAGCGTGACAATCTTTTGCGCTGCCGGCGAAAGCGCCTCCTTCGTATAGTACAAAAAGCTGGATTTCTTCAAAAAGCTGTCGACGGAAAGCGGCGAGAAGAAGCGCGCCGTGCCGCCGGTGGGCAGCACGTGGTTCGGGCCGGCGTAGTAATCGCCGAGCGGCTCGGGGGAATAATGGCCCAGAAAAACGCTGCCGGCGTTGTCGATGCGGCCTAAATAATCGAACGGCGCTTTCACGCAGAGCTCGAGGTGCTCGGGGGCGAGGGCGTTGGCAAATTCGACGGCTTCCGCCTCGCTGTCACACAGGATGACCGCGCCGAAATGGTCCAAAGACGACTCGATGATCTCTTTGCGGGAAAGGGTCTTGATCTGCTCGTAAAGCTCGCGCACGGTCTCGTCGGCGATCTGCGCGCTCGTCGTGAGCAGCACGGCGGACGCCATGCGGTCGTGTTCGGCCTGGCTCATCAGGTCGGCGGCCAAAAAGCGGGGATTCGCGCTGTCGTCGGCGACAATTAAAATTTCGCTGGGGCCCGCGACCATGTCGATATCGACCGTGCCGTAGAGCAGGCGCTTGGCCGTCGCGACGTAGAGGTTGCCGGGGCCGACGATCTTATCGACGCGCGGCACGGTTTCGGTGCCGTACGCGAGGGCCGCGACGCCCTGCGCGCCGCCGATCAAAAACACGCGGTCGACGCCGGCTTCCAAAGCCGCCGCGAGGATGTCCGGGTTCGGCCGGCCGGCCTTCCCGGGCGGGGTGACCATGATGATCTCCTCGACGCCCGCGATTTTGGCGGGGATCGCGTTCATCAAGACGCTGCTCGGGTAAGCGGCCGTGCCGCCCGGCACATAGATGCCCACGCGCTTTAAGCCGCGCACGCGCTGGCCCATGCACACGCCGTCCGGGCGCATCTCGCACCAGCTCTGCTGCTTCTGGCGCGCATGGAAATCGCGGATATTCCCCGCGGCCTCCTTTAACGCGGCCAAAAACGCGGGGTCGCACGTCTTCGAAAGCGTTTCCATTTCCGCGCGGGAAATCTCCGTCTTTTCCGGGCACACGCCGTCAAATTTCTGCGTATAGGCGCGCACGGCCTCGTCGCCGCGCGTACGGACATTTTCGAGGATTTCCCGGACGGCCTCGTCGACACTCTGATTTTTTTCCTCGCTGCGCGCACGGAATTTCTCGATAAACGCGCGCGCTTCCTCGCCGCCGTGGCGGACTACTGGGATCATTTCGTTTCCTCCTTTGCGTGCTCCATCTGGGAGACAAGCCGTTCAATTTCCTGTTTGCGCAGCTTTAAGCTCGCGGCGTTGCAGATGAGCCTCGCCGAAATCGGGCAGATGATGTCCAACACTTCCAGGCCGTTTTCCTTTAAGGTCGTGCCGGTCTCGACGATGTCGACGATGGCGTCGGAAAGGCCCAAAAGCGGCGCCAATTCGACGCTGCCCTCAATCTTAATGATGCGCACGTCCATATCTTTCTTTTCAAAATAGGCGCGGGCGACTTTCGGGTACTTGCTCGCGATTGTGCGCGTGTGATAGCCCGAAAAGAAATCCTTCCCAGCAGGGCCCGCGAGGGCAAAGCGGCATTTGCCGAAGCCGAGATCCAAAAGCTCGTAAAAGCCGCCGCGCGACTCCAAAATCGTGTCCTTGCCGACGACGCCCAAGTCGCACACGCCGTGTTCGACGTACGTGATGACGTCGGCGGCCTTGGCCAAAACGACCTCGAACGTGTCGCCGACCGGCAAAATGAGCTTGCGGCCCTTTTCGTGGACCGCGGTGCAGTCAAAGCCGATGCGCTCTAAAAGCGCGACCGTATCCTTTTCGAGGCGGCCCTTCGTCAGCGCGATGCGAAGCGGTTTCATAAAAGCACCTCCTGCTGGGTTTTGCCGACGATTACGAGCCGGCGGATGCCGCGGCTTTGAGCCTCCGCTTTTGCGTCTTCCAATGTTTCGGCGGCGGAAGTCTCGCACAGGACGCCCGCCTGCGCGCATTGGCGCGCGTACTGGAGCGCCTTGACCGCATAGCCCTTTTCGCTGTAGACCAAAACCTCCGGCGAAAGCAGGGCATAGCCCTTTCTCAGCGCGATGCGGGTCAAGGCGTCGACGTTGATGGCAAAGCCCGTCGCGGGCATCGGGCGCCCGAAATGGGACAACAGGTTATCGTAGCGGCCGCCCATCAATACGGAATCGCCGTACCCCTCCGTATACGCCGTAAAGACGATGCCGGAATAGTAGTCGTTGCGCTGCACGAGCCCGAGGTCGACGATCACGCGCTCGCCGAGCCCTAAGTCCTGAATGGCGTGGTACACTTTATGCAGATACGACAGCGGCCCCGCCGTCGTTTCCTGCGGGCAGACGCTTTCCGCCTCGGCGAAGACCTCTTCCCCGCCGAACAGCCTCGGCAGCCGGCGCATCGCGTCGACGGCCTGCGACGGCGGGAGCCCGTCCAAAATTGCGTCGAGCGCCGCGTAATTTTTGCTTTCGATCGAGCTGCGGATGTCTTCGCGCACGTCCTCGTCGATGGGGAGCTGCGCGGCCAGCGCGCGGAAAAAGCCCGCGTGGCCCAATTCGAGCCGGAAATCCGGCACGCACGTGGAAAGCGCTTCGACCGCCGTCGTGAGGACTTCCAGATCCGCACGGATGCCGGCAGCGCCCATCAGCTCGATGCCGGCCTGCATGTTTTCGTCCTGCAGGCCCGCCAAACCGGGATTGCTGCGCCAGACCGGCTGCACGTAATAAAGCCGCAGGGGCAGCGCATGGCCCAAAAGGCGCGTCGCCGCCAGGCGGGCAATCGGCAGCGTCGAGTCTGGGCGCATCACGACGAGGCGCCCGTGGCGGTCGGTCAGTTTATACATGCTTTCCGGCGCGATGCCGGAGACCTCCGGGTCGCAGACCTCCATAAATTCGAGGCCGGATGTCATGACTTCCTTATAGCCGCGCAGTTCGAAGGCCTTTGCCAGGCGCGTTTCGACGTCGCCGCGCGCCAGGCACTCCTCAAACAGCAGGTCGCGCATCCCTTCCGGGACGCTTTTGTTTCGTTTTTTCATTTGCTTGGGGGTTCACCCTTCCCGTTTACTTTAGTGCGCTACTATAATACAATAGAAGACCGCGCCCTGTCAACTCCCACAAAGAAAGAACCGGCAGTCCCGGCCTTCTTTTCTCAGAAGAAGCTCATCTGGCTGCTTTCGGGCAGGTCTTTTAAAGCGCCGGTCTGCGAAAGGCTCTCGATGACGGAGCGGGAGACCTTGCTGCGCGCGCGCAGGTCGTCGACGGAAATGTACGGGCCGCCCGACCTAGCCTTTTCGAGCGCCTGGGCGGCCGTATCGCCGACGCCGCCGATCGAGGAAAACGGCAGGCGCAGTTTGCCGTCCTCGACGAGGTACCGGCGCGCGTCCGATTTATAAAGGTCGACCGGCAGCACGCCGATGCCGCGCGCGAGCATTTCATTGACAATCTGCAGCGTCGTATAGGCGGCCTCTTCCTTGGCGGTGGCCTCCTTGCCCTTCTGCTGGATCTCATGCATCTTGGCGCGCACGGCGGCGCGGCCCTTGACGACGGTGGCCGCGTCGAAATCCTCGCCGCGCACGGTAAAGTAGGCGGCGTAGTATTCGACGGGCTTGTGGACCTTATACCACCCTAAGCGCAGTGCGGAAATCATATACGCCGCCGCGTGCGCTTTCGGGAACATGTACTTAATCTTATAGCACGAATCGAGGTACCAATCGGGGACGTTATGTTCCTTCATGGCCGCGACGTGCTCGGGGGTTAAAAGCTTTGTGGCCTTGCCCTTTCGGGTGATCTCCATGATCTTAAACGCCATTTTCGGCTCGAGGCCCTTCTGCAGCAGGTACGTCATGATCGAGTCGCGCGTGCCGATGACCTCGGAAATCGTGCAGGTGCCGTTTTTAATCAGGTCCTGGGCGTTGCCGAGCCAGACGTCCGTGCCGTGGGAGAGGCCGGAAATCTGCAGAAGGTCCGTAAACGTGCGCGGCTGGGAATCGAGCAGCATCTGCCGCACGAACGGCGTGCCGAGCTCCGGCAGCGAGAACGTGCCGGTCTGGCTTTCGATGTCCTCGGCCGTGACGCCGAGCGCTTCCGGCGAATGGAACAGGCTCATGACCTTCGGGTCGCTCATCGAGACGGACATGACGGGAATGCCGGTGTATTCTTCCAAATAGCGGTAAATCGTCGGCACATCGTGGCCGAGCTCGTCGAGCTTGCAGATTGTGTCGTGGATGGAATGGAAGTCGAAGTGCGTCGTGATGTTGTCGTTATTCGGGTCGTTGGCCGGGTGCTGCACCGGGCAGAAATCGTAGATTTCGTAGCCGCGCGGCACGACGACCATGCCGCCCGGATGCTGGCCGGTCGTGCGCTTGATGCCCGTGCAGCCGCCGGCCAAGCGCAGCTCTTCGGCGCGGTTTAAGACGGTGCCGTGCGTCTCCTCGTACTTTTTGACGTAGCCGATGCCGGTCTTGTCCGCGACGGTCGCGATCGTGCCGGCCTTGAACACGTGGTCCTTGCCGAACAGCGTTTCCGTGTAGCGGTGGGCGCCGGACTGGTATTCGCCGGAGAAGTTTAGGTCGATATCCGGCGTCTTGTCGCCGTCAAAGCCCAGGAAAGTCTCAAACGGGATATTGTGGCCGTCCTGGCGCAGCGGCGAGCCGCAGACCGGGCACGTCTTTTTCGGCAGGTCAAAGCCCGAGCCGACCGAACCGTCCGTGATAAACTCGCTGTACTGGCAGTACGGGCAGATGTAGTGGGGCATCAAGGGGTTGACTTCGGAGATGCCGGACATGCTCGCGACGAACGACGAGCCGACGGACCCACGCGAGCCGACGAGGTAGCCGTGCTCCTCGCTGTTTGCGACGAGCTTCTGCGCGGTCATGTACAAAACCGAGAAGCCGTGCTTATTGATCGAGCCGAGCTCGCGCTCTAGGCGCGCGCGGACGATTTCGGGCAGCGGGTCGCCGTAGACCTGCTTTGCGCGCTTCCAGCAGATTTCGTTTAGCTGCTTTTCCGCGCCGTCGATAAACGGCGGGAAGACGCCGCTCGGAATCGGCGTGATCTCCTCGCACATGTCCGCGATGCGGTTGGGGTTCGTGACGACGACCTCGTACGCTTTCTTGTCGCCGAGATACGAAAACTCGCGCAGCATCTCGGCGGTCGTGCGGAAATACAGCGGCGCCTGATTGTCCGTGTCCGTATAGCCCTGCACGGTTTGCAGGATGCGGCGGTAGTCGCCGTCCTTCGGGTCGAGGAAATGGACGTCGCACGTCGCGACGACGGGCTTTTTGAGCTTTTCGCCGAGCTTTACGATCGTGCGGTTAAACGCGTGCAATTGCTCGACGTCGCTGACGGCGCCCGAGCGCACGAGGAAGAGGTTGTTGCCGTCGGGCTGGATTTCGAGGTAATCGTAAAAGCGCGCGATGTCCAGAAGCTGGTTCCAGGGTTTGCCGTCAAACACGGCGCGGTAGAGCTCGCCGGCCTCGCAGGCGCTGCCGATCAGAAGGCCCTCGCGGTGGCGCATGAGTTCCGTCTTCGGGATGCGCGGCTTCTTATAAAAATACTCGAGATGCGCCTTCGAAATGAGCTTGTACAGGTTTTTGAGCCCTGTATTGTTCTTGACGAGGATAATCTGGTGGTACATCTTCATCTTTTTCGGGTCGCCGCCGGCGAGGCCCGTGTTGATGTTGGCGACGGTTTTGGCCCCCGTATCCTCGCGCAGGCGCTCGAGCAGCTGGATAAAAATGAGCGCGAGCATCTCGGCGTCGTCGCAGGCGCGGTGGTGGTTAAAATTGCCGAGCTTTAAGTATTTGGCGACCGTGTCGAGCTTCGCGTTCTTTAAATCCTTTAAAAGGGACCGGCACATCGGCACCGTATCGATATAGACATTCTGAAACGGCATGCCGTGGCGGCCGGCCGCCATGCGCAAAAACGACGTGTCAAAATCCGCGTTGTGCGCGACCAAGACGGCGTCTGCGCCGCAGAACGCGAAAAACGCCGCCAGCGCTTCCACCTCGTTCGGGGCATCCTTTACCATCTCGTCGGTGATGCCGGTCAGCTGCGTGATCTTTTCGGGGATCGGCCGCTCGGGGTCGACGAACGTGTCGAAGCGGTCGGTGACCTCGCCGTTTCGGATGCGCACGGCGCCGATCTCCGTGATGCGGTCCTGATTGGGGGAAAGGCCCGTCGTCTCGAGGTCAAACGCGATAAATTCGCCGTCGAGCGGCTGCCGGCTTTCGCCGGTCACGGCGGGGACGAGGTCATTGACAAAATACGCCTCGGTGCCGTAGAGGACCTTAATCGGCTTGCCGGCCTTTTTGAGGCTCGCGGCCGTGTTCATCGCTTCCGGGAACGCCTGCGCGACGCCGTGGTCGGTGATCGCGACGGCCGGATGGCCCCATTCGGCGGCGCGGGTAATCAAATCCGCCGGCGCGTTGACGGCGTCCATCTGCGACATATTCGTATGTAAATGCAGCTCCACGCGCTTGGCCGGGGCGTTGTCCTGGACCTTTAGCTGCTCGACCGTCGCGATCGCGCGCGGGCGCAGGACGACCTCGCGGTCGTATTTGTCGTACTCGATATCGCCGCGGACCAAAACGGTCATGCCCTTTTTGAGCGTGTCGAGGGCGCGGCAGTTCTGCACATGCTCGATGATCTTCATCATAATCGAACCCGTGTAGTCCGTGATGCTCACAGAATAGATCTTCCGGCTCTTGTCGCGCGTGATGCGCGTTTCGCCCATATCGAAGATTTCGCCCCAGACGACGGCCGAACCCATCTCGACGTTGACGCGGGACAGCGGCACGGGCTTCCCCTTCGGCACGCGGCCGTAAAGCTCCCGCGCCGTTTCGGGGAGGATCATCGGGTAGAGCGTATCGCCCTCGCGCACCTCGATGACGCGCGGTTTGGCCGCGTGGCGCATGGAGATCTCGTAGTCCTCTTGGCGCTCGGCGCGCTTTTGGCGGATCTGGCGCTGTGCCTCATGGGTCTGCAGTTCGCGGTAGTGGTCGCTTTCCCCGTCGATCTCCAAAACGCCCGTAAACCGCACGCGGACGTCGCGCGAAAATTCTTCGCGGATGAGCCCGGAGAGCACGCGGTCCGCGCGGCGCGCCTGCAAGAGCGCATAGCCGCCGTGCTTTAGCGTAATCGTGAGCGTATCGCCGTCGAGCGCTGCCTCGGAACCCGTCAGCGTGCCGTTAATGGACGCTTCGCGGCGCTTCAATTCCTGCACAAGGTCCGGATAATACGAGACGTCAAACAGCGCCTGCGGATAGTGCGGCTGAATCTGCGCGCTGGAAATCTGCAGCGCCTTGCACGCGGCGACCAAGTCCTGCGCGCGCAGCAGGTCCGCCCGTTTCAAAAGCTTCGGCGAAAAGAGGACAATCCGGATGATGCGCCGTTTCACATCGATCTGCATCGACTGCAGCTCGGCGCTGCACAGTTCCTGCGGCACGCCGGAAAGGTCGATATAGGATTGAAAGAATCCGCCAAATGTTTTCTCGATATTCATGAACCGCTCCTTATAAAAGGCGGCCCCGCCACAAGGCGCCGGGGCCGCTGTGCTGCCGGTTTTCGGGAACTTGGAATTTGGTACTGATAGGGGCCTTGGGAGGTCTCTGAAACGGGCCCTTAAAGCTGCTCGATCTGCGCAAGCAGCGCGTCGACGAGCGCCTCTTCCGGGACCTTGCGGACGATCTCGCCTTTCTGGAAGACGAGGCCGACGCCGTCGCCGCCGGCAATGCCGACGTCCGCCTCGCGGGCCTCACCGGGGCCGTTGACCGCGCAGCCCATGACCGCGACGGTAATCGGCTTCTTGCAGCCGCGCAGGCGCTCTTCGACCTCCTTTTCAATCCGCAACAGGTCGATGCGCGTGCGCCCGCACGTCGGGCACGAAATAATCTGCGGGCCGGGCTTCCCGAGGTTTAACGCGCGCAGGATGTCCTGCCCCGCCAAGACCTCGCGCACGGGGTCGGCCGTCAAAGAGACGCGGATCGTGTCGCCGATGCCGCGCTGCAGAAGCGAACCGATGCCGATTGCGTTTTTAATCACGCCCATGCGCTCGCTGCCGGCCTCCGTGACGCCTAAGTGCAGCGGGTAATCGCAGCGCGCGGCGCACAGTTCATAGGCGCGGATCATCGTGTCCACATTCGACGATTTAATCGAAAGCACGATGTCCGTAAAGCCGCATGCTTCCAAAAGCGACGCGTGGTGCAAAGCGCTCTCAACGAGGGCTTCGGGCGTCGGGCCGCCGAAGCGCGCGAGCAGCTCCTTTTCGACGGAGCCGGAATTGACGCCGATGCGGATCGGGATCCGGTGGGCCGTGCACGATTCTGCGACGGCCGCGACGCGGTCCCTGCCGCCGATATTTCCCGGGTTAATGCGGATGGCGTCCGCGCCGGCGTCCGCGGCCATGAGCGCTAAGCGGTAATCGAAATGGATGTCGGCGACAAGCGGCACATCGACCGCTTTGCGGATGGCGGGGATTAAGGCGACGGCCGCGGCGTTCGGGATCGCGGCGCGCAGAATCTCGCAGCCGGCGTCCGCGAGCGCTTTTGCCTGCGCGACGCTGCCGGGAATGTCGTCGGCCGGCACATTTAACATCGATTGTACGGAAACGGGCGCCCCGCCGCCGACGGGGACGCGCCCGACCAGGACTTGTTTTGACTGGCGCATGCTTTTTATCCTCCCAAACCCGTCCCGGTTGCCAGGCGCAGCACGTCACTGATCGTGACGATGACCATAAAGCCGATCAACGCGGCCATAAAGCCCGTTTCCACAACCGTCTGGGTCTTGTAGCGCAGGGGTTTCCTGCGGATCAGTTCAATCAACAAAAACAGGATCTTGCCGCCGTCGAGCGCGGGGATCGGCAAGAGGTTCGCGATGCCCAGATTGACCGTAATGATCATGATCGCGTTGACGATATTGGACACGGCATCGCCAAAGCCGCTTTGGAGCCCCGCACTCGCGCTCTGCGTGATGGCCTGCGCCATGCCGACGGGGCCGGCCACGTCGTTTAAGCCGAACTGGCCGGTGAGAAGCCCCTTGAGCGTCAGAATCACCATGCGCTCGACCGAATACGTATTCGCGAACGTCTTCTGCAAAAGGGCGCCCGGCGTGCGCTCGATTGGGTACACGTAAAAATCCATCTGGACCATTTTCCGCCCGTCGACCGTCTGGGACAAAAGCCGCAGATCGGGAAACGACAGCGTCTGCCCGCCGCGGTCGACCACCAGATCGACGTGGTCGGGGTCCGCCAAAGACAGCGCGACGGAGATGTCCATATCCGTGTGGATGTTATAGCCGTCGATCGAGACGAAGCGGTCGCCGGGCAGAAGGCCCGCCGCCTGCATCGGGGAATGTTCCGTAAACTTGCTGATGGTCGTGGAGGCGAAGGCCTCCTGCGGCGCGAGCAAAACGGCCATCAGCACAAGGCCGAACACGATGTTCATCACGCCGCCCATCACGAGGACCAAAAGCCGCTTCCAAGCCGGCTGGCGGCAAAACGAGCGCTCGTCGTATTGGGGGGGCGCCGGCGCATCCGCACCGGCAGCCTCGTCCTGCCCGGGTGGTGCGGGCTCTTCGCCGCTCTCCCCTTCAAACGCGCAGAAACCGCCGATGGGCAAGGCGCGGATGGAATACGCCGTCTCGCCGCGGTGGAACTGCAGAAGTTTCGGCCCCATGCCGATGGAAAACTCGAGCACGCGGATTTTGCACGCTTTGGCGGACAGGAAATGCCCGAGCTCATGGAGAAAAATGCACGCGCCGAAAAGCAAAACGCCGATCACGATCAACAGGATGATTTCGATGGCTTCGATGGGAACCCCTCCCTTTCGTCATACAATTATGCGTTGCGGTAAACGAACGCCCGCGCCGCCGCGTCGGCCTCGAGAATCGCGTCGAGCGTCGTGGCCGGCGCGTCGGGCTGGGCCTCGAGTGCCGCGAGCACGAGCTCCCCGATGCGCAGAAACGGGATTTTCCGGCGCAGGAACAGGTCGACCGCGGCTTCGTTGGCGCCGTTGACCGCCGCCGGCGCGAGGCCGCCGCGCTGCATCGCGGAAAGGCACGCCCAAAGGCACAGAAACGTTTTGACATCCGGCTTTGCAAACGTCAAAGGCCCGCACGCGGTGAGGTCGAGCTCCTGCGAAAGCCCCGGCACCCGGTCGGGATACGTCAGCGCGTACTGGATCGGCAGGCGCATATCCGCGACCCCGAGCTGGGCTAAAATCGCGTTGTCGGCAAATTCGACGAGCGAATGGACGAGGCTTTCGCGGTGGATTAAGATTTCGACCTGCTCGAGCGGGACATTAAAAAGCCAGCCGGCCTCCATGGCCTCGAGGCCCTTATTCATCAGCGTGGCCGAATCGATTGAGACCTTTTTGCCCATGTGCCAGTTCGGGTGCTGCAGGGCCTGCTCGGGCGTGACGGTTTGGAGCTCTGCGCGGCTTCTCCCGAAAAACGGGCCGCCGGACGCGGTGAGGATGACTTTCTTGAGCGCTTTGCGCGGCGTGCCCTGCAGGCACTGGAAGATCGCGCTGTGCTCGCTGTCGACGGGGATCAGCTCCACGCCGCGCAGGCGCACGGCATCCATGACGAGCGCGCCGCCCGCGACGAGCGTCTCCTTGTTGGCGAGCGCGATGTCCTTGCCGGCGGCGGCCGCCGCGAGCGTCGGCTTTAAGCCGACCATGCCGACGACGGCGTTGACGATAAGGTCGGCCGTCCGGTACGTCGCGGCCTCGCACAGCCCTTCCATGCCGGTGACGACCTTCGTGTTCGTGTCCGCGATGCGCACGCGCAGGTCGCGGGCGGCCTGGGCGTCATAAACCGCGGCGAGGTTCGGCCGGAACGCGCGGACCTGCTGCTCTAAGTCTTTGACGTTCGAGTGGGCCGCCAGCGCGCACACGCGCAGGCCGAGCGCCTGGGCGACTTCCAGCGTCTGCCGGCCGATTGAACCCGTCGAGCCCAAAAGGGAAATCCTTCGCTTCATCAATTGCTTCGTCCCCTATCTTCAGTATTGCTGCCGTTTTCCAAAACATGCAGGCGCCTCCCCATTCCCCGGCCGAAAAACCGGGCGGAGGCACCTGCACGCCGACGGCAAAATGACTGCCTTTCCAAAATCTTTTGCTGAAATGGCCGCACCCGTTTTTTACCCGACAATCGGGAAAAGCTGTACCAACAGGTACACAAACGGCGCGACGAAAATGACGCTGTCAAACCGGTCCAGGATGCCGCCGTGGCCGGGAATAATCTCGGAAAAATCCTTGATGTGGCAGCTGCGCTTAATCAGCGAGAAGCTCAAATCGCCGAGCACCGACAAGGCCGCGCCGAACGCGCCGATCGCGGCGAGGACGCCGTAATGGACCGAAACGGTGCTGGCCCAGTAAATGTGCTGGAAGATAAACCCGAATAAAAGCATCATCGCGATGTTGACCAGCACGCCCGCGACGACCCCTTCGACGGTCTTTTTCGGGCTGATGTTCGGGCAGAGCTTATGTTTGCCGAAGCGGCTGCCAAATACGTATGCGCCGGCATCCGCGGCCCATGCGGCAAAAATCGTGACGATGACGTAGAACATGCCGTGGCTGCCGCCGAGGTTGCGCAGGCCGACGAGCGTCTCGAGCGCGGTCGGGATTAAAATCGTCATGCTGTAAATCACGGCGACCTCGCGGAAGGTAATCGTCTGGTGATGGCGGATCATCGCGCTAAAGAGCACGACGGTATACAGGAAAAACGCGACGCCGCGCGCAAAGGAATCCGGCAGAAACGGCAAGACCGCCGCCAAAATGGCGCTTGGCACGGACAGGGCCAGTTTCTTTGTTAAGTGCAGCGCCGAGAAGAGCTCCCAGATGCCCATCACGCTGATGACGGCGAGGACGATGTTCAAAGCCGGCGGGAAAAAGCTGTTGCAGAAAACGACGGCCGCAAGCAAAAGCAAAATCGTGGCGGCGGACAATAAGCGCTGCCGGACGGACGTTTTCATCGTTCAGACACCTCCAAACCTGCGGCTGCGGTGCGCAAAGGCGGCCAGCGCCTCGTCTAAGTCTTTCTCGGTAAAATCGGGCCACAATACGTCGAGCGGCATAAACTCCGCATACGCCGACTGCCACAACAGGAAATTCGACAGCCGCTCTTCCCCGCTCGGGCGCAGAATCAGGTCCGGGTCCGGCTGGCCGGCCGTGTAGAGTTCCCCGGCAAAGGCCGCCTCGTCGATTTCCCCGGGCGATAGCAGGCCGGCCTTCGCCTTTTCGGCGAGCGCGCGGGCGGCGCGGACGATTTCGGCGCGGCCGCCGTAATTCATCGCGATGTTGAGCACCATGCCGGTGCGGTTCTCGCACAGCTCCCACGTTTCGGCGATGAGCTCCTGCAGGCTCTTCGGGAAGCGCGTCGTGTCGCCGATAAAGCGAACCTTGATGTCGTCGTCGCGGAAATCGCGCAGCGACTCCTCGAGGTATTCCTTAAAGAGCGTGATCAAGGCGCCGACCTCCTCGGGCGGGCGCGTCCAGTTTTCGGTGGAAAACGCATAAACGGTCAGATAGCGAATGCCGATGCGGCTGCAATAGCGCGCAATCTTTTTGAACACCGCGGCGCCGGCCGCGTGCCCTGCCGAACGCGGCAGCCCGCGCTGCTGCGCCCAGCGCCCGTTGCCATCCATGATAATCGCGAGATGGCGGGGCAGATATTCCGGCGCCGGCGCGCCGCTTTGTGCTGCTTTACTCATAATTTCCCCTAACGAAGCGTTGCTCCCCTTTCTTAAACGAACCGCAAAGAAAAGGGAGCAAACCGTGTTTCATAAACTGTCAGAAGCGGAAAGCTCCGGATGCCTCGCCCAAAGCGGGCTTTCACACGAAGGCGCCTCAGATTTCCATGATTTCTTTCTTCTTTTTGGCGGCCATTGTGTCCGCCTGCTTGCAGAACTGGTCGGTTAAGTCCTGCGTGCGCTTTTCGGCGACTTTCAGGTCGTCTTCCGTGATTTCGGACTTTTTCTTCATCGCCTTGAGCTTATCCATCGCGTCGCGGCGGATCGAGCGCACGGCGATTTTCGTCTCTTCGGCCATTTTGGCGATTTCCTTGGCGATTTCCTTGCGGCGGTCCTCGGTCAGGGCCGGGAAGATCAGGCGGATCGTCTTGCCGTCCGACTGCGGGTTGATGCCGATGTCGGAGGTCTGGATGGCCTTTTCGATTGCGCGGCAGGAGGACGGGTCCCAGGGCTGAATCGTCAGCACGTGGGCCTCCGCGACGGAGACGGCCGCGAGCTGGTTAATCGGCGTCGCGGTGCCGTAATAATCGACCGTAACGCGGTTTAAGACGTTCGGGTTTGCGCGGCCGGCGCGCACTTCCACATACTGTTCGGCCAGAACGTCGATACTCTTCTGCATTTTGGCTTTTGCTTTGTCCAGGACTTCCTGCATGGATTATTCCTCCTTCACGAGCGTGCCGATCGGCTCGCCACAGATCACCTTTTCAATATTATCGGGGTCCTCGATGCTGAACACGCAGATCGGGATATGGTTGTCGCGGCACATCGAGGCGGCCGTGCTGTCCATGACCTTGAGATCTTTGCTCAACACGTCGAGGAACGTCAAGGTATCGAATTTTTTCGCGTTCGGGTTCTTCTTCGGGTCGGAATCGTACACGCCGTCGACCATCGTGGCCTTGAGGATGATGTCGGCGTCGATTTCCGCAGCGCGCAGGGAAGCGGCCGTATCGGTCGAGAAGAACGGGTTGCCGGTGCCGCAGCCGAACACGACGACGCGGCCCTTTTCGAGGTGGCGCACGGCGCGGTTGCGGATGTAGGGCTCGGCGACCTCCTGCATGCTGATGGCGGTCTGCACGCGCACGGCGACGCCGAGCTGTTCGAGCGCGTCGGCGACGCCCAAAGCGTTGATCGCGGTGGCGAGCATACCCATGTGGTCGGCGCGCGTGCGGTCCATTTTCCCGCTCGAGCGGCCGCGCCAGAAGTTGCCGCCGCCGACGACGATGGCCATCTGCACGCCCATCAGCGTGCAGGTCTTAATCGGGCGGCAGATGCGCAAAACGGTGTCGAAATCGATGCCGTGGCCCTCGGGGCCTGCGAGGGATTCCCCGCTGAGCTTGAGCAGAACGCGTTTATATTTTGGCTGCATATCCAGTACACTCCCCATCCTATCGTGGCGTAACATTTGTATCTATTGTACACGATGGAGAAAGCCTTGTAAAGTTCTTTCTTTGCGAAACGGGCGCTTTTCCGATACGAAAAGCCGCCGGGAGGCGGGCTCCGGGCGGCTTTGGGGGATTCGTAAACTTTTTAAAAACGGGTTTCGCTCATTCGATATGATACAGATGATAGAAGTGGCCCTTCTGCGCCATGAGTTCCTCGAACGTGCCGTGCTCGGCGAGGGCGCCGTCGCGCAGGACGAGGATTTCGTCATAGGCGCGCAGGATCGGGGCGTTTAATTTATGCGTAATGACGAGCGCGGTCAGGTCTTTTTTGGCGAGGATCGTGTTTTCAATCTGCGAGGCCGTCTCGGCGTCGAGGGAGGCGGTCGCCTCGTCGATGACGAGGAATTCCATCTTATGCAAAAACGCGCGCGCAATCGCGATGCGCTGGCGCTCGCCGCCGGAGAGGTTGCGGCCGTTTTCCTCGATGCGGGAGTTTAAACCGTCGGGCAGCTTCGAGACGAACTCCGAAAGGCCGGCCTCTTTGACGGCGGCCTCGACCTCTTCTTCGGGGTACGGCTGGAACATCGTGATGTTCCGGCGCAGCGTGTCGTCGAACGCGATGATGTTCTGGTGGATCATCGAGACCTTTTGATAGAAGCTCTCCTTGTCGAGGTCGCGGGCCTCGTCGGCGCCGTAGCGGATGTGGCCCGTGTAGCCGGCGTAGTAGAGCATTAAAAGTTTTACAAGCGTCGATTTGCCGCAGCCGCTCTTGCCGACGATCGCGTACTTTTTGCCGCGCTCGAACGTAAACGAGAGGTCGTGCAGCACGTCTCGTTCGGGCTTGTAGCCGAAGGAGACGTGCTCGACGGCGAGCGGGAACAGCGTTTGCACGGGCTTGCGCGGGCGCGCGTCCTCCTTGCCCTTTTCGAGCAGCTCCTGCACGCGGGCGATGGACGCCTTTGCGACGGAGCGCTGGGTCATGCGGTCGACGAAGTCGTTAACCGGGTTGACGAGGTAGTTCATCGACTGGATCGTGCCCATCATCGCGCCGAGCGTAATCTTGCCGTCGATGACAAGGAAAGCCGCAATCACGTAGTCTGTGTAAAACGAAAAATACGCTGCCACTTCGCAAAGGATAAACGCAAACACCTGTGTTTTCGTCACATTGTATTTGCCGTCTGCGACGTCGCGGTTAATCTTTGCAAAGCTCTGGAACACCTGCTTCGCGGCGTTGAAGCTCTTGATGACCTCAAAGCCCGTGAACGCGTCCTTGATGGCCGCGTTGTATGCGTCCATGAGGCGGCTCGAATCGTCCTGGCGCTTTTTTAAGCGCTTATCCATAATGCGCGGCACGAACATCGGCAAAAGGTTTGTCAGCAGTGCAATCACCGCGAGCAGCGGCGAGAAATAGAACAGCGCAAAAACTGCAAGCACATACAGTGCGATGTCGTTGATGATATCGGGAATGCCGGCAAGATACTTTTCCTCAATGACCGTCATATCGTTATTCAGAACGGAGATGTACTTTGCAGACGTGTCCTCATTAAATGTATTGATATTCATGTGCAAGACTCTGGAAAACGTGTCTTCCCGCACGCGCCGGGAGCAAGCCTGTACAAACTTTTCCGCGGAAGTCCGGCACAGATAGTCACTGATCGTAAAGACGGCGATGAAAAGGACACCTTCGAGAATGAGCCCCGGAATGGCGCCCGCATTTCCGGCGTAAACGGCGTCCATCAAGTGGCTCATATAGAAAGCGGAATAGACGGTTGCCGCAGAGGAAAGCAACACCATCAGCACAGCATACACAAGAACGCCTTTTTCTTTACGAATGTAAGAATTCATGAAAACCCTCTCCTTTCGAAAACCTGCAGAAACTTTCACGCGGAGGTGCCAAAAGCGTTCACAGACGGCCGCGCGGCCTTTTGCGGCGCCTATGATCTCTTCTGCATTGCAACATTCCTCCCCGCATACTATGCAATGCGTTCTTTATAGCTGTAGTATACTCCATTTCTCGCAATATAAAAAGAGCAATCTTATACAAAGATTCCTGGAGAATTTTGTAACATATTTGGGGCAGCCCCACAGGCATATACAAAAAGCCCCGGCTGTGGGGGGCACAGCCGGGGCAGGAGGGTTCTGAACTTTTTCTCAATAGGAACGGTAGGAACGGTTGCTCGGGAACTTCTCGATGAAGTCCTGTAAGGTCTTCACGCTCGAGTAGCCGGGGTCATGGACCGTAAACTGCGAGGCGTCGAGAGATTCCGGGTTGCCGTCTTCGTCGAGCGTGACGCCCTTGCAGCCGGTCACGACGACGTAGTGGGTCGTCTGGCTGTTCGCGCCGCCGACAATCACGGGGATGCCGGCCTTGAGCTTTTCATACAGGAAGGACAGGTTTTCATCCGTCGCGTTCGAAAGGGACGCGTAGCCTTCCGGCCAATAGAGCAGGCCGGCCGATGTAAATTCGATGCGCTCGGCCATCACGTCGGGGGTCAGGGCCTCGCCGGTGCGGTAGCTTTCGGTCATCGCGATGCACGTCAAGGTGCAGCCGATGCTGCGGATGGAGCCGCCGCCCGCGCCGCCAATCCACACATCGCCCCAGCGGTCGTCGGTCTGCATGTATTTGGGGACATTCAATGTGATCGTACTGCCGTCGGAGGAGGACGCCCCGCCGCCGAACACGAGGTATTCGGCGCTGCAGTAGCCGGAAAGGCCGGAGGCCGTTTCGACCTTCGCCCAGCCGTCGGCGGTCTCGAGGACCGTGACGGTGTCGCCGTTTTGCAGCGAACCGACCGCGCTGTAGGACGTGCCGGGGCCGGAGCGCACGTTTAAGCTGCCGCTGCTGACCTGGACGGTCGCGGTGCCGGACGTGGGCGTTTCGGGGGATTCGGGCTCTTCGGGCGCTTGCGGCGTTTCGGGTTCTTCCGGGTCAATGTCCGTCGAGATGTACTCGCCGCTGCAGTAGCCGACTTGTCCGGACGGCGTGCGCACCTGCAGCCAGCCGTTGCCCATATCCTTTAAAATCGTGACGGATTCCCCGTTTTGCAGCGTGCCGATCGCGCTGTAGGACGTGCCGGGACCTGCACGCAGGTTTAAGCTGCTGCTGACTTTCACGACGCCGGGCGTGCCGGGGGCGTCCGGGTCCACCGTGGGCACAGAGGGCGGCGTGCCCGCGCCGTTGACATCGACCGCATCGACCGTAAACACGCGGTACTGCGTGTCGCCGACCGTCACATAGACGCCGACGGAGCCGGGTTTTAACGCCGTGACGCGGAAGTAATAGTCCGCGCGGCTCGCGGAAACCTCCTTATTCGCGACGAGGGTTGAGAACACCGAGCCGTCGGAGGTATTGAACGTGACGTAAGCCTTCGGGTCATTCGGCGTGATGCGGAACGTGTAGCTTTTCCCCACCTGCACCTGGAAATCCATCGTGGTATCGGAAACGAACGGGCGGTCGCACACCTTTACATTAAAAAGCTTCGTGTCCGAGCCGTCGTTTGCATAGACGTCAAAGCTGGAGCCGACCGCCCCGCGCGCATAGATCGTGTAGACGGCCGAGCCGTTTGCGTACGGCTTCGGCACGGAAATCGTCCCGGAATCGTTCGTTGCGTAGATCCGGGACGCCGAGGCGGACTGCAGCGTGATATCCATCACCGTGGACTGCTCCATCTGGATGGTCTTGACCGCCTGGGGCGCGATGGGGAGCTGTTCCCCGGTGGCGTTGATGGTGCAGACCATCCCCGCCGCAGAGGCCGGCAGCAGAGCCGCCGCCCCTCCGAAAAGCGCTGCCGCAAGTACCGCCGCGATCATGCGCTGTCTGCGTGCGCGTTTTTTTGGCATTTCCTGTCCTCCTTCTTGCCCCCTCCCGCGCGGTGAAGTTACGCGCGCGTAAAAGAGGTTACAAAGTTGTAAGCATTGCTATTATACCATACTGCGCGCAGAAACGCGACAGGTTTTCACAAAAAATTTTCAATTTATTCATGATTGCGGCCCGGAAAACCGGCTGCCGCCACGAGATTTTGTGGTGGAGGCCGCAATTGAACGCAAAATAGGACAAGGAAAGCGGGAATATTTCCCATTTTAAAGGGATTTCCCGGGACGTGCAACGAACGGGCCGTGTCTTTCATAAGATAGGGAACAGAAAATCCCAGGAGAAAAAGGAGAGTGCGCCATGCTCGAGTCGCTGCTTTGTGGGGCCCTGTCGGGGCTTTTTTTCTTTATCCTGCACGTAACGGGGACGGGGTCTTTTCCGCGCGCGCTGCGGCCGGCGCAGGAGCAGGCGTGCCTAAAGAGGCTGATGGAAGGGGACGCGGCCGCGCGCGACGAACTGATCGCGCACAACCTGCGGCTTGTCGCGCACATCATCAAGAAATACTACGCGGGGGCTTCCGACCAAGAGGATTTGATTTCCATCGGCACGATCGGGCTGATTAAGGCCGTCAACACGTTTGACCCGAAAAAGGGGATCCGGCTTTCGAGCTATGCGGCGCGGTGCATTGAAAATGCAATGCACACGCGGGGGCGGGGGTCAATCGCCTTCCGTTTCCTTTTTGGCTGTGCTATACTTAATAGAAAAAGAAAAGAAACGCGGGGAAACCGCAGAAAGGACGTGTGATACCATGCCCATGCTTGGTGCGATTTTGACGCCGCATCCGCCGGTGCTGCTGCCGGAGGTGGGCCGCGGCCGGGAGCGGGCCATCGCCGCCACCGGACAGGCCATGCAGGCGGCTGCCGCAGCGGTCGCGGCGTGGAAGCCGGATGTGCTGATCGTTTCGTCGCCCCACACCATTTTGTACGGGGATTATTTCCACATTTCCCCGGGAAAGGGGGCTTCCGGCGACATGGCCGCGTTCGGCGCGCCGCAGGTGCGTTTAACCGTCCGGTATGACGCGCCGCTGCGCGAGGAGATCGTGCGCCGGGCCGAAAAAGCCGGGCTGCAGGCCGGCACGCGCGGCCAGCGGGACCCTTCCCTCGACCACGGCGTGGTGATCCCGCTGTCTTTCCTGCGCAAGGCGGGCGTTGACTGCCCGATTGTGCGCCTGGGGCTTTCCGGGTTTTCGGCGCTTTCGCACTACCGGCTCGGCCAATGCGCCGCCGAAGCCGTAAAGGCGCTCGGGCGCCGCGCCGTCTTCGTGGCAAGCGGCGATCTCTCCCACAAATTAAAAGAAGACGGGCCGTACGGCTTCGCGCCGGAGGGGCCTGTCTTCGACGAGGCGGTGACAGAAGCGATTCAGTCGGGCGATTTTCTAAAGCTTTTGACGATGGAACCGTCTTTGTGCGAGCGGGCGGCGGAGTGCGGGCTGCGCTCGTTCCAGATCATGGCGGGGGCGCTGGACGGCCTGGCGGTGAAGCCGCGGCTTTTGAGCCACGAGGGCACCTTTGGCGTCGGGTACGCCGTGGCGCTGCTCCCAGTCACGGGGACGGACAGCCGCCGCTGCTTTGCGGCCGCGTGCGAGCAGGCGCAGCGCGAACGCCTCGCAAAGCGCCGGGCGCAGGAGGACCCGTGGGTGCGCTTGGCGCGGCTGGCGCTCGAGACGTATGTGCGCACGGGCCGCCGGCTGGAACGGCTGCCCGGCGATTTGCCCGGTGAACTGACCGGCCGGGCCGCGGGCACCTTCGTTTCGCTGCACCGGGACGGGCGCCTGCGCGGCTGCATCGGCACGATTGCCCCGACTGAGGAAAACGCCGCGTGGGAGATTGTCCGAAACGCGGTGTCCGCCGGCACGCACGACCCGCGTTTCCCGCCGGTGCGCCCGGAAGAGCTCGACGAACTCGAATACAGCGTCGATGTGCTGGGGGCCCCGGAGCCCGTGGAATGGCCCGGCCAGCTCGACCCGAAGCGCTACGGCGTCATCGTCAGCTGCGGCGGGCGGTGCGGGTTACTATTGCCCGATCTTGACGGCGTGGACACGGCAGAGGCGCAGCTGCAAATTGCGCGCCGGAAAGGCGGCATCCGCGCCGACGAGCCCTATACGATCGAGCGGTTCCAGGTGGTGCGGCATCTATGAATGTGCAGTGTAAGCTCTGTTTCCATCGCTGCGTGCTGGACGAGGGGCAGGCGGGCCTTTGCCGGGCGCGGGCCAACCGGGGCGGGAAAATCGTCCCGCTCAACTACGGCAGGCTCACGGCGCTGGCCTTAGACCCGATTGAAAAGAAGCCGCTAAACCGTTTCCACCCCGGCAGCGTGATCTTATCGGTGGGCAGCTTCGGCTGCAATCTGCGCTGCCCGTTCTGCCAGAACGCCGAAATTGCCGGCGCGGGGGTGGAAATCCCGACGCGGGCCTATTCCCCGGAAGCACTCGTGCGGGAAGCCGTCCGCCTGCGGTGCCGGGGAAATCTCGGCGTGGCGTACACATACAATGAACCGCTTGTGGGCTATGAATACGTGCGCGACTGTGCCGGGCTCGTCCACAAGGCGGGCATGGCAAACGTTTTGGTCACGAACGGCACGATCGCAGAGGGCCCCTGGCGCGCGCTGCTGGGGCTGCTCGACGCGGTGAATATCGACCTAAAGGGGTTCACGGATGGGTGGTACCGGCGCCTCGGCGGCGATTTAGAGGTAGTGAAGCGTTCCATTTCGCTGGCAGCCTCCGCCTGCCACGTGGAGGTGACAACGCTCATAGTACCCGGCGAAAACGACAGCGAGGAAGAGATGCGCGCGCTGTCCGGGTGGCTTGCCTCGCTGAGCCCCGAAATCCCGCTGCACGTCTCGCGCTTTTTTCCGCGCCACCATATGGCCGGCCGCGCGCCGACGCCGGTGGAGACGGTCTACCGCCTGGCCGCTGTGGCAAGGGAAAAGCTTTTGTATGTGTATACGGGGAATTGTTAAGGATAAAAAGGCGGAATTTCGATCAACAAGCTCGCCACCATGAGCAATGTCAAGCAATCGACGCTGGATAACATTGTCCGCGGGCTCACCAAAAATCCACGCGTGAAAACGCTGCATAAGATTGCGCTTGCGTTCAATATGACCTTAGCGGAATTTTTAGATTTTGAGGAATTAAACGCGTATTCGTTCGAGGATGACCAGGAAGAATAACCCACTTCCTTATTAGAAAAAATGCGCTAAAAATGCAGAAAAACGATTCTGGGAGGAAAGCGATGGACACCATTACGGCCGTGCGAAATCGTATTCTAACGCTCTGTGGAGAACGTTCGATCAGCATCCATAAACTTGCGACGATTTGTGCGCTGCCGCCTTCCAGCATTAAAAATATCCTTTACGGAAAAAGCCGGAATCCAAAACTGCTGACCATTAAAATGATCTGTGACGGCCTGGACATGACCCTTGGCGCGTTCTTCTCGACACCCGAATTTGACGCGCTGGAGCAGGAAATCAAATAAAACAACGCGGGCCTCCCGGGTATAGAATCCCGGAAGCCCGCGTTGTTTTACCGCGAAAGCGCTTTGAAAATCCCTTCCGCAAACGCCTTGTGGCCCTGCTCTGTAAAGTGCACGCCGTCGTAGGCTAAGGAGACGCCCCACGCGCCGGCGTCGGCGAAACGGATGCCGAGCCGCCCGGCAAGCGCCCGATAGCCTTGCGCGAGCGCCTTCGAATCGTCGATGAGCTTTGTGTCCGGCACCCAGGCGCCGCGGGCCATCGGCGGCGGCGCGATTAAGAAAATCTTTTCCCTTTCGAGCGGCACGCTTTTTAAAAAGCGCTCCATGCGCGCCGTGGTTTCTGTTGGGCTTCGGCCCTGCAAAAGGTCGTTTGTGCCGAGCATGCAAAGCAGCAGGTCGAGGTCCGGCGGAAAGGCCGGCGCAGTTTTTGGAATTTCCCGGCCATTCTCCCCCGCGTTACAGACTTCCCAGCCGGTTTTCCGGGCGAGCAGATCGACCCAGCGGCTGTCCGCGGCATAGCGGCCGCCAAAATAGGAACGGGGATCGTACCCATACGTATTGGAATCGCCAAAACAGAGAATTTTCATCGCCATTTCCCTCCCGCTGTGCGCAAAAAGCGCTTGGTCCGTGCGAACACTTGTCCTCCCGATTTTACCACATCCCGCTTTGCGGGGAAAGCCCGCCGCTTCCCTGCACGCGCATGTATGGAACGCAAAACAGGGCCTCCCGGAAACGCAGCTGCGTCTGCCGGGAGGTCCTATTTTGCGTTAACCGTTTTTCGGATCTTCCGGTTTCTGCGGCGGCGCGGCGCCTTTCACGGTGTCGATGACCGCCTGCAAAAGTTCCCGCTTCTGCGCGGCGGGACAGCAGAGGCCGCGGATCGTTTCCAGAATGAACGCGGCGTGGACGCCGGCGACGCGGCGCGAAAGGGCTTCCCTGCCCGCCTGCGTTTGGGGCGTCTTCATCACGATCTGCATGGGTATTTTCATTGCGGCACCTCCCGATTTGTGCCGTGCAATTTTATGATGCGGGGCGTGTCCGCTATGCCGCCGGGAGACCGACAGGTGCGCCGGCGGTGTTTAGCCGGCATGGACGAAACGCTGCCAAAATAGAATGAAACCATCACCCTTTCGATTTTCTCTGCTGTAAACTTAGAAAGGAGGCAGCGCATGGCAAAAAACGCGGACGCCGTCGCGATTTACTCGCGCAAATCCCGCTTTACGGGCAAGGGCGAGAGCGTCGGCAACCAGGTGGAGCTCTGCAAGGCTTATATCCGCACCACGATGGGAGATCCATACGCCGAACATGCCGTCGTGTACGAGGATGAGGGATTTTCCGGCGGGAACCTGAACCGGCCGGGCTTTCAGCGCATGATGCAGGCGGCGCGCGGCCATCGGTTTCGGGCCGTGGTTGTCTACCGGCTCGACCGGATCAGCCGCAGCATCGGCGATTTTTCGCGCCTGATTGAGGAGCTCGGGCGGCTGGGGATTGCGTTCCTCTCCATCCGAGAGCGCTTTGACACCGCGAGCCCGATGGGGCGGGCCATGATGTACATCGCGTCGGTGTTTTCGCAGCTCGAGCGCGAAACGATTGCGGAACGCATCCGGGACAATATGCACGAGCTGGCCAAAACGGGCCGGTGGCTCGGCGGCGTCACGCCGACCGGCTACACGTCGCAGGCCGTCCAAACCGTGACCGTGGACGGCAAGCGCAAGCGGGTCTGCCAATTGAAGCTATTGCCGGAAGAGGCCGGCATGGTGCGGACCATTTACGAACTGTACCGCGAGACCGGCTCCCTGAGCAAAACCGAGGCCGAATTGCTGCGCCGGCACATCCGAACAAAGACCGGGCGGAATTTCACGCGGTTTTCGATCAAAGGGATCCTGCAAAACCCCGTGTATCTGATTGCCGACGAGGATGCCTACCGGTATTTCGCGGAAAACGGCGCCGACCTCTGCGCGGGGCCGGAAGCATTCGACGGCGTGCGGGGGATTCTTGCCTACAACCGCACGCACCAGGAAAAGGGCCGGGCAACCGTGTATCTGCCACCGCAGGAATGGATCGTGGCGGTCGGGCAGCACCCGGGCATCCTGCCGGGGAAAATCTGGGTCAGCGTACAAAAACGGCTCGCGTGCAGCCGGTCCAAATCGTACCACAGCCCGCGCCGCAACGAGGCGCTTTTGACCGGGCTGCTGTGGTGCCGCTGCGGCGGCCGGATGTACCCGAAATTGTCTACGCGGGAAGCTCCGGACGGCAGCCCCGCCTTTATGTACGTCTGCAAACAAAAGCAGCGCAGCCGGCGTGCGGCGTGCAATGTCAAAAACGCAAACGGCAACCGGCTCGACGGCGCCGTCCTCGAACAGGTGCGGCGCCTCTGCGGCGACAAGCGCGCGCTGCTGGCCCTGTTAGAGCAGGGCAAAAAGGGCTTTGCGGGCGGTCCGGGAGCCGGCGGGGAGGACTTCGAGGCGCTGCGCCGGGAGCAGGGCGAGCTCCGGCGCCGGGCGGACGCGCTCGTCGACGCGCTGGCCGATTTCGGCTCCAGCAGCGCCGCCGCCCACATAAAAGCGCGTCTGGAAGCGCTGGACGCGCAGAGCGCGGCGCTGGAATCCCGCATGGAACAGCTCGCAGGAGATGCGGGCGCGCTTTGCGGCGCGGCGTTTGACCGGCTGTGCCGGCTGCTCGGGGACTTTGGCGGCTGCATCGGTGAAATGAACGTAGAACAGAAGCGGGAGGCCCTGCGCGCGCTCGTGCAAAAGGTGGTGTGGGACGGCTCTTGCGCCGAAGTCGTGCTGTTCGGCGCCGAAGACGGAGGCGCCGGGGCGCCCCCTCCCCTTCCTGCGAAAATTCAAGGTTCCGAAGGCGGCGTCCCCGCAAAGACGCGCCGGCGGGAGGATTGCAAATGAGATCCTGATGTCCTTTCGCAGCGCCAAAAAATCCGCGCAGGACGTGTCGATCAACGAGCCGATTGAGAGCGGCAAGGACGGCAGCGCGCTGACGCTCGTAGACGTTCTGGCCGACGACAGCAACCTAAGCGAGGAGCTCGACCGGAAAGTGAAATTGCAGGAGCTTTACACGCTTCTCAAAAAGCTGCCCGCGCGCGAGGAAGAGATCCTGCGCCTGCGGTACGGTCTGGGCGGGCGGCGGCCGCAGACGCAGCGGGAGGTGGCCGAAAAGCTCGGCATTTCGCGCAGCTACGTGTCACGCATTGAGAAGAAGGCGCTCGAAGCGATGCGGCGCGCCTACGCGGGCTGGGAGGACGCGCGGTGACCCTTGCGGGGCGGGGCGCGTTGTGCTATAATAAAGGCCATTTCGAGAGGCCCGGCGGGGCGCCGGGCGCTTCCCATAAAGAAAGGATCTATGAAAGATGCGGATCGCAGTCCCTTATGAAAACGGAAACATCTTCCCCCACTTCGGCCACACCGAGCAGTTTAAGGTGTACGACGCTGCGGACGGGAAGGTCACGGCAAGCCTCGTCGTGAACACGAACGGCCGGGGCCACGGCGCGCTTGCCGGGCTGCTGCGCGAGATGCAGGTGGATGTGCTGCTGTGCGGCGGCATTGGCGCAGGCGCGCAGCAGGCGCTGGCCGAAGCGGGCATCCGGCTTTACGGCGGCGTGTCCGGCGGGGCCGACGCGGCCGTAGCGGCGCTTTTAGACGGCACGCTCGTCTATAACCCGAACGTGCAGTGCAGCCACCATGACCACGACCACGCCTGCGGCGGCCACTGCGGTGAAGACAAACAGGGCTGCAGCGGCAATGCCTGCAACTCTTAAAGCCATCAAGCCATCGGCAAAAAGCCCCTTCCCTGCTGCATATGCGGGGAAGGGGCAAATTTTTTTGAAACAGCGGCCGGGGCCCTAATCAGAAGCGTTTACAGGGATCTCCGGCAATTTTACCGGAGCGCCGGCCCGCGCCGTCAAATCAACGCAGCAAAAATCAGGACGAGGACGGCGCAAATGGGGCTCAAAACAGGCATTGCCTTGAAGCGGCTGCGCAAATCATCCGGAAGCTCCGGGCGTTTCAGCACAGCAGACATCACCACCGCCGAAAGGATAAAGAAAACGGCCACCGCGATGGCTCCAATCCACTTAATTACAAAGCCTATGCTTCCCCGCTCCTGCGGCGCGTAGTAGGCGACAGCCACGTATGCGCTGACGGCAAAGGACACCACGACGGCGGGAATGAGCAGCATAAGCACTTCTTTTGGCGTCCCCCACGGCGCAAGCAACCCCTTGCGGCAGCGGTGCACGGTCCATATCAAAAAGGCAAGGGTCACCGCCGGAAGCGCATAGACGAGACAAAAAAGGAATGTTCCCAAAATTCACTCTCCCCTTTTCCTCACTTTCTCACGGATACACGACTTCAAATTCTTCACAAACCACTTTCATATCAGAAGTGAATTTCAAGTCAGCTTCCGCTAAACATTCTGTAAAGAACTTCTCGTGTGCTTTCCTCCAAAATTCTAAAGACTGATCTCCCTCGCCTTCTTTGCGCGCATGTTCCGCAGTGACCGCATCAAATGGTGCAACATATACTTTCTTTGTCTGAATGATACAAACTGCTTCGTCCATAGAATTCAAAACGACGCTATACTCTCCAACTTTCGGCAATGGTTCCTTTTCTAATTCGTATAAAGGATAGGCAGAAGAAGTGCCCGTTTTTTCTCCATTCGCAACCAAAGAGGCAAGGGCATCGGCGTCTGCTCCAAAAGCCCATTCCTCGTATGGACAATCCTCTACATGATTTTCTGTCTGAAATTTTTTCCACATTTCCTTTCCCGTCATAAAAAGCCCTCCTTAAATCAAGTCGAGCACATCGCAGTGGAGAATCTGCGCCATACGCGAGAGGATCGCGGAATGCGGCTCCTCCTCGTTGTGCTCGAAGCGGTAGAGCGTCAATTGGCTGACGCCGAGGGCCTCGGCGAACGCCTCCTGGCTTAGGCCCTGTTTTTCTCGCATGTGCGTGATTTTCGGCTCGAGCTCCATCAGGTAGGCGCGGCCGTTCGTCGTGTCGACGAGCAGCGGCCGGCCGTTGTGGGCCTGTACGGCGCAGGGTTCGCCTTTTTGCGTGACGAGTTTGCCGCCGCGGTAAAAGTAGTGTGCGGGCACCTCATAGCTGCGGCCGCCGTCGTCTTCGCCGTTGGGGTCGGGTTCCAAAGAGAAGACGGGCTCGCCGTTTTCCTCGCGGTCATATAAATAAAGGGTGACGGTCTCCATGTTATGACGCCTCTTTCCGTATGGATCGCAGGGGGATTTCCCCTTTCTTTTTATTATAAAATGCGGGCCGGGAAATGTAAAGGCCGCACAAAAAGTTGAAACGGCGCGCAAGGACGCACAGAATCCCGCGCAATTCCTTGACAATCTCAGACAGACTGTGTAAAATAATTGGCAAGTGCCGATTTATCGCGTTGTCGCGTTGTGGGGATAAATTCCGCGGCGCGGCGCAAGAGAATCCGGCCATCGTTTGCTCCGGGCGCCGGCGGGCGTTCGGGCACATTTCCTGCGGGAAAGAACAAAAGGAGGACACAAACGTATGAAAAAGATGAAGAAGATTCTGGCCGGCGTCCTGGCGGCGGCGGCCGTCTGCACGATGCTTTCCGCGTGCGAAGGCGGCGCGGCGTCGTCCGGTGCGGCGTCCGCGGCGGCGTCCGGCGGCAATACGGCCGAAAAGACGTACACGATCGGCATTGCGCAGTACAACACGCACCCGGCGATGGACAACTCGTTAAAGGGCTTCCAGGAGGCGCTGACGGACGCGGGCTTCATTGAGGGCGAAAACGTGACGTACAACATCCAGAATGCGCAGGGCGACAACTCCACGTGCACGACGGTGGCGAGCACGATGGCGAACCAGCACCCGGACCTCGTGCTCGCGATTGCGACGCCGATGGCGCAGGCCGTCGTCAAGGCGGTCACGGACGTGCCGGTGCTCGTGACGGCGGTGACGGACCCGGCGGCTTCGAACCTCGTGGAGAGCAACGAGGCCCCTGGCGGGAACGTGACCGGCACGAGCGACCTGACACCGGTGGCCGAACAGATCGCGCTGATTAAGGAAATCGTGCCCGACTGCGAGACGGTGGGCATCATGTACTGCTCGAGCGAGGCGAACTCGCAGCAGCAGGCGGAACTCGCCGAAGCGGCGTGCGAGGAAAACGGCTTGCAGTATGAGGTCTTCACGGTGACGGCGGCCAACGAGATCACGCAGGTCGCGCAGTCGATGGTCGGCAAGGTGCAGGCCGTGTATATCCCGACGGACAACATGCTCGCTTCCGGCATGAAGGTGGTGTCCGGCGTCACGACGCCGGCGGGCCTGCCGGTCATCGTCGGCGAGAGCGGCATGGTCTCGAACGGCGGCCTTCTGACGGTCGGCATCAACTACGAGGAACTCGGCCGCCAGACCGGCGAAATGGCCGTGAAAATCTTAAAAGGCGAAGCTCAACCCGCGACGATGCCGATTGAATACCAGGAAAAGTACGATATCTCCTACAACAGTGAAGCGGCCGCAGAGCTCGGCATCACGCTGCCGGACGATATTTTGAGCGAAGGCACCGACATGGCCGGCGCCGCGGACGAGAGCGAAGCCGCCTGATGCTCCTCTCTTTTTGAAAACGCACAACGAACAGGAGGCAGCTTCATGTTTCTAGCTTTTACGGGGACGGTACACAGCGCGATTGCGCAGGGCGTCATCTGGTCGATTATGACGCTGGGCGTATACATCACGTTCCGCATCCTCGACTTTGCCGATCTGACCGTGGACAGCAGCTTTACGACCGGCGCGGCCGTATCCGCGATGCTCGTCGCACACGGCGGATGGAACCCGTTTCTGGCGCTGTTCGGCGCCCTGGCGGCCGGCATGGTCTGCGGGTTTATTACGGGCTTTTTGAATACGAAGATGAAGATTCCGGGCATTTTGGCTGGGATTTTAACGATGACGGCGCTTTACTCGATTAACATCCGCATCATGGGCGACAGCTCGATGGTGCCCCTAAACGGCGTAGACACGGCGGACGTGCTCGTGCGGGAGGTCATCCCGGGCATTTCGGCCGCGAACTGCCAGCTTTTGATCGGCGGCGTCGTGACCGCGATCGTGATCGCGTTTTTGTACTGGTTCTTCGGCACGGAGCTCGGCTGTGCGATCCGCGCGACGGGCAATAACCCGTATATGGTCCGGTCGCTTGGCGTACACACGGACAACACGACGATGGTCGCGCTCGTTTTGAGCAACGGCCTCGTAGCGCTGTCGGGCGGCATTTTCGCGCAGATGCAGGGGTCGGCCTCGGTGGATATGGGCACGGGCACGATCGTGATTGGCTTAGCGTCCGTCATCATCGGCGAAGTCGTGCTCGGGCGGCACGTGGGCTTCTTGCCGCGGCTTCTTTGCATGGTGCTCGGCTCGGTCATTTACCGCATTGTGATTGCCGTGGTGCTGTTCTTAGGGCTCAAGAGCACGGACATGAAGCTGATTACCGCGATCATCGTGGCGATTGCGCTGTTTTTGCCGACCGGCAAGCGCAAGGTGCAGGCGTGGAACGACCGCCGCAAGGCGATGCGCCAGCCGGTGCTCGTGCCGGACCGCGCGGTGGAAGATAGTATCGACGGCTCCGACAAGGACCCCGACGAAGCAAACCAGAAGGAATAAGGGGGTCTTTTTATGCTGCGGCTGCAAAAAGTCTGTAAAACGTTTAATAAAAACACCGTCAACGAAAAAAAGGCCTTAATCGACCTGAGCCTGCATCTAAAGCCGGGGGATTTTGTGACGGTCATCGGCGGCAACGGCGCGGGCAAGAGCACGCTGTTAAACCTAATTGCGGGCGTGTACCCGTGCGACGGGGGCAGCATCTGGCTCGACGGCAACGACATCACGCGCCTGCCGGAATATAAGCGCGCGCAGTACCTCGGGCGCGTGTTCCAGGACCCGATGCGCGGCACGGCCGGCGACATGAACATCGAGGAAAACCTCGCGATGGCGTACCGCCGCGGGAAGCCGCGCACGCTGCGCTGGGGCGTTACGAAGGAGGAGCGCGCGCTGTACCGCGAAAAGCTCAGCGTATTGGGGCTAGGGCTTGAAGACCGCATGACGAGCAAGGTGGGCCTGCTTTCGGGCGGCCAGCGCCAGGCGCTGACGCTTTTGATGGCGACGCTGCAGAAGCCGAAGGTGCTCCTGCTCGACGAACACACGGCGGCGCTCGACCCGAAGACGGCCGAAACGGTCTTAACGCAGACGGATTTAATCATCCGGCGCGAACACCTGACCGCGATGATGGTCACGCACAATATGAGCCACGCGCTGCAGTTCGGCAACCGCTTGATCATGATGCACAACGGCCAAATCCTGTTTGACATTGGCGGCGAGGAAAAGAAGAAGCTCTCGGTTGAGGACCTGCTCGCACGCTTCCGCGACGTGCAGGGCACGACGCTCGACAACGACCGGATGCTCTTATCGTAACGGCTTTTCCGATTTATAAATTTTTAATTTATGAATTTTTAAAAAGAAAAAAGGCGCCGGAGTTTTATCCACTCCGGCGCTTTTTTAACGCGGTTTTCCCCGCTTTCGAAAACGCTTTATGAAGTTTCTTCCGCTTCCCCGCGCGGCATGTGTTCATAGGCGGCCTTGAGCATCTCGACACACTGCGCGACGGACCAATAGGCGCTGTTTAAGGAGAGGTCATAATTCGACTGCGCGCCCCACTCCTTGTCGGTATAATACGTAAAATACGTGCGGCGCTCCTTATCCTTGCGGCGCAATAACAGCGTCGCCTGCTGGGTGGAGAGCTTTTCCACGCGCTTCGAGCGCTGCAGGCGGTATTCGACCGGCGCATGGATGAACACGCGCAGCAGGTCGACATTGGGCTCGCCGAGCAGCACCACGTCGGAGCAGCGGCCCACGATGATGCAGTCCTCCTTTTGTGCCAAGCTGCGGATGACCTTGGTCTGCGCCAAAAAGAGCGTATCGCTCGTCGTAAGGCCAAAATAGGAGGCGGGCTGGCCTTCGCGGCTTCCGGTGCTCTCGTCCGCGTGTTCGAGGGACTCCGTGGCAAGGCCGCTCTCTTTGGCGGCGATTGTAATCAGCTCGCGGTCATAAAGCGGGATGCCGAGCGCTTTGGAGAGCGCCTCGCTGATCTCGTGGCCGCCGCTGCCAAACTGCCGGCTGATAGAAATAATCCGATGACGCATATGCGTAACGCCCCTTTCATGGTTGCTGAGCATATTATACAGGATTTCTTCGAAAAATGCACGCGCTTTTTTAATCTTTTTTGCTTTTTCCCAAAAAATCCACCGGACCCGACCGGAAAGGACGGCCGGAAAGCGGAAAATCCGGCGGCAAAAAGCCCTTTTGCGCGGCGCCTTTTTGAAAAGGGGCCAAATCCGCAAAAGGGCTTTTGGTTTTTGGGGGCTGGGAGTTTAAACCTTTTTAAGCGTCGTCGCCGAAGAAGCCGTCGACGTACGCCTCCATGGCCGCGTTGAGGAGGGCTTCCACGCTGTCGAAGTCCGTCTTCTCGAGAAACGACGTGTCCTCCCGTTTTTCGAGGGCGTCGATATCCGAAAGGTCCCCGCCGCAGGCCGCCGCGAAGTCGGCAAACGTCTTATACTGCGTATGCTTCTGCAGGAATGCGTCGGTCAGAAGGTCCTGAAGCGAGAAATTGCGCTCGAGGCCGCTCGTCATCGCCGTGAACTCCTCAAACTGCTCAAAGACGCCCTTTTCGCGCTCGGGCGCATTCTGTGTAGGCTGTGCCAAATGGATCATCCTTTCTTGCTGAAAGTAACGTAAAAGTTCCGTTGCGGCGCCCTTTTTACGGGACGGGCGCCTCTTTTTAGGATACCGGATTTTCGGGAAAAACGCAAGCCCCCAAAAAGGGCTCACTGTGCCGGGGGGTCCGGCTCCTCGTCGCCTTCGACGATCTCGTCGGCCAGGTGGAGGGCCAAATGGGCGACGCCGCGAAAATCCGGGCGCGTGTCGCGCAGGAGGACCGTGTCGTCGTCGGTGTTGCCCCAGACGGAAAAGCGGCCGTCGTCCTGCAGAATCATCTCGAGTTCCGCGTAGGGGATGTAGTCCTCGGCGCGGAAATCCTTCTTTTCGCTGAAAAACAGCTCGGCGGCGCGGAAGCGGTTCCCGCCGCGGAAATACAGGCGTTTCATCGTTTTGCCTCCTCTCGTTTCAGGCATGCTGCGCTTTGTACGCTTCGCCCCAGTTCCACATCGCGTCGAGGATCGGCTTTAAGCTGCGGCCGAGCGGCGTGAGGCTGTACTCGACGCGCGGCGGCACCTCGGCGTACACCTCGCGGTGGACTAAGCCGTTTGCCTCCATCGAGCGCAGCTGGGCCGTGAGCACCTTCTGGGAGACATGGCCGATCGAGCGGCGCAGTTCCCCGAAGCGCTTCTTGCCCGGCATCAGGTCGCGCAAAATCAGCACCTTCCATTTGTCGCCGATGAGCATCAGCGTCGTCTCCACCGGGCAGGCGGGGATTGTATGTTCTTCCGGCATTGTACCCCTTCTTTCCAATGGTTTCTTTTCGGTAACTACGGCACAAAAAAGTGCTTACTTTACAAAGCGGGATTACGGACTTATTATAATCTTGCAAGATAAAAATTGCAAGGCAAAAAACGAACGGATTTGATTTTAGGAGGTTTTTCATCATGAACGAAGTCGTAAAATTTTTGCAGGAAAATCCCGTCCAGTATCTGGCGACCGTCGGCCGCGACGGCAAGGCGAAATGCCGGCCTTTCATGTTTGCAGGGGAGATGGACGGAAAACTGTGGTTCTGCACGAATAACCAGAAGGACGTCTACAAGGACATGCAGCAAAACCCCAACATTGAGGTTTCCGTTTCGAGCCCTTCCTATGCGTGGATTCGCTTAAACGGTGAGGCCGTTTTCGAGGACAACATGGCCGTCAAGGAAATGTGCATGCAGAATCCCATCGTCAAGGGGCAGTACGGCGAGGCGTCGAACCCGATCTTCGTGGTGTTCTATCTGAAGAACGCCCACGCCGTGATCGCCGACTTCTCCGGCAACCCGCCGAAGGAATACGACCTGTAAGGTCGTGCGCAAACGGCTCCGCCGGCAGTGCTGCGGGGCCGTCCGTTTTACGGGGAGGTTTTCGTATGGAAGCAAAAACGTATTTGAAATACATCGCGGAGGAAATCCACTCCGCCGTATTTGCCACCGTAGACCGCGAGGGGCGGCCCGTCACCTGCGCGATTGACATCATGGACTGGGCGGAAGACGGGCTATACTTTCTGACCGCGAAGGGCAAGAATTTTTATCAGCGGCTGAAAGAGAACGAAAACGTCGCCCTGACCGCCATGAAGGGCAGCACCACGCTCTCGAGCGTGGCCGTGTCCGTGCAGGGGAAGGCCAAAGAGATTGGGCCGGGGAAGCTCTCCGACCTTTTCCGCAAAAACCCGTATATGGAGAAGATTTATCCCGACGCGCGCGCACGCAGCGCCCTCACCGTATTCAAAATTTACGAGGGGACAGGAGAATGGTTTGACCTCTCGAAGCGGCCGATTGAACGCGCGAGCTTTTCGTTTGGCGGCGCGCGGGCAAAGGACACCGGCTACTTCGTGACGGGGCGATGCATCGGCTGCAAGCTGTGCTACTCGAAATGCCCGCAGAAATGCATCGATCTTTCGGTCAAACCCGTCGTGATCGAGCAGGCGCACTGCCTGCACTGCGGGAACTGCTACGAAATCTGCCCGGCAAGGGCCATCGAACGGAGGGACGCGCGATGACACAAGAAGAACGGCTTTCGTTTCTCATTCGCTTTTTGCTGGCGGAGGACCCGGCATACGCCGGTATGCCGATGCCGGGCACGCTTTCGGAACAGCGGCGGCTTTTGCGGGGGCTTCTGAATGTGCGGCCGCCCAAGCCGGTCAGCGCGGAATTTCTGGAAATCCAGGACGCCTATCTGCAGGAACGCCTCAAAGAGCGGGGTATAACGCCGGTTACAGACATCACGCCTATGCGGCCGGGGCTTTCCGTGTGGCAGGGGGATATCACGACGCTTGCAGCCGACGCAATCGTCAACGCGGCGAACAGCCAGATGCTCGGCTGCTTTGCGCCGTGCCATGGCTGCATCGACAACGCGATCCACACGTACGCGGGGGTGCAGCTGCGTTTGGAATGTGCCGAGATCATGCGGCGGCAGGGGCACGCGGAGGAAACCGGGCAGGCGAAGCTCACAAAGGCGTACAACCTGCCGTGCCGCTACGTGCTGCACACGGTGGGCCCGGTCGTCCAAGGGGCCGTCACCAAGCGGGACCGGGCGCTGCTCGAAAGCTGCTACCGCGCCTGCTTAGAGCTGGCATTGGAAAACGGCCTGCGCAGCGTCGCGTTCTGCTGCATCTCGACCGGGGAATTCCATTTTCCGAACGAAGACGCGGCAAGGATTGCCGTGCGGACCGTCCAATCGTTCCGGGCACAGCACCCGGATGCCCCGGAGGTGATTTTCAATGTTTTTCAAGACAAAGACGACGCCATCTACCGAAAGCTTCTGTGAAAAGCTTCAAGCGCTGCGGCGGATGCTGCGGGAAGCGGACGCCGTGGTAATCGGCGCGGGGGCCGGGCTTTCCGCGTCGGCGGGCTTTTCCTATGGCGGGGAGACGTTTCACCGCTATTTTACCGATTTTGAGCAGGCATACGGCTTTCACGACATGTACAGCGGCGGCTTCTACCCGTTCCCGAACCTCGAGGAGCACTGGGCCTTTTGGAGCCGGCAGATTTTCCTCAACCGCTACTGCGACCCGCCGAAGCCCGTATATGAAACGCTGCTCGGGCTTGTGAAAGACAAGGACTATTTTGTGCTCACGACAAACGTCGACCACTGCTTTCAGAAAGCGGGATTTTCGAAAGCGCGCCTCTTCTATACGCAGGGCGATTACGGGCTGTGGCAGTGCGCAAAGCCGTGCCACGAGCAGACGTACGATAACGAAGCGCAGGTCCGCCGGATGGTCGAGGCCCAGGGCTTTCGGATCACGGAAGAAGGCTTAAAGATTCCGGACGGTGCCGCGCTCAAACGGGCCGTCCCCGCCGAACTTGTCCCCCACTGCCCTAGATGCGGCGCGCCGATGACGATGAACCTGCGGGTGGACGGCACGTTCGTCGAGGACCGCGGCTGGCACGCGGCGGCCGGGCGCTACCGGGCATTCCTCGACCGCCACCGCAAGGACCGGGTGCGGTACCTGGAACTCGGCGTCGGCATGAACACGCCGGGGATTATCAAATACCCGTTCTGGCAAAAGACGTACGAAAACCCGGACGCGCGGTACATCTGCCTTAACCTCTCCGAGGCGTACTGCCCGCCGGAAATCGAGCGGCAGTCGCTCTGCCTTGGCGGCGACATCGGGGAGATTCTGGCCGCGCTGTGAATCGCTGTGAATGGCTTTGAATTACTTTAAATCGCTGGGAATTATTTTGAATCGTTTTGAAAAAAACGCGGCCCGCCGAAAGACGCGGCGGCGTGTGGGATGTGAAGTCTCCACACGCCGCCGCGTCTTTTTCATTCGTCTTTTTCAAAAAGGCTCCCTTCAGCCGAGGGCTTCGAGGATTTGATTCATCGTGTTGGCGTCCGGCATCGGCGCGACCTGCGTGAGCGTGTCCGCCACACCGGAAACGCCAAAGTGTTCGGCGTCCGACGGCGTGTCGTACAGCCCGGTGCGGAAGCCGTGCTTCTCCCAGGCAAGGCGCTGGACTTCCTCGTCGAGCAGGGCGTCGATCCCGGCCGTGCCCGCCTCGTCGAGGGCCAGGTAAACGTGCGAGGACCAGACCGTCGGCGTCGGGTAGAGCATCACGATATCGTCGGAAATCTGCTGCCACGTGTCGGGGTTCTCCACGGCAAACTCCAAAAGCTGGCTCTCGTAGCCGGCAATCAATGGCTTGGCGCCCATGCCGGTCTTTAGAAACTGGTCGAATAGGTCGGCTGAGGAGCTCTCCATATACCCGAGCTTCTGGAAAATCGCCTGCAGACGCGGCAGGACGGCGCCGATATTCCCCTCGTCCGCGACGCCGCCGCACAGCGTGTCGGCCAGAAGGCCGGCAAACATATTGCCGGAATTCGATTTGACGGGGTCGGTCGTGCCGACCGTGACGCTGCCGTAAAGCTGCGGCAGGCCGATGTCCGCCCAGGTCTTGCCGGACTCAATCGCCTCGGTGAGCTTCTGCATATCGACGTAATAGACCCCGTCCTGTTCGGAAGCGATCTGCGCCTGCACGAGCGCCTCGGCCACCGCGCTGCGCGTATACAGGACGATGGGGGTATTGAAAATGATTTCGCTTTTGACGGGGCTGCCGTGCGCCTGTTCATACCATTCGAGGGCCGTCTGGTTCGAGGGGAACAAAAAGTCCTGCCCTTCGGTGTCGCCGGTGACCATCTCGATCGAACCGGCCTTCGCGTAGTCGATGGAAAGGTGGTAGCGCTCCCGGAGGATGTCCCGGACCTCGGTGTCCTCGAGAAAGCCGATCTTTTCGCCGCCGACGTAACCCTGGATCTCGGTGACCTGCCGGCTCTGGCGGATGCCCACGTACGCGACGGCCGCGACGACGACGGCTGCCAGGATGCCAAGGCCAATGTATTTTGTCTTCATCTTCCACCCTCCATTTTTAAGGTACTGGTCAAAACCTCGATGTCCGCCTCTACATCGAGCAGCTCGCCCTGCATCAGGTGGGTAAACTGCCGCTCAAACGCGCGGTTTAAAACCGGCAGGGCGTCCGCGGTCTTGCGGAGGATCTCCTCAATCTGCGGCGTATGCAGGTCCGTGTCCTGGAACTCGACGTAGCGCTGCAGGATTTTGGCGGTCGCGTCGAGATAATACGTAAAGAAGCGGCGCGCCAGCCGGATTTTCTCCGGATTTTTCCGAAGATACAAAAGGATGCGCGTGCCGGTGCGGGATAACCCGCGGGCATTTTCCCGCACCGATGGCGTGCGGATGCGCCGCACCGCCCCGTCGATGGCCGTCAAATCCGCCTGGGCGTCGTCCAAAAGCTTTCGCAGCAGTTCCCCGTCCGGCATCGATTCCAGCGTGACGGCAGCGCTTTTCCGGTCGGATTTTAAGGCAAAGAAAAGCCCGAAATAAACGCCGACGCCTAAGAGGATTGCGACCACGAGGTTCCAGTGAAGGCCCAAAAAGAGCAGCAAAAACACGCCGGCGGCCAAAAACGCCGCGCAAAGCATCCGTGTGGTTTCTTTCATCAGGTGTACCCCTTTACGGTGCGGAAGGCTTCCGTCAGATTTTCGCGGCCGTCGAACACGCGCGCGTTCGTATACTGCGCGAGCTCCTCGAGCTGGCTCTCGTCGGCGTCGCCGAACATGATTGAGAAGACGGGGATTTCCGCCCCCATCTCGTCGTAAGCCGCTTCGAAATCATACAAAGAGCCGCTCGACTGGCCGTCGGTCAGAAGGATGATGGCCGGTGTATATTGGGAAAGGTCGTAGCCCTTGAGGATTTCGAGGCCCGCCACGGCAGCCGTGTACATGTCGGTCCCGCCGCCGACCGGCTGCGCCTCCACTTCCGCGTAAAGGTTCTCGAGCTCGCTGCCGTTTCCCTCGGCGGTCATCGTCGCGATGACGCCGCCGTTAAACGGGATGAGGACGTTTACCTCCCGCTCGGATGCCTGCAGGAAATTCTTTTTCGCATTTTCCTGGATTAAAATCTGCCCCATCGCGTCGACGAGCTGGCGGTTCCCTTCGCCGCTCATGCTGCCGGAATAATCGAGGCAATAGACCGTCAGCGACGGCTTTTTCAATTCGGTCTGGTAAAGGTTGAGGCACTCGAACAGCACATCCGCCGCGGGCATTTTGATCGGCGACAGCACGCGGTCGGGCTGCAGGCCCCAGTCTTCGCGGAACACGTCCCGGTTTTCGTCCGAAATGCCCGTATAGCCCGAACGGCGGCCCGTGCGCTGGATTTCGTTCTGGGTGTCCGCGGACAATAGGTATTCCTGGAGCTTTAAAAAGAGCGCTTCCTTTCCGTCGTCGCCGTTGTCGACATACCCGAGCGGCGAATCCGCCAAAGAAAGGCCGTCATACGGATAGACGACGTACAGCGGCTCCTCGCCGCGCGCCTCCAATTCCCGGTTCGCCTCAATCATCAGACACTCGTAGTTGACCATCGCGTCGTAGCCGCCCTCTAAAAACAGGTCCATAAGCCACTCCGAGCTGCCCGACGAGCGGTCGACACCCGAAAGCAGCGCTTTCATCTGCGTCTTTAAGTCCTCGTTTTGCAGGTCCTCCGCCGTGATGACCTCCGGATTGCCGAGCAGCGCGTAGAGGAAACCGATGTAGGCGCTCGCGCCGGAATTCGACTGCGTGGCGCTCGTCATGCAAAAGCGCAGCCCCCCGCTTTCGATGGCCTGCAAAAGGTCGTTGACCGAGACCTCCTTCCCCACAAAGCCCAGGCGCTCGGCGAGGCTTTTGCGGATGCCGAACACGACCGGGGTGATCGAAATCGACTCCGCGTGCCGGATGCGGTGCTCCGTGTCCCCGACCTGCAGCCACAGGCTGCTCGCGGGCCACACGGCGTCGTAGGGGATCTCCTCCTCCCCGAGCGCGTGCATGATATCGATCGAGCCCTGGTACGTCATCTCGATGCGCACGCCCTCTTTGTCCGCAAAGGTTTCCAAAATCGGCTCGAGCTCCGCGTTTTCCGAGCCGGACAAAATGCGCAGCACGTCCCGGCCGCTGCCCAAGACCGTGTCGGCCTGTGTATCACCGCCGCAGCCCGCAAACAGCGTCAAAACCATCCAAACCGCCAAAAACAGCGCGGCCATGCGTTTAAAGCGTTTCATAAACAAATGCCTCCTTTTTCCGGAATCTATACGTCTCCCAGTTTAATAGCATAGCAAATCCGGGGCGGAGGAGATAGACAGTTTTCGTAAAATTCTCGTTAAAATTGTGTTAGATTTTCGAAAAGCGCACAAAAAGGCGGCGGCGCCCCGGGAACCCCCGAAGCGCCACCGTGCGATCTTAAGAAGATAAGAGAACAAAAGGAGTAAGCGAAAATTAGAACAGGTGCACCGCCATCGTCAGGCCGCAGAACACGATGGAGACCATCGAGAGCAGCTTAATTAAGATGTTGATCGACGGGCCGGACGTATCCTTAAACGGATCGCCGACGGTGTCGCCGACGACCGCGGCCTTGTGGCAGTCGCTGCCCTTGCCGCCGAAGTTGCCGGCCTCGATGTACTTTTTGGCGTTGTCCCACGCGCCGCCGGAATTCGCCATCATGACGGCCAGGATAAAGCCGCAGGCCGTCGCGCCCGCGAGCATGCCGCACACGCCGTTGACGCCGAGGATGACGCCGACCAAGACCGGCGCGACGACGGCAATTAAGGCCGGTGCGAGCATTTCATGCTGGGCGGAACGCATGCACAAATCGACACATTTTTCATAGTCCGGCTCCGCCTTGCCCTGCAGGAGGCCCTTGATTTCCCGGAACTGCCGGCGCACCTCGACGACGATGCTCTGCGCGGCCTTGCCGACCGCGGACATCGTCAAGGCGGCGAATAGGAACGGCAGCGCCGCGCCGACGAGCAGGCCGACGAGGACGGCCGGGTTCGTAATCGACAAATCGAACACGAAGTTCGCGTCGCGCACCTGCACCTCGCTGATGTAGGAGGCGATCAAAGCCAGCGCCGTCAGGGCCGCCGAACCAATCGCGAAGCCCTTGCCGGTCGCCGCGGTCGTGTTGCCGAGGCTGTCGAGCGCGTCCGTGCGCTCCCGCACCTCGTCGCCGAGCTCCGCCATTTCGGCGATGCCGCCGGCGTTGTCCGCCACGGGGCCGTAGGCGTCCGTCGCGAGCGTGATGCCCAGCGTTGCGAGCATGCCGACCGCCGAAAGGCCGATGCCGTAAAGGCCGTCCGAATAGGACGAAGCGCCGCCCGAGCAGAAGTAGCTGACGAGAATGGAGACGGCCACGATGATGACCGGGGCGAGCGTCGATTTCATGCCGAGGCTTAATCCGTCGATGATGACGGTTGCCGCACCCGTTTTGCTCGATTCCGCGAGCTTTTTGAGCGGCTTATAGGAATCACTCGTGTAATATTCGGTAAAGACGCCGATGAAAACGCCCGCGACAAGGCCCGACAGCACGGCGCCGTACAGGCCGATCTGGTCAGGCCCTAAGCCAAACCAGACGAGCGGGAACGCGATGACCGCAATCAAAACGGCGGCAATCCATGTGCCGCGGCGCAAAGCCGACAAAAGGTTTTTCTGCGTGGCGCCCTCCTTCGTCTTGACGAACAAAGAGCCGATAATCGACGCGACGATGCCGACCGCCGCCATGGCCATCGGGATCGAGACGCCGGAGAAGCCGTGGCCGGCCGCGACGGCGAGTGCTGCCGTCGAGATGATCGAGCCAACGTACGATTCATACAAATCCGCGCCCATGCCCGCGACGTCGCCGACGTTATCACCGACGTTGTCCGCGATGACGGCCGGGTTGCGCGGGTCGTCCTCGGGGATGCCGACTTCGACCTTGCCGACCAAATCCGCGCCCACGTCGGCCGCCTTCGTGAAGATGCCGCCGCCGACACGCGCGAACAGCGCCATGCTCGAGGCGCCCATGCCGAACGTCAGCATCGCGCTCGTGATGGCCTGCACCTGCGCGGCCTCTATCTCGGCGGCCGTCGCGCCGGCAGCCAAGGCCAGGTGCGACGGGTCGGAGTAAAACCAGCGCAGGAAGAAAAACCAGAACGAAATATCGAGAAGCCCTAAGCCGACCACGACGAAGCCCATGACGCCGCCGGCCGAAAACGCAATCTTTAAGCCGGAATTCAGGCTATTCTGCGCCGCGTGCGCGGTCCTTGCGTTGGCCGCTGTGGCAATCCGCATGCCGATGAAACCGGAAAGGCCCGAGAAGAAGCCGCCGGTCACGAACGCAAACGGCACAAAGTACGTCAAAAGCCCAAACCCCGCCATGATGAATAGGATCACAAACATCACGACGAAGAAAATGGCCACGCCCGCATACTGGCGCTTTAAATACGCATTGGCGCCGCGGCGGACGGCCTGTGAAATTTTCCGCATCCGCTCGGTGCCTTCGTCCGATTTCTTGACGCGGTGCGCCAGGAACACCGCATACAAAAGCGCAATGACCGAGCCGATCGGTGCGAGTACGGTGAGCATACGAATCTCCTGCCTTTCTGTTTTCCGGATGGATGCCGGAGGGATAAAGATTTCTTCTTCCGTCATTATAGCGCCTCTTTTATAGAATGTAAATAGATTTTCGATGATTTCTGAAATATTTTTCTTTTGTTTTTTCGTGTGAAAAAGTAAAATACCGGGGGCTTCCGAGAGGGGCCGCCGCCCGGGGGCTTGCTTTTCCGGCGGCAAACGCGTATACTGCAAAAGAAAACGACCATCACAAAAGGAGGCTTTCGAACATGGACCTGCCCCAAGACCCGGTGATTTTACTGAGCTTTGTCAACACGAAGCTGCGCGACGAATACGCATCGCTCGACGCTTTCTGCAGCGCATACGATGTAGAACCCGCGGCGCTGTGCGAAAAGCTCGCGGCGCTCAATTATCGATATGCAGAAAAGCAAAATCAATTCGTATAAACGAAGCGGAAAAAAGCGGCCCCTCCCCGGCAAAACCGGAGAAGCGGGCCGCTTTCGCGTTTTTTATTTTTATAAATTATATTTTTATAAATGATTTTTAGAATAGACGGGTTACTTGCAGACTTTCGACGTGCCGAAGAAAATGAGCGCGAGCATGCCGGGGCCGACGTGGGCGCCGATGATCGGGCCGATGGGCACGGTCAGAATCTTCTGGACGTAGGGGAAGCGCTGTTTGACCGCCTGCGCGAGCTCCTCAGCCTCTGCGGGCGTGTCGCCGTGGCCGATGACGATCGTGTCGTTTTCCTCCGGGAGCGCGAATTTTGCCATGCTGTCGAGCAAAAACTGCTGGGCGCGCTTTTTGCCGCGGCACTTCGCGATTGTCTGGAGCTTGCCCTCGTAGTCGACGACGAGGATCGGCTTAATCTGGAGCGCGGAGCCGACGACGGCGGTCGTCGCGGAAATCCGGCCGCCGCGGCGCAGGTGGTCGAGGTCGTCGACCTTAAAGCAGTGGCAGACGCGCTGCTTATGCTCCTCGACCCATCCGGCGAGCGCTTCATAGTCCATGCCGCTTTGCCGGCGCAGGGCGGCTTGATAGACGAGCAGAAGCTGGCCGACGGACGCACACAGCGTATCGATGCAGCGGATGCGCCGTTCGGGGTAGGCCTTTTGCAGCGCCTCCACGCAGCGCTGGGCCGCCTGGATGGTGCCGCTTAAACCCGAGGTAAAGCACAAATATAAGACGTCCTTCCCCTCTTTTAACGGGGCTTCGAGATACGCGCGGTACGTCTCCTCGTTAATCTGGGAGGTGTGGGCAAATTTCCCCGCACGCATCGCATTGTAAAAAAAGGAGACGGAAAAGCGGTCGTCAAAATAAGAAAACTCATACGGCGTCCCGTCTAAGTCCAGGGGCATCGGGATCACCCGGACATCCAATTGTTCGGCCATCTCGCGGCCAAGCTCCGCGGTCGCATCCGTAAACAGCACATAATTTTCCATATTGGGTTCGCTCCTTTTGCGATTTCTGCCGGTTCTCTATGTCTATAGCATAACAGAAAAAGAGGCGTTTGACAAATGCTTTTTTGCCGTTTCTGAACGTTTTCGGAAAACACGACATCTAAAAGCTTTCGTCCACTTTTCCGACAAACTCCCGGCATTGTCTATTCATTCGGGGGCGCATTTGTACTATAGTGGAAGGGATCAGAATGTGAAATTCTGCGCCGCGGCGGGCGTACACGCACGGGCCGGCGGCGGCATCCTTTTGGAGATTTTCATCGGGGGATTTTAGAAAGAGACCGGGAAGGTGATGGCTTGAAATCGGAGGCGATGACGCGGACGCTGATCGGCACCGCGGTAGACAAAGGGCTCAACGACATCGCGCGGGACCCAAAGCGAAGCATCCGGCAGCTGATCGATCTGGGGACCTTTTTCGCGAAGGGACGGTTCCAGCGCTATTTTTTTGATATTTTTGGAGAGCTTCTGCACAACAACGAAAGCCCGTACTATGACCTGATTACGAACCTTGTGCGGCACGTCGACCGGAAGCTCTTAAAGACGTTCGGCATGAACTTAATCTACAACGGCTGGACGCAGGGGGCGAAAACGGTGCGCAGCGTCGAGCACGAGACCGGGCGCAACGTGCCGTGGACGCTTTTGTTTGCGCTCGAGGCGGGGCAGGAAGCGTGCCTTTCGCGCTGGCAGCAGATCATCGACTTTGCGCGGGGGCAGGGGCTTTACAGCTTCATGCTGTTCTGCCCGCCGGGGTTTGACCCGACGCTTCTGCGGCCGCTGCTTCAGAAAAACCGCAGCTGCGCGTTTTTGCTGTTCCTCTCCCCTGCCGGCGTCAAGGAGGGGTTAGCGGGCCTTTTGCAGGAAGTGAAGAACACGTTCGTGCTGCTGGACATGCGGGCGCCGGGGTTTGCGCAGAAGGCGCAGGTGCTTTACAGTGCCCAGTGCCTCTACGGCGCCGTCTACCCGTACCGCGAGCAGGATGTGCCGGAGATCGAAAGCGGCCGGCCCGCCCAGGAGGCGAACGCCGCGCACGCGCCGTTTCTGTTTTTGCAGGCGCACGAGCACTGCCCGCCGAAAGCGCAGGAGGACGTGTGCGCGTTCGTGCTGCACGCGCGCCGCGAACCGAAGACGCCGGTGCTCTACATCGACTTTTTCTCCGACCTCGCCTACATCGACGACATCATCTCGTCGGAGGCGGGCAAAGGGACGCTGGAAGCGCCGGATGGGCGGCCCAGGCCGTTCCCCCAATCGTGGCACATCCGGCCGCAGACGCTTTCGCAGTGGGAGGCGCTTTTGGGCGACCGGCTGCTGGAAGCGGAGGAATCGTAAAGGCGAAGGGAAGCGGGCGTTTGGGCCCGCTTTTTTATTTTTATTTTTTCAATCTGATTGAGACAAAGCAAAGGGAGCGCAGACAATCGATGCAGGGACTGTTATGTTTTGACTACGACCGCACGCTGTTGGACCATGCGACCGGGAAAATCCCGCAAAGCGCGTTGGAGGCCATCGAACGGGCGCGGCCGTTTTGGAAAATTGCAATTGCGACCGGGCGCGACATGCGCCTGCCCGACAGCCTTTACGGCATGGAAACGGTCAAGCCCGACGCCTTAATCCATATGAACGGCGCGCGCGTGCTCGCGGAGGGGTCGCTTTTGTGCCAATTTTCGTGGCCGAAGGACGTATTGGCGCGCGTCGTGGCCTTTGCGTCGGAAAGAGGGCTGTGCGTCGGCTGCCAGGTGGGCACGACGTACTACACGACGAACGAGACAAGGCTGCGCGAAGTCTTCCAAAAGGGCATCTACGCGCCGCCGGAGCGCATCCTGCCGGCAGCGGACCTTCTGGGGCAGGAGATTTCGGCGCTCGTGCTCTTAGGGCCGGCCGAAGACGCCGCGCAGCTGCAAAAGGCGTTCCCGGCCCTGTCGGTTCTCCCGTTCGCGCACAGCGAGGGCGCCGACATTGTGCCGTACCATCTCTCGAAGGCGGACGGTATGCGGCGGCTGTGTGACTATTACGGCTTTGTTCCGGAACAGGTGGTCGTGTTCGGGGACAGCTCGAACGATTTGGAGCTGTTTTCCGCGGCGGGATGGAGCGTCGCGATGGGAAACGCAATCCCGGAAGTGAAAAAAGCCGCCGACTTCGTGACGAAAGATATCGGCGAAGACGGCATCGCGTATGCGATGGAGGTGCTCGGCCTTCTCGACGGACAAACGCCCTCCCGCGCGCCCGGCAAAGCGCCGGAAAAGGGCGAAAGCTCCGGGCGGCTTTCGGGCCAGATTGGTATAAAATGAAACAGAAAAACCCGGCTGCCGCCGATTCGTTTGCAATCAGCGGCAGCCGGGTCTTTTTTTCTATACTTCTTTCTATCTTCTTTTTACGCGGATGCCCTTAGCCCTCGAGCGTGAGCAGCGTGGGCTCGTCGTTTTGGACCGTCAGCGTGACGCCGGCAAGGCCGTGGTCGGCGTGGGCGATGATCTGCTCGGCGAGCGCATCCTCCACGCGGCGGCGGATCAGGTTGCGCAGGTCGCGCGCGCCGCTCTTCCCGCCGATCGCGTGCTTCGCAAGCCACGCGACGGCCGCGTCGTCGTACGTAAACAGGATCGAGCGCTCCTTGAGCGTGCCGACGTACTCGTCGAGCATCAGCCGCGCGATATCGCGGAAATCCGACTCCTCGAGCGAGCGGAACAAAACGATCTCATCGACGCGCGCCAAAAACTCGGGGCGCAGGAAATCGGACAGCGCCTTCATCACGCGGTCGCGCGTCGCGTCCTGCTGCGTCTTGCCGAATCCCAAAGCGGACTCCTTGTTCGCGCTGCCGGCGTTGCTCGTCATGACGAGGATCGTGTTCTCGAAATTGACGTTGCGGCCCTGCGCGTCGGTGATGTGGCCTTCGTCGAGAATCTGCAGAAGGATGTTCATGACATCCGGGTGCGCCTTCTCAATCTCGTCAAACAAAAGCACGCTGTACGGCTGGCGGCGGACCTTCTCGGTGACCTGGCCGGCCTCGTCGTAGCCGACGTAGCCGGGCGGCGAGCCGATGATGCGCGAAACGCTGTGCTTTTCCATGAATTCGCTCATATCCAGGCGGATCAGCGTCTCGGGCTTATCGAACAGCTCTTCGGACAGGACTTTCACGAGCTCCGTCTTGCCGACGCCCGTCGGGCCGACGAAGATAAACGACGCCGGGCGGCGGCGGGGGCTGATCTGGACGCGGCTGCGGCGGATGGCCGCGGAAACGGCCGCGACGGCCTCCTTCTGGCCGATGATGCGGCGGTTTAGCGTCTCCTCGATATGGGAGAGCTTTTTGAGCTCGCTTTCCTGGATGCGGCTGGCCGGGATGCCGGTCCACAGCTCGATGACGTGGGCGAGGTCGGCCTCCTCGACCGGGGAACCGAGCGCCTGCGGGGCGAGGTCCGCCGCGCGCTGCTCCAAGCGGGAAATATCCGTGCGCACGTGCGCGAGCTCCTCGTAGTCGGTGTCCGCGCCCTCGGCGGTCATGTCGTCCTCTTCGCGGCGCAAGCGGCCGAGCTCCGCGTTAATTTTGTCGTACTCGGTCATCGACGTGTTGCGCAAAGCGGCGCACGCGCACGCCTCGTCGAGCAGGTCGATGGCCTTGTCGGGCAGGTAGCGGTCGTTGATATACCGCTCGGCGAGCACGACGGTGCGCCGCGCGATGTCGTCGGAGACGCGCACACGGTGGAAGTTTTCGTAATAGCTCTTAATGCCCTTGATGATCTCGGTCGCCTCTGTAATCGACGGCTCCTCGATCGTGACGGGCTGGAAGCGGCGCTCGAGCGCGGCGTCTTTCTCGATATACTTGCGGTACTCGGTAAACGTCGTCGCGCCGATGACCTGGATTTCGCCGCGGGAAAGCGCGGGCTTTAAGATATTGGCGGCGTTCATGCTGCCCTCGGCGTCGCCGGTGCCGACGAGGTTGTGGACCTCGTCGATAAAGAGGATGATGTTGCCCTCCTCTTTGACTTCGTCGAGCAGGCCCTTGATGCGGCTTTCAAACTGGCCGCGGAACTGCGTGCCGGCGACGAGCGCCGTCAAATCGAGCAGGTGGATTTCCTTTTTCTGCAGGCGCGCGGGCACCTTGCCCTCGGCGATGCGCAGCGCCAAGCCCTCGGCGACGGCCGTCTTGCCGACGCCGGGCTCGCCGATTAAACACGGGTTATTCTTCGTGCGGCGGGACAAGATCTGCACGACGCGGTCGAGCTCCTTGTCGCGGCCGATGATGCGGTCGATGCTGCCGCTGCGCGCGCGGGCGGTCAGGTCCGTGCAGTACGCGTTTAAGTGGCGGCGCTTCGAGCGCGGCTTTTCGCGGCGGCGGTCTTTTGTGCCCGTCTCCCCGCCGGACGGCTTCTGCGCGTCGTCCGACGCCTTCGGCGCGCCGAAAACGTTCTGCAGAAAGGCCGGGAACGTGGCAGCCCCCCCCGGCACGAAGCCGCCGGTCTGGCCTTCCCCTTCCGCATCACCCGGGTTCATCAGCTGGCCGAGCTCCGCCTCCATGGCCTCCATCTGCTCGTCGGTAATCCCCATCTTCTCGATCAAATCGTTGACGGGCTTAATGCCCAGCTCCTTCGCGCAGGAGAGGCACAGCCCCTGCGGCTCGCCGTTTGTGTCTGCCGACGAGGAGACGAATACCACGGCCGGGCGTTTATGACATCTGGAACATAACATTCTCTTTCACTTCACTTTTCTCTGCCTGCAAGACAGGCGAATTTTTTCCATTGCAATGCGGGGCCCTCTCCCCCAGCGGAAGGCCCGCACCCTTATTATAGCATACCGCGCAAGTAGATTTTTGAATAAATCATAAAATCCTTGCACAAAACGCAAAGCGCGTCCGCTTTCCGCGAACGCGCACGCAGCGTTTATGTTCTGTGCTTGTCCATGACCTCGTCCAAATCCAGCTGGTCCTCGGGGGCCGTGCTCTTTAAGATGCGGAAAAATTCCCGCGCATACATGACGAGCGCGAACACCATCATCACGCACGTGACCGTGAGCAGCACGAGCACCGGCACGTCGTAATAGACGGACAGCAGGTCCATCAATAAAATCGAGACGAACGTGATGTAAAACAGCACGGTAGCCACTTTCCCGTACCAGCGCGCCGCGCACGGGCGCTTGCGCCGGCGCAGCAAAATCCCGCCCGCGGCGAGCATGATGCCCTCTTTGAAAATAAAGACGAGCAGAAACGGCAGGAGCACCGGGTGGCGGATGGCGAGGCTCACCGCGACGGCCGCCTGGGTCAGCTTATCGGAAATGGGGTCGAGCATCTGGCCTAACTGCGTGCGCTGGTTAAAATGGCGCGCGACAAACCCGTCGAGCGCGTCGGAAATGCCCGAAAGGATCAGCACGACGACGGCCGCCGTCATGTAATCCCTCAGATAGCAGATCATAAACGGAATAATCAACAAAATTCGCAGCACAGACAGCGCATTGGGGATATTCAGATTTTTACTCTTCTCCTTGGGCATGCAGATTGATTCCCTCCCTCAAGTGCTGTTCATAAAACGTGAACAGCGGGTTCGCACTTTCCACCTCTTCTCCCGCGCGGGCCGGAAGCTTTACAAGGCGTGAACTGGAAAAGCTGTGGAGATCCACGCTCTCCGGATACCGCTGCGCGAGCGCAGGCAGCAGCGCCTGCAAGAGCGCGCACAGCACGAGGACCAGCAGAAAGCCTTTCGCCGCGCCGACGACGCCGCCGAGGAGCCGGTTGAGAAAATGAAGCCCCGGCAATTGGAAGATAAGGTCCAAAAGCTTCCCGAGCAGGCGGACGACGGCCACAATCACGAAAAAGGCGATCAGCGTGCAGACGATCTGCCCGACGGCAAAGCCCAAAAGGTCCTCTCTCGAAACGAAGAGCCCACACAAAAAGCCGCCGAGCGCCGGCGCGAACACGGCGCCGAGGATCAAGGCCGCAAGGCCGATTAACGCGCGCACGGCCCCCTGGAAAAACCCAAGGACGACGCACAGAAGCCCTGCCGCAATCAACACAATATCCAGAATGGTTCCTTCCATTGCGGGCCTCCTTCAAAGCAACATGAACTATGATAGCATAGAATCAACGATTTGACAACCTCATACAAAGTAAGGTCACGAAATGGGCACGCGCCGCACCTCCGAGACGCCGAGGACGTACGCCTCGCCCTCCGTGCGCAGCGCGATCGCGCGGGCATCCCCGCCGGCATCGGCGGTGCCCAGCGCCGTACCGGACGAGCACGAATACGTCGAAATGGTGCCGCCGGAAAGAGCGGCCATCGCGTCGCCGAAGCAGGAGACGTCCGCAATCTGGCCCGGAAGCGTCGCGGACGCGGTCGGGGAGGCGTTGGCGTCGAGATGGACGAGCGTGGAATTCGTCGCGTTTTGGAAGTCGCCGAGCGCCAATACGGCCTTCCCGCCGTCGAAGGTATACGTCTGCAGGCTCTGGCCGGCGTAATCGTAGCGGCCGCGCTCGGTGCCGTCGGCGGAAAGGGCGACGGCCTGCGTGTCGCCGACCGCCAGAAGGTTTGAGCCGTCAAACGCCAGCGCCGAAAAATACGTGTCGGGGTACGCCGCAATCGGGGAAACGGCCGCGTCGGAATTAAAGTCGAGCACGTATAAGACGCTTTTTAACGAGCCCTCGGAAGCGCCGACGGCCGCCACGGCGGCCTTCGTGCCGTCCGGGGAAAGCGCGATGGCGGTCGGGTAATCGTCGGAAAACCAATAGCGGAACGCCACCGTGTTGTCCGAAAGGTAGGCGGTCAGCTGGCCGCAGTAGCCGCCGGCGGTGGTCACGAGCGCATAGCGGCCGTTTGACGCGACGTCGCCGCAGTAGATCGTGCCCTCCGCCTCGCCGGAGACGAGCGTGCGCAGCTGGTTTTCGACGCGGAAGCCCGTGCCGCCGCGGTTATACACGAGGACGCGGCTGCCGTTGACGCGCATGACGGGGTCGGCGAAGTTGTGCATACGGCTGAACAGCGTCTTGGCCGTGTCGTTCATGCACAAAATCGTCGTGTCGCTCGTCAAGTACAAATCGCGGTCGACGCTGCAGAAGTTCGCGGGCTTGACGCTTTCGCCGTTTAGCGAAGCGGGATAGCCGTCGCCGATGCCCATGCCGACGAACTGCGTCTGCACCCATTCCAAAAGGTTCTGCGGCTTTAAGGCCTCGCGGTTCATCCAGATTAAAAGGGCCGCGGCACAGCACAGCAGCACGGCGATGACGCGGTAGATGGCTTTCGGGTGGCGGCGGCGTTTCCCCCGCTTTTCGCGCCCGGCGCCGAGCGGCGGCAATTCCCCGGGCAGCAGATCGTCCCGGGGGTCGGGCGGATTGGACTTGGACTTTCTCATCAGAGCACCCCCTCGTCGTAAAAGACACGGTTTAGATACAGCCCCTGCGGCGGCGCGGTCGGCCCCGCGGCGGCACGGTCGCGGGCCTCGAAAATGCGCGGGAGGTCCGCGCCGGAAAGTTTCCCCTGCGCGACGTACAGAAGCGTCCCCACAAGGATGCGCACCATATTATAAAGGAAACCGTCGGCCGCGACCGTAAAGCGGACAAGGTCCCCGTCGCGCCGGACGGACGCGTGGGTCACGGTGCGGCAGAAATTGCGGCCCTGGCGCTTATCGAGCGTACAAAACGACGTAAAGTCGTGGTACCCCACAAACGCCTGCGCCGCGCGGTTGAGCTGTTCGGCATCCAACGGATACCAGTCGTGCAGCGCACGCGCGTATAAAAACGGGTCGCGCACGCGCGCGTTCCAAATGAGATACACGTACTCCTTGCCGCGGCAGTCGTAGCGCGCATGGAACGAAAGCGGCACTTCCCTGCACGACCACGCGGCGACATCCGGCGGCAGGAAATGGTTGACCGCGAACACGAGGCGTTCACACGGGATTGTGCGGGAGGTCTTGACGGACGCGCAGAACTGGTTTGCGTGGACGCCCGCGTCCGTGCGCGAGCAGCCTTTGACGTCCACTTTCTCGTGGAGTACATTTTCAAGCGCCTCGGAAAAGACCTGCTGCACGGACACGGCGTTTTGCTGCATCTGCCAGCCGTGGTACGCCGCGCCGTTAAAGCGGAGGCTGAAAAGCAAATTGCGCAAAGGGTTCCCTCCTTACGAAAGCCGGTAAACCATAAATTCGCGGTCCGGGTACAAGGCTTCGGCCTGTGTGCGGCCAAACGCGTGCGCAATCTCGAGTACCTGGTCCATCACATTGCCGGTGGAAAATTTCGCGTAGAGCAGAAGCGGGGCATCGTCGGGAACTTCGGCGGCCAGGGCAGGCAATTGTGATTTCTCTTCTTCCGGTAAAAAGCAAGCACCACTATAATGCAAAAATTCCGGGAAAAGGCAATATGTATGTTCAACATAAATTTTCGGATAATAGACCAATGCGTATGCACCCTCATATTGGGCCGCTTTTTCCTCCACATCGCGCGTTCCTGTATACCTTGTCTGCCAATCTTCCGGCAGAATGTTTTCAATATTTCCCCGTCCAAGCATGAAACTTGAAAGGCCAATTGCCAAAAGGAAAATACAAACGCCGCATGCAGCGCGTAGCTTTTGATTTTGAAACAATACGCGGCATCCGAGATAAAAAAGCGCGCCAACCAAAAACAGTACAATCGGGAAAACCGGATAAACATACCGAGATACAGAATACGGCGCAACCAGCGCAACAAAAATAATGTACCCGATACACCCCACAGCAGCCATCAAAAGTTCAAATACACGGCAGATCGTTTCGGGGGCGGGCTTTTTCCGTTTTAAAATTGCCCGCACCAGCACAAAAATTCCTAAGATACCGAGCAGAATAAAAATATATTTTTCAACCCGCATGGAATGAAAAAGCTGTGTACGGATTGCGTCGAGGTAAGCCTCTAATACTTCTTTCCAGGTAGGGCCTCCTTGGGCAATTTTCTCCCACGCACCCTGGCCGCGGTAACTCGTAAACGCCTGCATGATGCTCGCGGGGAAAATCAGGATGCCGCCGCCGACGCCCAAGAAGACGCCGCATAACGCGCGGCGAAGGTCCTGCTTCCGGTGCTGCAAAAGCAAATACGCGCCGAGGGTCAGCCCCAGAAAGAGCGTGTACAAGACAAAGTAGTAGTGCGTCAAAAAGCCGCCGGCCGTCGCGAACGCGATCGCCGCGACGTAGCGCTTGCTGATGCAGGGCCCCTCCCCGTACAGCGCGTGCTCGGCGACGCGAAACGCCAAAAACGTAATCAACACGAGGAAAAACAACAGCAGCGCGTACACGCGCAGGTACAGCCCCGCGGACACGGCCCCGGCGCTGAACCCCCACAGCGCGACGGGCAGAAGCGCCGCCCAGTCGCTGTGCAGCAGCCGGCGGCCCATCTGCCACAGAAGGATGCCGCTCAAAACGAACAGCGCCGCGTGCATGGCGACGATCGGGTAGATGCTGAACGTCCCCGGCACAAACGAACAGACGAGATGGAACAGCACAAAATACAGCGGGCCCAGCACATCGCTGCATTGATTCATGTAGACGAAGCCGAATTGAAACTGCTCGGACGGGTCGCACGTCAAAAACGAGCGGAAATAATCCGCTGTGTGCCAGACGGCGAGGTAATCGGACTCGTTTTTCGGGTACGGCGCATTCGGCGCGCTGTTATTCGAAAGGAAATATGTAAAGAGCTCATCGACATGGTAACCCTGCCGCTGGGCAGCAAAGTAAAACAATAATACAACTTGGATTACGAGCATGGCCCCGAGGCACAGCCACACGAGTGAAAAATTTCCAAAATGCTTTTTCGGCGAATCTAAATATCTGGATCTCTGATTCATGGCGTCTCCTTCCCAAAGGGATGATTGAGCGCTTCCCTTTCCTTATAAATACGTTTGTTTTTTCCAATCCTCTCTATCTTCCACTGTGCCAATTCTATTCAAAACACGCGGGCGAAAAAGACGTTGCACAAAATGACAATGGCGAGGGCGGCGATGCCGGCTAGGGCCGCGCCGGCGTCTAAGCGCGTCAGGTGCAGCACCTTCATCTTCGTGCGGCCCTCCCCGCCGTGGTAGCAGCGGCATTCCATGGCCATCGCGAGGTCGTACGCGCGGCGGAACGACGAGACAAACAGCGGGATTAACACCGGCACGAGTGCGCGGATGCGCTGCATGAGCCCGCCGGACTCCATATCGGCGCCGCGCGCCTTCTGGGCGGCCATGATCTTGTCGGTCTCCTCCAACAAAGTCGGCACGAAGCGCAAGGCGATCGTCATCATCATCGCAATCTCGTGGACTTTGACGTGGAGCTTGCTCAACGGCTTTAAAAGCCGCTCCATCGCGTCGGTGAGATCGGTCGGCGACGTCGTGAACGTCAAGACGGAGCTAAACAGCACGAGCCCCGCGATGCGCACGGCGATAAAGATCGCGTTAAAAATGCCCTGCTGCGTAATCGTCAGGAAGCCCCACTGCCACAGCGGCTCGCCCGTCCCATAAAACAGGTTTAAGACGGCCGTAAACAGCACAATAAACAGAATGCCTTTGATGCTCTTAAAGTAGAGCCGCACGGGCACGCCGGACGTCAGAAGCATCGCGGCCGTGCACAGGATTAGAAAGCCTAAGCCCCAGAAGTTGTGCACGACGAAGATGTACACGATGAACGCGACGGTCAAAATGAGTTTTAAGCGCGGGTCGAGCCGGTGAATCACGGATTTTCCCGGGAAATACTGGCCCAAAGCGATGTCTCTCGTCACAGGTCGTCCCCTCCTTTCGGCAAAAGCGGCAAGAGCTGCGCAACGGCTTCCTCGAGCGTGAGCGTGGTTTCGACGGGGTAGCCCTCGTCTTTCAAGATGGACATGATCTGCGTGATCTGCGGCACCTGGAGGCCGATCTGCGAAAGGCGGCCGGCCTGGGAGAAGACCTCCTTCGTGGTGCCGAACATCTCGACGTGCGCGTCGTTCATCACGAGGACGCGGTCGGCGACGCGCGCGACGTCCTCCATGCTGTGGGAGACGAAGAGCACCGTGTTGCCGCGCGTGCGGTGGTAGCTCGTAATGGAGCTTAAAAGCACATCGCGGCCGGCCGGGTCGAGGCCCGCCGCGGGCTCGTCTAAAATCAGCACGTCCGGGTCCATCGCGATGACGCCCGCAATCGCGGCGCGGCGCTTTTCGCCGCCGGAGAGCTCAAACGGGCTGCGCTCCAAAAGTTCGTCGGGAAGCCCGACAAAATGGGCGGCGTCGCGCGCGCGGCGCTCGATCTCCTCGTCGGGCAGGCCCATGTTGCGGGGGCCGAACATGATGTCCTTTAGGACGGTCTCCTCAAAGAGCTGGTCTTCGGGGTATTGGAAGACCATGCCGACCTTAAAGCGGACGGCGCGGATTTTTTTGGGGTTCTCCCAGATGTCGCGGCCATTTAACAAAACTTGGCCCGAGGTCGGGCGGATTAAGCCGTTTAACATCTGGATTAACGTGCTCTTGCCCGAGCCCGTGTGGCCGATCACGCCGATAAATTCGCCTTTCTCAATCTGGATACTGACGGAATCGACCGCGCGCTTTTCAAACGGCGTGTGGGGGCTGTAGACGCACGTGACATTTTTCGTTTCCAAAAGCGGGGTCATCGTCTCGCACTCCTTTCGGCCAGAAGCGGTTCGAGGGCGCTGATGCACTCCTCGACCGTCAAAGCGGTCTGCGGCAGCGGGCAGCCGGCGCCGCGCAGGCGGAACAGCAGCTCCGTCGCCTGCGGGACATCGAGCTTGTGCTGCTTTAACAGCTCGACGTGCGAGAAGACCTCGCGCGGGGGGCCTTCGGTCAAAAGTTTCCCGCTGTCGAGCACGACGACGCGGCCGGCCGTGACGGCCTCCTCCATATAGTGCGTGATTAAGACGATCGTGATGCCCTTCTGCTCATTTAGGCGGTGGATCGTGTCCATGACTTCCTTGCGGCCGCGCGGGTCGAGCATCGCAGTGGGCTCGTCGAGCACGATGCATTCGGTCTGCATCGCGAGGATGCCGGCGATCGCGACGCGCTGTTTCTGGCCGCCGGAGAGCTTATACGGCGCCGCGGTGCGGTAGTCGTACATATCGACGGTTTTGAGCGCCTCATCGACGCGGCGGCGGATTTCGGCGGGCTCGACGCCGAGGTTTTCCGGGCCGAACGCGACGTCCTCCTCGACGATGGAGGCGACGAGCTGGTTGTCGGGGTTTTGCTGGACCATGCCGACGCGCCGGCGGATGTCGAGCGTGTGGGCGGGGTCCTGTGTATCCATGCCGTCGACGAGGACGCGGCCGGCAGTCGGGGTGAGCATCGCGTTAAACATCTTCGCCATCGTGCTTTTGCCGGAGCCGTTGTGGCCCAATAAGGCGACGAACTCGCCTTTCTGAATCGAAAGGGACACGCCCTTTAGCACCTGCGGCAGCGGGGCATCGGGCGCCTCTTCGTCCGGCTCCGCATACGTAAACCAAACGTCCTGTGCGTTGATAAAATCCATATGGCATCTCCTTTTTTCTGCGTCGCGCGGCAAAGCCTGCCCGCGCAGGATCTCGAAGGGATTCGTGGGACTGTAACTCTTTAAAATTCGGCGATGGCGGTACTCCCGCACGGCAGCGAAAGGCCGGAGCTTTCGACCGGCAGGCCGATTTCATCGGCCGTGACCGAAACGTCCCAGCGCTGCTTTAAGACGGTTTCCAAAAGATAGGCCATCACCGCCGGGGAAAGGCCCGTCGTGTAGGAGTTTAAAAGGAAGAAAAGCGGGCGCTCGCTTAAAATGGGCAGGCACGTTTCTAAAAGCGGGTAGAGCTGCTCTTCGAGCTTCCAGACCTCGCCGCCCGGCCCGCGGCCATACGACGGCGGGTCCATAATCAACGCGTCGTACACGTGGCCGCGGCGCTGCTCGCGCTTGACAAATTTCCCGCAGTCATCGACGAGCCAGCGCACGGGGCGGTCGGAGAGGCCGCTTTTCTGCGCGTTTTCCTTGGCCCACTGGACCATGCCGCGGCTCGCGTCGACGTGGCAGACCTCGGCCCCGGCCTTCAGGCACGCGAGGGTCGCGGCGCCCGTGTAGCCGAAAAGGTTTAAGACCTTCGGCGCCTGCCCCGTCTGCGCTTTGCGCGCGGCGATTTTCTCCATGGCGAACTGCCAGTTGACGGCCTGCTCGGGGAAAAGGCCCGTGTGCTTAAAGCCCATCGCCTTTAAGCGGAACGTAAGCCCCTGCCACGAGATTTCCCAGACCGGCGGGAGCTTTTGAAACTGCTCCCAATGGCCGCCGCCGGACTTCGAGCGCACGTAGCGCGCGTGCGCCTGCCCCCAGCGCGGGTCGCGGCGCGGGGTCTCCCAGATAATCTGCGGGTCCGGGCGGATTAAGAGGATATCGCCCCAGCGCTCGAGGCGCTCGCCGGAGGAGGCGTCTAAAAGCGCGTAGTCGCGCCAATCTGCTGTGCGCATCAGGTCAAACGCTCCCGCAGCACATCGGCGACCTTATTGGCGAGTGCGGCGATCGCGTCGGGGTCGGACCCTTCGACCATGACGCGCAATAACGGTTCCGTGCCGGAGGGGCGCACGATGATGCGGCCGTCCTTGCCGAGCGTCTTCTTTGCCCGGTCGATGGCGGCCTTGACGGCGTCGTCCGTATAAAAGCGCAGCTTCCCTTCCGGGGCGACCTCGACGTTGACGAGCACCTGCGGGTAGCGCTTCATGAGCACGGCGAGATTTGAGAGCTTCGTCTCGCGGCGCTTGACAAGGGAGAGCAGCTGCGCGGCCGTCAGCTGCCCGTCGCCGGTCGTCGCGAAATCGAGGAAAATCACGTGCCCGGACTGCTCGCCGCCGAAATTATAGCCCTCGAGCTGCATCTCCTCGAGGACGTACCGGTCGCCGACCTTCGTCGCCTCGAAGTGGAGGCCCGCCTCCTCGCAGAAGCGGATAAAGCCCAGATTCGTCATGATCGTACCGACGACCGTATTCTTTTCGAGCTTGCCGCGCGACTTCATATCCGCCGCGCAGATGGCCATCACGAAGTCGCCGTCGACGAGGTTGCCCTTGTCGTCGACCGCAAGGCAGCGGTCCGCGTCGCCGTCGAACGCGACGCCCGCGTCGAGGTGGTTTTCCTTGACGTAGGCCATCAAAGGCTCCATGTGGGTCGAGCCGCAGTTGTCGTTGACGTTGACGCCGTCGGGGTGGTTCGAGAGCATATGGCACTCGGCGCCAAGTTCGGAAAAGAGCTGTTCGGCCGTGCGGGAGGCCGAGCCGTTCGCGCAGTCGATCGCAATCTTCATGCCGGTCAGCGCAAACGGGACGGTGCTCTTAATGTGGTCGATATAATCGCGCACGACGTTCGGCGCGGTCGTGACGGAGCCGACATCGCCGCCGGTCGGCGTGGGCGGGGTCAGCTTTTTGTCGAGGACGATCGCCTCAATCTGTTCTTCCAAAGCATCGGGCAGCTTATAGCCGTCGCCGGAAAAGATCTTGATGCCGTTAAACTCGCAGGGGTTGTGGCTGGCGGTCAGCATGACGCCGGCGTCGGCCTTATATTTGCCGACCAAGAACGCGACGGCCGGCGTGGGCACGACGCCGAGGCGCACGACGTTCGCGCCGACGCTGCAAAGGCCGGCGGCCAGGGCGCACTCGAGCATATCGGAGGACAGGCGCGTGTCCTTGCCGATTAAAATTTTCGGATGGCGGTGGTTGGAATCGGTGAGCACCATGGCGGCCGCGCGGCCGATCTGCATCGCGAGTTCACACGTCAATTCGCTGTTCGCGACGCCGCGGACACCGTCCGTTCCAAAGAGTCTTCCCATGTTTCCTTCAACTCCGTTTCGTAAAATGAAATTTGTAAATGGAATTCTCGTTTATGTTTATGCAAAAGCCCACGGGAACGTCCGCTCGACGATCCCGGGCAGAAGGCAGTAGAGGTCTTTTACGCCGCACAGCGCCTCGAAATGGCGTTTCAGCGCATACGTGGCCGCCCATTTTTGGGGCAAGAGCGGGTTTGTGCCGTAGCGCAGCACGACATCGACCCAGCGCTGCTCGAGGAGGGAAAAGCCGTCGGGCAGCGCGAGCGCGTCGCACAGCTGCAAGAGGCGGTCGTAATCGTCGTAAGAAACGTCTTTTAAAAGCGCGGCGGCCTTTTCCCGCTTTTCGCTGCCGTCGACGCCGCCCACATCCCAGCTGCCGGAGCACGCCTCGATATCCTGCAGCGGAAACGAGTGCGTCAAGCAGACGCGGGCGAGGTCGTCCCAGCCGTGTTCCTTTGCGAAGGCCCAGCCGTCGTAGATATGGCGGCTGCCGGTCACGCCGAAGCGCCGGCCGATGTCGTGCAGAAGGCCCAAGATACAGGCGGCCTCGGGGTCGAGCGTCTTTGTTTTCGCAGCGATCGCCTGCGCGGCCTTTCCCGCGTAGCGGCAGTGCCGCACCCAGGGGCCGGGATTTTTCCGCCCGCCCTCCTCCAAAAGGGCGAGCGCCTGGGCTTTCGTAGGGATGCGCAAAAGCCCCCCTCCTTTCATAACTCCTTTAGAAGAGCGTCTGCTGCTGCGGGTCCGCCTGCGGCTCGGGGTACGGGACATCCAAATGGAGGTAAGCCGCCTTTGTGGCAACGCGGCCGCGCGGCGTGCGCTGCAAAAACCCGATCTGCATCAGGTACGGCTCGTAGACGTCCTCGAGCGTGACGGCCTCCTCCCCGATGGCCGCGGCCAACGTCTCCAGGCCGACGGGGCCGCCGTTATAGTAGCGGATCATCGTCAGAAGCATCCGGCGGTCGTTCGCGTCGAGGCCGAGTTCATCGACCTCCATGCGGTCGAGCGCCTTTTTCGCGGCCTCGTACGTAATCTTGCCGTCGCTTGCGACCTGCGCGAAGTCGCGCACGCGCTTTAACATGCGGTTCGCGATGCGGGGCGTGCCGCGGCTGCGGCTCGCGATTTCGAGCGCGCCTTCCGCACTAATCTCGACGCCGAGGATGCCCGCCGAGCGCGTGACGATGCGGGCGAGGTCGCGCGGCGCGTAGAGCTCTAACCGCTCGACGATGCCGAAGCGGTCGCGCAGCGGCGCGGAAAGCTGGCCCGCGCGCGTCGTCGCGCCGACGAGCGTAAAATGCGGCAGCGGCAGATGGTAGCTTGCGGCCATCTGGCCTTTGCCCGTGATGATATCGAGCGAAAAGTCCTCCATCGCGGGGTAGAGGATTTCCTCGACCGTGCGCGGCAGGCGGTGGACCTCATCGATAAACAAAACGTCGCCGGGGTTTAGGTTCGTCAAAATGGCCGCGAGGTCGCCGGGGCGCTCGATGGCCGGGCCGGATGTGATGCGCAGATGGACGCCTAATTCATTCGCGATAATGCCCGCGAGCGTCGTTTTGCCGAGCCCCGGCGGCCCATAGAGCAGCACGTGGTCGAGCGTCTCCTGGCGCTTTAAGGCCGCCCGGATATAGACCGACATATTCTCCTTCACTTTTTCCTGGCCGATGTAGTCGGAAAGCCGTTTCGGGCGCAGCGGGTTTTCGACCTCCGCGTCGTCGGGCGTATATTCCGGGGCGACCATGCGGGTTTCGAGGTCAAAATCTTCCTCGGTATATTCCGGCATCGCACGCGCCTCCTTTCTGCATTGGATAGGTGGGAATTATTTAAAAAATGAAACGGCCGTATCGTATAAAGAAATCCAGTACCGCTGGGTGACCCCGCCGCCCGCGCGCGGGACCTCGTCGTCGAGCGTGCCGCCGCACTTTAAAATCGTGCGCGCGCTCGCAAGATTTTCCCGGCTGCACGTGATTAAAACATGGCGAAGGCCGGCCTCCTTTGCCTTTTCGAGCGTCAGGAATAGGCACTGCGCGGCCAAACCCCGGCGCCTAAAATCCGGCCGCGTGCCGTAGGCGATGTGGCCGCCGAATTCCAATAAAGAGGGCGTCAAGACCGTGCGCAGGTTTGACATCGCAAGAATCGGGCCAGCGGGGGATTCCATCAGGCAGAAGTCCTTCCCCGGCGACCAGCCTCGAGAAGCGGCAAAGACGGGGTCCTCGAGCGCGCGCCGTTTCGAAAGCCACGCTTCAAACGGCTCGCCGTCTTCTAAAAAGCAGCCGGACGGGACGATCGGTTCTTTTCCCCACGCCTTTTGCCAATCGCGAAACGCCGGCTCCATCGATTCTGTCAACGCATAAAGGGCAAGCGGCATCGCACGCGCCTCCTTTCATTTTGATTGAATCTTCGATTCCAGGGTTCCTTTATTGGGAGCCGAAGAATTTTAATGCCCCGCGGATGAGTTCCTCGACGGGCAGGGAACTGTCGAGCCGCGCGACGGCCGAGGCGGCCTCGGTTGTCGAATAGCCCAATACCGTCAACGCATTGACAGCGGCCTCGGCGTTGCCCGCAGCGCTCGGGACACCGGCGGGGATGGGCTGGCCGCCGCTCTCTTTTTGGAGGGACTTTACCTTATCCTTCATTTCCAAGACGATGCGCGAGCCGAGCTTCGGGCCGACGCCATTGGCGCGCGTAAACGCCTTGCTGTCGCCCGTCGCGGCGGCCGCGGCGACCTGTTCGGGCGTCAAAACCGAGAGGATCGATAACCCGACCTTCGGGCCGACGCCGGAAATCGCGGTCAACAGCTTAAAGCAGCTGCGCTCCGCGAGGCTGTAAAAGCCGTAGAGATCGACGCCGTCCTCGCGGACATTGAGCTGCGTAAACAGCGTGACCTCCTCGCCGAGCGGCGGCAGGGCCTTTTGCGTCTGCTGTGTGGTGCGGCACAAAAAGCCGATGCCCGCGCACGAGACGACCGCCGCGCCCGGCTCGAGATGGATGAGTTTTCCGGTAAGACTGTAAAACACCGCGCTCTCCCCTTTCTAAAACGTTTCAAACCGGGCGCCGCCCGAAAAGCCGCCTAAAACCGCGTCGGCAGGCGGTAGACGCCGAGCGCTTCGCGGCGCAGCACACTCGCGCTCGCCTGCGCGTGCGTAATCGCGAGGGCCAAGGCGTCGGCCGTGTCGTCCGGGCGCGGGACTTCCTTTAAATGCAGGAGCCTGCGGGTCATCTCCATGACCTGCGGCTTTTTCGCGCCGCCGTAGCCCGTGACGGCCTGTTTGACCTGCATGGGCGTGTACTCGTAGATCGGGCACTTTGCCTGCCGGCACGCGAGCAGCAGCACGCCGCGCGCGTGGGCGACGCCGATGGCCGTCGTCTTATTCTTCGAAAAGTAGAGCTTCTCGACGGCGGCGGCCTGCGGCTTCCAGCGGGTGAGGACCTCCCCGATCTGCGTGTAGATCTGCTCTAAGCGCGCGTCGAACGGCACGCCCGCGCGCGTCTCGATGGCACCGCTCGCGAGCGGCACGAAGCGGCCGCCCTCCGCGCGCAAGACCCCCCAGCCGACGATCGCGTAGCCGGGATCGATTCCTAAAATGCGCATGGGCCCTCCTTCCCGCGGCGCGCCCTGCCGAAAAGGGCGCCGGAAAATAAACATATACTGCTGTATTATACCACACAGGCGCAGGGAAAGCAAAGGGGCGCACCTGGCCCGTTTTACGAGGCCGGTGCGCCCGTGAATTTTCTTTTGACCGCGTGTTTGCAAGTTCTTAATCGTATTTTTCAATCTCTACGCTGGCAATTGCAGATGGATTTGGTTCACCTGTGACGAGATCTTGCGGTGCCGGGATTAACATCATAAATCCGTCTTTTCCATATCGTTGTTCATAGCCCTGCGCATATTCTTTCTCAACAGAAATATGCTGCACTTGTCCGATCACCATTGCTGTGATTCCGGCGCCACTTAAATCCTGTATTTCTTTCAACGTACATTCCATATTGAGAAACGCTTCCTGAATAACTGGCGCATGAATCGTTTTTGCATGAGAAAGCGTAAAATGGCCGACCGCAAATTCATCCGTTTCCAAATCGTTGCATTGAATGGTATTTACCAATTGATCGTAAGCGCTGATCGGCAAAAAATTGATACAAAAACATTTTTCTCTTTGAATGTTACCATAAGTATGCGTATGCTGATATAAATTTCCCATCACAGCAAAGAATGCCGTTTTATCTCCGTGAAAACAGCTCCACGAATGAAAACAAACATTTGGTTTTCCGTTTTCTTTCCATGTGGTAATGGCAAATAAGACTGTTGGAATTCCCGCGGTTACTTCAAAATGCGAAAACAATTCAAATTCTTCTGGATAAGAAGGCTTAAAATACTGCGGAAATTCTCTGTCGATCTCGATTTTCATCGTAACGCCTCCCGTAAAAACGCATGGCTGCGTTTTTTTCATTTTACCATACGGCTTCCGCAAAATCTATATAGAGTGTTTCAGGCAAAACGCAGGCAGGCGTGCTCTCAAATATAGAAAACAGCGTGTTGACTTTTATCGAAAAAAGGCGTAGAATAAAAGTTCGCTTTTATAAAGCTTGTGAAAACATGCAGACGTCTGACGATGGAAAGGAAGCGGTTTTTCATGAAAAGCCGAACCAGGCAGAACACGGTGTGCCTTGTGGGCGCGCGCATGATTTCGGACGTGGGAAACTGGATCGACCGCATTGCGGTGCTGACGCTCGCGGCGCAGGCGACGGGCGCCGCGTCCTCGACGAGCTTCGTCTCGATTCTGACATTGTTGCCGTACATCCTGTTTTCGCCGCTGGCCGGGAAGGTGGCCGACCGGTTCGATCAAAAGAAAATCCTGATTTTCGGCGACCTCTTGCGCGCCGTGTTCGTGTTCTGCATCCCGTTGTTTCCGGACGGGATGCTGTTTTTTCTGTTCCTCGTGTCGCTGGTCTCGACGTTTACGGACGTGTGCAGCGACAGCATTGTGCCGTTCCTCGTGGAGGAGACGCAGCTAAAGCACGTCAACAGCATCGATTCCTCGATGTCCTCGCTGATTATGGTGGTGGGGCCCTCGCTTTCGGGGGTATTGCTCGCGTTTTTGTCCGTGGAGGTCTGCTTTTACATCGACAGCGCGAGTTTTTTGCTCTCCGCTTTGCTGCTTTTGGGGCTTTCCTATCACCGGACGCCGGCACCGGCGTCGCGGCTTTCCAAGGAGCCGGAACAAAAAGACACGTTTTTCGAGACGCTGCGCTACGTGCGCGCGCAGCCGAAGCTTTTGAGCGTGACGGTCACGATCGCCGCGGTGGGGCTCGCCGCCGGCATGCTCAACTCGCTGTTAATTTTATACGTCTACGATTACATGCACCAGAATTCGGCGGGCTATGGCGCAATCCTTTCGGCGAAGGGCGTCGCGATGCTGCTGGCGAGCGCGGTGCTTTATAAGCTGCTCGAAAAGGTCTCGTGCGAGCGGCTGTTTAACGTCTCGCTTTTGGGGCTGGGGCTCTCGCTGCTTTTGTTCCCGCTGAACACCGTGTTCGCAATCGGCATGCTGATTCAGGCGGCCAACGGCGTCTTCAACGCGGGCTATGCCGTCGCGCGCGTCACGCTCGTGCAGACGACGGCCGCGCCCGAACGGCTCGGGCGCGTGTTCAGCGTGAACTCGCTATTGTCGAATATCCTGTCGATTACGTCGTTGGGCGTATTCGGCCTGCTCGCCGACGAAATCGGCGTGCGGACGGTTTTGCTCATCGGCGGGGGCATTGTGACGGCGGCCGCCGGGCTCTCGTTTTTCCTATTCCGCAAAAAAGAGGCGTAAAAAAAGCTCCCTCTGTGCGGGGAGCCTTTTTCATTAGGGCGTTTCGGCTTCTGCCTCGAGGCCGTGCAAAAGGTGCAGGGCCATGGACCTTGTGATCTCATAAATCGAGAGGAACACGTAGTTTGCGTGCGCCTCCTCCATCGCCCGGCGCTGCTTGTCGCTGACCGTCGTGTAGGGGTAGACGCCAAATAGGAACGGGAAAAACGCATAGAGAAAACCCTGCCGGCCGTCGGCCGTCATGCGCGGGAAAAACTTCTCTAAGCACGCGGCGACGGCCCGCATCGAGGCGGCGTAGACCCTTTTAAACGCGACGAGGTTTTCCGGGCGGCTGCTGTCCTCTAAATCGTAGTGGTTCATCGCCAAAATCTTTAAAAAGAGCCGGCGCTTCTCGAGCGAACGCGCGAGGGCGGAAGCGAACGACTCGGCCGTCATCGCCTCGTTTTCACGGCGGATCGCCTGCAGGTCCGCAATCCACGCCTCGTACTCATTTTGCAAAAGGGCCAGGAAAATCTCCTGTTTCGTCCGGAAATAATTGTAAATCGACGTGCGGGTCATCGAGGTTTTCCCGCCGATGTCCTTTAACGTGATATCCCGAAAATCCTTCGTCTCGTAAAGCGCCGCGCAGGCACGGAGGATTTCCGCTTTGCGGCGGCTTGTCCATTCTTCGGAGCCTTTCGGCATGGAGCACCCTCCTTTCCGGTTTGGGGCAGGGCCCCGGACTGGCTTTTTTAAAAGCGCCGGGTTACAGGTCGATGCGCTCGTAGTCGCGGGTGCCGAAGCCGAGGTCCGCGGCGGCCTCGATCGTGTGGATGCCGTTGCGGCTGTTGACGCGCTCCATAAAGTGGTCGCGGCCCGGGTCATCGGAATGGAGAATGAGGTCCATCGCGGCCTGGTCGATCGCGACGGGGTCCAGCGACGCGAGCATGCCGATGTCCTGCATGCAGGGGTCCTCGGCGACCTCGCAGCAGTCGCAGTCGACGGAGAGGTTTTTCATGACGTTGATATACGCGATTTTCCCCTGAAAATGCGCAACGATGCTCGAGGCGGCGTCGGCCATCGCCTCGGGGAAGACGACGCTGCTCGCGTGCTGCTGCCACGTTTCGAAGCGGTCGTCCGTCTTGCCGGCGGAGTGGATCAGGGCCTTGCCCGCGCGGGACGCGCAGCCGATTGCGAGCTGCTTGAGCGCGCCGCCGTAGCCGCCCATCGGGTGGCCCTTAAAGTGCGCGAGCACGAGCATGGAGTCGTAGTTTAACAAATGGCGGCCGACGCGGTTTTCCTTGAGGATTTTGCCGTTCGGGATTGGAAAGACGGCGTCCGGCCCCTCGGCATCCATCAGGTCGACGTCGAAATACTTCGTCCAGCCGTGCTCCTCCAAAAGTTTCCGGTGCGATTCGGTGTGGTCGCGCACGCCGCCGGCCGCGTCGCCGTAGGCGGTGTTGCACTCGACGACCGTGCCGTGGACCTCCTCGACCATCGGGCGCCAAAATTCGGGGCGCAAAAAGTTCTGGTTGCCCTTTTCGCCCGTGTGCACCTTGACCGCGACGCGGCCGGGAAGCGAAACCCCGAGCGCGTGGTAGAGCCGCACGACGTTTTCGGGCGTGATTTCCCGCATAAAATAGACTTTCGCTTTCATCGTTTTTAGAAACCTCCTGTTCGGGTTTTTCCGTTTTTCAGATCGTTTACAGAGCCTTATGATTTCAACATTCCTGCATTCTGACACGATGTCAGTTTCTTTCCGATTGTAAGATACCACCATTCTGACACGGTGTCAACACCGGATTTTCCAGTTTTCAGCCGGATAAATCCCGCGCCGGCGGAAATTTCTGCGGCAAAAGCCTTGTAATTTTTCTGGTTTCGTGTATACTATCTTAAAAAGAGTGCGTAAAAGTGCAAAACTTTTTATGAGGAAGGGCCATGTTATGCTGGAAAAAGTGGACTTAAAGAAAACCCTGTCAAAAGACGCGTACAAGAAGGCCTTGAAGCCTTTGCAGGAATCCTTAGCCTCGATGGACATGCCGATGAAAGAGGTCGGCCTGCCGGTCATCATCCTGTTTGAGGGATGGGGCACCGCGGGGAAAGGGCGCGTGATTTCGAAGCTCATCCACAATTTTGACCCGCGCTGGTATTCGGTTGTCAACACGCAGCCGCCGACGGCACTCGAGCTGCGCGAGCCGACGATGTGGCGCCACTGGCTCACGCTGCCGGAAGCCGGGCAGATGTCCGTGATGGACCGGTCGTGGTACCAGGAAGTGAGCATCCTGCGGCTGGAGAAGGAGATCGACGACATCACGAACCTGCGCCGCATGAACGAAATCAATAACTTCGAGCGGGGCTTAGTCGACAACGGGTACTTAATCATCAAGTTTTTCCTGCACATCTCGCAGAAGGAGCAGAAGGCGCGCTTAGAAAAGCTCGACGGCGACAAGAACACCGAGTGGCGCGTGACGCCCGACGACTGGCGCCGCTGCCGGCAATACGACCGCTACAGCCGCATTTTTGACGAGATGCTGGAATTTACGAACACGTCGTGGGCGCCGTGGCACGTGATTTCGGGCATGGACGACAACCTGCGCACGATTGAGGTGTTCCGCATCGTCGACGAGATGGTGCGAAACGCTTTGCAGCTGCGGCGCGAGCAGCACGCGGCGCCGAAGGCGGCGTCGAACGTGATCCTGCCGGGCGACTACCCGTTTATGAAGATGCCGCTGTTAAAGGACGTTGACCTCTCGAAGAAGCTCGAGCCGGAAAAATACAAAAAGCAGCTGAAAAAGGAGCAGGAGCGCCTGTCGCGCCTGCACAACACGATTTACCGCAAGAAGGTGCCGGTCATCGTCGTGTACGAGGGCTGGGACGCGGCCGGCAAGGGCGGCAACATCCGGCGCGTGGCCGACGCGCTCGACCCGCGCGGGTACGAGGTGGTACCGATTGCGTCGCCGAGCCGCGAGGAGAAAAACCGGCATTACCTGTGGCGCTTCTGGCGCAGGCTGCCGAAATCCGGGCACGTGGCGATTTTCGACCGCTCGTGGTACGGCCGCGTGATGGTCGAGCGCATTGAGGGCTTCTGCGAGCCGGAGGACTGGCAGCGCGCGTACCGGGAAATCAACGACTTCGAGCGCCAGCTGTACGACTGGGGCGCGGTCATCGTGAAATTCTGGATCCACATCGACCCCGACGAGCAGCTGCGCCGCTTTGAGGACCGGCAGAACACGCCGAGCAAGCAGTGGAAGATTACCGACGAGGACTGGCGCAACCGCAAGCGCTGGCCGGACTATGAGGTTTCGGTCAACGACATGTTCCGCTACACGTCCACGACGTTTGCGCCGTGGCACATCCTGTGCGGCAACGACAAGCGCTACGCGCGCGTGCAGGCCTTGAAAATCTTAAACGACGCGATTGAGGAGCGCCTGAAATCGAAGAAATAAAGAAAGAAATAGAAATATAAAGAAATAGAAATAGAATGAAAAAACGAGGGCAAACGGAGAATCGGTTCCGCTTGCCCTCGTTTGATTTTGATACCCTATGATTCACTGATGCATCCTTCGTCATTTATCCCGATAATGAGAGCCGCACTGAACGATCTTTATGACGTCATTCTCGATTCGATAAACAATCCGGTTCGCATCGTCTATCCTTCTGCTCCAATAGGCCGACAGATCTCCGCTCAGCCGCTCCGGTTTTCCGATTCCCTCATAACCGTTTCGGTCGATGTCCCTGAGCAGCTGCAGGATTCGCTTAAGCGTCTTGCGGTCCTGCTTGGTCCAATACTCGAAATCCTCCCACGCCTCATCTGTCCATGCCTTAATCATCCAAAGGTACCTCATGAATGGTGCCGCCTGTGGATTCCATCTGCGCAATGGACTTTCTCAATCGCGCCATGTTCTCATCGGAGTAGAAGGGGTCTATCGAGACATCAAACGGCAGGCGCTTCTCGCGGGTCATTTTCTTGGCGAGCATCGTGATGGCAGTCGTCATGGTAAGTCCAAGTTCCTTGCAGACCTCGTCAAACTCTTGCTTCAGGGAATCGTCCATGCGGACGCTGACAATGGTTTGTGCCATGAGGATTCCCTCCTTTCGCCCATATTATAATACATCGTATAAACACTGTCAATACAGCTTTGGCGCGGATGCGCGGCCTTGGCGCCCCGCTATGGGAGGCGGATGCCTTCCTTGCGGTTTTTCCAGTTGCGTACAAGGCGCACCGGGCTCGACACGACGAGCATGCCGATGGCGAGTGCCGCGGCGATTGCGAACGTATAAAGCCCCGTGCGGATGAACGCGTCGATATCGCCTAAGACGGCGTACTCCATCGTGTGGTAGATGCCGCCGCCGGGGACCATCGGCAGCATGGAGACGAGCAGAAAACCCGTGACCGGCGTCTTATTGACGCGCGCCATCACCTCCGCATAGACGGTGATCGCGACGCTGCCCGCGAAGTATTGCAGAAGCTCGTACCCCGTAAACGAAAAGAGCAGGTAAAAAAGCCAGCCGATCGCGCCGCCGAGGCTTGCGAGCACCATTTTGCGCCCGCGCAGGTTGACGCGCAGGCAGTACCCTAAGCAGGCTGCGAAGCTGTAAAGGCAGGGCAGGAAAATATCCATCTTTTCTAAAAAGCGCCTCCCTTTAAAAAAGCTGCGTCAAAAACAGCACGATGCCGACGCCCAGCGCAATCGCGCCCGCGACGATCATGCTCTCCATAAACCGCAGCGCGCCCGACAGGTAATCGCCGGACAACAGGTCGCGGATAAAGCTCGTGATCGCGATGCCCGGCACGAGGTTCATCACGGCGCCGATGATCGCGATATCGCGCTGGAAGCCCGGAAAAAAGTACGACCCGCCGATGCACAGCACGCCGATGCACAAGCTCTGCAGCAGCGTCGAGAAGAATAGGTTTGGCCGGAACGGGTTTAAAAGCTCCTGGATTGCGAAAATGGCGAGGCCCGTCAGGCCGCTGACGGCCGCCTCCTCTAATCCCCCGCCGAAAAACAGCGCGAACGCGAACGCGACGCCCGCAAGGCCCACCGCCTGCAGGGGGCGGCTGAAGACCTTCCCCATTTCGATGTGCTTTAACGCGCGCTCGAGGCGCCACAGCGGGATATACTGCGCGCAGGCGCGGCGGCAAAGGTCGTTTAGGCGGTCGATCTTATCGAGGTCAAACGTGCGGATCTGCACGCGGCTGATGCGCGTGACGGGCTCCCCGCCGGGTTTAAAGACCGTGACATTGATGCAGGTGGTCAGCGCAAAGACCTGGCTTTCCTGCGCGCCGTACGCGGCGAACAGCCGCACCATGCTCTCCTCCGCGCGGTAGATCTCCGCGCCGTATTGAATCAACAGGCTGCCGAGTTCGGCGCCCACTTTGGCAAGCTCGTTATAATCCATACCTTCGTACCCTGCTCCCTTTCTGTGCATGTCCCGCAGCCGCCGGGGGCGCATCCAGCGCGGCCGACCATGAATCCATCAAATTTTAAAGATTTATAAGATTTATAAAAATATTTATAAATGATTTATAAATGGAGGCGGCGGCGCAGCTCCTCTTTGGCGTTGCGCCCGCGGAACAGAAACAGCGCCGCGAGCGTCACGACGCACAGCCCGATGCTCAATAAGCTCGGCAGCGGCACTTCGACGAGGCCCGTGAAAAGCAGCACGAGCTGCACAATCCCCAATAAAGCGTCCAGGCAGATATACACGATGAAGCTGCCCGACGGCACGCGGTACAGCCGCGCGAAAATCGACAGCGTGACCATGACGCCCATGCACACAATCGGCAGCACGTATTCGATGCTCCACGCGTGCCAGCCGGTGCCGAGGTCCCAGACGACCGCCAAGGCGCTGACGAGGAAGACCTCCCACACGAGCGTTTTCGGGATGTTGCGGCCTTTATAGATGGCAAGGCTGAATGTCAGCCAGAAGCAGGCGACGCCGGCAAAGACGAATAAGCTCCACGGCATGCCCTGCAAAAGGAAATTGATGGTCCCGCACACGACGCAGCCCGCCACGCTCGCGAGCGCTAAGATCGACAGCCAGAGCTTGCGGCGCTTGTGGTGGCTTTCGAGCGCGGGGAACGCGCTTTCCTCCGCCTCGCCGGTCAAGACGGCGTTGCACAGCGGGCAGTGGCTGTAGGTGCCGCGGACAGAAATTTTACAGTTTTCGCAGTATTTCACGGACGCCCCTCCCCTTCCTGCAGGTTCGTATCGATTTCCACCGGCACGCCGAGGCGCGTCAGTGCGCGGAAAAAGTCCTTCTGCACTTCCATATCCTGAAATGCGCTCGAAAACCCCATCGTGATGCGGCCGTTGTACGTGACCGTGCACAGCTGGAGCTTTTCGGTGCTGACGAAGATTGAGAACTGGCGGATATACTCCGCGAGGGCTTCGGGCATATGGACGATGCCGATATTCGAGAGCGCGCCGGTTTCGCGGCGGCTGTTCGCGCGGTAGCCGAGCTTCATCGCGAGGTCCTTTAAGGGCAGCGGGGTGATGCGCGCAAACGGGTTGCGGATTAAACCGATATACTGGTTGACGCGCCGCTGCATCTGGTCGGGGGTTAACCCCGTTTGGAACTGTTCCTGCACGGCCTTTAAAATCTCTTCGAGCGAGCGGCCGCCCTGGGAAAACGAATAGGAGACATCCATGACCCCGAAGAAATTGCGCGCGCTCGCGCTTTCGAAGTGGTTTCGCAGATTGATCGGCACGGCGAGCGTGACGGGCTGCGCATAGTCGCGCGCCTGCATGCGCGCCCCGATGCAATGGATAAACAGCGCGCACAGAAACGCGGTCAGGCTCGCGTTGTGGGCGCGGCTGATCGCGAGCAGCGCCTCCACGGGCGCCGCCCCCACGACGACCGAAAGCGCGAAATCCGGCGTGCGGCTGCCGCGCAGATGGTACGCCGGCGGGAGCTTCGGCGGCTTTTTCTTGTGTTCGGCCGTCGCGTAGTGCTCGAAGCCGTCGTCCATGCTCTGCGGCAGGCTCGCGTCGTAATCGAGCTGGGGCAAATCCGCGAGCGCCTCCGGGTGGCTTTTCTTCAAATAGCAAAACACGAGCATGCGCAGAAAGTGCATCGCACCGGTGCCGTCGGAAATCGCGTGGTAGACTTCGAGGTTGATGCAGCGGCTGTACCACGTGACCGAAAACAGAAGGCCCGTGACCTCCTTGTCGTAAAGCGGGCTGCACGGCGGGCGCGTATCCGGCTGCACGGCCGCCTGCAGGGCGCTGTCCTCCAGATAGTACCAGAAAAGCCCGCGCTTTAAGACCATGCGGAATCCCGGGAAGAAATCGACCGTCTCCTCGACCGCGGCCTGCAAAAGCGCGGGGTCGACGGGTTCATTTAATTCACAGACGAAGCGGAACACTTTCGTGTCGCGGCGGCCGCTCGTGCACGGGAAGATTTTGGCCGCTGTGTCCAATTGGGCCCAGCGGGATTTTGCTTCACGCAAAGGGCTCGCCTCCTTTCAGCGTAAACGGTACCACAAAACCGGCCCATAAAAAGGGCGAATGGGCCCGAGGCGGTTTGCGGGACGAAATCAAAGCGCCTGTTCCCCGTCGAGCGCGTCCGCGGCCGACCGGCGCGCCAAAAAGGCGCGGATCAAGCCGTACGTCCGGCGGACAAGCGCCGCGCCGCCCGGGGCGGGCGGCATCGCGGAGAGGTATCCGTGCAGCGCGTCGGGCAGGCGGTGGCATTCGGCGGCGTTGCCGGCCAAAGACAGGCGCCTCGCATACGCCTCCCCCTCGTCGCGCAGGGGGTCGAGCTCCGCGGTGACCACGAGCGTCGGGGGCTGGTGTCTAAGGTCGCCGGCAATCAGCGGGGCAAAGTACGGGTTCTGCCGGTCTTCCGGCGTGCGCTCATACAATTCGATGTACTCCTCGACGCGCCGGGCGGTCAAAAGGTTGTCGCGGCCATTTTCGCGCACGGAGGCAAACGGCGTCGTGTTCGGGTTATGGTCCGGGTAGGTGCTCGGATACAGCAAAATCTGCGCGTCCGCCTGGCGCCCGCCGCGGTCGCGGGCCAGCAGGGAGCAGGCCGCCGCGAGGTTCCCGCCGGCGGAATCGCCGATGAGGATGACCTCCATTTTTAAAAGCCCCGCCACGCGCAGCGCCTCCTGCATCGCGGCGTAGCAGTCCTCGAGCCCTTCCGGGAAGCGGTGTTCGGGCGCTAAGCCGTAGTCGACGCTCGCGACCTTGGCGCCCATGGCGTTCGACAAACGGACGCACACGTCGCTGTAGGAGTCGATATCCCCCGTCACCCAGCCGCCGCCGTGGAAAAACAGGAAGAGCCGCTCAGGGGTTTCCGTGTGGTCGGGCGTAAAGATGCGCACCGGCACCGTGTGGCCTGCGCGGGAAATCTTGTGGTCCCACGGCTTATAAAGCGGGTTTAACCGCGGCCAATGGGTGACGCGCGTGACGCTGCGCACGATTTTATACGTTTTTTGGATGTGCAGATCGGGTCTGGAAAGCGCCGTCAGAGCAAGGCGCAAAGGCTTTGACAGAGACATCCGTTCATTCCTCCTCTTAAAATCCATGGGTAGCGGGGCGGGATGGATTCAGTGCTTTTTCGGCGGGCGGCGCAGCGTTTTCGGGACATACTTTTCGAGGTCCGGGCGAAACGCGCGGGCCGGCGGCGTGCGGCGCGCCCCCCGCTCCGGCGCCGGGCGCTTTTGTTCGGGGGCGGCCTTTTTCGGGGATGGCCGCTTTGCGCGGGGCGGCTGCGCGGCCGGTTTTTGAGAAGCCGGCTTTTGGGAAATCGGGGGCTGCGGCGCTTTTTTGCGCGCGGGCGCCCCGGCTTTCTCGCGGGCGGCACGGCGGGCGCGGGCGGCCTCGGCGCGGGCCTGCTTTTCTAAGCGCAGGGCCTCTTTTTGCTCCTTCGTCATCGGCGTGCAGTTCTGCATCGGGTAGGGGTGCTGCGTGACCTCGGGGATTTCCCGGCGGATCAGGCGCTCGATCGCGAGGAAATCGGCCTTCTCGTCGATCGTGCAGAACGACAGCGCGGCCCCGCTGCGGCCGGCGCGCGCGGTGCGGCCGATGCGGTGGACGTACGTTTCGGGCACCTCGGGGATATCGTAATTGATTACATGCGTTAAGCCCTCGATGTCGAGGCCGCGCGCCGCGATATCCGTCGCGACGAGCACGCGCAGCTGGTGGTTTTTAAACTGGGAAAGCGCTTTCTGGCGCGCGTTCTGGCTTTTGTTGCCGTGGATGGCCGCGGCGCGCACGCCCGCGCGGGTCAAGTCCCGCACGACGCGGTCGGCGCCGTGCTTCGTGCGCGTAAAGACGAGCGCCGAGCCGATGCGCGGGTCCTCGAGCACCCACTGCAAGAGCTTCGGTTTCTGCTCGCGGTCGACGAAATAGACCGTCTGCTCGACCTTTTCGACGGTCGTGGCCGGCGGCGCGGCGCGCACATGGACCGGGTTTTGCAAAATCTCGTCGACGAGGGCCTTAATCGGCTCGGGAATCGTCGCGCTGAACATTAGGTTCTGCCGCTTCTCCGGGAGTTTCTCGAGCACGCGGCGGACATCGGGCAGAAAGCCCATATCGAGCATGCGGTCCGCCTCGTCGAGGACGAAAATTTCAATCCGCGACAAATCGACGAAGCCCTGGTGATACAGGTCGTTGAGCCGCCCGGGCGTCGCGACGAGGATATCGACGCCGGATTCCAAAGACGCGACCTGCGGCCCCTGCTTGACGCCGCCGAAGAGCACGCACGTGTGAAGGGAAAGGCCCTTTCCCAAGGCGCAGAAGTTTTCGAAAATCTGCAGCGCGAGCTCCCGCGTCGGCGTCAAGACGAGGGCGCGCGGCGCTTTCCCCCGCCGGGGCTCCTGCGCAAGCAGCGACAAGACCGGCACGGCAAACGCCGCGGTCTTGCCGGTTCCTGTCTGCGCGCAGCCGAACAGGTCGCGCCGCGCGAGCACCTGCGGGATGGATTTCTCCTGGATCGGCGTCGGGGCCTGATAGCCCTCGGCCTGTATATTCTGCAGCAGCCGCGGCTGCAGGGGCATCTGTTCAAATCCCATACATTCTCCCTTTTCTCCTCTGTATTGACAAATTTCAAAAAGCAAAAAATCTTTCCGTATCTTTTTTCTATCTTTTTCATGATTTGTTCATGAAACGAAAGGCCGGCGCCGTTTTCCGCCGGGAAGCCGCCCGCGAATCGGGCGAAACTCTCTTTTATTGTACCGTCCCGAAAGAAGATTGTAAAGCCCCGCCGGCGGCCGGGGGCAATCGGGCGGCGAAGGCTCTCTTCCCAATCCCCGCGCGCTGTGGTAGAATAGAAGCGCAAGACACGCGCATGTGCGCGCAGGAACAGCAAAGAGGGCGTCGATTCCATGAACATCTATGATATTTCCAAAAAGGCGGGCGTTTCCATCGCCACCGTATCCCGTGTGCTCAACGGCAGCGACAAAGTCAGCGCGGCCACGCGGGCGCGCGTGCTGGCCGTCATCGAACAGGCGGGGTATATGCCAAACGCCTTTGCGCGCAGCTTGGGACTCAATTCCATGCAGACGGTGGGCATGCTGTGCGCGGACGCCTCGGACGTGTATCTCGCGCAGGCGGTGCAGTATCTCGAGCGGGAGCTGCGCGAAAACGGCTACACGGCGATGCTCTGCTGCACGGGGTATGCGTTAAAGGACAAGCAGGCTTATTTGGAACTGCTGCTGCGGCGCAATGTGGACGCGCTGTTTTTGGTCGGTTCCCAGTTTATCGAATCGACGAAGGAGGGGAACGCCTATCTGCTGCAGGCGGCGCAGAAGGTGCCGGTTTTCCTTTTAAATGGCTCATTAAATGGGGAAAACGTGTACAGCATTTTGTGTGACGACGAGCAGGCGACGTATGAATTGACGCAGAAGGTTTTAAAGGCCGGCGCGCGCAGCCCGGTGTATCTGTACCGGTATTTCAGCGACAGCAGCGCGCGCAAATGCGCGGGGTTTTCGCGCGCCTGCGAGGAGGCGGGGCTTTCCGGGGAACGGTGTTTCGCGTGCCCGGGTTCGTTCGACGCGGCGCGGGCGTTTTTGGAGCAGTGCCCGGCGGGGGACTTTGACGCCGTTCTGGCCGCGGACGACGGCCTCGCGGTTGGGGCCGTCAAATACGCGCTCGCGCACAAAAAGCGCCTGCCGGAGGATTTACAGGTTGCGGGGTACAACAACTCCCTGCTTTCGACGTGCAGCACGCCGGAGCTGACGACGGTTGACAACCGTGTGGAGTTTTTGTGTGCGACGGCGGTATCGCTGCTGATGCAGGTGCTGCAGCAAAAGGATGTACCGCAGAAGAGCACCTACTCGGCGACGGTTGTCCCGCGGGAGACGACTTTATTTTGATTTTGATTTGAATGAAAAAGTGCAGGGAGCGTTCAAAAAACGCCGTCCCTGCACTTTTTGATTTTTTGATGAGACTTTTGGGGGGTGTTTATCCCCTTTGTGTTTTCTGAAATTTCTCGATTTCCCTTCGACGCGCTCAGGCCGCGCGGGGGCCCCTACTTTCTGGCCAGCAGAA
>ERZ1643247.44-NODE-44-length-174450-cov-44.809828_pt1 | contig 174450 bp, 154 predicted proteins | sample MGYA00579264_ERZ1643247 | MGnify/ENA primary metagenome ERZ1643247 (study PRJEB29033, sample SAMEA4952262) | chicken gut metagenome | biome: Broiler Chicken; feature: Gastrointestinal Tract; material: Caecum | place: Ireland | collected 2018 | study: Broiler... | reverse complement strand
TCCCTCCGGAGCCGACGGGCTCCATCGGCGATATGGACGATCTCATGGCGCGCACGATAGTTGAAAATCTTAGTTTAGGAATCAACCCGATGTCGGGACAGGCATTAGATGATAATGACGTCTGTGCAAATGAAACCGTACAGAAAGCGTTGCGTGTCGTTGTGGAGCATTGCTCTTTGGGATCATATACGACAAAGGCACATGAGCGCTCACCGGAGAAACGCAAAGAGAGAAGAGAATATTTGTCTGCACAAGCGTGCCTCCTTCGAGAGCAGGCAGAGAATGAAGAGAAACGTAAACTTGCACAGCTTTGCCGAGAAGGAAAAAGTGTTTTGGAAATGGCCCGTGAAATGAGATGTTCCACAGGCGAAATTTGCGAAAAGCTCAAAAGATTGCGGTGACAATTGTAGTGGTTTGGGAAAATTGGGCGTATATACGTTGAGCGAGTGTACTGATTTCATGATAAAGTATATTTTGAAGGAAATGGCAGATGTGTACTCCATGTGTGTATCATCAAAAACGAGGCATCTTTGGGGTTCCCCATTCTAAATATAAAATTGACGATAATATATCATATAAAGCCGCATACGCCGCAAAAAATAAAAACATCGCATCAATTTTTTTGAGATGTTTATAGAAGTTTACAGGCATTTCTGATATACTTTGAAATAGAATCGTGCGATTTTTCCAAATCAAAAAGAACATGAGGTACGATATGGCTATCCGTTATAAAAAACTGTTTAAGCTGCTCATTGACCGAGACCTTAAAAAGAAGGATCTACGGGATATGACGGGCATCAGCTATGCCACGCTGCAGAAATTAGAACGTGGCGAAAACGTAATGACAGAGGTTTTGAACACCATCTGTCTTGCCTTGCATTGCAACATAGAGGACATTGCCGAGGTCGTTCCCGATGAGAAGGACACAGAAAAAGCGTCTGAAGCCAGAGCACAATAAGCCGCAGGAGGACAAACGAAAGTATGATACCGCAGAACAAAAAAGCACTCAAAGAGGCGAGTCCATACACTGGCGTTATCACGCGGGAACAGTTCCTCTTTTATGAGATGCGTACCACTGCGCGGTTGGCGGAGGAGGGGCTGACGGACACCGAGATTGCAGACCGTATATGCAATGAAAATCTTTTCCAGTACCCTACGGAAAAGTCGGTGCGTCAAATGGCGTTTACCTGCATCCGACGCCTAAAAGCACTGGATGATCCTGAACTGGTGTCTGCAATTGCAGCCCAACCCAGTGACGTTGCAAAACAAATCTGCCTTTACGCTATGATGAAGCAGTATCGGTTAGTTTGGGACTTTATGGTAACGGTTATCGGAGAGAAATACCGTCTAAGGGACTTATCTTTTGGTAAAATTGACCTGAACACTTTTTTTATGCGCCTGCAAGAGCAGGATGACTGGGTCGCCGCATGGAGTGAGGCTACGATCACAAAAATCAAGCAGGTGCTGACCAGAGTGCTGGTGGAAAACGAATATTTGGACAGTGTGACTTCTGACCACCTGAATCCAGTTCTGATTTATTCTATTCTGGAAAATGCGATTCGAGACAAAGGCGATGACAGAGCGCTGGCTGCATTCAATTGTTTTTCATAAAGGAGAACTTCGTGCATGAGCAAATTAAAGGAGCGGCTGGATCTGCTGCGGGCGGAGATCCAAAAGGATGACTTTCTGAATGGAAAAGGCCTCAGCAATGAAGTCAATATTCGCATCTTCTGTTACGATGCTGCAGAAGAGATGGCGGTTACTCATTTTCTCGGGCAGCTGCGTACTGACGCCTCTCTTCGCTGCCGGCTCATCGAGTGCAACTTGTACAAGACGTTTCTTTCAATTTGTGATGACCTGGGTATCACCGAGGCCATTCCTGAAATGGAAGAATCTGAGGGGAGCGTCTACCTTCTGGAACAGTTTCACTCCTCAATTGGCGTAGATGATTTTGTTCGAAAAATCCAGTATGATTCCCATTGTCGGGGGGAAGATGTTTTGATGTTGACCGGCGTGGGAGATGTATTCCCGTTTATGCGGGTGCATACCCTGCTAGAAGCCATGCAGCCTCACTTTTCGGATATACCCATTTTAGTGATGTATCCCGGTGAGTTTGATGGCCATTATTTGAAGTTGTTCGGCAGATTAGAACCTAACGATTATTACAGGGCATTTAATTTGTTCACTGAGGAGGGCATGAAGCCATGATGATTCGGGATATGTTTGCCGAGGATATCAACCGACCGATTAACGGCGTGATCAAGGTTGATCAAGACACGGCAGACGTAATTGAACAGGAAGTTCGGGAATATGTCATCACCAAGGAATTGAAGAAGCATTTCATGTCCTTTTTTAACTATTACAGCGATTCCTTTGAAAAGCCCACCGCCGACATCGGCGTATGGATTTCTGGCTTCTTTGGAAGTGGTAAATCTCACTTCCTGAAAATGCTGTCCTATATTTTGGAAAACAAGTCTGTAAATGGGGTGCCCACAGTTGAGCGCTTCCGGCAGAAATTCGCGGACGATCCCGCCACCTTCATGCTGATCGACCGTGCTACCCGCGGCAAGACCGAAACCATCCTGTTCAATATCGACATTGAAGGCTCGATCAACAAAGACAAGACCGCTGTGCTGCGGGTTTTTGCCAAAGTGTTTTACAACCATCTGGGCTTTTGCGGCGATAATCTGAAGGTAGCCATGCTGGAACAATACATTGAACAGCTTGGCAAAACCGAAGAATTCCGGCGCGTTTTTGAGGCAAAGAAGGGCAAACCCTGGGAAGAGCAGCGGAAAGTCTTCGCCTTCAACGGCAAATACATTGTGCCCACCCTGATGGAAGTGCTGGACATCAGCGAGGAGGATGCCCAGCACTGGTTTAATGACAAGACGGCGGTGGAGTTTTCTATTGCGCAGCTGGTAGAGGACATCAAAGCCTATGTGAATAAGCAGCCGGAGAACTTCCGCCTGCTGTTCATGATCGATGAGGTGGGCCAGTATGTGGGCACCGACACCGATATGCTGCTGAACCTGCAATCGCTGACCGAGAAGATCGGCAGTGAATGCGGCGGCAAGGTATGGGTCGTCTGCACCGGTCAGGAGGCAATCGACGAGATTATCAAGGTCCGTGCTGACGAGTTTTCCCGCATCCAGGCCCGCTTCAAAACACGGCTCAGCCTGTCCTCCTCCTCGGTGGATGAGGTCATCCAAAAGCGCGTTCTTGCCAAAAAACCGGAAGCGGAAAAACTGCTGGAGGGCGTTTACCAGGAAAATGACTCTGTGCTCCGCAATTTGTTCAGCTTCGCCGGCTCTGTTTTGGATATAAAAGGATATGGGGGCGCCAATGAGTTCGCGGAGAACTTCCCCTTTGTGCCCTATCAGTTCATCATCATGCAGAAGGTGTTTGCCGAGATCCGCAAACATGGCAATTCCGGCAAACATCTGTCCGGCGGCGAGCGGTCGATGCTCTCCGGCTTCCAGGAGGCAGCCCAGAAGATCCAGCAGCGGGACGAGTATGCCCTGGTGCCGTTCTTCCGCTTTTATGACACGGTCCATGGCTTTCTGGACAGTTCCATCCGCCGTGTGATCGAGCGCTGCCAGAATGCCGCGAACAGCGGTCTGGGCGTTGAACCGCAGGACGTGGATGTGCTTAAGCTGCTGTATCTGATCCGCTATGTGGATGATATTCCGGCCAATGTGGACAACATCGTGATCCTGATGGCGGATGATATTCGCACAGATAAAATCGTCCTTCGGGAAAAGGTGGCCGAATCTCTGGGACACCTGATGAGCCAGAACTACATCGGGCGGTCGGGCGACATTTACAACTTCCTCACCGACGAGGAGCAAGACGTTCAGCGGGACATCCAGAACACGGTTGTGGATACGGCGTCCATCGTGGAGCGCATTGCCCAGATGATCTATGCCGACATCTACCAGACCAAGAAGTTCCGCCGTGATAAATATGACTTCGACTTTGACAAAATGGTGGACGGTGTTACCACCGGCGCTGTGACCGGTGGGATGAAGCTTCGCTTTTTGACCGTTGCCACCGACGCCATCGAGAAGTCCGAACTGCGCTTGATGACGGAATCTCACGGGCAGGCCATTGTGGTGCTTTCCGGCTCCTCTTACTATGAATCGCTGGAGAGCGCCATGAAGATCCGCAAGTTTGTAAAGCAGCGGAATGTGGCCCAGCTTCCCAAATCCTTGCAGGATATCATCCGCGACCAGCAGGATGAGGCTACCCGCTATGAGCAGTCCGCCATGGAGGATCTGAAGCAGGCCATTGTCAATGCGGCCTACTATGTGGACGGCGAACACATCGAGATTCGGGGCGGCGACGCTAAATCCCGTATCGACCAGGCGCTGGATTATCTGGTCACCCACGTTTACAGCGAACTGGATCTGATCACAAAGAACATGACCACCGATGAAGATGTTGCGGAGATCCTGACCGGGAATTTCTTCCCTGGCGCGGAGCCGAACCGGGATGCGGCCGCCAAGGTGGAAGAATTTCTGGTGGTGCAGGACCGCACCAAACTGCCCACCTCTATGTACGATGTGCAAAGCCGGTATCAGGGAATTCCCTATGGCTGGCGGGAGATCGACATTGCCGCCGTGGTGGCGCTGCTCATCAACCAGCAGAAGGTGACCATCAAGTACGGCGGCGCAACCATTCAGCCGAACGATCCCAAGCTGCCGGATATGCTGCGGAAAAAGAACGAGATCGGCAAAACCAGCATCTCCATCCGGCAGGCGGTGACCGCCGTCAAGATGAAAGCGGTGAAGGAGCTGCTGAGGGAATTCTTTGATGTGATGGACGTTCCCGATGATGAGGACGGTCTGGTCGCTTACATCGTCAAGAAGTTTGAAGAACTGAAAGCCCACTATGAGACCCTGAACCAGCGGTATACCACCGGGCGCAAGTATCCTGACCTGGACAAGGTGCGGCAGGCAATGCAGTTGACTGCCGATGTCCTCTCCCAGAAAAAAGACAACATCGCGCTCATCGACCGGGTACTGAAACTGGAGGATCAGCTGTTTGACAGCAAGGAAGACCTCCAGGCTGTGGAGGGCTTCTTCAAAAACCAGGTGCAGGTGTTTGATGCGGCGGCTCAGATGGAAGAGGACCTGCGCAACGACCTGGATTATCTCTCCCGGGAACCGGCAGCCAACGATGCGTTGAACAAGATCCGGCTGATTGTCGCCGTGCAGGGCGGGTTCAGCTATCAGAAGATTCCTGAACTGAACGGCTTGATGGCCACAGTCCGGGAAGGCCATGGCCGCTTGCTGGATGCCAAGCGGGCGGAAGTGGGCGACATGATCACCCAGTGCATGGGCGCGGTACATCAGGCCGCGAACGGCGATCTCAAGGCAAAAGACCTGGTCGCACGGGCGGATGAATTCTATACCCAGCAAAAGCAGAAGGTCCGGGATTACCAGAGCCTGGCCTTGCTGGACGGTCTGATTCCGCCCATGCTCCAGTACAAGGACGACACGGTGGAACGTCTGGAGACATTGCTGGCGCCTCCGCCGCCGCCCAAGCCTCCGGTTCCGCCTGTGGATGGCGGTCCTGCGCCGACCGCCAAAAAGGTGATCCGGCCCTACAACCGCTCCATCATCTTCCCAGCAAAACAGCTGGAGACGATGGAGGATGTGGACGACTATGTGGAGAAGATCCGGGAACAGCTCAAGCAGCTTTTGAAAAACTGCGACGGCATCCAGCTGAAATAAAGCGAGGAATGAAGGATGGACAAAAACGCAATCAAGAAATTCGCGGTTTGGGCCCGGCGGGAGCTGATCTCCCGGGTCAGCCAGCGGGCAGCGTATTTTGAAATTACAGAAGCAGGGTTTGTCGACCCGACGGCAGACAATGTTCTGGGGCGGGTCCTTTCCGCTGAGGAAAAGACCCAGCGGCAGGCGCTGATCGCACAGATTCGTCAGAAGGGCTACCAGCAGGTGATGGAAGAGGTGGCCTATACCTGGTTCAACCGCTTCATCGCCTTGCGCTTCATGGAGGTCAACGGGTATCTGCCATCCCATGTGCGAGTGTTCACCGATGAGGCTAATCAGTTCAAGCCCCAAATCCTGGCTGAAGCCATCCACATGGAGCTGGACGGCCTGGATATGCAGAAGGTATATGCCTTCAAAAACGCCAATGACGACGACGGTCTGTTCAAGTATCTGGTCATCGTCCAGTGCAACGCCCTTTCGGCCATCCTGCCCGGCATGTTCCAGCAGATCTCCGATTACACAGAGTTGCTTTTCCCGGATAACCTGCTGCGGGAGGGCAGCGTCCTCCAGCAGATGATCGAGCTGATCCCCGAGGAGGATTGGAAGGATGCGGTGCAGATCATCGGCTGGTTGTACCAGTATTACAACACAGAGCTGAACGAACTAGTTTATGATGGCTCCATGTCCAAAGCTCGAATTACCAAAGAATTACTTCCAGCGGCTACCACGATTTATACGCCGGACTGGGCCGTTCGCTATATGGTGGAGAACTCCCTGGGCCGCCTGTGGGTGGAGGGCCACCCCAACGACGAGCTGAAAGCCACCTGGAAGTATTATCTGGAGGAAGCCGAACAGGAACCGGAGGTGCAGGCGCAGCTGGCCGAGATCCGCAAAGGGTATGCCGCCATGATCCCGGAACAGATCAAGTGCATCGACCCCTGCTGCGGCTCCGGGCACATTCTAGCGTATCTGTTTGATGTTCTCATGCAGATTTATGAGAGCTACGGCTATACCACCCGGGAGGCGGTGGCCAGCATCGTCCAGAACAACCTCTATGGTCTGGACATTGACGACCGCGCCGCCCAGCTAGCCTATTTCGCGGTGGTGATGAAGGCCCGCCAGTACGACCGGCGGTTTTTCAGCCGGGACATCCAGCCCCATGTATATGCCATCCAGAATAGCGCCCCCTTGTCCACTGAAGCGTGGGGATTCTTGGGCGAAGAAGAGAACATTGCCCGCCGCCTGTGGGATGCCTTTGCGGACGCCAAGGAGTACGGCAGCCTGGTGCAGCCGAATGTCACTTTGGAAGAACTGGAAAGGCTGAAAAAGCGGGTCACTGAGGTCGACCGTATGGGCAGCTACGGCAACCTCTTCACCGACGCCATGAGCTTTGAGGTGTTGCGTACCTTTTGGCCGCTGATGGATTTGACTACAGCGTTGGTGCAAAAATACGACGTGGTGGTGACTAATCCGCCTTATTTGGGTAGTAGCCGTTTTTCTCCGATGCTCGATAAGTTTGTAAAGAAAAACTATCCAGATGTCAAAAATGATCTGAGTATGGTCATGTATAAGCATGCACTTGCCGACTTAGCAAAACCGAACAGGTACACCGCATTTATAACGACGTCTTCTTGGATGTTCCTCTCCAGCTTTGAAAAACTCCGTAAATTTGTTGACTCCACAGCAGCAATTACAAGTCTCGTCGATTTCGGCACGGAATTGTTCGATGGAAAGGTAGGGCATAATCCGATTGTATCGTGGGTCACATACAGCGCCAATTTAGATTACAAAATGACTGCGGTTCGTTTGGTGAAATACTGTTATGCTCGCAGAGACGAAAAAGAACCGGAATTCTTTAATCGAAGAAATCGCTATACTGCCCAACAGTCCAATTTCTCCAAAATTCCGGGAAGCCCGGTGGCATACTGGGTGAGTAGCCAGCTCTTTGAAATATTTCAAGATAATCCAGGACTTGAATCGTATGCTCCCCCTAAACAAGGTTTGATAACTGGTGATAACGAACGCTTTTTAAGAATTTGGTATGAAGTATCCGTGTCTGATACTGCCTTTGAGAGAAATCCGGGAAAAAAATGGATGCCTATAAATAAAGGAGGTGAGTTTAGAAAGTGGTACGGAAATCAAGAGTATGTCGTTAATTGGGATAATAATGGGGCAGAAATACTTAATTTCAAAGATGAAGATGGAAAATTAAAATCGCGACCACAAAACCTGTTGTTTAATTTTAAGGATAGTATCAGTTGGTCTTTAGTTACTAGTGGAGGCTTTTCCGTTCGATACTATTCGGATTGCTTTATGTTCAATGTAGCAGGTATAAGCTGCTTTCCTAACGAGCATTTAGAGTACTTGTTAGGATTACTAAATACTAAGATTACATCAAATATAACACAGATACTCAATCCGACTATAAACATGAACGCTGGTGATGTAGCGAAAGTTCCTGTTGTAATCTCCCATGAAGATGAGCCGTATGTTAAATCACTCGTTACTTCTATGATTCAGTCGGCTAAAATAGATTGGAATTCCTTTGAAACTTCTTGGGACTTCAAGTACCAGCCTTTGCTCAGATACTTTTTCTCGATTCACTCTGCGGTTCCAACCGGAACAGAACGTCCCATATACGAAATCATAAAGGATATTGGTTCGAACCATCATATCGAAGTTTCAAAAGGCTATCCCACTCATGCGAAGCTACAGACTTCCTATGAGACTTGGCAGAACGCTTGCAATCAACGGTTTCAGCAACTCAAAGCCAACGAGGAGGAGCTGAACCGTATCTTCATCGACATCTACGGCTTGCAGGATGAACTGACCCCGGAGGTGGCCGATAAGGACGTGACTGTCCACTATCTGGCGGATACCAAAGAGGACATTCCCGCATCGTTGCAGGGCTCCAACTATGTGCTCACCCGGCGGGATGTGATGGTTTCTCTGATCTCCTACGCCGTGGGCTGTATGTTTGGCCGCTACTCTCTGGATGTGGAAGGGCTTGCCTATGCCGGCGGCGACTGGAATGCTGTGTATCGTATGCAGCAGGAAATTTATACGGTAGAGGGAAAAGAAGTTCATCTGGCAGATGGCAGAGTATTGACCGTGAAGCCGACAGGATATAATCAGATCAAAACAGATGATGGCTGGAAGAATCTTTCCTACCCGGTGGACACTGACAATGTTATCCCTATCTGCGACGACGAATACTTCGATGATGACATGGTAGGCCGCTTTGTCAAATTCATCGAGACGGTCTACGGCAGCGACACCCTGGAAGAAAACCTCAAGTTTATCGCCGACGCTCTGGGCGGAAAAGGTACGCCCCGCGATGTGATCCGCAGTTATTTCCTGAACGACTTCTATGCCGACCACTGTAAGACCTACCAGAAGCGGCCCATCTACTGGCTCTTTGACAGCGGCAAGAAAAACGGCTTCAAGGCGCTTATCTATATGCACCGCTATCAGCCGGACATCGTTGCCCGCATCCGCACCGCCTACGTCCATGAGCAGCAGAGTCGCTACCGCACCGCCATTGAAGACCTGGAAAGCCGCATCGCTGCGGCATCCACCGCTGAGCGTGTGAAGCTGAACAAGCAGCTGAAGAAATTGCAGGAGCAGGACACCGAGCTGCGGACCTACGAGGAAAAGATCCACCACTTGGCCGACCAGATGATCCCCATCGACTTGGACGACGGCGTCAAGGTCAACTACGCAAAATTCCAGGACGTGTTGGCAAAAATCAAGTAAAGGAGGATGTTGAGTGGAATTGTTGGAAGAAATCCAACGGCTGATTGCACTTGAAACCGAAGGTGACTACTGGGACTTCAAAGAGATGTGGCCTAATAATAAAGCCAGCCTCCTACATGACATCATTTGTATGGCAAATAATCAAGTGGGAAGGGATGCATACATCGTCTTTGGTGTCAGCGATAGCAAAAGTCCGGATGGCGTTAAGATAAAAGGAGTGCCGCGTGATAACAGGAAAGACCAGCAGCATCTCATCGACTTCTTGAGAAATAAAAAGTTTGCAGGTGGAATTCGGCCTTTTGTGTATCTTCGAACTTTTGAAATTTTGAATGAGGCTTGCGGCTATAGGCAAATTGATGTGGTCATCATCAAAAATTCCAACAAAACGCCCTTTTTCCTTGTAGAGAATTTTAGAGACAACGATAAGGAAATTAGAGCTGGATACATATACACTAGAATAGGAGATACCAACACAGCGATTGATTCCATCGCAGATTTGGACAAAATCGAATATCTTTGGAGAAAAAGATTCGGCCTTGATTTATCGGCTGTTGAGAAACTGCTTTTACTCTTGGATTCTCCAGACGACTGGGTTGGAGAGTTGAATTGGAGGAATTTTAAGTACCACAAGTATTTTCCAGAGTTTCAAATTCATATCACCCCAATTGAGGAACAAGCACGGTTTTCTGATAACAGCATCATGAAAAACATTGCCGACCATCAAGCTGATAAGAAGTACTCTGTAAGTAATGTGGTCATAACATGCCATTCGACAGTTCTCTATCAGGAGTATGTCCTTTACTTGGATGGAGGACGGCATCTTATTCCTTTCCCTAAAACGAACACGGTCTATAAGAACAACTATATGATAGACCGGGAACCTTCTTTGACATATGTTTACTTGAATATGGATAGCATTCCGGGAAAGCTGTTTAACTGTTTTGCTTGCGCAGAGAATAACTGGTATAACGAAAAATGGGATTTGCGTCCAGGTGTAGCTTTTCTTTTATTTCAGGAAGAATCTGAACAGAGGGAGTTTGATGCATTTGTTCGGGAAAAATTGCTAGGAATAGAAGATGAATATGACGAGGCTTTAAGAAAGAAACGGTATGTTCGTACTGCTTTCACCGAAGACTATTTTACAGGCGGCTGGTCAAAAGCGAACGATATAAAATCATGGCACCTATATGAGCAATTTAAGGGGATTGCTGGGATAAGCCTATTTGATAAACTCCCTAATGCACCAAAAGACAGGAGGTAGCAAAGCATGGCCAGTGTTGATTTAGAAACCATTCAGCAGGATCTGGCGCGTCGATTTGCAGCCCCCTTGCCAGAGTTTTACCAGCGCCGGATCATCTTCTGGTACGATGAGGAGCGGGAGTTTGAGGACCAGATCGGGGAACTGGCCCTGGATGGCGCCACCGTCCTGGCGCTGACCGGCAGCAACACCTTCGCCGTCAAAAAGCAACTCTGCGAGGATGACCTGACTTCCAATTATCTGGTCTACGACCCGCGCCCCTTTACCAAAGACGACGACAACTGGCTCATCAACGTGCAGCTGTACAGTGAGGAGTTCCGTGCCGACCTCAATTCCATCTGGATGGACGAGATGGGTCTGCCCGCCATACCCATCATCCGTAACCAGGTGAAGCGGTACCGGAAATTCTTCCGGGCAAAGGACCGGCGCGACGCCGTAAAGAAGCTCAGCGGCGGCATTTCCACGGCCCCCCAGATGCACCTGGCGGTTATGGCGGCGCTCAGCGGCTGCGGTAGCTTGCAGCCGGGCGCGGTACTCCGGGCCGTCCTGGACGCCGGGCTAGACACGGAGACGAACAGCGTCTACCAGAGCTTTGTGAGCTATGGGGCGGATCAGGCGTTCTGGGTCATGGTGTCCCAGGGCACCGGATACAGCGAAGGGGAGGACAGCAGCCTGGGCAGGCTGGCCATCCATCTGTTGCTTACCGCCGCCACTCGCACCATGCACACCGATCTCCTGGCTGGGCTGGACGTCTTTCTGTCTGTTCCTCATCAGGCGTACTGCTACGATTTCGTTTCGGACTGGCTGCACAGCCAGGACATCGCGCAGCTGTATGAGACCGCGCGGTATGTGGAGCAGGAGGCCCGTCTGCCCCAGCGTTTCTCCAAGCTGCCGGTAGCCGATCTGGCGGATACCGCCTGTTTCCCCTGCATTGACGAGTGCATTCTGACCAGCCTGATGAAAGAGATCGGCGACCACATCATCAAGGCGGAGTCGATCCGCCTTGTGGTAGAAAAACGCCGCACCATGCCTTGGTACCAAAGCGTCGCCAGCTACTACGAGGGCCTACTCCAAGTGGCCAATATGCAGGCGTTCTTTACGGAGCACTCCGCCGGTTTCCACACGGTGGAACCGCATCGCATCTGGAGAGAATATACCTCCGACTACTACCGGATGGATACCTATTACCGGCTGTTCCATCTATGCTTCCAGCGCAGTCTGAAAGAATCTCATCCGCTGCTGGACGACCTGTTCAAGCAGGTGGCGGACAAGGTGGAAGGGCTGTACACCCATTGGTTCCTGGGCCAGCTGGGCCAGAACTGGTCGGATGCCTGCGCCGAAAATCTGGAAAATCACGGCCATATTCTGGAGGTGCCCCAGCAGACCGATTTCTATGCCCAGAAGGTGCGGCCCAGTGAAAACCGGGTTTTTGTAATCGTGTCGGACGCTTTCCGGTATGAAGTGGCCGCCTCGCTGGCAGAGGACCTTCAGCGGGAAATGCAGTGCAAGGTGACCCTCGGTAGCTGCGAGGGGCTGTTCCCGACCGTGACTAAGTATGGCATGGCCGCGCTGCTGCCCCACAAGAAGCTGGAAGTCAAGCCCCGCCCCGACGGCCTCCTGGCCGTGCTGGCCGACGGAGAACCCACCGATGCCGGATACCGGGACAAGCTGCTGAAAAAGGCGAATCCCGCCAGTGTGGCGCTGAAATACGAAGAGATTCTGCTGCTGAAACGGCAGGAGCGGCAGGCGCTCGTCAAGGGCATGAGCGTCGTCTATATCTACCACGACACTGTGGACAAGGCCAGCCACACCTCCGACAGCGCCGTCTTTTCCGCCTGCGAGGAAGCCATCGGTCAGATCAAGAACTTGGCCAGAATCATTGTCAATGATTTTGGCGGGACCAATATTCTCGTCACTGCAGATCACGGGTTCCTCTACACATACAGCCCACTGGGCGAGGACGACAAGGTGGACCGCACCACCCCCAGCGAACAGGACGTGGAGGTGGATCGCCGCTATCTGATCACGCAAAAAGGTGTGCAGCCCAAGTATCTGCTGCCGGTCCGGTTTCTGGACGGCAACACCGGCTATGAGGCTTTCGCGCCGAGAGAATATGTCCGTATCAAGAAAAAGGGCGGCGGCCTCAACTTCGTACACGGCGGCATCAGCTTGCAGGAAATGGTGGTACCGGTGCTGGAATTCCAGTTTCTGCGCAACTCCTACAAGGCGTATCAGCGAAACCGGGACAAGATTGACACCAAGCCAGTGACGGTCAGCTTGCTGTCTGCCAGCCGGAAGATCAGCAACATGATCTTCTCGCTGAACTTCTATCAGAAAGAAGCCGTGGGCGGCAATCGTGAGGCAGCCCAGTATCTGGTGTACTTTGTAGATGAAAATGGACAGAAAATCAGCGATACCGGAAAGATCATTGCCGATAAGACCAGCGACAACGCCCAAGAGCGAACATTCCGCTGTAATTTCAGCCTACGCTCCCAGAAGTACAGCAACCGGCAGACATATTTCCTGGTAATCGCGGACGAGAGTGGATTGCAAGCGCTGGTGAAGGAAGAATTCCAGATTGACATAGCCTTTGCAGTGGATGATTTCAATTTCTTCTGAGAGGCGTCTCCAAGGAGTAAAAAACAATGGATGAGTTTGAAGCGAGCATGGATACCCGCGAGGCGATCAAAGAAAAGCTCCGCCAGAACTTTGACGGAAAGATCGTCCGCAAGGACCTGACCAAGAAAATCAAAGAAGGGGCAAACGTCCCCACCTATGTTCTGGAATTTCTGCTGGGGCAATATTGCAGCACGGATGACGACGAGATCGTCCAAAAGGGCGTGGAGACCGTCAAGCGCATCTTGGCGGACAATTATGTGCGGCCAGACGAGTCGGAAAAGGTGCTGTCCCGGCTGCGCCAGCGTGGGGCCATGACCATCATCGACCAAGTGACGGTGGAACTGAACCTGAAATACGATTACTACGAGGCGAGATTCTCAAATTTGGGTCTTGGCGGCGTTCCCATCTCCGAAGAATACCCGGAAAAGTTTGACCGGCTTCTGTGCGGAGGAATCTGGTGCATCGTCCAACTTGAATACAACAACGAGCAGGAATCCGATATTATCCTCCAGGACAGGAAACCGAAAAAGAAAAACGAATCCCTCATCAGTATCCGCAAGCTGACGCCGATCCAGATGCCTCATGTGGACATTGACGACTTGAAAAAAGGCCGCAAAGCATTTACCAAAGAAGAGTGGATTGATGTGCTGCTACGCTCCATCGGTATGGAACCGGACCAGCTGACCTATCGGGAAAAGTGGTTGCTGCTTCTCCGCATGGTGCCGCTGGTGGAGAACAATTTCAATCTCTGTGAGTTGGGGCCGCGCAGCACCGGCAAATCCCACCTCTACAAGGAGATTTCACCGAATAGTATCCTCGTCTCCGGCGGGCAAACCACGGTCGCCAACCTATTCTACAATATGGGCAAGCACACGATGGGGTTGGTGGGTCTATGGGACTGCGTGGCCTTTGACGAGGTAGCCGGTATCCGCTTCAAGGATAAGGACGGCATCCAGATCATGAAGGACTATATGGCGTCCGGTTCTTTTGCTCGTGGCAAAGAGGAAAAAGCAGCAAACGCCTCGATGGTATTCGTGGGCAACATCAACCAGAGCGTGGATGTTCTGCTGAAAACATCCAGCCTTTTTGACCCCTTCCCACCGGAAATGGGGACGGATACCGCTTTCCTGGACCGCATCCATTGTTACCTCCCAGGCTGGGAAATCCCCAAGTTCCGCCCGGAGCATTTCACTGACGATTACGGCTTCATCACGGATTACCTGGCTGAGTTCCTGCGGGAGCTTCGCAAAGAGCAGTATGGGGATGCCTTGGACCGGTATTTCCGCCTAGGGAAAAACCTCAACCAGCGCGATACCATCGCGGTGCGGAAAATGGTCGGCGGACTTGTCAAGCTGCTATATCCCGATGGCGTTTTTGACAAGGAAGAACTGGAGGAAATTCTCCAGCTCGCGTTGGAGATGCGCCGCCGGGTGAAGGAACAGTTGAAAAAGCTGGGCGGTATGGAGTTCTACGATGTGAACTTCTCCTACTTGGACAACGAGACATTTGACGAGCACTATGTCTCTGTGCCGGAACAGGGCGGCGGAAAACTGATCCCCGAGGGCCTGTGCAATCCCGGCCAGGTCTACACGGTGAGCCGAGGAAAATCCGGCATGATCGGCGTGTTCCGTCTGGAGAGCCAGATGCTGCCGGGCGGTGGAAAGTTCGAGCGCACCGGAATTGGTTCCGACCGGGATGCAAAGGAAGCCACTAATACCGCCTTCAACTACTTAAAGGCAAACGGTGGGCGCATTAGCGGCTCTATCACCACATCCACAAAAGACTACATCATCAACTACCAGGACCTGCAAGGAATCGGTATGACAGGCAAGCTGGCGCTGCCTACGCTGATTGCGTTGTGCTCTATCGCTCTTGGCAGGCCGGTGCTGAGCTCTACCGTTATTTTGGGTGAGATCAGCATCAGCGGCACGATGATCAAGGTGGACGAGCTGCCCAACGCTTTACAGGTTTGCTTGGACAGTGGAGCCAAAAAGGTGCTGTTGCCGATGACTTCTGCTGCAGAGTTGGGAACGGTTCCCGCCGATTTGATTGGAAGCTTCAACCTCATCTTTTACAGCAGTGCTGAGGATGCTGTGTTCAAAGCACTTGGTGTGGAATAAATCGAAAATTGCCCGCTGATTGATAAAAATCAGCGGGCATTTACTATTATGGAAACAAATCATAAGCGTGGTTGACCTCCGTGACAGTGTGACTGTTTCTCCGTGAGTGTGTAATTAAAAGTCCGTGCGGCTATGGCTCGATTACTGAAATTTATAGCTTTGAACAGAATAAGTAGAAGAGCAAGAGCCGACCGCTGGTGTACCAGCGGTCGGCTCTTGCTGTCGAGAACGAGATTTCATCTGTGGATTATGATTTATCATCCTGCATGTCGGATTCAATCAAATCCACAATATAGCTGTTGAGGCTTTTGCCCTGTTCTTCGGCATGCTTTTGGATGATCTCTTTCTGACCCTTTTTGACTTTAATTTCAATGCGGTCATATGCCTTGGCGTTGTATTTGGCGGTTGCGCGCTTTTGGGCGTCAGTGTAGGGCATCGTGCATAACTCCTTTGCTTGGTATCTTTCGTCGGACGGCGGATCTGACTGGAATCAGTCGAATTTGGAAAATACGAACAGATTATGTACAGTTAAATTTATTATACATTAAATTGTATCGTGCAGCTATTGTGATGTTACACAATTGGTGAATATACTGTCGATAGTATATTTGTAATATGTGCCAATTGATATACTGTCGACAGTATTGTATAATGTAATCACAGCAAGAGAAAAGACAACCGATAAAGGTCACCGAACTCAGTGCTTGCTTACCGACGTGGAACTCGTCAGCTGATAACTCATCTCAATCAAATCTTGAATTTCAGCAGGGGAGACAGAGTCGTCGAGACGAATAGTGAGCCACTTGTCCTTGTTCATATGGTAGGCCGGATGAAAGCCGGGTTTGAGGCGAAGGGAGCCGATTAGGATGGGGTCACACTTGACATTCAGTACATCCACCATGCCGCTGCCGTTCAGTCCCAGTTTGTCCCGCCGGACTTCCAGAATGACCGCGTACCACTTCTTACTGTCCGCATGTCGAAGCACAGCGTTGGTGTCCATCCATGGATAATCCGGTTCGGTGCCGTACTGCTGTCTGGCGTAATCAAAGACTTCTTGACGGGTCATGATTCAATTTTCTTCCCATCGGGAAATTCGATTGTGATTTTGACTTTTGCGCCAAGAGCTTTTCCGATGGTATCCCAGTCCTCCATGCTGAACTTGCCTGTGCTGATTCGGTTGGAGAGGGATTGCGGAGACCAACCTGCATTGCGCGCTAAATCAGCTTTGGAGATCCCGGAATAGGCACACGCCATATCAATCAATTGTTTCACTGTCATACCGACATCACCTCATTATGAATTATATACGGTATCATGTACAAGGTCAATGATACCAAATATTTTTTAACGAAAATATAAATAAAATCATTGACAGCATAAACGATATCGTGTATAATAAGGGCATAGAGACAAACACGTTTTTAGAAGGAGGATACAAAAATGACACTCACGCATATCCACCGCACCCACTACATTTACGAAGTGGACAACATCCCGGACCATCGAAGCAGGCGCTTCGGCTGTTGTCCCTGTTTGATGGCCGTCAGAACGTCTGATTTGGCTGAGAACAAAAAAGCCGTGACGAACGCGGCAACGTCCGTCACGGCATGTGCAAAACTAATTAGCTGAGACGCAAACTCGTTCTGCTCCTTTATCATAGCATGCCGATGCAGGCGGTGCAAGGGGCAGGGAAGAGCTCGATTTCAATCACAGTTTATGATAAAGGAGAGACCACCATGAAAAAGGAAATTTCGTTCGAGAAGAACTACCTCACCGTTGCGGATGTGAAGAGCTATCTGTGCATCAGTTCCACGGCCGCATATGAGCTCACGCACCGCAAGGACTTCCCGGTCTGCCGTCTGGGTTCATCCATCCGCATTCCCACGCAGCTTTTCCTTGCGTGGGTGGACAAACACACCCATGTCCCGGCGGACCTCGCTGTGAAGCCGAAGGAGGCGAACATCCGTGTCGGGTAAACGGGGGAAGGGAGAGGGCTCCGTCCACCGGCTTCCCAGCGGCAGCTGGCAGAGCCAGATTATGGACGGATTCACAGACGAAGGAAAACGCCGCATCGTGAGCTTTACCGCCTCGACACGCGCAGAAGCGCTGCATAAGATGCGGGAATACCTGATGAACAAGCAGGAGGAAGCCGAGCGTGAAGAAGAGCCGGAAATCCCGCTCTTTGCAGAGTATGCGCAGCGCTGGTATGAAGCCTATCGGTCGCAGGTGGAGGAGTCCACTTATGCGAATTACCGTTATACCTTAAAGCTGCTCGACAAGGCATTCGGAGAGCTGCGTCTCGACTGCGTCAAAACGGCAGAGGTGAACCGGTTTATCAACAATCTGAGTGCGAACGGGTACTCGTCCTCTCAAATCAGCAAGTGCCGCTCCATGCTCATTCAGATTTTGGACACTGCCGAAGCCGATGATCTTGTGATCAAGAATTATGCGCGCCGGGCATTCCGCTCCACGAAGCGTCTGAGCAAAAGCCAGAAGACGCATCAGAAAGATGCGTTCACCGTAGAGGAAACGGAGAATCTGCTTCACAACCTGCCGCAGGACATTTTGGGTCACAGCATCCGTCTGATGCTCATTTCCGGTCTGCGTCTGCAGGAACTGCTTGCACTGACGCCGTCCGACATTGCGGAGGACGGGAGCTGGGTCCGGGTCAACAAGGCGGTCAAAATGGTAGACGGAATTCCCAAGCTGGGAGATCCCAAAAGCTTCGCCAGCCGCCGGGTCGTTCCCATTGCACCCAAGTATCGGTACATTCCTCTTTGGCTGCGCGAGAACGCGGGACAGGCTTTTCTCTGGTGCGCACCGCGTCAGGAAAGCCTTCTGTACAGTACCGGAACCGCCCGGCGCAAATATTATCGTTTGCTGGAACGGTTTCCTTCCGTGCGCCGTTTGTCGCCGCATTGCTGCCGCCATACCTATGTGACGCTTTTGCAGCAGCAGGGAGTACCCATGGAAACGATTGCCCGGCTGACCGGGCACACCAACATCAAAACGACCGAGAATTATCTTCATATTTCCGGTGACACACTGGCCGAAGCGGTCACTGCGCTGGAAACATTGAAATGAATCACAGAAAGAAGGATTGAACCATGAATCATACGAATCTGACGACCTCTTCGGCGCAGACGGAGGGTCTGCGCACCTATGAAATCCCCATCAACATCACGCCGAAGGCATTTGAAGGCCTCCGCCGTCAGGGAATGCTCTTCCATCAGGCGGTGTGCGAAATCGTGGACGACGCCCTCGCCGCCACACCGGAGGGACAGGCGCATGTCGCCATTGCCCTTGCCGCGGACGCGGATAAAAACTACATGAACCTTGCCATTGCCGACTGGGGCTGCGGCATGAACCTCGACGAGCTCACGAATGCACTTCAGCTCGGAAGTCTGCCGACCGGAAACAACCGTCTGAATGAACACGGCTTCGGTCTCAATAATGCGCTTGCGTGCCTCTCGGATGAAAACGGGACGTGGAGCATCTTCACACGCAAAGACAAAGGCGATTATCTCAAGGTCAGCGGTCCGTTCAATACACGCATGACGGTGGAGACGGTTGCGAACCTCAACCTTCCGAACAATATGAACCTTTACTGGGAAGAGCCTTCCACGGTGGTCTGGGTCCGCGTTCCGATGGATGTTGTGCGCACGGTGCAGCGTCAGGGACGCCGCCTGATGAACCTTGTACTCATTCGGACTTGGCTCACGGAACATCTCGGTGTGACGTACCGCGGTTATTTGGAACAGAACCCCAATACGATGGACGCGTACGCCAAAATCGTTATGACCATCGGCAACAATGTGTGTTTCGTTGCTCCCGTCGAAGTCCCTGTGATGCGCGCGTATGAGGAGATTCTGGAAGTGGAATTGGGCGGCGAAAGTGTCAAGATGGCATACCGCTACGGTGCGCTCAACGCGGCAAAATGCGAAACCCTTGTGCAGGGGTCGCGCGCACGGTATTACTATCAGAACAACCAGCCGACACAGGGCATCGACATCCGTCTCGGCAAGCGCGTCATTGCGACGGCGATGCTCTCTGAAATCTGGGTGAAGGAAAACGGTTCTCCGATTCAGCGCCACAACCATTACAACGATTTCGTCGGTGAACTTTGCATTCCGGAACTGCCGCGCGGCGTACTCGCCACCCTGAACAACAAGACTGGCATCGACCGCACCGATCCCGGCTGGGAAGCCGTCTTCGAAGCCCTTCAGCAGTACCAGCCGCCGAAAAATGCTACCTCATACGAGGAAGCGGAACTCAAGCGTAAATGGATGGAGCGTCTGCGCGCGGCCGATGACGACAACGATGTCAGCACCGAGGTCTCAGTCTGGCCGACGGGGACGCGTGTTGATGTCGTTGCGAGCAATCCGATGGGCAAATACGACATCTATGAATTGAAGGTGCGTAAAGCGGAGCCGCAGGACCTGTATCAACTCCGGATGTACTGGGACGGACTCGTGCTTTCTGGTGTACAGCCGACGCGCGGTACACTGCTTGCGGATTCGTACACGGACAATTTGAAAAAGATGATGCAGATGATGAACGAGCTGCCTGCGCCCAACTTCCCGGACGGAGGTCCGAGCGGCAAGTATTGCTTTACATTGGCAACGCTGAAAGAAAAGGGACTTGTGTAAAAGGGAGGGGAACAGGATGGTATTGGATGCGATTTTCGACGGGACCTTCAACCCCAGCGAGATGCGGATTCGCGGCTCGAAAAAATTCACACAGGCATGCCATAATACGGACCGGCTGCTGACGCGGTTGTCCAAGCAGCTGAGCCATGAAGATTATAGCCTCGTGGAGGACCTGACGAATGAACTTCTGAATTCCTGCGACGAGGAATGCAAGCTGCATTTCAAGTATGGCTTTTCCGCGGGACTTCTTCTGATGCACGAAGCGTATGACTCCGTACAGACACAAATGAAAGACTGATAGAAACGGGCCCTTCTCGTTTGAGAAGGGCCCGTTTCGGTCAAAGCAGTGAATACAAAAGGAGCAGCTGCGCCATCAGAAGGACTGCGTGATAATTTCCTCATAGAGTTCCCAGGTGATCTCGCCGCGCCGGTATTGCGCCAGCGCCAGACGCGCATGGTCGCGCCAGACTTCGTAATCTTTCTTCATCTTTGCATTCCCGATAGCTCGTGAACAACGCATTTGATTGCGGTTTCTGGTCTTATTGTAAAGCTCTTTAGCTCTGTCGGATTTCAGGCTTTCCGCATAGGCGAGTTTGGCGGCAACGTCCTTGCAGGTTGCACCGCTTGTCTTATCCCAAACACGGTCGCAGTATTTTGCATGTTTTCCAAACGGTACAAACAATCTGCCGCAGTGTTCGCAGACCGCGACGGAAAGATTGGCGGAACACATTTGAATGTATTCGAGAAAAATCAGGGCGGGCAGATTGTCGCTCGCGAAAAACACGGCGGCAGAGATGCCGCTTTTTCTGTTGCTGCCGCCCGAAGTCAGAAGGCGCGTCTGAATATGGATATCATTCTCCATCTGATGATATTTACTGTAAACAGCATCCTGATTCTGTGCCAGAGAAGCCAGCAGAGAACCGGGTGCCTGTCCGCGAGCCTCCCTCATCGGGCGCCCGTTATCCGAGACCAAGGTCGCCTGTACAAGCGTGCGGAAGTCTTCGGCAGCCTCGATCAGATTTTTCATAGTCGAAATAAAATCTTCCAAGAACATCAGCGCGGTACGGCAGAGTGAAACATCCGGAATGCCGTCCTCGATATATTGCTTCATCGTTGCGGGTGTCTCCGGAAACGTGCGGCAGAAGTTTTCCATGAGTTCGCTCGTGATGGTTAGATTGCCGCTGTGGCGAAGCTGCCGATACAAATCATCTGCACTCAGTTGCGTATCATTGGGCCCGCCAAGCTGTATCTGGCGCAGAGCATGGGAGTAGTAATCCATTTGTCGCTGGAATTTGCGGCAGGCAGAAAGACAAAAGCTCTCAAGAAGGTCAAACAAGGCCGGAGCTTCCTTACGAATGGCTTCTGACATTGTGTGATAAAAAGAAGCGACCTGATAGTATACGCACTCATCAGGATGAGCGAGACTTTCCGGGATCGTCTGCTTTTCGGAAAATTCGACATTCCGGAACTGCTCCAAAAGGATGCGAGCGTGTGTCAGATAAACTTCTAGGTCCAAATCAAGAAGTTCGAACACAAGAGCACCGAGGGGATACTCATGCTGAGCGGAACCGTGAACGGAGAAAATTTCGTTTTTATCATCAAAATAAAGGTAAGCCTGATCCATGACAGCTCCTCCCCGTGTCGGATGAATTTGGCTGCGCTGCGAAGTCTGTGTTGTGTTTTTGTGTTGAAATGCAAGTAAAAATCAGTGTTAATTGATTACCATGAAATTAGTATAACACGTCTTGACTTGCGGCGCAAGCCTTGTTACCCTCGAAGTAAGCCGAGGAGGTGAGACGTAATGAAACGACAAAAAGACATCAATTGCGCAGGCGGTGCAATACGGCCGATCATGAAGCGGCATCGTGGGCAGTACGATGCGGGTTATGAATTACTCGATATGAGTACGGGAAAGCCGCACACGAATCAATCGCTGAAAGCGGCACTTGAAGTGCGTAAAAATGAATACCCGGAAATGACACAGATGATAGAAGCCGTGCTTGCCGGCGAACTTACAAAAAAGGCGGAACACCATCCGACGGCTGTATATAAATTGTCGCGTCGTGCAACGACCGAAGAGGCTGCCCGGGCGAGTGCGGAAAAAATGTTGTTCCCCCGCGCAGAGGCAATCGCGCGATTATTGTACCGCCCGCAGTGGGAGTCCAATCTGGAGGCGGGCCGCGTAACAGTTCTGGAATTTGTGCGATATATGAGCGACGCTCTCTTTCCGGATTCTGCAGGAGATACACGGGCACATCTCATGGCGAGTGTGCGTCAAGTGATCGTTCCGGCCATCGGGGACATCCGCCTTGTTGATCTTGATCCGGAGAAGGCAATCAAAAAAATCAATCGTGTGCTCAAAAATGGAAAGGCGCAGGAATCTAAAAGAGGGTACACGAGGCGGGCTTATAAAGGAATGATGCAGGCCATCAGAAGTTCAGGGTACGCTGAGCTGAGCAGCAGCGCACGGCTTGCTGACCTGATGATAACGACCACGACCCGGCGGAATCGTGCGCTGCTCGACAGCTGCCGGATCGGGCATCTGGATGAGGCGACAAGAACGAGCCTGTTCCATGTGCTTGAAGATTATGCATATGAAAGACTCCTGATTGCCCTGATTTATTGTGGGCTGGATGCGGCGGAGATTGCAGCTTCAACGTATGGCGACATTGATGTCCTCTCACTGCGCGATGAAAGCTGTTATGTGATCACTGTCAGCCGGATGGCGCATCGGACACCAAAGAGGTGCACGAGGGTGAGCGCGTCCAATGATGCGTTCCCGCCGCGCCGCTTGCGCAAGGTAGTGCTGTATCCGTGGGCAGCGACGGCATTGGATCAATATATACAGAACTTGCGGGAAAAGGGCTATACAGATACCCAAATTGCCGGTACGTATCTTTCAGCACGTACACCTGATTCGATGGTTCTGGATCCATCTGAGGTCACCGCTCAGATTGAATCGCTGTTGCGGCTGGCCGAAGTACCGGATGTTCATGTGCCCCGCGTCAAGGATACAGGTGAGGTCTATGTACAAACGATTCCGCCCGACCTAGAACTGCTGCGCAGAGATGCCAAATACGTTGCCGGCTGCTGCGGTGCGGATCAAGCAATGCTGCACGCCATGTTTGGAGACAACTGGAGCGAGATGGATGAGCGCTCGTATCTTGATTTGCTGGGAGACGATTATGCGGTGGCACGCTATCTGCGCCTGCGCCGCTTTGCGCCGGATCAGCCTCAACGCAGAATTTACAGAATTCGGAATCAGTCTCAGCAGCCTCAAACGCTGCGCATTGAAAGTGACTACGCCGTGCTCGCAAGATGGAAGGAGTGTAAATGATGCCGAAGAATCTGAAGGAATACAGAGGCGTGTGGTTCAGGTGCGTTTATTCGCATCCGAGCGCATATGCAAAGACAGCGACGCCGTGCCGCGCCCTGATCACACCGTGTGACCCGGCGACCGGGTACTGCCTGACAAAGCGGCAGCTGTATGATGACAGCGACAGCGATGAACTCGTCAACTATCCGGCCTATGGCAAAGACAGGAAGGACATCGAACGGAATGCGTTTTTTGAGGTGGCCGACCGATTGATTGCTCTGATGGAGCAGAAGGGTATGCTGCCCGAACGAGACACAGCTGAGAAACATGATTTGTCTGAACTGGCGCGTGAATTTAAAGCAACGTTTTTCCGCCTTCATTCGGCGAAATGGGAACGACAGACGGTCGTGAAATATCAGGGACAATATGATAAGTTGACGGACGAACTCAAAAATTACATGGCTGAATCTCTGACGCAGGATGCTTATGTTCTTCTGCAGGAACAGATCTGCAGGAACGCATCCAGAGCATCGAGAATGACGAAAGAGTGGAAGCCGGGTGACGAACCTCCGTCTTCAGCGCGTGCAAGGCTGTATCTGTTGTATTTGCTGATTGGAGATCTCGTGTCAGAAGAGGGCTATGGAATACCGGTCGAACCGACTCGATATGCCGGCAAACCGTCACACACCAAAGAGCTGCTGGTCCGCACCGACAACGCAAGGGACCTGCCGGACGACTGTCTGAGGCGTCTGTGTGCCGACGATTCCCTGCCGGCTCAGGTCAAAATTCTGGCGGACACCGGTCTGCGCATCGGCGAAAACGCAGGGTTGCTGCATTGCTCGTTCGGGCATGTGGACGGCTCACAGGGACGAATGTATTATGTGCAGGTTACGGGAAAACTTGATGCAACAGATCGAAAGCGCGTTGAATACCCGAAGACGGATTTATCACACCGCACGATTCCGCTGTCACGTGAATTGGGCGAAGTGCTGGAGCAGCGTCAAACCGAATTGCGATCAAAATACGGGGATGTCTCCTTGATGCTGATGTGCGGGCGGGAAGATGCAAAAGGATATCATGCGAATTCGGAAGAAGCGATGGCCTATTTGAATCAAGTGGAAGATTGCATCCCTGCGATATTGCGCCGGCCGGATGTCATGGAACAACTGAAGACGGCACGAGCTTATCGATTCGACGAGGTGTGTCAGGATGAATTTCTGCAGTCAAAGCTGACGTGTCACGCGCTGCGCAGGGCATATTGCACGTGGCTGTATTGCCACAGCGGAGCTGAAATAGATGAGATTTATGCTCAGATGGGCCACGCCGACAAATCAAAACCGCGTAAGTCAGGAGCTCGCGGAATGGCAAAGGCAGACATTTATCGCGCGTGTTTGAGAAAGCATGTGAGCCGCACGCTCTTCCACAAAGCGCATCCTCTGAGGTACCATTCCGATGCCATCAGCGAAACGGAAGTCCTTGCCTGTGCAATAGAGCTTACACTGCCTCCCGGTGCGGAACTGGAATTGATCATTGATGACACGGAGCCGCAGAATCACGTCAGGCTGTTCGGGGAGGGAATCATGTGTGAACTTCAAAGGTGTGACCCGCTTCCGAAAAAAGAGAATGGCTACGCCCTCCTTGCCGATGATGAAGTCAGCAGGATTCGAGGAAAACGCAAACTGCTCGGCGGGAAATAAACAGATGGGTCCATGACGTTCGTCATGGGCCCATCGTTGAATTGGTAGTTTCAGCGAAACGTCTATCGGTATGTGTCAGGTCGGTTACAATTTGCCACAGATGTTCTGCAATACAGGGAAGCGAGTGTGTCACTTTGAAATCGCCACACAATCACCCATTCTTATTCAGCTTCAGACAGACACCGTGGCCATCAGCTGACTCTTGCAGCAGCTCTACGGCAGCCGCAGCGCGCTCTTTGACGGAACATTTCGGCTAATTCTCCAGCTTGGCCGCAACGTTTTTCAAATCTTCCAACGGTAGCAGATACACCGCTGAGCAGTAGAAGGTCTTGCGGCGGCCATCGTTATAGTCGGTGAGCAGCTTAAGGGCCGCATCAGATTGGAGGACATCGTTTCCTATTTCCGCTCGTATTATGAGGGCCGCCGCGCTTCCGGGCTGGTGGTGGAGAAGAAAAACAGCATCTTTGCCAAGGGTGGCTACACCGATAAAGAGGCGGAACGGAATAGCATACAGCGAGAACATTGCGAGTTGCATTTACTGACGAAAGGGGGAACATCAAATCATGAAGATCGGGGAAAAATTCGCCAAATTCGTCAACACCGGCACATGACGCAACGGGAGTTAGGCGAGAAGATTGGATTGGGAAAGAACAGGGCAAATCGCATAGCCCAATATGAAATGGGGTATCGAACACCCGAACGTGACCAACTCAATAAAATAGCTCATGCTTTGAACGTACTGGAGGAAATGTTTTCCTTGGAAGCGGATGAAACGCTGCAGGCATTGCTCCACAATCTGCTTTGGTTAGATCAGGACGATACAACCCTTATTGAATTGTCTCTTCAAAACCAAGAAAGCTGGTCACGACCTTGCAACCAGACAGAAAAAGGCTGCGTAGCCATTGTAATACATGATGAAGCCGTCCAAAATTTTCTTGGAGATTGGCGCACCGAAAAATCACTCCTTGAAGCTGGAGCAATAACTCAAGAAGATTATTTCGATTGGAAAATCTGCACCCCCCCGTTGTTAACTATTGCTTAGGCCCATCTGCGAGAGCAACTGACTCTTAACCAGTGGGTCCAGGGTTCTCGTCCCCGATGGTGCACCAGAAACAGCCTTACACAGTGTGCAGGGCTGTTTTTTTATTGCTGTAAACCGGAATGCCGCGGCAGTCTGTGCACCATCGGGGACGAGAACAGCCGCGAAGGCGACCGCCGCCTGCGGCGGAAACAGGGAGCCGGAGCCGGAGCAGGGGCCGCGGTCGCAGAGGCGACGTCCCGCCCAAGGGGCGCTGGCCGATGCGGGCACCGCAACCTGTAGGGCCCCGCCGCCTTGCGTACCGGCGGGCAAAAACGGTGCAGTGGACCATTTTAGAGCGCAAGTCCCTCCACAGCCTGATTGGCCGGAAAGGGGGCTGTACCATCCCCTTCGGGGCGGGCTCATGCGTCGTGCAAGCGCTTGCATTCGCCTCACGGGGACCGGTCGCTAATTTTGCACCATACTGAAAAATCCGAACGCATACTTTTTGTAGATGCGTTCGGATTTGTGTTTTTGTAGGTTTGGTGATGCGATTGTGATTACACCCGATAATGTCACAGACCTTATGGGGTACCCATCGGAAGGCTTTTGAAAGGCCAAGAGGGATATCTGTCGCCATTTTTGTGAAAGGTACATACCGCGTTGTAACAAAATGTGATTATTCTTTCTTGCTTCGGCGTCAAGAAACAAAATGATACAATAAATTGAAAAAGGGCGGCCTTTTGTCATTGTGGAATACAAAGGAATAATCTATCATTGAATTGTTGGAATTGCACGAATTCGGGCTTTGTTGGTTGAGAATAACTGATGAAATGGCAAGGGGGATAGTAATGCTCAAGTCTATCTGTGTGAAAAATCCGGACGCAATTACGCTGCGAGACTGTTTCGGCGCAACGGCGCTGTCTACTGTAAATGGTCTCTGTACCGTGTTTATGTCCAGCATGTTTATGCAGTATATGACCGACTACGCCGGGCTGGGCGCTATGGGAGCGACCTTGGCTACATCGCTTCTTCTGTTTGCGCGGATCTTTGATGCTGTGGATGATCCCGTTCAGGGATTTTTGATGGATCGCGGGAAACGGACCAAAATCGGAAAGTACAAACCTTTTTTTCTCCTCAGCATACTGCTGACTGGCATTGGCTGTGTATGTCTCTACTCGTTCCCGTCCGAGTTTGTGTCCAAGCCCGTACTGGTTGTTGTGTGGGTTGTCGTTTTCTACTTTTTGTTTGATGTGGGAACATCCTTTTATAAGGATAATCTTTTGTTCCGAACGATGACCAATGATCTCAACGAACGTTCCAAGCTGGTTATCGGGCCGCGGGTTTGGACCATGATCCTGGGCGTTGTTACGTCCGCCTTTACAGCTGTGCTGGTTGCGGTCAACGAACGCGTGGGCAACTATCATGACTCATTTGCCATCCTGATCACTGTTATTGTTGGTGCAGCGATGGTGCTCTCTCTTATTGGCTGGTTCCTTGTCAAAGAAAAGCACAGTGTGCAGGAAGAAGAGGCAGAGCCGGTAAAGTTTAAGGACTTCTTTCTTCTGTTCAAAGAGAACAAGCCGATGGTGGTCTACTATTTGAAATGCGTCTTTTCCGGTTTTATCTGGTCCCTTATTTTTGCCACACCTGCGTATTACATAAAATGGGGATTCTGCACGGATCTGGCCACCGGCGTCACAGACATGGAGCAGTATGGTGTCCTCAACGGCATTTCTTCCATGATGATGCTCGTACCACTCCTGTTTGGTGCAGTTATTGGCCGTCCGCTCTTGAAACTCTTTAAGAACAACCCGATCAAAATGACTTGTTTCCTTCTGATTGTGCAGTCTGTCGGCGGGGTGGTCCTGTTTATTACCCAGATGGCGGGCCTGCTTACGAATATTCCTGCGCTGTTCTTCATTACCCTGTTCATCATGGCAGTGGGGGTGGGAAGCGACTTTGTCCCGCAGTCCATGGTGGAAATGGAGATTATGGACTACAACATTTATAAAACCGGCAAGGATCGTTCCGCTTTGACAATGGTTGTCGGCAGCTTCATTGTCAAAGCCCAGGCGGCGCTTTCGGCTGCAATTATTGGCGCTGTGCTCATGGCAATCGGCTACAACGTTGATCCCGTCACCTCCGAATACATGGGGGAACTGTCGCAGATCCCGACCATGCTCAATTGGTTTATCGTTATCATGGGCCTTGTTCCTGCCATCCTCGGTGTATTGTCGGCTTTGATCCTGCGGGCATACCCGATCAAGAACGATGAGCGCCGAAAAATCCGCGAATGCCTGGATCGCTGCAGTGCTGGGTAAGGCTCATTCCTCCGCAATATGTCGGCGGTATTCCAATGGGGTGAGACCATACTCACGCTGAAACACTTTGTAGAATTGCGTTCTGTTCTCATAGCCCAGTGATGCCGCAATCTGGCAGACCGGCAGCTCTGTGTTTCTCAGAAGCCGCGCCGCCTCGGCCATCTGTACCTTTTGACAGTACGCTTTCAGTGTGTATCCGGTGTTTGTCTTGATGATGCGGGATATATGCTCGCAGGAGTAGTTGAGTGCCTCCGCCAGCTTGGTCCGGTGGATAGCCCCGTGGTGGGCTTCAATCAGCTTCTTGATTTGCTCCACCGCCATCAGTTCTTGGCTGTGCCCCAGCGAAATGTGTGTTGCTTTGTATATGTCAGGATTCTCTAGGGCGGCAAACAGCCGGAGCAGAGAGGAGTAAACGTCAAACTGGTATCCGATCCGCTTGACCGAAAAGGCGCGAATCAATTCCTGGGTGAGCTGCGGGATCGTATCTGCTCCTAAAAGGGTAAAGTCCAGGTAGTCCTTTTTATAGGCGGCACGTTCCGACAGATTGTCGCTGAAAAACTGATTGAGAATGCTTTTGTACTGAAAGGGCGGCGGAAATGATTTGGGCCACTGCGTCAGCAGGGAGGCATTGATGCCGATGTAAACGATATCCGCATTCGACATATCTGTTTCGCGATGCATGGTGTTTCGATTGAGGAGACAAAGGTTTCCCTGCGTATAGGTGGTCTCGGCCCCCTCGATCATCACCCGGACGTGGCCCCGCTGCACATACATCAGCTCAAAAAAATTATGTTTGTGCATGTAGGTCTCATGAAAGAATTCGTGTTTGTTTGGGGTGTGAACGCAAAAGGACCATGCATCCATATAGTTGGAAAACAGATATTCCTGAGGTTTCTGGATGCTGGTTACGATGGACAACGGAGAAAAATAGTCCCGTTCGGCCGTATGGTTGCGAAGATAGTTCGGACCATGGCTGCCGGTCTGGTTCCGCATTTCATCAATGCTGTCAAAAAACAGGTGTTCCATGCGAGCATCCCCCCTTTATGACAGTATAGCATGGAATTGAGTATTTTTGAAGGAGGAAGTATCTGTGAAGCGGCAATGCTATAACCCCTATCTCCCCAGTTGGGAATACATCCCGGATGCTGAACCGAAAGTATTTGGTCAGCGGCTGTACATTTATGGGAGCCATGATCTCTTTGGTGCCAAGGAATACTGTGAGGGCGATTACGTATGCTGGTCGACCCCGGTAGACGATCTTTCCGACTGGCGGTATGAAGGCGTAATCTTTAAAAAGCAAGATACGCCGTGGAATAAAAAGAACCTGTCCTACTATGCACCGGATGTGGTGCGCGGCACAGACGGACGGTACTACCTTTACTATTCGGTGGCCAATACGTCGATCACGTCGGTCGCTGTGTGTGACAAACCTGCGGGAAAATACCAATATTTGGGCGATGTTCACTTCCCGGACGGGCGAGTCTACGGCTCAAAGCCGGAGGATTGGTTTATGTTTGACCCAGCCGTTCTGGTGGATGATGACGGGCGGGTGTTTCTCTACGTGGGCAGCGGGCAGAAATCCAATGGACAATTCGGCCACGAGATCAAGGGGCTGTTTGTGATGGAACTCAGCTCTGATATGCTGACCATCATCAGCGAACCCACCATCATCATGCCGGCGGATTTTGATCCCAAGAAGCCGAACTATTGGGAAGGGCCCTCTATCCGTCACATCGGTGAGTGGTATTATCTGGTCTATCCGGCCACGGACATCACCGGTCTCAATTACGCGATGAGCCTGTTCCCCGACAAGGGATTTATCCACAAGGGACCGATCCATTCCTCAAGCGATATCGGTCTGGAGGGAAGAAAGCTCATGAATGCGTCATATCCGATGGGGAACAGCCACGGCGGTATGGTATGCGTCCACGGGCAATGGTATATATTTGACCACCGAACGACCAATGGCGCCAAACGAAACCGGCAGGCGGTAGCCGAGCCCATTGAGATCCGTGCGGACGGGACCATCCGCATGGTGGAGTCCACAAGCTGCGGATTGAATGGCGGCCCTTTGAAGGGAACCGGGACCTATCCGGCCTACATTGCCTGCGTCCTGCACCATGCCGGAACGTTTGGTCTGCGCAACCCGATGGGCGGACCCGAGATCACCCAGGATGGTCCGGACTACGAGCCACCGGAGCCCGGGGAACGGGAAGTGACCATAGAGACCGAGAGGATGGCACCAAAGGCGTATATTTCCAAAATGAAGAATGGCAGTATTGCCGGCTTCCGATATTTTGATCTGAAGGAAAGCACCCACATTGCCGTAACGGTTCGCGGCGCAGGCGGCGTGCTGGAACTCTTACCTGGGGAAAAAGGCCCTGTCATAGCATCCATTCCCATTGCCGGGACAGCCGACTGGACAACCGCCGGAGTAAAATTCAACGCCAGACGTCTGGCGTTGGAGAGCCGACGCCCCATTGATTCCTGCCCGCTGTATTTCCGGTATAAGGGAAAGGGAACGCTTGACATCTTGAGTATTACGTTGGCATAAAGGAGGATAACGATGGACTGGACACCAATTTGGCATCAAGCCGCGGCCCCTGCCTTTGCGATGGGCTTTTTGGCGGGCAAGAAAAAAACAGTGGTGTATTCTGTGATATCCCAGGTTTCGGGCGAGAAACTTCGGGTCCGCTTCTCCAACCACTATGGAAAGAAACCCTACACCATTGGGGGACTGACCGTGTGGGCAGATGGAGAGATGCATACCGTCACGCGGGACGGCAGCCGTGTTTTCACGGTCCCCGCGGGGGAAAGCTGCTATTCGGATGAGTTGACGCTCCCGGTGACGATGGGGGAAGAGCTGGAAATCAGACTCTACTATGCATCCAAGGTCATGGACAGCAATATGATCGAGGAAAATGCGGTAAGCTACCCGGGAAATCATACGGCGGACAGAGAGCTGCCCCCACCCCGGCGGGAAAGATATATGGAACAGTACAACCTTTATGAAGCGATTCCCGGGATGGATCAGATCGAGGTGTTTACCGGTCAGCCTTCCAAAATCATCGTGGCGTTCGGGGACAGTATAACGGCTATGAACCGCTGGGTAAAACCGTTGCAAAGGCGTCTGTTCGATGCGTATGGCGGTGACTACGCACTGATGAACGCCGGAATCGGCGGGAATTGTCTGCTTTATGATGTCCCGGGCCTGATGGGAGCTTCCTACGGGGAGAAAGGGGTGTCTCGCTTTGAGCGTGATGTACTCCGCTTTTCAGAACTCTGCGGAGTGATTTTTGCATTGGGGGTCAATGATGTGGCCTACTATTCCCAAAAGACAGGGGCGGTCATCTCGTTGGAACAATATTGTTCGGCCGTAACCGATATTGTGGATCGGCTTCATAAGGCCGGTGTCCGGGTGATTGCCCAGACTCTTCCGCCCCGCACCGGTTTTGTGAAAAAAGGGTATACCCGGGAGATGGAGGAGCTGAGAGTCCGCATCAATGGATGGATCAGAGACAGCGCGCTGTTCGATTATATGCTTGATGCGGATGCACTGCTGCGCGATCAGAAGAATCCTTCGTTCACCGACGAGCGTTATCACCAGGGGGACCACCTGCACCCGAATCAGGCCGGAGGAATGCTGCTGGCGCAGGCGTATGATTTGCAAAAGCTGACAGGGGAGGTGTAGGCATGGGGAAAAAGTATTTCACGCTCAGCTTTGATGATGGACTGGAACAGGACAAACGGGTGATCCGGCTCATGAGGCAATACGGGCTCAAAGGAACCTTCAACCTCAATGCCGGCCTGTTTGGCACTCGCGGCGAGGTGAAGGGACTTGGAACCTTCTCTTTTCAGGATTGCCCCGAAGGCGTAAAGCACAAGTGGCCATTTTCCTATGTGCAGCACAACCGAATTCCACTGGACGAGGTGTGCCAGGTCTATGAGGGAATGGAGATTGCCACCCATGGCTTCCGGCATGAACCGCTGGGGGCTGTCAGCGAGGATGAAATGCGCGCATCGGTGGATGCGGACAAGGCCGCGCTGGAAAAAATCTTCGGCACCACGGTCGTGGGGCACGCCTATGCGCAGGGTTCAACCTCGCCGGCTGTCCAGGCGTATCTGAAGGCGCAGGGGTATCAATATGCCAGAGTGGTCTTTCCCACCGGCGGCTTTGGGTTCCCGGATGATCCACTGAACTTTCGGCCTTCCTCCTCGCTTATTCTGAAAAATGCCGTGAAGCTGGTGGAGCGCTTCAAACGTGAGGAACCCGGAGAAAAGGATCTGCTGTTGTTCCTGTGGGCACACAGTTATGAAATGGACTACGAAAAGGGGAACGCCAGTTGGTATGCTTTGGAGCGGCTTTTTGAATCGATCGCAGGCCGAAGCGATATCGTGTATTGCACAAACAGCGAAGCGTTCGCGCATATTTAAGGAGAGCAGGAAAATGAAAAAGAAAGATTTTAACCGGGGTTGGCTATTTGGCGCCGTGGGAAAGGAACAGTCTATGCAACCGGTCACGCTTCCCCACGATGCCATGCTGTACGAGAAACGCTCAAAGGATGCGGCAACAGCGGGAGCGTGCGGATACTTTCCCGGCGGGGCCTATGTCTACGTCAAACGGATTCTTGTGCCTGAAGCGTGGCGGACACAGTCCGCTGTACTGGAATTTGAGGCGGTTTATCAAAACGCGCAGGTGTTCGTGAACGATGCGCTTGTGGCTGAACAGCGGTACGGGTATACCAACTTCTTTGTGGTGCTGGACCCACAGCTGAAGTATGGCGAAGAAAATGAGATCAAAGTGATCGCGGACAACTCGTCGGTACCCAATTCCCGTTGGTATTCCGGTAGCGGAATTTATCGCAACGTAAACCTCTTCCTGGGCGATAAGAGTCATATCCGCCCGGATGGACTGCTCGTCTCCACTTCCGGAAACGATGCGGCCCATGTGAAAGTTTCGGTCACCGGTGGTGATACGGTCAGAGTCTCTATTCTGGATGGTGAAAAGGTGGTAGCGCAGGCCGAATCTGCGGTCAAGGAAGGCACTGCATCGGCGGACATTCCCGTTTCCCAGCCGCGGCTTTGGGACGCGGAACATCCCGAACTGTACCGGTGCAGAGCGGAACTGTTGAAAAATGGTGAGATGGTGGATGAGGCGGAGGCCTGGTTTGGATTCCGTACCCTCAGCTGGAGCACCAGAGGATTTTTTGTAAACGGCAAGAAAACGCTGTTCCGTGGCGCCTGCGTCCACCACGACAATGGTATTCTGGGCGCATGCTCTTTTGAGGATGCCGAGTTCCGCCGTGTCCGTCTGCTCAAGGAAGCCGGTTTCAACGCGATACGTTCCGCCCACAACCCTGCCTCCAAGGCGTTGTTGGATGCCTGTGACCGGCTGGGTCTGTATGTCATGGATGAATTCTGCGACAACTGGCTGGTACATAAAAACCCCTACGACTATGCGGACCAGGATTTTCGCGCATGGTGGCAGCGGGATCTCACAGCTATGGTCATCAAAAACTACAATCATCCCAGTGTGGTCATGAACTCTATCGGAAATGAAATCTCCGAACTGGCTATGCCCGAAGGACAGGAGTACTGTAAAAAATTGGCAGTCCTGGCACGAAAGCTGGACCCGGACAAAGCAGTGACGATGGGGGTCAACCTGATGCTGTGCAGTATGTCGGCCAAGGGCGGCGGCATATACGGCAACAAAAAGAATGGGAAAGAGAATAAAAACGGCAGTCAGACGATGGACAACGTTCCCACCAGCGCCTTCTTCAACATGCTGATGAACCTGGCCGGGGGTATGATTGAAAAAATGGCCGCCAAACCTGCCGCGGACGATGCCACAAAGGTGAGTTTCTCTTATCTGGATATTGGCGGTTACAACTACGCCGCGTCCCGATACGAGAAGGACGGTACGCTCCATCCCGACCGCGTCATTGTCGGGTCCGAGACCCTGCCCAAGAACCTGTATCATAACTGGCAACTGGTGAAAAAACTCTCCTATGTCATCGGCGACTTTATGTGGACGGGCTGGGATTATCTGGGGGAGGCGGGCATCGGTACCGTCCGTTACAAAAGTTTCAAAAATCCCGGTCAGGATGCGCCCATCATCTCCGCCGGCTGCGGCGTGATCGACATTTGCGGAAAGCTTCGCCCCGAGGTGCAGTGGAACCGGCTGATCTGGGGGCTGGACCATACCCCCGGCATCGGCGTAGAACCGTATACCCACGCAGGGGAGACCGGCTCTGTATCCATGTGGCGTGACACAGACGCAGTGGCAAGCTGGTCCTGGGCCGGCTGTGAAGGCAAAAAAACCAAGGTCACGGTCTACTCTGACGGCGAAACGGCGGAACTCATTGTCAACGGGCATTCCTATGGCCGGAAAAAGACGAAGGAATACAAGGCTGTCTTTAAACGCGTTGTCTATGAGCCCGGTACCATCACCGCAATCAGCTACGATGGAGAGGGAAAAGAACAGAGCCGGACTTCCATGAAGACAGCTGTAGGGCCCGCCGAACTGCATGTGGTGGCTGACCGGAACACCTTGCAGGCAAAAACGCAGGATTTGGCCTACATCAGCATTGACCTGACGGGGGCGGATGGCATCACAAAATCTTCTGAGGATACTGCGGTCACGGTGGAGGTTCACGGTGCCGGGACGCTGCTGGCCCTTGGTTCTGCACGGCCTAACATGGGGGAAAACTTTTTCTCCGATACCCACACGACCTACTACGGCAAGGCATTGGCCGTGGTCCGCGGCGGCGATGCCCCCGGAAAGATTACGGTCACGGTGAAAGCAAAAGGCCTGCTGGCCAAAACGCTTGAATTGGAGGTGATCTGAGGAAAAGGCATAGGCCAGACGGCAGATCCCGATGTCTCACCAAAAAGACTGCAACAATTGTTGCAGTCTTTTTCTACGTGATCCACTTCGTGAATTTTGCGGGAAATTCACATTCTTCCGGAAGAGGGCACATCGGCTACGCTATGAAGCAACCTTTAGAGCCTGTGCGTGCCAGCAGATAGCATTCGTGTTCTTCCGTCCGGAAGGTGAATGTGTGCTGTGATATTGGTGGGAATGGTGAATTCGTAGGTGACCGTATCTCCTTCATACCGCCAGCCGCTTTCAATTCGGCCTGCCGGGGAATCATAAACAGCTTTGGCGTACCCCAGCGCCTTGTGCGGAGTGGGAGCAATGGTCAGTTGACCGTCCGCGAAGTGAATGCCGCAGACGCCCCCGAACAGCCAGCCGCAGATGGCACCGTAGGAGTAGTGATTCAGGGATTCGTGTGGTTTGCCCTCGGCGTCAATGCCGGTCCAGGTTTCCCACATCGTGTTGGCGCCTTTGTTTACCTCATACAGCCAGCCCGGAGCCTCCGGCTGCAGCAGCAGGCGGTAAGCGGTATCAACGTAACCGTATTGGGCCAGCACACCGCACAGGAAGGGGGTGGAGAGAAATCCGGTATTCAGATGGCAACCATTGTCCACCACCATCTGGTTTAAAGTGGCGGCTGCCGCCCGGCTCTCTTCCTCCCCCAGAAGGGCAAAGGCAATGGCCCGGACGTATTCACATTGGCGGTCTGAGTGAATGACGCCGTCCTCCGTGAAAGCTGCACGGTAGGCCTTTACGGCCTTATCGGCGGTAGCACGGTAGATTTCAGCTTCTTCCTGCCGCCCCAGTACGGCTGCAATTTCGGCCAGCAACCGGCCGGAGCAGGCCAGGTATGCTGTACCCACGCTCTTGCGGGGATTGGCCATGGCCTGCATGGGTGTCACCCCGGGTTCGCACCACTCGCCGTAGTCCAGGCCGTTGAGCACCGTGTATTTGGCATACTCGCCGCTCTGTTGCTCTTCCGTGGTCTGCTGGGCCCGGCCCAGCAAAAAGGCATACCACCGCTGCATCATCTCATAGTTATCGGCCAGTATGCGGCGGTCGCCGGTGCGCTTATAGAGAGCGTAGGGCACCAAAATGGCGGCGTCCCCCCAACCGGCGGACATGCACAGCATGGGTGTCATATACCCGGGGCGGCTGTTGGGCGGGGCAATGTTGGCCATCCGTCCGTCAGGGTACTGGTTCAGGCGGCATTCTTTCAGCCACTTGGCAACCACCGGGTAGCAGTCCATCAGGGTCAGGCCGGTCTCAATAAAGACGCCCATGTCTCCCGTCCAGCCCGCCCGTTCCCGGGTGGGGCAGTCGGTAGGAATGTCGCAGAAGTTGCCTTTCTGGCTCCAGATGCTGTTGGCTACCAGCCGGTTTACCGCTTTGTTCCCGCAGGTGAAAGAGCCGGTGACCGCCATATCGGAGTAGACTGCATGGGCGGTGAACACCGCCCCGGTCAGGTCTGCATCCGTCTCTACTTTGGCGTACTGAAAGCCCATGATGGTGAAGCTGGGCTTCCAGTGGTTTACCCCTTCCTTGCAGATCAACTCCAGCATCTGGGCGGTGCCGCCTTCTTTGTGGCGGCTGCGGTCCTGGAAGTTCTCTTGGGTGAAGTTGCCGTTTTCATCCAGCGTTTCACCACAGGTCAGCAGGACTTTCTGTCCCGCATGAGCGGTGAGGGTCATCTCCACATAGCCGGCAATGTTCTGGCCGAAATCCAGCACGGTTTCTCCGTTGGGGGCAGTGAACAGCCGCCCGGGAAACGCCTCCCGCTCCCGGATGGGAACTGTATTCATGCCAGTGACAGGCAGGGCATCGCGGTAGGTTCGTACTTCGTGCCAGCCGGAAAGAGAACCTTCCAGCCGGGCGTCATACACTTCGCCCTGCTGTAAATCATTCTGGCGGAGGGGGCCTTGCTGGGTGGCCTGCATGGTATCGTCCGAAACACAGACCACCTTGCCATCAACCTCCAACTGGAAGAGAACGCCCAGCGTATCGCCGAAGAGGTTACGGTCACCGTCCACGCCGCTGGTGCTGCGGTACCAGCCGTCGCCCAAGGCAATCAGCAGCTCGTTTTCCCCCTCCCGCAGAAGATCTGTCACGTCGTAGGTCTGGGCGCCCAGGTGCTTGTCAGCGGTAAAACTGCCGGGCGCCAGCACCATATCGCCCACTCGCACGCCGTTGAGCCAGGCTACATACAGTCCTTTGGCGGTGATGTACAGCCGCCCGCGACCGGATGGGGAGGTGAAAGTCTTTCTCAGATAGGAGGCCGGACGGTGGGGCTGGTAGGGCTCCGCTACACCCTTGCCGGCGGCCTCTTTCTCGGCCTGCTTGCGCTCCCAGTTGGGGCGGGCAAAGGCGTTGATGGCGTCGTCACCGGGAATATCCAACGGTGCAGTCTCAGGGGCAACCCACAGCCCCTGCCATTCCCCGGTGGAAAGTCCCGTCTCAAACCGGGCCTCGCTCCAGGGGCCGGGACAGTTATTTTCGTCCCACAGCCGGACCTTCCAGTTGCCCCGGACCCGGGTCCCTTCTATGGCGGGAGCATCGGCATGCATACTTTGGCTTGCCACCTTGCCGCTTTCCCAGACAAGGATATCGTCTGCCGTCAGGTGGATCTCATAAGCGGTCTGGCGCAATCCGCCGGTGCATTGCCAGGATAAAAACAATGGGCCGCCATCCATTCCAAGAGGGGCCGTCAGGTGATTGGTTTGAAGATTGGTTGCTTGCACGGTTCTGCAGTCCTTTCCCTTTCAGATTGTTTTCATTATAGCGAAAAAACAGGGACTATACGGGGTGATAATTTGGAATGTGGGGTGAATTTTCATGCAATATAAAGACTGTTGCAAATGAAAAGCCCGAGCAGCATTTTGAAAACAAAATGTGCCGGGCTCTTTGGGACGTGAAGATAACACGTTGGGGCGCTTTATGGACAGGTTCGAGGCCGGATGCTGCTCGTCAATTTATGCCAGACCATAATAAAGAGCAGCAGAGCAATGGCTGCACTGAACAGGTCGGTGGCGGCACGGGCAGCCCCAGCAGATGGTGGAACCCGTACAGGGCCGGAACCAGCAGCACGCCCTGGCGCAGGGCAGAAAGAAGGGTGGCACTGCCGGCATAGCCGGCGGCCTGCAGGAAATTGATGCCCAGATAGTACAGGCCCAGCAGCGGACTGCCTGCCAGCAGCCAGGGAAGCAGCTGGCGCGCCAGGGAAGCTGCCTCAGGATCGGATAAAAACAGTCCAATCAGTGGCCGCTGAGCCAGCAGGCAGAACAGAGCAAACAGGGTGCCAAAACCTACGGTCAGACCAAAACTTCTGCTCAGGACTGCCCGAAGCCGGGGCAGATTCCGTCCGCCCACATTATAGGAAAGCAATGGCTGCAATCCCATACAGATGCCCATCTGGACCAGGGTCACGACCATGGCGGATTTGTCGGCGGCTGCCATGGCAGCCAGGGCGTTGGTGCCGTAAGCAGCCAAGACCGGTTTTGTGGTGATTGACACGAACCGGTACGGACTGTCCCCGGCACTGGCTGGCGAGGTGGTACAGGCCAAAATCTTCTTTGACCACATTGAATTTTTCCATGACCACCATGCCGTTGGCACCTTCCGGCGCAGTTACAAGCAGAATGATGAGATCTATGACTGGACGCAGTATGTGTCCACTCTCTGCAAAAAGCCCCGGGCAATGGAAAATACCCGGTTCTTCCACCAGATGCCGCAACAATGGCAGACTTACTTGGCCTCCACACAAGGCAAAGAGCGCAAGAACGCCTTACAACTTCTCAGCGAAATTGTGAACGACGGCAATGCCGACCTGTGCGACGATGCATTGGAGCTGGCCGCACAGAACGGAAGAACCGATATGGACAGCCTGCGCCAGTGCTACTACATGGTTGCGAAAAAGGAATACCGGCCTGACCCATTGCAGTTGACTTCCGGCCCAATGCTGAACTACAATCCCAATCTTTCCATTTACGATGGCCTGATGGGAGGCGATGCCCATGGCTGAGCAGATTGAACTGATGATGCGGCAGGTGAAGCTGGGCGGTATGGCAAAGGGCTGGCGTTCTGTACAGTACGAGAACACCGAGCAGTATGTGACCGAGCTTCTAAAGCTGGAGTTGCAGGAGCGAGAGGCCAACCGTATTAACCGCATGGTGAAAACAGCAGGGTTCCGTGTGCTGAAAACCCTGGATGAGTTTGTCTGGAATTCTGCCATTGAACTTCCCAGCGGCTTAACGCAGGAATATATGACTGATCTGCACTTTCTCCCCCCCAAGGAAAACCTGATCTTTATGGGAACGGTTGGTACAGGTAAGACACATCTTGCAACGGCTATTGCCCTGAAAGCTTGCCAGGAAGGACGAAAGGTGCGGTTCTTTACCGCAGCCGGTCTTGCCAATCTCCTGCTCGAGAAGAACAACAAAGGCACTCTCAACAACTTCCTCGGCTCTCTGAAAAAGGTGGAGCTGATTGTGATTGACGAAATTGGCTTTGTACCGCTGCACAAGGATGCAGCCGAGCTGCTGTTCCAGGTGATTTCTGACTGCTACGAGCGCAAGAGCCTGATTATTACCTCCAACTTGGAGTTTTCTCAGTGGAACACCGTCTTTGGAGACAACAGGCTGACGGCAGCTCTGGTTGACCGGCTAATCCACCACAGCCATATTGTGATTTTCTCCGGTGAAAGCTACCGTCTTACGCAGTCCATGCACCGGCAACGCAGTTCTTTTTGAAAAAGGGCTTGGGGGCTCCAAAATGTGAGCAAAAGGGCGTGAGCGTTTCGTGCGCCCGACCCTCGCAAAAGGGCTCCAAAACTCTTGCAAAAGAGCGTGATCTGTTAGCGCACCAAAAGGTGTGCGTTGGGGCTCGCCCCATGCAGTCCTGACAAGTTTATTGGGTGTTGAAGGTGCTCACTTTTTTGGAGCCCTTTTGCAAGACTTTTTTATTGACAAACACAGTAGATACATGAATTTATGGAACGGATAAGTCCGTAAGTACGGAAAATGCTGAGTATTATGAAAAAGTACCTATAAGATTTAATTTAAATTTATCATGCATTGCAAAAGAACGGCTCAGAGGTTCGTCGACTTCTGAGCCATCTGTTTTAGACACTTTGAAAATATTTGTTCAAATTCACAATTTGAAAAGTGAAAATTTTCTGTTTTGATGAATGAAAATCGCGCGCTGTTTTGTGCATTTTATGGATTTTTCACGCAAAAGCGGGGAGGGTCGCGCAGAGCGGCGTTCTTCTATTCATTACGCATTCATTATGCGGGCAGGAAAAGGCTTTCTGGAGCATCTGAAGAAGCGGGGGAGAGGGGGCTGCGAAATGTTCGGAAACGTAGAAAAACAACGCAGGAACAAAGAAAAAGCACCAATCTTTCGATTGGTGCTTTGTGGTGGAGATGAGGGGGATCGAACCCCTTACCTCTTGAATGCCATTCAAGCGCTCTCCCAGGTGAGCTACACCCCCACGGGTTTGCCTCTCTTAAGGCTGCTTGAATATTATAGCAGCCGGGGCGGGGTTTGTCAAGGTTTTGGGCGGGAAAAATTCACTTTTTTTGCGGCGGCGGGGCTGGAGCCGGGGCGGGCGCTGTGCTACAATACCCATAGATTGATGCCCTGCAAGGAGGCCGCCCATGGACAATCACGAAAAAATGCACAACGAGATGCTCTATGACCCCAGCGACGATCTGGTGGCCGAGCAGGCCCTGTGCCTGGAACGCCAGTACGACTTCAACCACTCTCGCCCGGCGGAGCAGCCGCGCCGCCAGCAGCTTCTGCGGGAGATGTTTGCCGAGATCGGCCCCGGCTGCTACATCGAGCCGCCACTGCACGCCAACTGGGCGGGCAAGCATGTCCACTTCGGCAAAAACATCTATGTCAACTTCAACCTGACGCTGGTGGACGACACCCACATCTATGTGGGGGACTACACGATGATCGGGCCCAATGTCACCATCATCACCGGCACCCATCCCATCGCGCCGGAACTGCGGGAGCAGCTGCTGCAGTTCAACATGCCGGTGCGCATCGGCCGGAACTGCTGGCTGGGGGCCGGCAGCCTGATCCTGCCCGGCGTCACCATCGGGGACAACGTGGTGGTGGGGGCCGGCAGCGTGGTGACCCACGACCTGCCCGACAATGTGGTGGCGGTGGGGAATCCCTGCCGGGTGCTGCGCCCGGTGGGGGAGAGGGACCGCCAGTTTTACTGGAAGGACCGCCCGGTCCCGCCCGAGTATCTGGAACCCAAGACCGCCCCGGAAGCGGCAGAACCCCGATAAAAACAGACCCCGCTGCCCGCCGAAGGCCGGTGACAGCGGGGTCTTTCTGTTTGACAAGGGGAGCCGATTGCCCGGGACCTGCCGGGGAACCGGCGCCATGGCAGGGCGCCGCCGCGCCGACGCACAGCGCGGCCGCCCGCCGTGCAGGCGGCTTGGGCCGGCGTGCCCGCCGACGGCGACGGGCACGGGACGTTCACGCACCGGGCGGCTCAGCCGCCCAGCTGCAGTTCCTCCGCCCGGTGGCAGGCCACCAGACGGTCCCCGACAGGCCGCAGGGCGGGGCGCTCGGCGGCGCAGCGGCCGGTGGCATAGGGGCAGCGGGTGCGGAAGCAGCAGCCGCTGGGCAGGTCCAGCGGGCTGGGGACCTCGCCGGCCAGCACCTGGCGGTGGCGGTCCCGCTGGTGGGGATCGGCCTTGGGGATGGCGTCCAGCAGGAAGCTGGTGTAGGGGTGCAGCGGCCGGGCATACAGCTCCTCTTTGGGGGAGATCTCGCACACTGTCCCCAGGAACATCACACAGACCCGATCGGCGATGAAGTTGATGACCGACAGATCGTGCCCGATGAACAGGTAGGTCAGCCCGAACTGCTGCTGCAGGTCTTTGAGCAGGTTGAGCACCTGGCTTTGCACCGAGACATCCAGCGCCGACACCGGCTCGTCGCAGACGATCAGGTCGGGCTGCAGGGCAATGGCCCGGGCAATGCCGATGCGCTGTCGCTGCCCGCCGGAAAACTGGTGGGGGTAACGGTTGAGAAACTCCGCCGGGATGCCCACCGCCTGCATCAGTTCCAGCACCCGGCGGGTGGTTTCGTCCCGGCTGGGGCAGACCCGGTAGGTGTCCAACGGCTCGGCGATGATGTCCCGCACCTTCATGCGGGGGTCCAGGCTGGCATAGGGGTCCTGAAAGACCATCTGCAGCCGGCGGCGCAGCGGGCGGAACTGTTTGTCGTTCATGGCGGTGATGTCCTGCCCGCAGAACAGCACCTGGCCGGCGGTGGCCGGCAGCATCCGGATCAGGGTGCGGCCCAGCGTGCTTTTGCCGCAGCCGCTCTCGCCCACCAGGGCCAGTGTTTCGCCCCGGTAGATGGTCAGGTCCACCTGGGACACCGCGTGGACCACCTGGCCCTTGCGGCCGGTGGAGAAAACTTTGGTCAGGCCCTTGGCCTGCAGCAGGATCTCGTTCGCTTCGGCCATCAGGTGTTTCCTCCTTTCTGGCAGCGCAGGCAGCGTGCCTTGTGGCGGGGGCCCACCTCGACCAGCTCCGGGCTGGCCGTGCGGCAGGCTTCGTCGGCCAGCTCACAGCGGTTGCAGAAGGCGCAGCCTTTCGGCAGATGCAGCAGGTTGGGGACCACGCCGGGAATGGTGTGCAGCCGGTCCGGGTTCGCCCCGATGCGGGGGATGGAGGCCAGCAGCCCTTTGGTGTAGGGGTGGGCGGTGTGGTCGAAGAGGTCGAAGGTCTCGGCCTGCTCCACGATCCGCCCCGCATACATGACATACACCAGGTCGCAGAGCTCGGCCACCACCCCCAGGTTGTGGGTGATGATGAGCACGCTCATACCGGTCTCGTCCCGCAGCCGGCGCATCAGGCGCAGGATCTGGGCTTCGATGGTCACATCCAGCGCGGTGGTGGGCTCGTCGGCGATCAGCAGCTTGGGCCGGCAGACCATCGCCATGGCGATCATCACCCGCTGGCGCAGCCCGCCGGACAGCTCGTGGGGGTAGCAGTCATACCGGCGCTCGGGCTCGGGGATGCCGACTTTGGCAAACATCTCGATGACCTGACGGCGGGCTTCCTGCTTGTTCAGGCTGCGGTCGTGGACCAGCAGGGTCTCCCGCACCTGGCGCCCCGCCTTGAGCACCGGATTCAAGCTTGTCATCGGCTCCTGGAACACCATCGAGATGTCCCGCCCGCAGATCCGGCGCAGTTCCCGGTCGGACAGCCTGGCCAGGTCCCGGCCTTCAAACAGCACGCTGCCCCCTGCAATGCGCCCGGGGGCCCGCAGCAGCCCCATGATGCTCTTGGCGGTCATGCTTTTGCCGCAGCCGCTCTCGCCCACAAGGCCGACGATCTTGCCCCGCGGAATGTCCAGGTCGATGCCGTCCACAGCGGGCACGGTGCCCTTTTCGGTGAAAAAGTAGGAGCGCAGGCCGCGGATCTCCAGCACATTTTGTTCGTTTTCCATCCCTTTGCCCTCCTTACTGGTTCTTGCGGTAGGGGTCCAGCACATCCCGCAGCCCGTCGCCCAGGAAGTTGAAGGCCAGCACCACGATCATGATGGCCACGCAGGGGGCCAGGCAGAGCCAGGGCTGGGTGAACAGGAACTGCTTGGCCTGGTTGACGATCAACCCCCAGCTGGCGGCCGGCGGCTGGGCGCCGATGCCCAGAAAGCTCAGCGAACTTTCGGACAGGATGGCCGAGGGCACGTTCAGGGTGAACAGCACGATCAGCGAGGGGATGCAGTTGGGCAGGATGTGCCGGCGCATGATGGTCCAACGGCTCACGCCGATGGAGCGGGCGGCCTCCACATACTCGCTTTCCTTGATGCTCAGGGTCTGGCTGCGCACCACCCGGGCCACACTGGCCCACCCCACCATGGACAGCGCCACAAAGAGGTTGACGGTGGAGGAGCCCAGGGTGTACATGACCACCATGGCCAGCAGCAGGGAGGGGATGGAGAGCATCACATCCGCGATGCGCATGATGATATAGTCCAGCCAGCCGCCGAAATACCCGGCCAGCAGCCCGGCCACAATGCCGATGGCCAGCGAGACGATGCTGGGCAGGATGCCGATGGCCAGCGACAGCCGGGACCCGTACAGCACGCGGGAGAAGACATCCCGGCCCAGCTCGTCGGTGCCGAACCAGTGTTCGGCGCTGGGGGGCTGCAGGCGGTTCAGGGCGTCCGGCTCGGCCTCCCCGTAGGGGGCGATCAGCGGCGCAAAAACCGCCATCAGCAAAATCAGCAGGATCACCACGGCCGAAACAACGGCCAGCTTGTTCTGGCGGCACAGGCGCAGCAGCTTTTCCCGGGCGCCGTCCTGCTCGCCGATCTGGCTCTGCAGGGTCTCGTTCAGGGTTTGCGGGTCTGCCATGGGTCACACCTCCTTGCGAATCCGCGGGTCCAATACGCCGTACAGCAAATCGGCCAGCAGGTTGCCGGCGATCACCAGCACGGTGGTGAAGAGCACCGTGCCCTGCAGCACCGGCATATCCCGGTTGTTGATGGCGGTGGTGGCCAGCCGCCCGATGCCGGGTATGGCGAAGATGCTCTCGGTGATGACGGCGCCGGACAGCATGCTGGAAAGCTGCAGCGCCATCATCGTGATGACCGGCAGCATCGAGTTTTTCAGCGCGTGGCCCAGAATGACCGCCCGCCGCCCCAGCCCCTTGGCCCGGGCGGTGTCGATGTAGTCGGCCTGCATGACTTCGATCAGGCTGGACCGGGTCATGCGGGCCACGCTGCCGGCGCTGTTCCAGCCCAGCGCGATGGCGGGCAGGATCATCGAGACCAGGCTGCCCTGTTCCATCGTCAGCGGGAACCATTCCAGCCGGAAGGCCAGGAAGTACTGCAGCAGCAGCGAGGTCATGAAAATCGGCATCGAGACGCCCATCAGCGAGGCGCCCATGAACAGGCGGTCCAGCAGACGGTTCTGGCGGATGGCGGCCACCACGCCGGCGGCCAGCCCCAGCACCCAGGCGAACAGCGCGGCCAGCAGGGCCAGCTCCACCGTGTAGGGGAAGGCTTCCAGGATCATCTCGGTGACCGGGCGGCTGTAGCGGTAGCTCTCGCCCAGGTCGCCCTGCAGCGCGTTGCCGATGTAGTTGAAAAACTGCACGATCACCGGGTCGTTGAGGCCCATGCTCTGGGTCAGGCGGTCGATGGTGGCCTGGTCCACATGTTCGCCCAGCAGCACGGCGGCCGCGTTGCCGGGAATGATGCGCAGCATAATGAAGATCAGCAGTACCACGCCGATCAGCACCGGGATCGTGCCTACGATCCGCTTGAGAACGCTTTTCATCAGCCAGTCAGTCTCCTTTAGCTTGTCAGGACAGGGGGCGAAAAAACCGGCCGCAGCCGGGGCCGCGGCCGGTTTTCAGCAGGGGAAGGGACCGGTCCTTTTATACCAGATCCACGGCGGTGAAGGAAAAGTCGCTGTAACCGGCCCAGTGCGGGGTGTAGGAGGCGACCCGGTCACCGAGCACGAACAGATGGGTGCGGCACAGCAGGGGAACCCAGGCTGCGTCTTCCTGCACGATCTGCTTTTCCAGCGCCGCATACTCCGCCAGCCGCTCGCTCTCCTCCGTGATCTCACGGGCGGCGGCCACCCGGTCCATGACCTCGGTGTTCGCGTAGTTCAGGCTGCGGCTGCGGGTGTTGTCGGCGTTGCCGAAGAAGGTATAGATGAAGTTGTCGGGGTCGTTGTAGTCGGCGGTCCAGGTGGCCACAAAGCTGTTCATCTCGCCGCTGTTGCGGGTATCCAGCCAGCTGGCTTCGTCATAGGAGACGATCTCGGCCTGGATGCCCACGTCGGCCAGGTTCTGCTGGATGATCTGCAGCACCAGCAGCACGCTGGCGGAGGCGGAACTGTCCGAAGCCAGTTCCATCGCAAAGCCGTCGGCGTAGCCGGCCTCGGCCAGCAGCGCCTTGGCGCCCTCGGGGTCATAGGTCAGCCAGCCCTGGTTGTCGGCGCTGTAGCCGATCAGCCCTTCGGGGTAGATTCCGTCCACCAGGTTGCCGTCGCCGCTGTACACCGAATCCAGGATGGTCTGGCGGTCAATGGCCATCTGGATGGCCTTGCGCACCCGCACGTCGCCCAGCGGCTCGATGTTCTCGTTCAGCGCCAGATAGGTGGTGGCCAGGCGGTTGCCGGTCACGATCCGGTCGGCATACTGGGTGCGGTAGGTGGAATCCACCACCGCCGAGTCGATGTAGTCGCAGTCGAGAATGTCCAGCTCACCGCTCTGGAACATCATGCTCATGGTGGAAGCGTCCGGCACCACCGAGATCTCCACATGGGTCACGTCTGGCGTTTCGCCCCAGTAGTTGGGGTTCAGGTCCAGCACCATGCCGCTGTCCCGGGTCCAGCTGGTCACCACATAGGGCCCGGAGCCGATGGTCTGGGCCGGGTCCAGGCCGAAGCTGTCGCCGGCGGCGGTCACGTTGGCCTCGCTCATGATGCTGCAGGCCGGGGTGGCCAGCTCATACAGGAAGCCGGCGAAGGGGGCGGTCAGGGTGATGGTGAAATGGGTTTCGTCGGTCACGGTGATGCCGGTCAGCTCCTGGGCGGTGCCCGCCTGCAGCTCCGCCGCCCCGGCGATCATCGAGCCCATGCTGCTCTGCACGCTCTCGGGCAGCGAGATCATCCGGGTGAAGGTGTACTTCACATCATTGGCGGTCAGCGGTGTGCCGTCCGAGAAGGTCACCCCTTCCTGCAGGGTGAAGTCGTAGGTCAGCCCGTCCTCCGACACGGTGTAGTCCGCCGCCAGGCTGTTCACCAGCTGCGGGGTGCCGTTCTCGTCGTTCTCGATCTCAAACAGCCGGTCGAAGATGTTCAGCGGGACCATATAGTTGTCAGTGGTTTTGTGTACGTCCATCGTCTGGATGTCCGCCGCCCAGGCCAGGCGCAGCGTGCCGTCGCCGCCGGAAGCCGCCGTCTCGGCCGAAGCGCCGCTGCCGGCAGATGCACTGCTGCCGGTCGTGTTGCCGCCGCAGCCGGTCAGCATGCCGGCCAGCAGGGCGGCGCTCAGCGCCACACTCAACAGTCGTTTCATAGTCATTCCTCACTCTCCGGGGCGCGCCCCGCCCCTCGATTGAAAAATGCGACCGCGCAAACCTCACGTCTGATCTGCACCGTCGCAATTCTTACGAAATAGTTTAGCACATACGGCCGCTGAATGCAAGCGTTCCGGGCGATTTTCTTGGCATCTGCGGCCTTTTCGGCGGTTTTTTCGGCCCCTGCCTTGACAGCGGCCCCCGGAACGTGCATCATGGAAGAAAGCCGGGCTCCGCCCGGCGACCCATGCGAAGGAGGAACCCCGCTATGCAGATCCGAACCGCCGCCCCCGGCGACCTGGCGGCCCTGGCGGCTGTGGAGGCCGCCTGCTTCCCGCCCGCCGAGGCCGCTTCCCCCGCGGCCCTGGCTGACCGCCTGGCCGCCTGGCCGGGCCATTTCCTGCTGCTGTGGGACGGCGACCGGCTGGCCGGCTTTGTCAACGGGATGCCCACCGACGAGCCCGACCTGCGGGACGAAATGTATGAGAACGCCGCCCTGGCCGACGAGGCCGGCGCCTGGCAGATGATCTTCGGGCTGGATGTGGCGCCCGCCTACCGGGGGCGGGGGCTGTCCGGCCGGCTGCTGGACGCCCTGATCGACCAGGCCCGCGCCCAGGGGCACCGGGGCGTCGTGCTCACCTGCAAGGCCGGGCTGCGGGGGCTGTACGCCCGCTTCGGCTTTGTGGACGAAGGGGTCAGCGGCTCCACCCACGGCGGGGTCGTCTGGCACCAGATGCGCCTGCGCTTTGCCCAAAAGGAGGAAACGCCATGAAACTCATGATCGCTTCGGACATCCACGGTGCGGCCGACTGTTGCCGGGCCCTGCTGGACGCCCTGGACAGGGAAGGGGCGGACCGCCTGCTGCTGCTCGGGGACATCCTGTATCATGGCCCCCGCAACGACCTGCCGGAGGACTATGCCCCCAAACAGGTCATCGGGCTGCTCAACGCCCGCCGGGACCGGCTGCTCTGCGTGCGGGGCAACTGTGACACCGAGGTGGACCAGATGGTGCTGGACTTCCCGATCCTGGCCGACTATGCCTGGCTGGCCGCCGGCCCCCGGCCGATCTTTGCCACCCACGGCCACCACCACAACACCCGGACCCCGCCGCCGCTGGGCCCGGGGGAGATCCTGCTCCACGGGCACACCCACATCCCGGCCTGGGAGCCCTTCGGCCGGGACAACTGGTACCTGAACCCGGGCTCGGTCTCCCTCCCGAAAGAGGAAAGCCCCCGCGGCTATATGACACTGGAAGGGAATGTCTTCCTCTGGAAATGGCTCAACGGCACCCCCTACCACACCCTGACCCTGTAAGCCGGCGGCCGGGCGGCTTTCGGGCCTTCGTCCGTTCCCTCCCGGTTGTTTGCCTTGCCCCCGCCGGTTTCCCGGCGGGGGCTTTTTGCGGCTTTGGCGCCCCCGGCGGCAAAGATTTGGCGAAGAAGCTGCCGCCGGCTTGACGAACGACAAGAGTTGTGGTATATTTATCACATAAAGAGCGAAATACACCACATAAAGGAGGATTTGCCATGCGCTCGAAACGTTCTGCCTACGGGTTTCTGGGGCTGCTCTCTCTGTTGGGACTGCTGGGGATCTTCACCGAAGCCCGGGCCTTTCTGGCCTTCTTTGCCTTTGCCGTTGATTTTGAGTATTTCTTCATCCCCTCGGACGAGATGCTGGAAGAGTCGCTCAACCGGTCGGCGGCCCGGGCCTTCCTGTGGGGGATGGTGACGGTGGCCCTGGTCTCCCTGGGCTGCTTCCTGGCGGGGCACGGGTCGGAAACCCAGGCGCTGGTCACCGGCCTTGCCGCCGGCTGGGGGGTATCGGTGGCGGTGTACGCCCTGTCCACGGCCTACTACGGCTTCCGGGAAAGGTGGGGGCTGGAGCATGATCCGGAATAAGATCCGGGAGTACCGGGCCCGGTACGGCATGAAGCAGGAGGAGCTGGCCCGGCGGGTCGGCGTGCGGCGGGAGACCATCGGCAACCTGGAAAAAGGGCGGTACAACCCCTCACTGGTGCTGGCCTGGAACATCGCCGGGGTCTTCGGCGTCCCGATCGAGGAGATCTTCACGGTGGAGTCCGACCGGCCGGAATGACAAAACCGGCCCACAGAAAAACCGGGGCGGCAGCTTTGCGGCTGTCGCCCCGGTTCGTGTTTGCGGGGAAGGGCGCAGGGAAAGGCCCGGCGGATCGGCGCCGGCCTTACTGGGCGCCCAGGTAGGCCTTGCGCACCTCGATGTTGTTGGCCAGCTCGGTGGCCTCGCCCTCCATCTTGATGGCGCCGGTCTCCAGCACATAGGCGCGGTTGGCGATCTCCAGGGCCATCTTGGCGTTCTGTTCCACCAGCAGCACGGTCACGCCGTTGCGGTTCACATCCCGGATGATCTTGAAGATCTCCTTGACCAGCAGGGGGGACAGGCCCATCGAGGGCTCGTCCAGCAGCAGCATCCGGGGCTTGCACATCAGCGCCCGGCCGATGGCCAGCATCTGCTGTTCGCCGCCGGACAGGGTGCCGGCCGGCTGGTTGCGCCGCTCCTTCAGCCGGGGCAGCAGGTCGTACACCATGTCAAAATCGTTCTGGATGGCGTCCTTGCCGTCCTTGCGGGTGTAGGCGCCCATCTGCAGGTTCTGCTGCACGGTCAGCCCGCTGAACACCCGCCGGCCCTCCGGCACTTGGGCCAGCCCCAGCCGGATGATTTTGTGGGCCTCCATCTTGCTGATGAGCTGCCCGCAGTAGCTGATCTCGCCGCTGCGCACCCGCAGCAGCCCCGAGATCGCGTGCATCGTGGTGGTCTTGCCGGCGCCGTTGGCGCCGATCAGGGTCACGATCTCGCCCTCGTCCACATGGAAGGAGACATCCCGGATGGCGTGGATCGACCCGTAAAACACATTGATGTTTTTGACACAAAGCATCTCGCCCATCGTCAGTCACCTCCCAGATACGCGGCGATCACCTTGGGGTTGTTGCGGATGGCCTTGCCGTCGCCGCGGGCGATCACCCGGCCGTAGTCCAGCACGGTGATCTCCTCGCAGATCCCCATGACGAAGTTCATGTCATGTTCGATCAGCAAAACCGCAATGCCGAACTGGTCGCGCACCTGCCGTACCGTCTGCATCAGCTCGGCGGTCTCGTTGGGGTTCATGCCGGCAGCCGGCTCGTCCAGCAGCAGCAGTTTCGGGTTGGTGGCCAGCGCCCGGGCGATCTCCAGCTTGCGCTGCTTGCCGTAGGGCAGCTGGCTGGCCTTCAGCTCGGCCTCGCCGTCCAGGTCAAAGATCTTCAGCAGCTTGTGGGCCTGCCGGTCCATCTCATGTTCCTTTTCCCAGTAGGCGGGCAGCCGCAGGATGCCGGTCCACATACCGTAAGGCACCTGGTTGTGCATCCCGACCTTGACGTTGTCCAGCACGGTCATCTCGTTGAACAGCCGGATGTTCTGGAAGGTCCGGGCGATGCCGGCCTTGTTGATGAGTCCGGGGCTTCTGCCGGTGATGTCCTTGCCGTCCAGCACGATGTTGCCCTCGGTGGGGCGGTACATGCCGGTCAGCATGTTGAAGACGGTGGTCTTGCCGGCGCCGTTGGGGCCGATCAGGCCGTACAGGTGGCCTTTTTCGATGGTCAGGTCAAACTGGGCCACGGCCTGCAGGCCGCCGAAGGCGATGCCCAGGTTGCTCACTTCCAGCAATGCCATCTCACGCCACCTCCTTGGTCTTTTTGCTCTTGCCCACGCCGGTGCGGACCTTTTCCACCAGCCGCTTGCGCCAGGCCGCGATCTGCGGGCTCTGGTTGAAGATCATCATGGCGATCAGCACGATGGCGTAAATCAGCATCCGGTAATCGTTCAAGCCGCGGAGCATCTCGGGCAGAACGGTCAGCAGCGCCGCCGCGATGATGGACCCCCGCACGCTGCCCATGCCGCCCAGCACCACAAACACCAGGATCTGGATGGAGGTGTTGTAGTCGAACCGGCTGGCGGTCAGCGAGGAGAAGTTCAGCCCGTACAGCACGCCGGCCAGCCCGGCAAACACCGCCGACACCACAAAGGCGGTCAGCTTGTACCGGGTCAGGTTGATGCCGGCGCTCTGGGCGGCGATCTCATTGTCCCGGATGGCGGTGATGGCGCGGCCGGTGCGGGAGCGGATCAGGTTGAGCACCACCGCCACCGTCGCCAGCACCAGCAGGATGCCGATGGTGAAGTTGGACACCCGCTGGATGCGGGTGATGCCCATGGCGCCGTTGATCAGCACGGTGCCGTCGGGGTCCAGGCCCATCGAGCTCTGGTCCTGCAGCGAAAAGTGCAGACCGGTGGAGTCATAGCCCAGGTAGCAGGCGTTGATGATGTTTTTGATGATCTCGCCGAAGGCCAGGGTGACGATGGCCAGGTAGTCGCCGGACAGCCGCAGCACCGGCACGCCCACGATCACCCCGAACAGCCCGGCCGCCACGCCGCCCGCCAGGAAGGCCAGCGGCAGCGCCGCAAAGACGGGCAGGCTTTCGCCCGCCACCGTCCAGACCAGCACGCCGGCAAAGGCGCCCACGCTCATAAAGCCGGCGTGGCCCAGGCTCAGCTCGCCCAGAAAGCCGACGGTCAGGTTCAGCGAGACCGCCATGACCACATAGGCGCAGATGGGGATGAGCTGCCCTTCGAAGGAGTTGCTCAGCAGCCCCCCGGCGGAGAGCAGCTGCACGACCAGATAAAACAGGATCACGATGCCGAAGGTGACGATGTTGCTGCGGGTCGTTTTGCGCATGGTTTTCAAACGGGAAAATGCCACAGTTCTCACCTCACACTTTCACATTGACTTTTTTGCCCAGCAGGCCGGTGGGCTTGACCACCAGCACCACGATCAGCACCAGGAAGACGATGGCGTCGGACAGCTGGGTGGAAATGTATGCCTTGCTGAGATTTTCAATGATGCCCAGCAGGATGCCGCCCACAAAGGCGCCCGGGATGGACCCGATGCCGCCGAACACCGCGGCCACGAAAGCCTTGATGCCGGGCATGGCGCCGGTGGTGGGGGAAAGGGTGGGGTAGGTGGAGCAAAGCAGCGCGCCGGCCACCGCCGCCAGCGCCGAACCGATGGCGAAGGTCAGCGAGATGGTGGCGTTCACATTGACCCCCATCAGCTGGGCGGCGCCCCGGTCCTCGCTCACGGCCAGCATCGCGTGGCCGGGGGTGGTGTGGTTGACAAAGAGGGTCAGCGCCGCCATGATGACCAGACAGGCCAGGATGGTGACCACCGTCTCCACCGAGATGGTCAGCTGCCCGCCGAACAGCTGGATGGGCGCCAGCCCCGCCACCACCGAGGGGAAGCTCTTGGCGTTGCTGGTCCACATCAGCTGGGCCACCTGCTGCAGCAGGTAGCTCACGCCGATGGCGGTGATCAGCACGGCCAGGCTGGGGGCTTCGCGCAGCGGGCGGTAGGCCACCGCCTCGATCACCACGCCCAGCACCGTGCAGACCGCCATCGAAAGCAGGATCGCCAGCACCGGGTTCCAGCCGAAGCTGCCGAAGGTGAAAAAGATCAGGTAACTGCCGATCATGATTACGTCGCCATGCGCAAAGTTGAGCATTTTTGCGATCCCGTAGACCATCGTGTAGCCCAGGGCGATCAGCGCATAGACGCTGCCCAGGCTGATCCCGCTGATCAGGTAGGACAAAAACTGCATCCGGAACACACCTCACAATACTCCGTTCAGACTTTTCACAAACCGCAGGCCCCGCCGTCCGGCGGGCATCCTGCCGCCCGGGTGCGGCCGTCAAGCCGCCGCGCCCGGACCTTCATCATACCATAAAACCGCGGCGCGGACAATTCCCGCCGCGAAAAATGTCGGCTTACAACCCAAAAAGACCAAAGAGGGCCGCCGATTCGGTCAGCCCCCTTTGGCACAAAATCAGGATACGATTGTTCAGGCAGTTTCGCCCTCGGCCAGCACATAGGCGCCGTCCTGGATGGTGTACACCTTCGGCTCCTTGCTGATCATGCCGTTCTCATCCCAGGTCTGGCCCTCGCCGGTGGTGCCGCTGAAGGTCATGGTGGTGAAAGCGCCCTTCAGCGCATCGCACATCTCGCTGGCGGTCATGTCCGGGGTGATGACGCCGTCCTGCACGCACTGGTAGATGGCATAGACGCAGTCATAGGCGTCGGCGGCGAACTGGTTGGGCACCTCGTCGTTGAAGGCGGCCTTGTAGTTGTTCACAAAGGTGACGGTGGTCTCATCCTCGCCGTAGGCGGAGAAGGGGCACAGCATCATCAGGCCGTCGGCCAGGGAGGTGTCAAACCCTTCCACGCCCAGGATGCCGTCCATGCCGTCGCAGCCGAAGAAGGTCGGCGCATAGCCGATGCGGTTGGCGGCGATCAGCACCTGGCTGGCTTCCTGGTAGTAGATGGGCAGGAAGACCAGGTCGGCGCCGGCGTCCTGGCACTGGGTCACCTGGGTGGACAGGTCGCTCTTGTTGTCGGCGGTGAAGGAAGGCTGAGCCACCACGGTCAGGCCGTTGGCCTCCGCCTCGGCCACAAAGGCCTCGTAGATGCCGCTGGAGTAGGCGTCAGAAGAGTCATAGATAATGCCGATCTGGCTGCCCAGCTGATGCTCGCTGATATAGTCGGCGGCCGCCTTGCCCTGGTTGGGGTCGGTGAAGCACATCTGGAAGATGTTGTCGCCGGTCAGGGCCACATCCTCGGCCGAAGCGGACGGGGTGAGCATGAACAGGTTGTCGTTGGCGGCCTCGGCGCCCACGGTCAGGCTGGGGTTGCTGGTCACGGTGCCCAGCAGGATCTGCATGCCCCAGTCCTTGAGGTTGTTGTAGGCGTTCAGGGCGGTCTCGGGGTCGCTCTCGTCGTCCTCAAACTGCAGTTCGAACACCGTGTAGCCGGCGGCCTCGTTGATCTCCTGCACAGCCAGCTCCTCGCCCTGCTGCACAGCCACGCCGTACTGGGCGGTGTTGCCGGTGGTGGGGCCGATGCCGCCCAGCTTGATGGGGGTGGAAGCCCCTTCGGCGGTGGCGGTGGTGGAATCGGCGGTGCTGCCGGCCGCCGCGGTGCTGTCGCTGGAGCCGCAGGCGGCCAGGCTCAGGGCCATGGCCGCGGCCAGCGTCGCGCAGATCAGTTTTTTCATGATGATTTTCCCTCCTAAAACTCTCGTTGCAGCGCCGCCGGAAGGCCGGCCGCGGGCCGCACATGCCCGGCGCTGCAATATAAAGGTATTATATCCCCATCCACCGCCCGGCGCAAGGGCGGAAATGTCCAGCGTTTGTTTCCGGTTTTCCGGGAAACTTGAGCAAACTGCACAAAGAATGGTTACAAAATATTATCGTTTTGACATTCCCTCCGAGGATGCGGGTCTTTTTGGGGGAAGGTCTTGCAAAAAAACGGTAAATTCGTCATAATGAAAGACAAACAGAAAGGGGTAGCGCTATGAAGCTGTTGGAAGATCGTATTCGGGAGCAGGGGCAGGTACGCCCCGGCAACGTGCTCAAGGTGGACTGTTTTCTGAACCACCAGCTGGACGTGGACCTGCTGGACGCCATCGGCGGGGAGTTTCACCGCCTGTTTGCCGGGCAGGGGATCAACAAGATCCTGACCATCGAGGCATCGGGCATTGCCATCGCCTGCATGGCGGCCCGGCACTTCAAGGTGCCGGTGGTGTTCGCCAAAAAGGCCAAAAGCAAGAACATCGACGGCGAGGTGTATACCTCCACCGTTCACTCCTACACCTACGGGCGGGATTATGACATCACGCTGGCCAAAAAGTTCCTGGGGCCGGCGGACCGGGTGCTGATCCTGGACGATTTCCTGGCCAACGGCAAGGCCATGCGCGGCCTGCTGGATGTCTGCCGCCAGGCCGGCGCCACGGTGGCGGGCATCGGCGTCTGCATCGAAAAGGGGTTCCAGCCCGGCGGGGCCGAGCTGCGGGCCGAAGGGTACCGGGTGGCCAGCCTGGCCATCGTGGACGCCATGGGGGACGACGGCTCGCTGACCTTCCGCCGGCAGGAGGACTGACCCCACCGCATAAAAACACCCCCGCGCAAGCAGTCTGCGCGGGGGTGTTGCAATTTCGGCGGGTCACAGCACGGCTTCGGGCGGGCGCTCGGCGTCGCTCAGCGGCTGGGTCAGGCATTCCAGCAGGGTGTTGTAGATCTGGCTGCCGCGGGCGATGAAGCGGTTCTTGACCTCTTCGGCGGTCAGGTTGTCCGGCATGGCCAGTTCCAGCCGGAAACTCTCCGGCTGGCCTTCGTCCCGGATCGAGCAGACCACCCGGTAGCCGCCGTCGTCGTGCAGCACCTGGGCGTGGTTCTCGGCAGCCCGGTGGGTCCAGCTCTGCAGCCGGATCACGGCCAGAATGGCGCTTTCCCGCACGCTGCGGGGCAGGTCGTAGGCCAGTTCCTCGGCCACGGTGGCGCCCTTGGGGGTCACCGTGAACCCCTTGTCGCCGGCACAGATCAGCCCCTGGCGCTGCAGTTCACTCAGCGCGTCGGCAAACTCAAAGTAGTTCACCAGCTGCTCCTGCAGCAGGGCGCCCTCCAGCGTTTCGCGGGTGACCGGCCCGGCCGTCTTTACCAGGTAGCACAGCAAAAGACGGATCTCGGTGTCGCTGGTCAGGCCGCCCATCTTGACCCCTGCGGTAAAGGCTTCCGCCATCACGATCACTTCCTGTCTGTTGGTTTTCCACGACCCTATTATACCGCATTCTGACAAAAATGACAATCGGGAACGCGCCCGCTCAGCCAAACACCGTCTCGATCTGTTTGCGGCTCTGCGGCGTGGAGTAGGTCCACCGGCGGATCCGCCCGCGGGTCACAAAATAGTGGGGCTCAAACCGCAGCGGCTGGTTCAGGTTGCGGTTCACCACCACCAGCTTGATCTTCATTTTGTCCGGCAGGATGCTTTTGATGTACACGCTCACCGCCTGGCCCGGCCGCAGCTGCCGGTCGGGTTCGGCCAGGCCGGCCAGGTTGGGGGCGATCTCGATGAAGACGCCGTACTCCTCCACACTGCGAACAATGCCCACCACCGTCTCCCCGGCGGCAAAGCAGGCGGCGTTCTCGCTCCAGGTCCCCAGCAGTTCCCGCAGCGTCAGCACGATCCGGTCCTGGGCGTCCCGGCTTTTCACCGCGCACAGCAGCTGCTGGCCCACCTGCACCCGGTCGGCGGGGGAGGCGATGCGGGACACCGACAAACAGTCGATGGGCAGCAGCGCCGAGATGCCGCACCCCACATCGCAGAAGGCGCCGAAACTCTCGATGTGGGTCACGGTGCAGGGGATCACGCTGCCGAACTCCAGCGCATCCAGGTACTCGGTGCGGCAGCGGCGCTGGGCCTCGGCCCGGGACAGGCGGTACACCGTCTCGCCGCCTTCCTCCCGCTCGGTTCCCACGATCACAAAACAGGTGGGCCGGCCCACCCGGGTCAGCACCGCAATGTCCTTGACCGTCTCGCCAGGGGCGTGGGCCACACAATCCTCAAACTCCATATACGCCCGGTGCCCGCACAGCGTAAAGCGCAGCCGCCGGCCGGTATCAAAGGCCAGGGCGGTGGCCTGCAGGACCTCGGCGGACTGCCGGCAGCGGGCAAGCTCCTCCTCGGTCAGATGGTTGGCGTTGCGGCACAGACCTTCAGCACGATATTCAAGCATTTGCGTTTCCTCTCTCTATTCGTTATTCCGCGTATGCGGTCAATCAACTGTATGCGGCGGGGCGGCGGGATATTTGGGCGCCGCGCCCTTGTTTGCAAAAACCGTCACATGGTATATAATAGATAGGCAGATCAGATGAAAAGGCGGTGACAGGCATGGATGTCCAGGTCGGGGATGTGATCCAGACAAAAAAGACGCACCCTTGCGGTGCGAACCGGTTCGATGTGCTGCGGGTGGGGATGGACTTCAAGATCCGCTGCCAGGGCTGCGGCCGGGAGATCATGCTGCCGCGGGCCAAGATCGAAAAAAATATCAAAAAGATCCTGCGCGGCGGCGAACCGGTCCCCACAGGAAGGGGGTAAGCCGTGTTCGAAGAACTGTATGAAGTCCAGCGCCGGTATGAGGAGCTGGCCCACCGGATGACCACCCCCGGCGCGGCGGCCGACGCGGCCGGCTACGCCCGGCTGATGCGGGACTACAAGGAACTGACCCCCCTGATCGAGACCTGGCAGCGCTACCGCGGCCTGCAGGCCGAGATCGCGGAGGAAGAGCAGGCCCTGGAACAGGAGCAGGACCCCGCCTTCACCGATATGGTACAGCAGGAGCTGCGCAAAAACAGGGAAACCCTGTCGGTGCTGGAAGAAAATCTCAGGGTGCTGCTGCTGCCCAGGGACGCCGACGATGACAAGAGCATCATCATGGAGATCCGCGCCGGCACCGGCGGGGAGGAGGCCGCCCTGTTCGCCCGGGACCTGTACCGGATGTACACGATGTACGCGGCCCGCAGGGGCTGGGGCTGCGAGACGGTCTCGGCCAGCGAGACCGAGCTGGGGGGGCTCAAGGAGATCGTTTTTTCCATCGAGGGGGCCGGGGTGTACAGCCGCCTCAAGTTTGAAAGCGGCGCCCACCGGGTGCAGCGGGTGCCCCAGACCGAAGCCCAGGGCCGCATCCAGACTTCGGCGGCCACCGTGGCCGTCATGCCCGAAGCCGAGGAGGTGGAGCTGGAACTGGACCCCCGGGACCTGCGCATCGACACCTTCCGGGCTTCCGGCGCCGGCGGCCAGCACATCAACAAGACTTCCTCGGCCATCCGGGTCACCCACCTGCCCACCGGCCTGGTGGTGGAATGCCAGGACCAGCGCAGCCAGCGGGAAAACCGGGACCGGGCCCTCAAGGTGCTGCGCAGCCGGCTGCTGCAGCAGAAACAGCAGGCCTATGACCAGGAGTACAACGCCCGCCGCCAGTCTCAGGTGGGCAGCGGCGACCGCAGCGAACGCATTCGCACCTACAACTTCCCCCAGGGCCGCCTCACCGACCACCGCATCGGCCTGACGATTTACCGGCTGGACGAGGTGCTGGACGGCGACCTGGACCTGGTGGTGGAACCGCTGCTGCTGGCCGACCGGGAAGAAAAACTCAAACAGCAAAGCGGCGCCGGCCAAGGCTGAGCCGCCACAGCGTGTCGAGAAACTCGACACGCTGCACAAGGGGCAACAGCCGCGCACGGCGATTGCCTAACGCGTCTGTTTCCCCTTGTGTATCCCCTTCGACAAAATTTTGCGTCAAATCGCGCACTCGTCACTTCGTTCCTCGCACACAATTTGGCGTAAAATTTCCCTGTCGGTGTCGCCGTCGTCGGCGCACTGCGCCCGCAGGCGCGTTTCGGAGGCCAACCGGGCCGCAAGGCCCGGCTCTTAGGCCGGAGATGTCCGCCGACGGCGACGGTTTTAGACTTTTTCGACAGTCTGGGGCGGCGCCGGCCAAGGCTGAGCCGCCGATTTTTATCAAAAGGAAGGCATGTCCCATGCAGACACAGGTTTTGCCTGTCAACGAACAAAGCATCGCCCTGGCCGCGCAGCTGCTGCGCCGGGGCGAACTGGTGGCCCTGCCCACCGAGACGGTCTACGGCATTGCGGCCGACGCCCGCAACCCCGAGGCGGTCAAAAAAATCTTTGCGGCCAAGGGCCGCCCGCAGGACAACCCCCTCATCGTACACATCGCCGGGATGGAGATGCTCGCCGGCATCGTTTCGGCGGTGCCGGAGCGGGCGCGCAAACTGGCGGCGGCCTTCTGGCCCGGCCCGCTGACGATGGTGCTGCCCCGGGGCCCCGAGGTGGCCGATGTCACCTGCGCCGGGCTGGATACCGTGGGGGTGCGCATGCCCTCCCACCCGGTGGTGCAGGCGGTCATCCGGGCTTCCGGCGTGGCCTTCGCCGCCCCTTCGGCCAACCTGTCGGGCAAACCCAGCCCCACCAACGCCGCCGACACCCTGGCCGACATGGACGGCCGCCTGCCGCTGATCCTGGACGGCGGCGACAGCGCCGTGGGGGTGGAGTCCACCGTCGTCTCGCTGGCCGGCGAACACCCGATGCTGCTGCGCCCCGGCTACATCACCCGGGAGCAGATGGAGGATGTGCTGGGGGAGGAGGTGCTGGTCTCCCACGCGATCCTGGAAAAGCTGCGCCCCGGCGAGACCGCCCGCTCCCCGGGCATGAAGTACAAGCACTATGCCCCCAAGGCGGAGATCACCATCCTGCGGGGCAGCTGGGCGCACTATCAGGCGTACCTGGCCGACCATGCGGGGCCCGGCGTCTTCGCCCTCTGCTTTGCCGGCGAGGGGGCCCGCCTGCCGGTGCCCGCCATCGAATACGGGGCCGAGGGGGACGGCGCCGCCCAGGCCCACCGGCTGTTCACGGCGCTGCGGGAACTGGACAAGGCCGGGGCCCGGGTGGTCTACGCCCGCTGCCCGGCCAGCAGCGGCGTCTCGATGGCGGTGTACAACCGGCTGCTGCGGGCGGCGGCCTTCCGGGTCGTGGAGGTGTAAAAGATGCGTGTGATCGGCATAACCGGCCGCTCGGGCTGCGGCAAATCCACCGTCACCCGGCTGTACGCGGCCAAGGGCTACCCCTGCCTGGACGCCGACGCCGTGGCGCGGCAGGTTATGCAGCCCGGGTCCCCCTGCATAAAGCAGTTGCAAAAAGTCTTTGGTTCTGATATTGTAGAGGAGTCCGGAGCCGTGCGCCGCCGCCTTCTGGCCGACCGGGCCTTTGCCACCCGGCAGGGCACCGCGCAGCTCACCGCCATCACCCACCCCGAGATCCTGCGCCGCATCGAAGCCTGGGTGGAGCAGGCCCGCGCCGCCGGCGCAAAGCTCGCCTTTGTAGACGGCGCGGTGATCGTGGGCACCCCCTTTGAGGGGCGGTGCGACGCGATCCTGCTGGTCGCCGCCCCCTATGAGGAGAGCGTCGCCCGCATCTGCCGGCGGGACGGCATTTCGCCCGACATGGCCCGCCGCCGCCTGGACGCCCAGACCCCCGAGGCCGCCCTGCGGGCTGCGGCCCGGTATGTGCTGGAAAACGATGAAACACCCCAGCGCCTGGAACAGAAGGCGCTGACCCTGCTCGCCCAATTGGGGGCCGGGTGACAAACGCAGTCCCAAAAAGCCGACCCCCCCGCCGGGGCCGCCCGCCCCGGGCGACCGGGTGGGACCCGCCGCAGCGGGCCCGCGGCTTTCTTCAAGCGGCTGCGCCCCCGCCGCCCCCGGAAAGGAGGCCCATGAACCGAAACGCCTCCCGCCGGACCCCGACCGACCGGCGGACCCCCTGCCGCACCGGCGTGCTGCTGCTGTTGGCGCTGCTGCTGGTCATCGGCGCCTGCGTGGCCTTTGTGGGGCGCCGCCAGATGCAGAATCTGGAATATCCCCGCAAGTACGAGACCTATGTGACCTACTACGCCGACAAGTATGACCTGGACCCGCTGCTGCTCTACGCCTTCATCCGCACCGAGAGCAACTTTGACACCGAGGCCGAATCCAGCGTGGGCGCCCGGGGCCTGATGCAGATCACCGAGGATACCTTCGACTGGATCAAGTCCCGCATCGCCCCCACCGAGGCGCTGACCTTCGACGATCTCTATGACCCGGAGGTCAACATCCGCTTCGGCAGCTACTTTGTGGCCTACTGCCTGCTGCAGTACGGCGACCTGTCCACCGCGGCGGCCGCTTACCACAGCGGGCTGGGCACGGTGGGGGAACTGCTGGCCAACCCGGACTATTCCGCCGACGGCCAGACGCTGGATGAATTCCCCTACCCCCAGATGCGCCGGTATGTGCAGAAGATCACCGACAGCTACGAAACCTACAAGGAGATCTATGCCTCGCCGCAGTGAGCTGCGGCGGGTTGGGCCCGGCCGACGGGCCGACATAGAGAAAGTATACGGAAAGGAAGCAAAACCAACCTATGGCAAACAAAACGGCAAATGAATGGAAAGCCCTGCTGTACAACAACGAGACGGTGGCGGACGCCGCCCCCGACCGGCTGGCCGCCGCGCAGGAATTCTGCGAAGGGTACAAGCGGTTCCTGGACCGGGGCAAGACCGAGCGGGAAGCCGCCGCTTACAGTGAAGAGCTGCTGCAGGCGGCCGGCTACAAACCCTTTGTGCCCGGCGAGCCCCTGAACCCCGGCGACAAGGTCTACCGCATCGACCACAAAAAGTGCGTGCTGGCCGCCACCATCGGCACCAGGAGCCTGGCCGAAGGGTTCCACATGAACATCGCTCACATCGACGCCCCGCGCCTGGACCTGCGCCCGGTGCCGCTGTATGAGGAAAAGGACTTCGGCTACTTCCGCACCCATTACTACGGCGGCATCCGCAAATACCAGTGGGTGGCCATCCCGCTGGCGCTGCACGGCACCGTCGTGCGGGCCGACGGCAGCACCGTGGACATCCGCATCGGCGAGGAACCCGGCGACCCGGTGTTCTGCATCACCGACCTGCTGCCCCACCTGAGCGCCAAGCAGAACGAAAAGAAGCTGCCCGAGGGCATCAGCGGCGAAAACCTCAACGTGCTTATCGCCTCCACCCCCATCGAGGACAAGGAGCTGGCCGACCGGGTCAAGCTCAATGTGCTGGGGATGCTCCATGACGCCTACGGCATCACCGAGCGGGACTTCACCCGCGCCGAGATCGAGGTGGTCCCGGCCTTCACCGCCCGGGACATCGGGCTGGACCGGGCCATGATCGGCGCCTACGGCCAGGACGACCGGGTGGACGCCTACACCGCCCTCAAGGCCGAGATCGACACCTGCAACCCCGCCCGCACCACCGTCTGCGTCCTGACCGACAAGGAGGAGGTGGGCTCCGACGGCGTCACCGGCATGAACAGCGAGTTCGCCTACAACTTCCTGCGGGAACTCTGCGCGGCGGAAGGGGTGGACGCCCTGACGGCCTTCCGGGCTTCCAAGTGCCTGTCTGCCGACGTGACCGCGGCCTACGACCCCAGCTATGCCGACGCCTTCGAGCCCAACAACGGCACCTACGCGGGCCGGGGCATCGCCATCTACAAATACACCGGCTCCCGGGGCAAGAGCTCCACCAACGACGCCTGCGCCGAGCTGGTGGGCTACCTGACCAACCTGCTGGACAGCAAGCAGGTCAGCTGGCAGATCGGCGAGATGGGCAAGATCGACCTGGGCGGCGGCGGCACCATCGCCAAGTATGTGGCCAACCGGGGCATCGACACCATCGACATCGGCGTGCCGGTGCTGTCCATGCACTCGCCCTTCGAGGTGGTCTCCAAGGCGGATGTGTACATGGCCTACCTGGCCTTCAAGGCGTTCTGCGAAAACGACGCCTGAGTGCCGCGGGCGGTATGCCGGCGGCGCCTGACTGCTTTTTGAACAGGACAAAACCGGGGCCGCTCCCTTTGTGGGGGCGGCCCCGGTTTCGTCTTTGTTCTTTTTCGGGGGAGGGGTCCGGCCGGGGCTCCGGCGGCTCAGAAAGCGCGGAAGCCCTTGCCGATGATCTCGCTGCTGTTGACGATGGTGATGAAGGAATGGCTGTCATGCCGGCGCAGAAAGTCGCGCAGCAGCGCGGCCTGGCGGCGGGTCAGCACGGTCATCAGCACATAGGTGGGCTCGCGGGAATAGGCGCCCACGGCGGTCTCCTCGGTGGCGGAGCGGTTGAGCACCTGCACGATGAAATCCCGCACCGGCTCGGGGTCCCGGGTCACGACGGTACACACCTTGCGCAGGTTCAAACTTTCAATGGCGCTGTCCACCACCGTGGATTTCAGCACCATGCCCAGGATGCTGTACAGCCCTACCTGGGGGCCGAACAGCACTGCTGCCGCCAGCACGATGCCCAGGTCGCTGAGCATCAGCGCCCGGCCGACCTCGATGCTGGTGTACTTGTTCAAAATCATCGCCACAATGTCGGTGCCGCCGGTGGAAGCCCCGATGTTGAAGACGATCGCGCTGCCGATGGCCGGCAGGATCACCGCAAAGCAGAGTTCCAGAAAGGTGTCGGAGGTCATCGGGCCGGACAGGGGGAAAGCGATCTCGCACAGGCTCACAAAAAAGGACAGCGCAATGGAGGAATAGATCGTCCAGCCCATCGACCGCGCCCCCAGGAACAGAAAGCCCAGCCCCACCAGCGCCAGGTTCAGGATCCACATAAAGGCGCTCACCGGCAGGTTGGGGAACAGCCGGGTCAGCACGATGGAAAGCCCCGACGTGCCGCCGAAGGCAAAGTGGTTGGGGGTCTTGAACAGCTGGATCCCCACCGCAGTCAGGAACAGCCCGGCATTCAGCAGCACGAAAAAGCGGATCTTGTCCGGCAGCCGGTCCGGCGCCAGTTCCCGCCGGACTTTGGCCATAATGTCCTGGCTGTTCAGGTTTACGTTCACATTCATTGTCTGCGTCACCCTCTCACAGTCCGATCTCCCGGGCGCAGCGGCGCCCTTCCTGGTACCAGCATACCGCCCGGGGCGGCAAAAGTCAATATCCGCCGGGCAGGAAAGCCGGCTTGACAACCACCGGGCATACGTTTATAATTGATTCCGGTTCAATTAAAACGCGGCCCCGCCGCAGAGAGGAAGTCCGCCCATGCAAAAACGTGCCCGAACCGCCCAGGCCAAGCAGGACCGGGCCAACGCCATCCTGGACAAAGCCCGGCAGATGCTGCTGACCACCGGCTACGACCGCATCAAGATGGCGGACCTGGCCGGGGCGCTGGGGCTTTCCAGCGGGACATTGTATGTCTACTTCCAAAATAAGGAGACCCTCTTCCTCCACCTGCTCCGGCGGGAGTTCGAACAGCGGATGGAGCATCTGGAACAGGAGGCCGCCGCCCGGGACCTGTCCGACTTTGCCGGGGTGCGGGACCTGCTGCTGGAAGCCCTTTCCTACCTGCTGCAGGACCAGCTGCTGTATGTCTACCTGGAAACGCTGCGGGCCCAGATGCTGGCCTGCGGCGGGGACAGCGCCCGCTGGATGCGCAGCCGGCTGGACCAGATGCTCGAACGCCTGGCCGAGCGCAGCGTGCTGAGCGTCCCGCAGCTGCAGGAACTCATCACCGCCGAGGCGGCGCTGCTCACCGGCTGCTTTTTGCAGCGGATGTGTACCCTCGGCCATGCCGGCACCCTGCGGGACTGGCAGGACCCCGCTTTTGCCCGGCTGGTGCTGGCGCGGGCCCGCTGCTATCTGGACGGATACGAGCGCGGCCTGCAGCGGGCCGGGCAGGAGGTCTCTTGATCGTCAGGGAGAAACAACATGCTTCAAATCAAACAGATCTGCAAAGAATACCGCACCGGCACCCTGGTGCAGAAGGCCCTGGACCATGTGGACCTGAGCTTCCGGGACAGCGAGTTTGTGGCGATCCTGGGGCCCAGCGGCTCGGGCAAGACCACGCTGCTCAACATCATCGGCGGGCTGGACCGGTATGACAGCGGCGACCTCATCATCAACGGGGTGTCCACCCGGCGCTACACCGACCGGGACTGGGACACCTACCGCAACCACACCATCGGCTTCATCTTTCAAAGCTACAACCTGATCCCCCACCAGACCATCCTGGCCAATGTGGAACTGACCCTGACCGTCTCGGGCGTCACCCGGGCCGAGCGGCGCCGGCGGGCGGTGGAGGCGCTGGAACAGGTGGGGCTTGGCAAGCACCTGAACAAGCTGCCCAACCAGCTTTCCGGCGGCCAGATGCAGCGGGTGGCCATCGCCCGCGCCCTGGTCAACGACCCCGACATCCTGCTGGCCGACGAACCCACCGGCGCCCTGGACAGCGAGACCAGCGTGCAGGTCATGGACCTGCTCAAGGAGGTCGCCCGGGACCGGCTGGTCATCATGGTCACCCACAACCCGGAACTGGCCTACCAGTATGCCACCCGCATCGTCCAGCTCAGCGACGGGGTGATCCGCACCGATTCCGACCCTTTCACCCCGCCCGACACCCTGGGCGAACCGGTGGAGAAAAAATGGGCCCGCCGGTCCAGCATGTCCTTCCTGACCGCGCTGGCGCTGAGCTTCCAGAACCTGCGCACCAAAAAGGCACGCACGCTGCTCACCTCCTTCGCCGGCAGCATCGGCATCATCGGCATCGCGCTGATCCTGTCGCTGTCCACCGGCGTCAACGCCTACATCCAGACGGTGGAGGAGGACACCCTCTCGGAATATCCGCTGTCCATCACCAGTTCCAGCATGGACCTGGCCGGCATGATGGCCGGCATGATGGGGGACGACGCCCAGCCCGACGACCATGACATCCATGTGGTGGAGATGATCACCCAGACCTTCTCCAAGATCGGCTCCAACGACCTGGGCAGCCTGAAGGAATACCTGGACAGCGGGCAGAGCGGCATCGAAGCCTACACCAGCGCGGTGGAGTACGCCTACAGCGTCACCCCGCAGATCTACCTGCCCCAGACCGACGGCTACCGCCAGGTCAACCCGGACGCCTCCTTCGCCCCGCTGGGCATGGGCTCCACCGGCGGGGGCAACAGCATGATGTCGATGGCCACCAGCACCAACGTCTTCTACGCCATGCCGGAGGACGCCGACCTCTATACCGACCAGTACGAGGTCAAGGCCGGCCGCTGGCCCCAGGCTTACAACGAGTGCGTGCTGGTGCTCACCTCCAGCGGCAGCATCAGCGACTTCATGCTCTACACGCTGGGCTTGCGGGACGGCGAGGAGCTGGACCGCATGGTGGAACAGTTTGCCGAGGAGGAGACGGTCGTCACCCCCGACGACATCACCGGCTGCAATTATGAGGATGTGCTGGGCATCACCTTCAAGCTCGTCAACCCGGCCGACCTCTACCAGTATGACGCCGAGTACGGCGTCTGGCGGGACAAGACCGACGACGACGCCTACATGCAGGCGCTGGTACAGGGCGGCGAGGACCTGACCATCGTCGGTATCGTGCAGCCCGCCCAGGACGCCACCGCCGCCATGCTCGCCTCCGGCATCAACTACCCGGCTTCGCTGACGCAGCATGTCATGGAGCAGGCGGCCTCCAGCCAGATCGTCCGGGACCAGCTGGCCGACCCGGCGGTGAACGTCTTCACCGGCGACCCCTTCGGGGAGGAAAGCGAGGAGGACCGCTTCAACCTGGAGGACCTCTTCACGGTGGATGAAGACATTCTGGCTTCGGCCTTCACCCTCGACACCGACGACCTCTCGCTGGATATGGGCGGCGCCTTCGACCTCAGCGGGCTTGCCCTGGACCCCTCGGCGCTGGAGGGCATGGACCTTTCGGCGCTGGATCTGTCCTCGATGGACCTGTCGGCGCTGGATCCGTCGGCGCTTGACCTGTCCGGCCTGGATCTTTCGGGGCTGGACCTTTCCGGGCTCGACCTCTCGGGGCTGGATCTCTCCGCCCTGCTCAAGCAGATCAAGTTCACCGCCACCGAAGACCAGCTGCTGGAGCTGGCCGAGCGGATGCTGCAGGGCTACGCCGACTACACGGCCGGCGACCCGGCCAAGGATTTTTCCACCCTGGGGGAGGACTTCCTGGCCTACCTGAAGACCGAGGAAGCCCAGCAGAACCTGGAAGACCGGCTCTGCCAGATCATCCGGGACAGCGGGCTGCAGCTTTCGGCCGAGGCGGTCAAGGCGATGATCACGCGGGTCATGGAAGGGTACTTCGCCTGGTGTGAGCAGAACGGCTACAACCCCGAAGCGCTGGAACGCTTCCTGCCGGAATATCTGGACGGGGAGGGCGCACAGATCCTGTCCGAAGAATCCGCCAAGGTGATCGAATCCATCGAGGCGGTGGACATCATCCCCGAACAGCTGGAAGCGCTGGCCCAGTCCCTGGTGGACGGCTACAGCGGATGGGCCCAGGCCAACGGCAGGCCCGACCCCACCCGCATCGGCGAGTACTTCCTCGCCTACCTCTCCACCCCCGAAGCCCAGACCGTCCTGGGCGAAGGGCTGGCCGCGATGATCGACACATCCGGCGTTACCGAGATGCTCAACGCCCGGATGCAGACGATGCAGCAGAGCTTGCAGCAGGCCATCCAGCAGTCGATGCAGGCGGTGCTGACCCAGGTCATGGAGCAGGTGATGCGCCAGGTGGTGGAACAGCTCATGTCCACCATGATGGAGGATGTCTTCCCGGCCATCATGACCGAGATGATGACCCAGTTCGGCACCGCCATCCAGACCCAGCTCACCGCCGGCATGGAGCAGGTGATGGGCCAGCTCAGCGACGCGCTGCAGAACGCCTTCCAGGTGGACCCCGACGCCTTTGCCGACGCCATCCAGGTCAATATGACCGAGGAGGAACTCAGCGAGCTGCTGATGTCGCTGATGTCCAGCGAGACCGCCACCTATGAGGGCAACCTGCGCACCCTCGGCTATGCCGACCCGGCGGAACCTTCCTCCATCAGCATCTATCCCACCGACTTCGAAAGCAAGGAGCAGGTCCTCAACATCCTGGACAGCTACAACGACCGGATGGAAGCCTCCGGCCAGGAGGAGAAGGTCATCTCCTACACCGACCTGGTGGGCACCCTGATGAGCTCGGTCACCGACATCATCAACATCATCAGCTATGTGCTGGTGGCCTTTGTGGCCATCTCGCTGGTGGTCTCCTCCATCATGATCGGGGTCATCACCTACATCAGCGTGCTGGAACGCAAAAAGGAGATCGGCATTCTGCGGGCCATCGGCGCGTCCAAGGGCAACATCTCCCAGGTATTCAACGCCGAAACCTTCATGATCGGGCTGTGCGCCGGGCTCATCGGCATCGGGCTGACCCTGCTCATCCTGATCCCCGCCAACGCCGTCATCCATCAGGTGGCCAACACCAACGCCATCAACGCGGTGCTGCCGGCCGGGGCGGCGGTGGTGCTGGTGCTGCTCAGCGTGGTGCTCACCCTCATCGGCGGGCTGATCCCCTCGCGCAAGGCGGCCAAGCAGGACCCGGTCAAGGCGCTGCGCACCGAATGACCGCGGCAAAAACCCTGGGTTGCCACCGTGCCGCCTGTTTGGCGGTTGCGCTTTGCCGCCGGATGATTTATACTGATTCCACAGACGACAGCAGGCCCTGCCCGACCCGGGCGGGGCCTGCCGCTGCGACCATTGGGAGGGAAAAGATTGAAAACACTGCAAGAACAGACCTGGGATCAGGAGCGTGCGCTGTACGGCAGCCGCGGGCTGCACTTGGTCCGCTGCCGCTTTGACGGCCCGGCGGACGGGGAAAGCGCCCTGAAGGAATGCGCCGACATCACGGCCGAGGATTGTTACTTCAACCTGCGCTACCCGCTGTGGCATGTCCACGGGCTGCGGTTGTCCGGCGCCGAAATGACCGAACTCTGCCGCGCCGCGCTGTGGTATTCCGACCACATCGAGATCCGGGACAGCCGGCTGCACGGCATCAAGGCCCTGCGGGAATGCACCGACGTGGCGATGCAGGGCTGCGATGTGGTGTCGCCGGAGTTCGGCTGGTCCACCCACCGGCTGACCCTGCGGGACTGCACCGCCGAAAGCGAATACTTCCTGCTGCGCGCCAGCGAGATCGAGGCCGAGGGGCTGCGGATGAAGGGCAAGTACTCCTACCAGTACATCGAGAACGCCCTCTTCGAAAACTGCACCTTCGACACCAAGGACGCCTTCTGGCATGCCAGGAACGTGACGGTGCGCAACAGCACCGTCAAGGGTGAGTATCTGGCCTGGTACTGCGAGAACGTGACCTTCGACCACTGCCGGATCATCGGCACCCAGCCGCTGTGCTACTGCAAGGGGCTGCGCCTGATCGACTGCGAGATGATCGACACCGACCTGGCCTTTGAAAAGTCGGAGGTGGACGCCGTCCTCACCGCCCCGGTGCTGAGCATCAAGAACCCCCGGTCCGGCTGCATCCGGGTCCCCGCCGTGGGCGAGATCATCCGGGACGACCCCGAGTCCGCCGGCGAGATCCTTCTGCAGAAGGACGAATAAGCAGCACAAAAGCGTTTCCGCCCCCGGCGGAAACGCTTTTGTATTGTCCGGGACCTAGCGGATCTCCAGCGTCAGCGTCCCGGTGAAATCCTCCCCCTCAAAGCTGATCACGTCGGAGCCGGGGGCGAAGGTCAGCGGCCCTTCCCAGCGGCCGTCCCCCTCCAGCAGCACCACCGGTTCCCCGGCGCCGCTGGTCCACAAAAGCCGGCCCTGGCCGTCCCGGGTTTCGATCACGGCCTGCACCTCCACCTCCCAGCCCGCCTCCCGGTCGATGCTGGAACCGCCGAACAGCTTCTCGGTGCCGGTGTAGCGGTCGTAGTCGGCCTCATAGCGGCCGGTGTAGCTGTCGGCGCCCGTCCGGCGCCGGCCGGTCAGCTCCCGGTCGGGGGTCAGCTGCAGCACGCCGCCGGCCTCCACAAACCGGTTGAAACCGTCCAGCACGGCCTGTTTGCAGCCGGCCAGGCTCACGGCCAGGCATACGGCTAGCAGCAGGGCCGGCAGCCGGCGTCTGCTCTTTGTCATGGCAAGGCCCCCTTTCACCGCCGCCTGCCCCGGCGGTGCCGGGCGGCGCGGGCCGGCAGGGTGCGCCGCCCCCACCGGCCGGAAAGCGCCAGCAGGACCAGCGCCAGGGCCGGCATGGCTGCCAACCCCACCGCCGAGAGCAGCGGCTGGGGCGCGGCGGTGGCGCCGTTGTAACCGCGCATGTCAAACCCCACCAGGATCAGCGCAGCCGAGAACGGGTAGGCCGACAGCAGCACCCCGCTTTTGAAAAACAGGATGCTGTACCCGAGGAAGAAGGTCAGAATGGCCCCGGGCAGGTAGCCGCCGCGCCGCTGGCCGAAAACCAGCACCAGCGGCAGGCAGACCAGCGCGGTGGTGGCCGAAGCCCCCAGGATCTGCCCACAGCCCGCCAGCACCACCGGCCCGCTCCAACCGGGCAGGGCAAACAGCCGGCCGGCGGCCAGGGTGGCGGCACAGCTGTACACCCCCAGCCCCAGCGCCAGGCAGAGCACCGCCAGCAGTTTGGCCCCCAGCAGCCGCGGGCGGGACAGCGGCACGCACAGCAGGTTTTTCAGGGTGTCCTGGGCGGTTTCCCGGTCGATCATCCACCCGCCGATCATCACCAGCGACAGGGGCAGGAACATCTGGGTGTTGCCCCACACCACGGCGGAAAACAGATGGGCGATGTCGTAGTTCGGGTCCCGCAGTTCCGGCTCCATGATCAGCTGGGTGCCGTACTGGACCAGCGGGCACAGGGTCAGCGCCACCAGCCCCACCAGCAGGATCTGGCAGCGGCGCAGCTTGGCCCATTCGCTGCAAAAACAACTCCACATGGCATATCCTCCTTTCAGCATCCCTGCCGCCGGTAGACCCAGGCGATCAGCGCCATAAAGACGGCCGCCTCCGCCGCCGTCACCGCAAGGGCCTGGGGCGTGGTCACGGTGTATTCCATCAGCTGCTGCACCAGCGGCGGCTGGGGCCCGTCGCTCAAAAAGGGCAGGTACCAGCGCAGCGTCAGCGCGCCGGGCAGCAGGGTGCCGGCGTTCAGCCCCAGCGGCACCGCCGTCAGCGCCGGCAGCGCCGTGGGCACCAGATAGTTGACGATGGTGTAGAAAAAGGCGATGAGCACCGAAAGCAGGTAGCTCTTGTTCAGCACCACCATCAGCAGCACGCAGGGCAGCGCCCCGGCCCACATGAAGACGCCCTGCCCCAGGCAGACCGCAAACAGCGGCCAGTACCCCACCGGCTGCCAGCCCTGGGCCAGCAGCACCGCCAGCATCACCAGCGCGCCCACCGCCATAAACACCACCGCAAAGCCCAGCAGCATCAGCAGTTTGGCCACCGCCAGCCGGGCCTTGCTCACCGGTACGCAGAGCAGGTTTTTCAGCGTGTCATTGTCCTGCTCCTCAAACAGCAGGTTGGCGGCCAGCACCGCCACCGCCGGGATCAGCACCACATAGGCGCTGAGCTGGATCAGGGACGCCATCGTCTGGATCACCGCAGTGCGGCTGTCCGGCGGGTCGGACAGGAAAAACGCGAAGGCCAGCGGCAGCAGCACCGAGGAGGCCGCCAGCACCGCAAACAGCGGTTTGCGCCGCAGCTTGGCGGCTTCGCACCGGATATACAGCAGCAATTCACCCAATGCCCTCACCCCCGGTCACCCGTTTGAAGTAGTCCTCCAGCGTGTCTTCATACAGGTGGGCGTCCTGCACGGTCAGCCCGGCCTGCACAAAGGTCTGCACCGCCGCGCCGGCGTCCAGCGCCCGGCCGGGCACGGTCAGGGTGTGGGCGTCGGCCAGCTGGACCTGCCGCACCCCCAACCGGTCGTGGAGCAGCCGGGCTGCGGCCCGGGCGTCCGACACCACAAACTGCAGATACCGCCCGTTTTTTGCCTCCAGCTCCTCCAGGCTCTCCTCCTCCAGCAGCACCCCGTGGTCGATGATGCCGATGTCGTCGGCCAGCAGCGCGATCTCGGACAGGATGTGGCTGGAGATCAGGATGGTCTTGCCCCGCTCGTCGCACAGCCGGCGGATGAAGTCCCGCACCTCGGCGATGCCGATGGGGTCCAGCCCGTTGATGGGTTCGTCCAAAATCAGCAGCTCCGGGTCGTGCATGATGGCCAGCGCAATGGCCAGCCGCTGCTTCATGCCCAGCGAATACTGGCTGAACAGCTTTTTGTCCCGGTAGGGCAGGCTGACCATGTCCAGCGCCGTGCGGATGGACCGCTCCGGCTGGGGCAGCCGCCGCAGCCGGGCAAAGATGCGCAGATTCTCGCTGCCGGTCAGGTTGGGGTAAAACCCCGGCGCTTCGATCAGGCTGCCCACCCGTGGCAGCACCTGCCGGGCCCGGGCGGGCATCGCCTGCCCGAAAATGCGCACCGTGCCGGCGCTGGGGGCCGTCAGGCCCAGCAGCATCCGCATCGTGGTGGTCTTGCCGGCGCCGTTGCGCCCCAGCAGGCCGTAGATCCGCCCGGGGCGCACATGCAGGCTCAGGTTTTCCACGCTGTGCTGTTCACCGTAGCGCTTGGTCAGGCCGTTTGTCTCGATCAGATCATTCAATTGGATCGCCTCCTTTGTCTGCGGCGGGTCCCGCCGCCTGTCTACAGCCTATCATCGCCGCCTTGAGGGAGACTGGAGCCTGCCTTGAGATTACCTTGAGAATCCGCCCCGGCCCCTTGGCGGAGGCATGGACAGCGGGTATAATAGAGGAAAACGCAGAGGAGGCGGCTGTATGGAGGACCCGACCATTCTGGTGGTGGATGACGAACCGGCCATCCGGGAGATGATCCGCACGATCTTTGCCGGGGCCGGCTACCGGCAGGTGCTCACGGCGGCGGACGCGGCCGGGGCGCTGGCGCTGCTGCGCCGCAAGATGCCGGACCTGCTGATTCTGGACGTGATGCTGCCCGGCGAGATGGACGGCTTCGGGCTGCTGCGGGCGGTGCGGGCGGTCAGCCGGGTGCCGGTGCTGATGCTTACAGCCCGGGGCGAGGCCGCCGACCGGGTGACCGGCTTCCAGCAGGGGGCGGACGACTACCTGGTCAAGCCCTTTCTGCCCCAGGAACTGCTGCTGCGGGTGCAGGCCATCCTGCGCCGCGCCTACCCGGCCCGGGACCGCTGCGTGCGGCTGGCGGGGGCGGTGGTGGACCTGGACCGGGCCGAGGTGCGCCGCCCCGACAGCCCCGACCCGCTGCCCCTGACCGCCAAGGAGTATGCGGTCTTCTGCAAGCTGGCCGAAAACGCCGGGCGGATCGTGACCATCGGGACCCTGTGCCAGACCGCCTGCGGCGAGATCTGGCAGGGGTATGAGAACACCCTGATGACCCACATCCGTCACCTGCGGGAAAAGCTGGAGACCGACCCCTCGGCCCCCCGCTCGCTGCTGACGGTGCGGGGGCTCGGCTACAAACTGCTGGTGGAGGAGGCACGCCTGTGACCCCCCGCCGTTTTTTCCGCCGGTACTTCCTCACCGGCATCGGGCTGATCCTGCTGTTTCTTGTGGCCAACCTGACCATGATGCTGGGCCTGGGGGCGCTGTTGGACGAGATCTCCCCCTTCCGGGTGCCGATGGAGGAGCTGGCCGCCCTGGTACAGACCCGGGGCGGCCGCTGCCAGGTGCAGCAGCAGGAGATGGAGGCGCTGCTGGCCCAAAACGACCTGCCCTGGGCGATGGTGCTGGCGCCGGACGGGGCCATCGCCTGGAGCCATGCGCTGCCGGCGGCGGCCGACCACCCCTACACCGCCGCCGACATTGCCCGGATGAGCCGCTGGTACCTGGAGGACTACCCGGTGGTGGTGCGGACGCTGGCGGACGGCAGCCTGCTGGTGGTGGCCTGCAACAAGGACCGGGTGCTGCGGGTGGGGCTCAGCACGATGATGACCTACCGGGAACTGTGGGCCACGCTCTACGGCTGCCTGGCCATTTTCGGCGCCAACCTGCTGCTGGTGGTGGCGCTGTTCTGGCGCAGCCTGCGCCGGATGGAAAAAAGCGCCGCGCCGCTGCTGCAGGGGGTGGGGCGGCTGGCGGCCGGCCGGCCCACCGACCTGCCCGAGACCGGGGAGCTGGGGCCGGTGCAGGCGGCGCTGAACCGGGTGTCGGCCCAGATGGCCCGGCGGGACGCCGCCCGGGCCGAGTGGATCAACGGCATCTCCCACGATGTGCGCACCCCGCTGGCCGTGATGCTGGGCTACGCCGGCACGCTGGAAGCCGACCCCGCGCTGCCCGCCGCGGCCCGGGAACAGGCCGGCATGATCCGGGCCCAGGGCGAGCGGCTGCGCCGGCTTATCAGCGACCTGAACCTGGCGTCCCAGCTGGAATACTCGATGCAGCCGCTGCAATGGCGGCACCTGGACCCGGCCGAGCTGGCCCGGGAGGTGCTGTCCGACCTGCTCAACGCCGGGCTGCCCGAGCAATATTCGCTGGAACTGCAGCTGACCGGGCGGGAGGACACAATGGAGGGCGACCCGGCGCTGCTGGCCCGGGCGCTGGAAAATCTGGTGCGCAACAGCATCGCCCACAACCCCGGGGGCTGCACCGTCCGGGTGACGGTGGACCGCCGGCCGGAAGCGTGCGTCTTCACGGTGCAGGACGACGGCGTCGGCATCGGCCCCGCCGTGCTGGAACAGATCAACGCCGGCCGGTTCGACGGGCTGCGCCGCGGCGGACAGGGGGGCCACGGGTTCGGGCTGCGGCTGGTGGCGGGCATCGCACGGGCCCATGGCGGCCGCATGGTCTGCCGCCCGGCACAGCCCACCGGGCTGGAGGTGGAACTGGACCTGCCGGCTGCCCGGCCGGCCGAAGAAACCTGAAAAGGACCGCCGCCGCGGCTTTTGCACCACGGCGGCGGTCCTTTTGTCTGCCGGTACCCCGGCGGGGCGGCCCTTTACAGATCCCGGCAGTAGATCAGCGCTTCCCAGGGGCGCAGAACGCCGGGCCGGGGGGCGCCCTGGGTGGCCAGCAGCGGCCGGGTGCCGGCAAAGGCCACCGGCAGCGCAAACTCGGCGGTCTCGCCGCTCAGGTTCACGGCCACCAGCAGCAGCTGGCCGGAGCCCCGGCGCAGGTAGGCGAACACCTGTTTGTCATCGGGGCAGAGCAGGGTGAAGTCTCCCTCCACCACCACGGGGTGGCTCTTGCGCAGCGCGATCAGCGCCCGGTAGGTGGCAAACACCGAATCCGGGTCGGCCAGCTCGGCCTCGGCGTTGATGGCGGTGTGGTTGGGGTTCACCCGCATCCAGGGGGTGCCGGTGGTAAAGCCGGCGTTCTCCCCGGCAGTCCACTGCATCGGGGTGCGGGCGTTGTCCCGGGCCATCCGGTGCAGCGCCTGCATCGCCTCGGCGTCGGTCTTGCCGGCGGCGCGCATTTCCTCGTAGGCGTTGCGGCTCTCAATGTCCCGGTAGTCGGCCAGCGGGTAGGGGACGTTGGTCATGCCCAGCTCCTCGCCCTGGTAGATGTAGGGGGTGCCCTGCAGCCCGTGCAGCGCCACGGCCCAGGCTTTGGCCGAGTCTGCCCGGGCGGCGCCGTCGTCGCCCCAGCGGCTCACGATGCGGGGCAGGTCGTGGTTGTTCCAGAACAGGCTGTTCCAGCCGCTGCCGTGCAGCCCCTGCTGCCAGCGCTCGATGCTCTTTTTCAGCGCCGGCAGCGCAAAGGGCCGGGGCTCCCATTTGGTCTTGCCCTGGTCCAGCACCATCTGCTCAAACTGGAACACCATGCTCATCTCGCTGCCGTCGGGGGCGCTGTACAGCCGGGCCCGGGAAATGTCGGCCCCCCAGGCTTCGCCCACCGTCACCAGGTTGCGCCCGGCCCAGGTGCTGGCGGCCAGTTCCCGCAAAAACTCATGCAGCCGCGGCCCGTTGCCGGTCACCTCCAGGTCGGGGTCCTTGCCGATCTGGTCGATCACATCCAGCCGGAAGCCGCCCACCCCCTCGTCGATCCAGGCGCGGATCATCTCGTACAGCTCCTGCCGGACCTTGGGGTTGGCCCAGTTCAGGTCAGGCTGCTGGGGGGCAAACTGGTGGAAGTAATACTGGCCGACCTCCGGCACCCAGGTCCAGGCCGGGCCGCCGAAGGTGGCGGTCATCCCGTTGGGCGGGGTGCCGGGCTCGCCGTCCCGCCAGATGTAGTAGTCGTGGTAGGGGTTGTCCCGGCTCTGCCGGGCCTGCAGGAACCAGCGGTGCTGGTCGGAGGTGTGGTTGAGCACCAGATCCAGAAGGATCACGATGCCCCGCCGCTTTGCCTCCCGGATCAGGGCGCGCATGTCCTCCATATCCCCGAACAGCGGGTCGATGGCCCGGTAATCGCTGATGTCGTAGCCGTTGTCCGCCTGGGGCGAGGCAAACACCGGGCTGAGCCACAGGGCGTCCACCCCCAGCGTCTGCAGGTAGTCCAGCCGGGAAAGGATGCCCGGCAGGTCCCCGATGCCGTCGCCGTTGGAATCCTGGAAGCTCTTGGGGTAGATCTGGTACACGACCGCCTGTTTCCACCAGTCTTTTTTGGTAAAGTCCAACATCGTCATTCTCCTTGTCTTGTGCAATCTGCTGTTGCGGCATCGGCCCAGCCGCCGGCAAACCCGGCGGCCTCGGGGCGCTCCAGGGCTTCCAGCACCCGCAGAACCTCGCCCACGCTCCAGGCCTGGGCGTAGCACCCGCGGCTGGGCCCCGGCGAGCCGCCGTCGTAGATCTCGGGCAGCGAGCCGATGCAGCCTTCCCGCAGCGCGGGGGCCAGGGCGTCCAGGTCGCGGCGCACGGCGGCGCGGGCTTCGGGGGCAAAGTCGGCGGTGCGCAACACCGCCAGCCAGTACCCGCCCAGCGGGAAGGGCCAGACCGTGCCCTGGTGGTAGGCCAGGTCCCGCACCGCCTGGGGGCCGCCGTACACCGGGTGGAAGTCCGGGTCGCCGGGGGCCAGGGTGCGCAGGCCGCAGGGGGTGTACAGTTCCCGCCGCACCGTGGCCACCACCGCGGCGGCCTGGGCGCGGGTCAGCGGGGTGAAGGGCATCGAGACCGCCCAGATCTGGTTGCAGCGCAGCTGGCTGTCCGCCCGGCAGGGCGGATCGGACAGCACATCCCGCAGGCAGCCGGCTTCCGGCATAAAGAATTTTTCCCGGAACGCCGCGCCGGCCAGGTCGGCCAGCCGGTCGTACCCGGCACCGTCCTGCCCGGCCAGCGGGGCCAGCCGCGCCGCGATCCGCAGTGCGTTGTACCAGTAGGCGTTCACCTCCACCGGCTTGCCGTGGCGCGGGGTGGGCAGGTGGGTGCCGATGCGCACATCCATCCAGGTCACCTGGTCCAGCCCCTCCCCGGCGCAGAGCAGCCCGTCGGCGTCGGCGCGGATGCCGTGGCGGGTGCCGGTGCGGTACCGGTGCAGGATCCGGGCCATCGTGTCCCAGGCTTCCCGCACAAAGGCGTCGTCGCCGGTCTGCCGGTGGTACAGCCAGACGCAGTTGAAAAAGAGCAGCGCCGCATCCACGGTGTTGTACTGGGGCGGGGCGTCATGGTCGGGGAAGAGGTTGGGCATCAGCCCGTCGCGCTCATGGGTCAGGAAGGTTTGCAGGATGCTCCGGGCGTCGCCGTAGCGGCGGGTGGTCAGCGCACAGCCCGGCAGCGCGATCATCGTGTCCCGCCCCCAGTCGGTGAAGAAGGGGTACCCGGCCAGGATGGTCATGCCGTCGGTGGACGCCCGCCGCACCAGAAAGGCGTCGGCGGCGGCGCTCAGCCGGCGGGCCAGCGGGTCCCGCAGCCCGCAGGCCCGGGCCTGGGCCTGCACCCTGACCCGCTGGGCGTGCAGCAGCGCCCCGGCGGCGGGCAGGTCCGGCTCCATGCCGTACACCAGGCTGCTGCGGCGGGTCCGGCCGTCCGCCACCGTCAGCACCAGCTCGTGGTTGGCCGCGCACAGGCCGGTGGCGCGGCGCCCGTCGGGGGCGTCCTGGCGGTAATAGAGGCTCTCGAACCGGGTGGGGAAGGGGACGAGCCGGGCGTCGGCGGCAAAGTACAGCCGCAGCCCGCCGCTTTCCAGCCAGTGGTCCCCCAGCGTGAAGGCCCGCCGCCGGGTCAGCCGCCCGCCCTTGGGGACAAAGCAGAACCAGGGGGTCAGCCGCAGGGTGCAGGGGGCGCCGCTGTGGTTTTCCACGGTATAGCGCACCGCCACGGTGTTGGCGCCGCGGGCCATGGCGACCTCCCGGGTCACCCGCACGCCGGCGGCCTCGTACACCCAGCAGGGCACCGCCCCGGCCGTGAAGGTGACCAGCTGCCGCCAGCCCTCCTCCGCCGGGCGGCCGGCCAGGTCCTGGGTGGACAGCGGGACCTGCCGCCCGGCGGCTTCCAGCACCTCGCCCACCCGGTGGACCATGTTGCAGCGCAGCGTGGGGGCGTGCAGGCAGGCCATCAGCAGGGCGTGGTCGCCCCGGGTGGCCGACCACCCGGCCGACAGGGAACAGTATCCCCCCAGCCCGTTGGTCAAGAGAAAGCAGGACTCCTGGGCCCGCGCCTGGTCGGCCAGGTCCTGTTTGCCGAAAACAAATTCCATAACTTGCGATTTCCTTCCTTGCAGTGGGATGGTTCGGGGCTTCAGATCCGCCCCAGGATCAGCGCCGCGCCCGGCGCCGCCTCGGCCCGGCCGGCGACGAGGCGCGCCGGTTCGGCCTGCCAGAGAAAGCTGTTCTCCCCGTCGGCCAGCACCTGCCAGTCGCCGTCGGGCAGGGTCAGCGTCCGCGGCCGGCCGGCCGCGTTGTAGCAAAGGATCAGCTGGGCCCAGCGCCCGCCGTTTTCCAGCCGGAAGGCCGCGCACTGCCGCCCGGGGCGCCAGGCTTCCAGCAGGCGGCCGCGGGCGGATGCGGTTTTGTCGCACAGCGCCGGCAGCTGCGGGCGCAGCGCCATCAGCCCCCGGTAGTAGTCGGCCAGCGCCTGCCAGGGGCCGGTCCAGGCCCGCTGCCAGTCCAGCCGGTTCAGGTCGGCCGGGGCGTTGAAACTGTCCCGCAGCCCCTGTTTGGTGCGGCCGTACTCCTCGCCGGCCAGCAGGAACCAGTGCCCCTGGCAGCCGAAGCAGAAGGCCACCGCCAGCCGGTTGGCGGCCAGCAGGGCGGGCTGGGGGTCGTCGAACCGGCGGGCCGGGTCCATCGTCAGCACGAGCTTGTCCCACAGCGTCCAGTCGTCATGGCTGGACAGGTAGCTCACCGTCTGGGAGGGCGCCTGCACCCGGAACGCCCCGTGCCCGGCCCCGGCCCAGCCGGTCACCGCCGCCGCCATGTCGGCCAGCCGGGCGCTGCCGCCGTTGACAAAGCCGGGGCGGTTCTCGTACAGGATGTGCCCTTTCACCAGGTCCCGGGTGGCGTCGCAGAACGCCCCGATGCCCGGGTCCAGCCGGGGCAGGGCCCGCTTGCCGGCCCCGTGGGTGCCCCGGCGCATCGCGCTGGGCCCGGCGGCCCAGGGCTCGCCGTACAGGATCTTTTCCCCGGCGCCGAACCGGGCGTCCAGCGCGGCGCGGATGTCCTGCATCAGCTCGGTGTCCAAAAGCGCCATCAGGTCGAAGCGGAAGCCGTCCATGTGGTATTCCTGCGCCCAGTACAGCACCGAGTCGAGGATGTACCGCCGGCACATGCTCCGCTCGCTGGCCAGGTCATTGCCGCAGGCCGACCCGTTGGACGGGCTGCCGTCAGGGTTCTGGCGGTAGAAGTACCAGGGCTCGGTGCGCCACAGCCAGGAATCCAGCCGGTAGGTGTGGTTGTACACCACGTCCATGATGACCCGGAACCCGGCCGCGTGCAGCGCCTGGACCGCCTCCTTCAGTTCCCGGATGCGCACCGCCCCGTCGGTGGGGTCGGTGGCGTAGCTGCCTTCGGGCAGGTTGTAGTTCACCGGGTCGTACCCCCAGTTGAAGGCGGTGGGGTCGGTCTCCGGTACCGAGCCGAAGTCGAACACCGGCATCAGCTGCACATGGGTCACCCCCAGCCGGCGCAGGTAGTCCAGCCCGGTGGGGTGGACCCTGTCCCCGTTCAGGGTGGTGCCCCGCAGGGTCAGGGCCTTGTACTTGCCCCGCCATGCTTCGGGCACCCCGCTGGCGGGATCGTGGGAAAAATCCTTCACATGCAGTTCGTAGATGATCTCCTCGGCCGTCCGGGGCGGGGCGGCGTCCTCGGCCCAGCCCTCCGGGTCGGTGCGGGCCAGGTCGATGACCATGCTCCGGGCTCCGTCCACCCCGGCGGCTTTGGCCCAGGGGTCGGCGGTGCGGCGGGCGGTGCCCTCCCGGTCGGTCACGATATACTCATAATACCATCCATCCCAGTCGCCGTCCAGCTGCTGCAGCCACACACCGCGCCCGGCGCGGCGCAGGGGCAGGGTCTGTTCGGCCTGCCCGCCGCTGCCGGCCCGGTACAGGCGCAGGCTCACCGCCCGGGCGGTGGGGGCCCACAGCGCGAACCGGGTGCAGGCGGGGCTGTACAGCGCGCCCAGCGGGCCTTCGTAGTGGTAGCTGCGTGCGAACGCCCGGGAGTCGTACAGGCGTTTGCGGTTGCATTGTGTCATGGTTTGCATGGGAACCGTCCTTTTCTCAAAGATAAACACGAAAAGCTGCCGGCCCGCAAAGCAGGCGCTCGGCGGTCCGGCAGCGGGCAGGGGCGGCGAAAGATCAGCCTTTGACAGCACCGGCCATACCGTTGACGTAATATTTCTGCAGCTTCAGGAACAGGATGGCGATGGGAATGGAGATCAGCACCGCACCGGCCGCAAAGCTGGTGTACCAGTTGTCGATGTACTCCTTTTCCAGCATCCGCCACAGCCCGATGGCCACGGTGTACTGGTCCGAGTTGGCCCGGCAGATGACCTTCGCAAAGATGAAGTCCACCCAGGGGGCGGTGAAGGAGGTGAGGATCTGGTAGATGACGATGGGCTTGGACAGCGGCAGGATGATGCGGGTGAAGATCTGCCACCGGGTGCAGCCGTCGATGAGGGCGGCCTCGTCCAGTTCTTTGGGCATCGTGTCAAAGAAGCCCTTGATGATCTGGAAGCCCAGCGCCGCGCCGCCGGAGTAGCACAGGATCAGCGCGATGCGCACATTGTTGCCTTCGGTCAGGCCGATGGCCTTGAGGATGAAGTAGACGGCCACCATCGACATGAAACCGGGGAACAGCCCCAGGATCATGGCCATGTTCATGTAGGGCTTGCGCAGCTTGAAGCGCAGGCGGCTCAGGCAGAAGGAGGCCGACAGCACGAAGAAGCTGGACAGCAGGCAGGAGAAGATGGCGATGATCAGGGTGTTGAGGAACATCTGGGGAAAGTTGAGGATGGTGGTGTCGGTGAACAGCTTGATGTAGTTGTCCAGCGTGTAGGTTTTGGGGAAGAAGCTGGACACATAGCTGCCCTTTTCGCCGCGGAAGCTGGTCAGGATGACCCACAGCACCGGGAACATCCAGATCGCTGCCAGAATGGCCAGAATGGTGTGGACGATGATGTTGTTGCGCAGCTTGATCCCCTTGGCGCTTTTCTGTTTCATGCTCAGATGCCTCCTTCTTCACGGTAGGACTTGCTGTTGCGGTAGGTGAGCAGCGAACCGATGGCCAGGATGATGAAGGTCAGGATGCCGACGACCGCGCCCACATTGTAGTACTGCTTGTCGATGGTCAGCTTGTACAGCCAGGTGACCAGCAGGTCGGTGCTGCCGGCGGTGGAGGCCAGGTTGGTGACCGGGTCGCCGCCCGAAAGCAGGTAGATGACGTTGAAGTTGTTCACGTTGCCGGTGAAGGTGGCGATCAGGTAGGGGGTGGTCACATACAGCATGTAGGGCAGCGTGATGCGGAAGAAGGTCTGGAAGGCGTTGGCGCCGTCCACCTTGGCGGCCTCGTACAGTTCGGTGGGGATGTTCTGCAATACGCCGGTGAGCTGCAGCAGGGTGTAGGGCACGCCCACCCAGATGTTGATGACAATGACGGTGACCCGCGCCCAGGTGGGGTCGGTGAAGAAGGGAAGGCTGGCGCCCTCGGCAATGACGCCCAGCTCACGCAGCAGCACGTTGACGGCGCCGTCCGGCTGGAGCATCGTGCGCATGATCAGCAGCGAGACGAACATCGGCACCGCGCAGGGCAGCACGAAGCAGAAGCGCCAGAACCCTTTGGCCTTGGTCTCCTTGCGGTTGATGACGATGGCCAGGATCATGCCGGCGATGTAGTTGGTGAAGGTGGCGAAGAACGCCCAGACCAGCGTCCAGACCAGCACGCTCCAGAAGGTGGAGCCCAGCACCGAGTTGGAATCGAAGAGGGTGGCGAAGTTCTGCAGCCCGACCCAGTCGAACAGCACCAGATGGTTGTCGATCTTCGAATAGTTGGTGAAGGCCATGCAGATCATGAAGACCAGCGGCAGGATGGTCAGCGCGCCGATAAAGATCATCGGCGGGGTCATCAGCAGGCGATAGCGGTTGTCGTCCAGCAGGCTCTTCAGGTCTTCGGCCAGGGTGTTCAGGTGTTTGCCGGCTTTGTCCAGGCATTCGGCCTTGTAGGCGCTTTTCAGGGTGCCGCGCCAGATCCAGAACATCACGCCGGTCAGGATGATGGTGGCCAGGCCGTACAGCAGCAACAGGATCGACTGGTCGCCCTGGGTGTAGGTGAACACCTGCAGCTCCTCGTTCCAGACTTCCTGGCGCTCCACCGTGCCCAGGCTGCCCAGCATGTAGATGTTGTGGAAGCCGGACAGCACCATAAAGGCGATGTAGGCGATCTCAGCCGCCAGGAACAGCAGCCCCTTGGCCACCTGTTTGTGCATCATATTGCCAAAACCCATCACGAGCGCCGAAACACGTGTTTCGGTGCTGCCCTCACGGAGGGCAGCAAGGCAGGTGTAAGGGGTGGCGAATTCCAGATTGCGGCGCATTTTTGCCGCACTGATCGCATTCATCCGTAAATCCTCCTCTCGCTTCAGGAAATGCCGTCGCTGTTCATGGCGTCGTTCATGGCGGCGGTCTGTTCGGCGGCGTTGTCGTGGGTGATGGTCCCGTTGCGGATGCCCTTGCCCATGTTCTCCACCGGCGTCCAGCAGTTGCTCATGGCCGGCACGAAGGGCTGCAGCACCGAGGTGCGGTCGAAGGTGTCGTTCTGGGCCGCCACCAGCGGGTCCTCGGCAATGGCCGGGTCGGCCAGCAGGGTGGTGTTGCAGGGAATCACGTTGCGCAGCTCATAGTGCAGCTGCTGGGCTTCGGCCGAACCCAGGTAGAGGGCCAGCTCCACCGCCTGCACCGGGTACTCGGTGTTGGAGTTTACCCCGATGGCCTTGCTGCCGGCGTAGGCGTACATCTGCTTTTCCTCGCCGTTCAGCGTGTAGGTGGGCAGGGCGGCCACGCCCATGTCGTCGCCCAGGATCTCCTGGATGGAGGCGGCGTCCCAGCTGCCGGTGAAGATGGCGTTGATGCTGCCGTCCCGCAGACCGGCCATGCCGGACCCGTCGGCGTCCACCACAAAGTTGGGGTTGTTGTACAGGTCGATCAGGTAGTCGGTCACCGCCGCGGCGTTTTCGCCGCCGAAGTCGGCGCCCAGCTCCTCCTGGGTGCCGTCGCCGAACAGCGTGCAGCCGTTGCCGAAGTAGAAGGCCGGCAGATACCAGGAGTTGGTGAAGGGGAAGCTGACCACGCCCTTCGCCAGCATGGTGTCCAGGCTCTTCACGTCCTCCTCGGTAAAGACGCTCTTGTCATAGTACATGAACCAGGTGTTGGTGGTGAAGGGCACGCCGTAGATGTAATCGTCCAGCGTCAGGCTGTTCACCAGGCTTTCGCTGTTGGTGGCGCGGATCTCGTCGGCATACTTGCCGCCGAACTTGGCCAGGGCGCCGGCGTCGGTCAGGGTGGTCAGGGTGTCGTTGGCGAACATGAACACGTCGGCGCTGGCCTCGGCGTCCTGGCTGACGGTGCCGGCGGCGGTGGCCTCGTCCGCCACGCCGTAGACAAAGGTGATGTCCCACTCGGGGTGCATCTCGGCGAACTTCTCACAGCAGGTCTGCAGCCATTCGCCGCTGTCTTGGGACTGGTCCTCCGATGAACTCCAGACCATCAGGCGGACGTTCTCGGTGCCGCTGTTCCCGGAACAGCCCGAAAGCAGACCCGCCAGGGAAGCCCCTGCCAGGGTCAGGGCAAGGGCCGCGGACAGTTTTTTACGCATTTGGCATTCCTCCATCCAAAAGCATCCAAAAGCAGAGGTGTTGCGGACAGTGAACGTTTCGAAATGTTTCGCTAGTTCAAAATATAGGGCAAAATTTGGCGTTCGTCAAGGGATTTTTTCGAGTATTTGAATAATTCGTGAACAATGCACAACAACGCTCGACCGTTATTGTCCAGTTTCACAAGAGGGGGAACGAAACTTCATAGCGAAACTTTTTCCTGCAAGACCGCCTTCCGCTGCGGAATTGCACTTTGGGGCCGGAAAGTGTATAATAAATACAAATCTGCTGTGAAATGGAGGATGCTGTCATGGCCACCATGGAGGACATCGCCAAGCGATTGGGCGTATCCAAGGGGACCGTTTCCAAGGCGTTCAACGGGGCGCCGGACATCAGCGCAACATTGCGAAAAACCATCCTGGAGACCGCCGTCGAGCTGGGCTATACCCGGGCGCGGCGGGGGGCGGTGCGGACGCTGTGTATCTTTATTGAAAACATGCCCTATGCCGGGCCGGAGGATTTCGGCTGGGACATCATCACCGGCTTCCGCCAGATGGCCGAGCCCGCCGGGTACGAGGTGCGGGTGGTGGACCTGACCGAAGAGACCCAGAAATCCATCCCCTATGAGGAATACATGCTGCAGGAAGGCTGCCTGGGGGCGCTGTTCCTGGGTATGACCCTCAACGACCCCTGGCGCCGGGACCTGCACACCAGCCATACCCCGGCGGTGCTGTACGACAACCTGATCCAGCCCAATCCCACCGTGGCCACGCTGGGCATGGACAACAACGAGGCCATCGGCCAGGCGGTGGCGGCTTTGCAGGCGATGGGCCACCGCAAGGTGGGCTACCTGAGCAGTGCGCTGGGGTCCCACATCTACCGGGTGCGGTACAAGAGCTTTTTTAACGCGCTGCGCCAGAACGGCCTGCCCGACGACCCGGCGCTGGCGGGCACCAGCTTCTTCTCCTCCGAAACGCTGGACGCCCACCTGCCCCGGCTGCTGGACCAGGGGGTCACCGCCATCCTGTGCAGTTCCGACCTGCTGGCCCACACCGTCATGATCCGCTGCCAGGAACTGGGCCTGCGCATCCCCCAGGACCTGAGCATCATGGGCTTTGACGACCTGCCCTTCTGCGCCCACACCGCGCCGCCGCTTTCCACCATCCGGCAGGACCGGCTGCAGATCGGCAAAAGCGGCTTCTACGCCCTGTCCAGCCTGCTCAACCAGGTGCCGATCAGCAGCTTTCTGCTGCACGCCCGTCTGGTGCTGCGCGGCTCCACCGGACCGGCGCCGGAGGCGCCCCCCGGCGGCAAGGTGCGCGCCCCGGCATAAGGGAGCGCAGCAAAGGAAAAAGCGAGGACCTCGGCCGAGGTCCTCGCTTTGTTTGTCTGTTTGTGATTTCCGATCCGGGGCGGCAGGCTCAGCGCCGGCGCACCGCAAAGCCGAACACCGTGCCGCACACCCCGCCCACGATGTGCATGAAGTTGGCCACGTTGTCCTGGACGAAGAGGATGTCGTAGATCTGCTGCCCCAGGTAGAGCGCCGCCACCAGGATCAGGGTCAGCGGGATGCAGCCGCCCCGGGAGCCGGCCAGGCTGGACAGCATGATGAGCATGAAGACGATGCCCGACGCCCCCAGCAGCGCCGAACCGGGGAAGAGCAGGCACTGCAGCACCCCCGACACCACCGCCGTGAAGGCGATGCCCAGCAGCAGGGTGCGGCTGCCGTACTTTTCCTCCAGCGGCGGGCCCACCACCAACAGCAGCAGCATGTTGCCCATAAAGTGGTTCCAGTCGGCGTGGCCCAGCACATGGCAGAACAGCCGCACATAGAACAGCGGGTCGGTCAGCGAAGACCGGTACACGCTGAACAGGTGGCTGGTGGTCCAGCCGTCGGTGACCCGGTTCAGGATCAGCGCGGCCAAAGCCAGCAGAAAAAAGGACAGGGTGACCGGGGCGTTGTATTGAAAGCTGATGGTGCGGCGCTTCATAACATAAGTCTCCTTGGCGGTGGACAGGCAGGCGCCCCGGGCCCTGGGGCCCGGGGCGCACAGGCGTATGCCGAAATCCGATCAGGATTGCTGGATCTGCCGGTGTTCGCGCAGGGTGCGCTCCTTCTGGTACTGCAGCGAAGCCGCCACAAAAGCCTTGAACAGCGGGTGGGCGCGGTTGGGGCGGCTCTTGAACTCGGGGTGGAACTGCACGCCGATGTGGAACTGCCGGTCGGGCAGTTCCACGGCCTCCACCAACCGGCCGTCGGGGCTGGTGCCGGCAATGACCAGGCCCTTCTCCTGCAGTTCGGCGCGGAAGTCGTTGTTGAACTCGTACCGGTGGCGGTGCCGTTCGTCGATCTCGTCCCGGCCGTAGCAGTCGTGCATGTGGGTGCCGGGGGCCACCAGGCAGGGGTACCGGCCCAGGCGCATCGTGCCGCCCTTGGGGATGTTGCCCTGCTGGTCGGGCATCAGGGCAATGACGTTGTGGGCGCCGTCGGGGGTGAACTCGCTGGAATTGGCGTCGGCGTAGCCCAGCACGCCGCGGGCAAACTCGATCACCATGATCTGCATACCCAGGCAGATGCCGAAGTAGGGCACCTCGTGCTCACGGGCCCAGCGGGCGGCGGCCACCATGCCCTCGATGCCGCGGTCGCCGAAGCCGCCGGGCACAATGATGCCGTCCACATCGCAGAAAGCGGCGGCGCAGTCGGCGTCGGTGCGCAGCTCCTCGCTGTCCACCCACTTGATCTCCACCTGGCTGTCGTTCTCAAAGCCGGCGTGGTAGAGGCTCTCCATCACCGACAGGTAGGCGTCGTGCAGCTTGACGTACTTGCCCACCAGCGCGATGGTGCAGGTGCGGGACCGGGAGGCGATGCGGGCCACCACGTCCTTCCACTCGGTCAGGTCGGCGGCGGGCACGTCCAGGCTGAGCTTTTCCACCACCACGTCGTCCAGCCCGTTGGAGTGCAGCATCAGGGGGCACTGGTACAGGCTGGGCATGGTCAGGTTCTCGATGACGCATTCGGGCTTGACGTTGCAGAAGGTGCTGATCTTGCGGCGGATGTCGCTGCCCACGCTGCCGTCGGCCCGCAGGATGATGATGTCGGGGCTGATGCCCATGCCCTGCAGCTCCTTGACCGAGTGCTGGGCGGGCTTCGACTTGTACTCGTTGGAGCCGGAGATGTAGGGCACCAGCACCACGTGGATGTAGCAGCAATTCTCGTGGCCCTGCTCGATGCCCACCTGGCGGATGGCCTCCAGGAAGGGCTGGCTCTCGATGTCGCCGGTGGTGCCGCCGATCTCGGTGATGACCACGTCGGCCTCGGTGCTCTTGGCCAGGTTGTAGATGTAGCTCTTGATCTCGTTGGTGATATGCGGGATGATCTGCACGGTCTGGCCCAGGTAGGCGCCCTGGCGTTCTTTGTGCAGCACGTTCCAGTACACCTTGCCGGTGGTCAGGTTGGAGTACTTGTTCAGATTTTCGTCAATGAAGCGCTCGTAATGCCCCAGGTCCAGGTCGGTCTCGGTGCCGTCGTCGGTCACAAACACCTCGCCGTGCTGCAGCGGGCTCATGGTGCCGGGGTCCACATTGATATACGGGTCCAGCTTCTGGGACGCCACCTTCAGCCCGCGGGTCTTGAGCAGGCGCCCCAGGCTGGCCGCCGTGATGCCCTTGCCCAGGCCGGACACGACACCGCCGGTAACAAATACATACTTCGTAGCCATTGCACATCCTCCACGCATCAGTTCGGTAAACATATATGAAATCATTATACACTGGCCCTGCCGGGTTTGGCAAGGCATTGGCCCCAAAACCGGCGAAAATGTACATACCTGGCAAAAAGCCCCGGCGGAATCTGTTCGAATTGGCAGGGCGCCGCCGCGCAGGCGGCGCAGCGCGGCGGTTTCCGCTTGTGCGGCGTGTCCGGCTTCCCGACACAACAAGACCGCCCCGGCCTGCCGTGGGCGGGGGCGGTCTCAGTCTTCCTCCTGGGCTTGTTCCAGAATCTCCTGGGCGATCTCGCCGCGGCTGCGGCGGCTGTCCATGGCCTGCTTCTCGATCATCCGGTGGGCGGCGGCCTCGGTCATGCCCCGGTGCTCGATCAAAAAGCACTTGGCCCGGTCCACCAGCCGCAGCTGGGCGATCTTGTCGGCCAGGCGGTCGTTTTCGGCCCGCAGGCCGTCCATGCGGTGGTAGCAGCTGGCCGCCATCTGCACGGCCTGGCGGAATTGCAGCGCCGTGAAAGGCTTGCTCAGCACCAGCACGCCCTGGCCTTGCAGGGTGTCGGCCACCTGTTCGGCGGTGCCGGCCTTGGCCAGCAGGATCACCCCGGCATGGGTAAGTTCCACCGCATGCAGGGCCAGCTCGTGGCCGAACTCGTCGGGCAGCGGGCTGTTGACCACCACCACGGCAAAGTCCCGGCCGTCCAGGCGGCGGCGCGCTTCGCCCCCGCTGGCGACCATCACCGGCCGGGGGAACCCCAGCTCGGCCAGGTGGCGGGCCAGATATTCGTTGGAGTGGGTGCCTGCGGAGGCGATCAAAGCCAATGCCAATCCTGGTCCTCTCCTTCCGGTCTCGGGTCTTTGCGGGCGCTCACAGCACCAGGAAGCAGTTTTCCCGCTCCCAGGCAGCCGGGTCCGGCGCCTGCTCATAGGCGATGCACAGCTGGGTCTGATACTCGAAGTATTTGTTCATCACGGCCAGCGGCAGCTCCCCGGCCACAAACTCGCTCTGGGCCGCTACCGTGATGGCCTCCCGCAGGCTGCGGGGCAGGCTTTCCAGCCCGGCCGCGGCGTCGGGGTGGAAAAGGTTGCGGTCCACCGGCTCGGGCAGCGGCAGCTCCCGCCGGATGCCGTCCAGCCCGGCGGCCAGGATCATCCCGATCACCAGGTAGGGGTTGCAGGCCGGGTCGGGGCTGCGCAGCTCCAGGCGGCAGAAATCCCCGCTGGCCGAGGGCAGCCGCACCAGCTGGCTGCGGTTCTGCCGGCTCCAGCTGATGTACTGGGGCGCCTCGCAGCTGCCGAACCGCTGGTAGCTGTTGGGGACCGGGTTGCAGAAGGCCGTCAGCTCCCGGGCATGGGCCAGCAGCCCTGCGATGAAGTGTCCGGTCTCGGTGTCGGGGCCCACCGGCAGGGCGAACAGGTTCTGTTTGTCCCGGATCAGCGAAAGGTTCACATGCAGTCCGCTGCCGGCCTGGTTGGCCAGGGGTTTGGGCATGAAGCTGGCAAACAGCCCGTTGCGCCCGGCAATGGCCTTGACCGTGCTCTTGAAGGTGTTCAGGTTGTCCGCCGCCTGCAGGGCGGGGGCGTACAGAAAATCCACCTCGTTCTGGCCGTGGCCGCTTTCATGGTGGCTGTGCTGGGGGCGCAGGCCCATATCCTCCAGCGCAAAGCAGATCTCCCGGCGGATGTTCTCGCCCTTGTCCAGCGGCGCAATATCAAAGTATCCGCCCCGGTCCATCGGGATCTTGGTGGGGTTGCCGTGCTCGTCGGTCTCAAAGAGGTAAAACTCGCATTCGCAGCCCACATTGCAGGCAAACCCCATGGCCCGGGCCCGGTCCACCACGCTCTGCAGATAGCCGCGGCAGTTGCCCTCAAAGGGGCGTCCGTTGGGCAGCCGGATGTCGCAGTACATCCGCATGACCCGCCCTTCGGTCGGCCGCCAGGGCAGAATGGTCATGGTGTCGGGGTCGGGCCACAGCACCAGGTCGCTCTCCTCGGTGTGCAGGAACCCGGCGATGGAACTGCCGTCAAAACAGATCCCGTGCTCAAACACATAGGGCAGCTCGCTGGAATAGACCGAGATGTTCTTCTGGTTGCCGAAGATGTCACAGAAGGCCAGGCGGACAAACTTGACATCGTTGTCCTCCACATAGTTCAGAATGTCCTGTGCGGTGTGCTTCATAGGGAAAATCCTCGCATTTGATAAACTTGAAAGGCCCACCGGCGGGGGCGGGCCTTTCAAGCGGTGTAAGAAATCAACGGGCGGCGGCTTCCTGCAGGATGCAGCGGCGGACCGCCGCCCGCCTGGAAAAAGGAGAATCGCTCAGTTCAAAGGCCCGGACTCACTCGGTATAGAATAGCAGGCGGCTGTAGCAGGGCAGCGGCCAGTAGTCCTCGTCGCACAGTTCCTCCGCCTCGTCGGCCGCGGCGCGCAGCCGGGCCATCGCGGGCAGAACCTCGTCATGGAAGGCGTGGGCCTTGGCGGCCTCGTCCTCCAGGGCACTGACCTTGTCGGTCACGGCCTTCAGCGCGTCGGCCGCGTCGGACATCTCGTCGGTATAGCGGGACAGGGCGGTCAGCAGCTTGGTCTCGGCCCGGGTGCTCAGGCTCTCGCTCACCGTCTGCTTGGCGGCGGCGGTGGAGGCCACATCCCCCATGTAGGTGGTGGCGGCGGGGATCAGCTGCTTGTTGGCGATCTTCAGCATCGTGCGGGCCTCGATGTTGATGACCTTGCTGTAATGTTCCATCTCCACCTCATAGCGGGAGAACAGCTCGGTCTTGGTCAGCACGCCGAATTCTTCCATCAGGGCCACGTTCTTCGGGTCCTTCAGGGCGATCATCGCGTCGGGGGTGCACTTGCGGTTGGGCAGGCCGCGGCGGGCGGCCTCCTCCTCCCAGGCGGCCGAGTAGCCGTTGCCGTTGAAGATCACCCGGCGGTGGTCGTTCAGCGTCTGCTTGACCCAGGCCGCGGCGGCGCACTCAAAGTCGGCGGCGTCGCTGGTGGCGGCCACAAAGTCCTTCAGCGCCTTGGCCACGGCGGTGTTCAGGATGAAGTTCGCGTCGGACAGGTTCTCGTTGGAACCGGGCATACGGAACTCGAACTTGTTGCCGGTGAAGGCGAAGGGGGAGGTGCGGTTGCGGTCGGTGGTGTCCTTGCTGAACTTGGGCAGCACATCCACGCCCAGGTCCATCTTCATCTTGACCGGGCCCGCGTAGGGCGAATCGGAGCAGATCGCGTCGATGACGGCCTCCAGCTCCTCGCCCACAAAGATCGAGATGATGGCCGGCGGGGCCTCGTTGGCGCCCAGGCGGTGGTCGTTGCCCGGGGTGGCCACCGAGGTGCGCAGCAGGTCGGCGTACTCGTCCACCGCCTTGATGACGGCGGCCAGGAAGACCATGAACTGCAGGTTTTCCATCGGGGTGTCGCCGGGGTCCAGCAGGTTTTCGCCGCCGGCGGTCAGCGACCAGTTGTTGTGCTTGCCGCTGCCGTTGACCCCCTCGAAGGGCTTTTCGTGCAGCAGGCAGACCAGCCCGTGCTTGGCGGCCACCTTCTGCAGGATCTCCATGGTCACCAGGTTGTGGTCGATGGCCACGTTGGTGGTGTCAAAGATGGGGGCCAGTTCATGCTGGCCGGGGGCCACCTCGTTGTGCTTGGTGCGGGCGGGCACGCCCAGCTTCCACAGTTCTTCGTCCAGGTCCTTGTAGAACTCGCTGACGATGGGGCGCAGGGTGCCGAAGTAGTGCTCCTCCAGCTCCTGGCCCTTGGAGGGGGCGGAGCCGAACAGGGTGCGGCCGGTCAGCACCAGGTCCAGGCGCTTGTTGTAATCCTCCTTGCGGATCAGGAAGAACTCCTGCTCGGGGCCGACGGTGGTGCTGACCCGCTCCACATCCTTGCCGAACAGCTTCAGCACCCGGCAGGCCTGGTCCGAGATGGCCTGCATCGAGCGCAGCAGCGGGGTCTTTTTGTCCAGCGCCTCGCCGGTGTAGGAGCAGAACGCCGTGGGGATGCACAGCACCTCATCCTTCACAAAGGCGTAGCTGGTGGGGTCCCAGGCGGTGTAGCCGCGGGCTTCGGCGGTGGCGCGCAGCCCGCCGGAAGGGAAGCTGGAGGCATCCGGCTCGCCCTTGATGAGCTCCTTGCCGGAAAATTCCATGATGGCGGTGCCGTCCGGCTGGGGGCTGACAAAACCGTCGTGCTTCTCACTGGTGATGCCGGTCAGCGGCTGGAACCAGTGGGTGTAGTGGGTGGCCCCCTGTTCAATGGCCCAGCGCTTCATGACGCTGGCCACCACGTTGGCCACATCCAGGTCCAGGGGCTGGCCCTTCTCGATGGTCGCCTTCAAGCTCTTGTAGGTAGAACTGGGCAGGCGCTCACGCATTTCGTGTTCGTTAAAGACTTTGCTGCCGTAGATCTCCATAACGGTTGCTGCCATACTTCCAAAACTCCTTTCACACAGCGCAGGGGGACCCTGCAGGCCCGTCTGCGGCGGGCGGCGGCCGGCCTGGATGTTCCGCAAGGGGGCCGGCAAAACAAAAAGACGCTGCGAATCACTTCGCAGCGCCCTTGCTGTATGCCCCTATTATACGGGCTGAAACCGGAAAATGCAACTGGCGGTTTGACCAAATCGACGCCGCTCACCGGGCAAAAACTGGGGCATTTGCCCGGCGGAACGCCGGCGGGGCAGGTAACGCCAAAAAAGACCACTATGAAACGCCCGGCTGCGTGTTAAGCTGCCGCCCCGGTACGGCGCCGCCGGCGCACCGCCACCGCCAGGGTGCCGGCGATGCAGACAAGGCTGGCGGCGTCGGCCAGGCGCCAGAACCAGAAGCCCGCGAACCGCACCGTTACGGTGCCGCTGTACCCGGCGGGCAGGGTGACGGTCAGGTAGCCGTCCTGCCGGCCCATCTCCGCGCCGCCGGAGGAATCGGTCAGGGTGTAGCCGGGGTAGGCGAACAGCGGCAGCAGCACGGTGGCCGGTTCCTCGCCGCTGTTGGCGGCGGTGAACTGCACCGACAGCGCGCCCCGGATCACGGCCTGGGCGCTTACCCCTTCGGGGAAGACCAGGTCGATGCCCTGGTAGTCCTCCTCGGTGATGGCGTCCGGCCGGTCGTAGGGCAGGTATTCGCCGCCGGCCACCTGCTCTTCCAGGGTGCTCAGGCTGGAAAGGCTCTGGTAGTCCAGCCGGGGGCTGGTGGAGCAGGTCTGGTACATCAGATACCCGGCGGGCAGCAGGGTCAGCAGCACCAGGGCGCTGGCCGCCGGGCGGGCCAGCTCGGGCCGGCTGCGGCCGAACAGCGCCAGCGCACAGCAGCTGACCAGCACCAGCAGCAGGGTGGCCGGCGCCAGGAACCGCCAGGCAAACTGCAGTTTGCCGAGAATGCCCGACAGGGCGGCGCCCACCGGGTCCTTCCGCAGCGACAGGTCATACCAGGGGAACAGGGTGCTGGCCATCCAGATCCCCAGCGCCCCGAAACCCAGCGCCCAGCCGCCCAGCCGCAGCGCCCCGCGGTCGGCCCGGCGCACGGCCGGATCCAGCAGGGCCAGCAGGAACAGCCCGGCGCCCAGCCCCAGCGCCAGCCCCACCGACAGCGGCATCTCGCCGGCCATGCCGCCGGCCAGGGTGCTGGCGTAGCCTTCGCCGGTGGCGGCGTCCATGTTGCCGCCGCCGAACATCATGAAGATCTGGGCCGGCCAGGCCGCGCTGTCATACAGGTCGGCGGCGCTGTACCGGCCGCTGATGCGGCAGGCCCCGGCGGCCATGTACTGGGCCAGCGGCACCAGGAACCACAGGTTCCAGCCCAGCGCGGCCCCGGCGGCTTTGCACAGGCCGGCAAACACCGGCCGGCGGAAGGTGCGCTTTGCGGCGATCAGGCAGAACAGCAGGCAGAACAGCCCGGCCATCAGGGTAGTGAGCAGGTGGGTCTGCAGTAGCCCGGTAAAAGCCACGGCCAGCGGCACCCAGCACCAGGGCAGGGCCCGGGGGCTGTCCGCCGGCTGGGTGTAAAGGCGCCACAGCCCGTACACCACCAGCGGCAGGAAGATCATGGCCGAATATTCCCCCACCGAAGCCCGCATGTAGATGTTGGTCAGCCGGTACAGTGAGAGCACATACAGCGCGGTGCCCGCCAGCGCCAGCGGTTCGCTGCGCAGCATCCGCCGCAGCACATGGCGGGTGACCAGCGCGGTGGCCAGGGTGACGGCGGCCACATACATCCGGTAGACCGCCTGCAGCGAAAAGCCCAGGATGCGCAGCACCGCCGCCGGGTAGAGCAGCAGGTCGGCGTACATCAGGCTGAAGGGATAGCCGCGGCCGTCCAGCAGTTCGGGGTCCATCCGCACCGGGAACTGCCCGGCCAGCAGCCCGGCTTTCAGCCCCTCGATCCGGCTCAGGTGAACGGTCAGATCGTGGCCGTAGGTCAGGTAGTCCAGCCCCAGCGGCAGGCAGGCCACCGCCACGATGCCCAGCAGCGCAGCGGCGCTGTACCGGGCCTTTACCGGGATGTTCCGGGGCAGCCGGCGGGCGGCGGCCAGCAGCACCAGGTCCGCCAGCAGGAAAAACACCAACCCGGTGAGGAAGTGGACATAGGCGAAGGAATGGGTGGGGACGATCTGCGTCCCCGTGATGAAGATGACCTGCCCTTCGCCGCAGTCGGCGTAAAAGCTCAGCTGCAGGGTGTCGCAGCCATGGTCCAGCCACAGCGGAAAGCTGGCGCTGGTGTAGCCGGGTTTCAGGGCGGTCACGTCATAGCGGGCGGTGGGCACCACCTCGTCCAGCAGTTTCACCCGCCCGGGGCTGCCGTTGTTCACATAGTTCACCACCACCTGGTAGCTGCCGGCTTCCAGGTCCAGCCAGCGGGTGGTGGCAAACTGGCCCACATAGTTTTCCACCTGGGTGCCGCGGCTGTCGTTCAGCGCCGTCTCGGTATACGGAATGATCAGGTCCGGCGTCACCTCCACGGCGGTGCCGGCGCCCCAGTCCAGCGCCAGCCGGCCCAGCAGAAAGACCGCCTCCAGCGCCAGCAGGACCGCCAGCCACCAGTTTTTGCGGGTGAACCGTTGTTTCAGTTGCTCCATTGCGCCCCGTCCTCTCTCGCCGCGGTCAGCCGCGGGTCTTTTCCCAGTATTCGCCCATGCTGGCGCCGGGCTGCCCGGTCACCTCGTCGGCCAGGTAGCGCCCCAGCCCGCAGCTGCCGGGGTCCCAGGCCCGGGCCGCCTGCTCGGTGGGGAATTCCACCTCGGCATAGAAAAAACCGCCGGGCTGGCCGGGGTCCACCTCGTTGACCTCCAGCACCAGCCCTTCCGGCAGCAGATAGCTGCGCCGCTCCTTGCGGATCAGCGGCTTGCCGATGAGTTCCTCCAGCTGTGCGAAAAGTTCCGGGCTGATCTCGGTCTCCACCTCGGGCCGGCTGAGCCCGGTGGGGTCGGGCGCACCCTTGAAGCAGAGCACCAGCGCCGTGGGCCCGCCTTCCAGCGCTTCCCGCCGGATGCGCACGGTGGGCCGCACGCAGAGGTACCCCTGGTCCATGATGTGGGTGCGCACCGGCCGCAGCCCCCGGGGCCAGTCGGTCACCATCCATTTCCGTTCGATCTCCATGCCGTACCCTCCTTACACCAGCACGTCCTTGATGAGCAGCGAAAGCCCGCCCCCGGCGCTGTGGATGAACTCCACCGCGTCGTCGCTGTTGCACAGCTCGGCCGGGATCTTGATCTCGATGCCGCTCTCGGTCTTGAAACTGCGGCTCTCCATCCGCCGCATCCGCGCCGGGCTCACCGTCACCCGGTCGTCGGGGGCCACACCGGTCTCGGCCAGCGCCTCGTCAAAGTCCTGGACCGCCAGCGGGTATTGTTCCTCAATGCGGGCGCGCACATCCTCCACCGCGATGGTGTTGTCCACGGCCTGGTTGCGCACCATCAGCCCCACGGCGGTCTCGGTGCCGCCGTCAAAGGGGGGTACGTCCTCCAGGCTTTCGGCCTCGGGGTAGGCTTTCTGCACGGCGGCCACGGCGGTCTCGCACACCGCCTTCAGCTTCTCCTTCTCCGGCAGGGCCTGGGCGCAGCCGAACACATGGGTGGACAGGTACACGTCCTTCTTTTCGTCCAGCTGGTAACGCTTTTCGATCAGCCGGATAGTATAGTTGGCCCGGTCGATCAGCGCGGCCTCGTCCGCTTTGGGGGTGCCGGGCAGCAGGGTGCGCTGGGGGGCGATGGTGCTGCACTGGCCGTTGCCCAGTACGGTGGTGGCGTGGGTATAGCCGGGGCGGTAGTTCAGCTTGAGCACCCCGTAGTAGGGCACCCCCTCCACCGTGAAATCCGCCACGGCCAGGTCCCCCGAAGGGATGCCCGGGTACTGGAGCTGCTGCTCAAAGATCACGCCGGCGATGCGGCGGGAGATGTCGATGAAATCCTGGTTGTGCTGCAGTTCCTGCAAAAAGGCGGAATCCGGCAGAAAGGCGCAGTTTTTGCCGTCGTCGCTGACGAAGGCTTTTTCCAGGCAGGCGGTGAAATAGTCGAACAGGTCGGCGTTGAGCTCCATCGGCCGGTCGGACAGCACCGGTTCCGAGGCGCCGGCGTCCAAAAGGTGATAGATGACCTGGTTGAGTTTGACTTCCATGGGTTCGGCTCCTTTGCAGCGAATGAATCGGGGTTCTGGCCTGGCGGGCAGCCGGGCCCCGCCGCTGTGCGCCGCGGCGGAAAGGCGGCGCCCCGCGGGCGGGCGCTGCCCAATGGTACCATATTTTGGGGCGGATGAACAGGGGATAGGGGGCGCTGTGCGGCATAGGATACATCGAAAGGAGGCGAAAGCCATGCAAGACCATGAGATCTGCAATGCCACCGACCTGCGCCCCGCCCCGCCGGACCCGCTGCGCCCGGCGCCGGAGCACACCCCCCGTTACGACGAGACGCTGCGCCGCACGGCGCCTTCCCGCCAGAAATCGGCCCGCGCCTTTCTGGAAGGGCGCAGCCCCGGCGTGATGCAGAGCTACGCCCCCGGCGCCGAAGCCGGGGCGGACGGCTGGGTGGAGGACGACGAGACCGTCCGCCGCCTGATGCACTGGAGGGAGGAAGCCATCTACTGAGCGGCCGGGCCCGCCCCGGCAATGCGCGACCGGCCTGCCGGGAAACCCGGCGGGCCGGTCGGCGTTTGTCAGGGCATCACGAAACCCGGCTCCCCGGGCAGGATCACCCCGTTGTTTTTCAGCAGGGCGCGGAATTCCTCCTCGCTCATGGTAAAGATGACCTCCTTGATCATGGCCATCTCGTGCAGCACCACCTGCCAGGGCGCGCCGTCCGGCTGCTGCAGAAACAGCAGCCCGCTCACCGGGCCCAGCGCCTGCACGGCCTCGTCGGCCAGCAGGCTGGGGGCCGGGCGCAGGAAATAGTGGTCCACCATCCGCCCGTCGGCAAAATCATGCTCGATGGCGGCGGTCCACTCGCCCTCCTCGCGGGTGTTTTTGTACTGCATCCGCAGCGAAAGAAAGTCAGCGGCGGTCAGGCTGCCGGGCATGGGGGTCCCTCCTTGTGCGCAGCCCCCGCCGCCTGCAGGCGGCGGGGGACTGCGGTCATCCGTGCCGGGCGGCCGGGCCGCCCGGGTGTTTCGTCAGAGTCAGTTGTGCTTGTAGTAGTTGATCAGGCAGCCGTCGGCCAGGATCTGCCGTTCGGCGTCGGTCAGGGCGCCCAGCCGCAGGGTCAGCGGCCGCACCTGCCAGGTGCCGCCGGCCTCCACGGCGCTGTAGGCGGGGATCTCCTCCGCCTTGTTCAGCAGCGCGTCGCGCACGCCGGGCACAAAGACATAGCCGTCCAGCGGCAGCGCGTCCGGGTCGGTGGTCAGGAAGGGCAGCATGCCCCAGTTGATGCAGTTGGAGCGGTAACGCTTGGTGGCGTATTCCAGCGCAAAGTTGGCCGCGCCCCCCAGCACCCGCTGGCAGGAGGCCGCCTGCTCCCGGGCGGAACCGTCGCCGGGCTTGTTGGCAAAAATGGCCGAACCGATGTTGGTGGCGGCCGGGTCCACGGTGCAGCCGGCCGCGGCCAGCGCCTCATAGACCGCCCGGACCTGGGCCGGCAGCTCGCCGGCCTTGCGGGCGGCGTCCAGCGCCTGCACCGCCTTGGCGCGGCCCACATACCCCGGGTCCTTGCGGGAAAGGGTGAACTCGGCCAGCCGCAGCGGGTTGGACCGGTAGGAGGAGGTCTCGCCCGAGGGGATCAGCTCGTCGGTGGTGGTCACCGGGTCGGTGATGTGGCTGGCGATGCGCAGCAGCAGGTCGCCGCTCAGGGCGGGCTGGTCGGGCCAGTCCTTGATGTTGGGGCCGAAGCGCAGCGCCGCGTCGGGGTTCGCCTGGCCCCAGCCGTTGTACACCCGCTTGTCATACACGCCCCGGTCAAAGTGGTAGGCCGGCGCCGTGTAGGGTTCGGTCACCACCTCGCTGGCGGCGGTCAGCACACCGCCGGCCGCGGCGGTGGCCGCAATGCTGCGGGCGTCCATCAGCGCCACGCCGGAGATCTGCCCCTCGCCGGGCTTGGACCCTTCCCGGTTGGGGAAGTTGCGGGTGGTGTGCCGGATGCTGAACTCGCCGTTGGCCGGGGTGTCGCCGGCGCCGAAGCAGGGGCCGCAGAAGCTCTCCCGGAAGATGCCGCCCGCCGAGACGATGTCGGCCACCGCGCCGTTCTTGACCAGCTCCAGGTAGGTGGGCATGCTGTCGGGGTAGGCGCTGAACTTGAACTCGCCGTTGCCGCAGCTCTTGCCCCGCAGAATGTCGGCCACCGCGCACAGGCTCTCGTAGGTGCCGCCGCTGCAGCCGGCCACGATGCCCTGGTCCACATGGATCTTGCCGTCCTTGCCGATCTTGCTCACAAGGTCCATGTGGACCTTGCCGGACAGCTGCTCGTTGGCCCGGTCCTCGGCTTCCTTCAGGATGGTGTAGGGGTCCTGCTGCAGGGCACGGATCGGGTAGGCGTAGCTCGGGTGCATCGGCAGGGCGATCATGCACTCCACGCTGGACAGATCCAGCTCGATGCATCCGTCATAGTAGGCCACGTCGGCGGGGGCCAGCGGCCGGTAAGCCTCCGGCCGGCCGTGGCCGGCCAGATATTCCTCGGTCACGGCGTCGGTCTGCCAGATGCTGGACCAGCAGGTGGTCTCGGTGGTCATGCAGTCGATGGCGTTGCGGCAGTCGGCCGACAGGCCGGCCACACCGGGGCCCACAAACTCCATGACCTTGTTCTTCACATAGCCGTTGGCGTAGGTGGCGCCCACCAGCGCCAGCGCCACGTCGTGGGGGCCGACGCCGGGGTTCAGCCGGCCGGTCAGGTAGACGGCCACCACCTCGGGGCAGGCCATATCGTAGGTGCGGCCCACCAGCTGCTTGGCCAGCTCGCCGCCGCCTTCGCCCACGGCCATGGTGCCCAGGGCGCCGTAGCGGGTGTGGCTGTCCGAACCCAGGATCATCCGGCCGCAGCCGGCCATCATCTCCCGGTTGTAGCTGTGGATGACCGCCATGCAGGGCGGCACATAAATGCCCCCGTACTTGCGGGCGGCCGAAAGGGCAAACTGATGGTCGTCCTCATTGATGGTGCCGCCCACCGCGCACAGGCTGTTGTGGCAGTTGGTCAGCACATAGGGCAGGGGGAACTTCTCCATGCCCGAAGCCCGGGCGGTCTGGATGATGCCCACATAGGTGATGTCGTGGCTGGTCATCGAATCAAACTTCAGCCGCAGATCCTTCATATCCGGGGCGGTGTTGTGCTCTTTCAGAATCCCGTACGCGATGGTGCCCTGGCGGGCCTGCTCCGCGCTGACCCCGGCGGGGGCGCTCTCGCTCAAAACGCCGTTGACCAGGTACACGCCTTTGTTGTGCAGTTTCATGGTACACTCCTTCGTTTCGTGGTCGTATCGCAAAGAAAATACGGACCCTCCGCATTTTTTCCTTTGTAAGCTCACTACCACGAGTATACCGGTTTTGGCGGCCCTTGTCAACGAAACCAATTAACGTGAGTCGGCTTTTTGCCCGAGCAGATCTTAATAAAATAAAGCGGAAAAGCCTTGCATGTAACATAATTTAAGAAAGGCGCTTGACGAACGCGGCCTGATCCGATAAAATTAATGCCGGGGGTATCCGATACGCCCCGTAGGCGAAGCCCTGTGCGGCGGCGCGCACTTTTGCAAGGAAAGGGGAGGGTATGATGTTTTACCCCGATGTTCCGGCCCTGGAGCCGGAGGAGATCGAGCTGCTGTGCAGTGAATATGTGGCGCACAACGCCCATCTGGACCCCCGCGAGGCGGACCGGCTGGGGGTCAAGCGGGGGCTGCGCAATGCCGACGGCACCGGCGTGCTGGCCGGCATCACCAACGTGTCCAACGTCATCGGCTATGAAAAGCAGCCCGACGGCACCGTCACCCCCATCCCGGGGCGGCTGGTCTACCGGGGCATCGACATCGACACGCTGGCGGCCGAAGCCGACGCCCACGACCGCTTTATGTTCGAGGAAGTCATCTGGCTGCTGCTCTTCGGCAGCCTGCCGACGGCCGACCAGTTTGCCCGCTTCCGCAAGCTGCTGGAAAACCACCGGGAACTGCCCCGCGGCTTTGCCGACGACATGATCCTCAATTCGCCCTCGCCCAACCTGATGAACAAGATGGCCCGCAGCGTGCTGGCCATGTACAGCTACGACGAACACGCCGAGGACAACTCCCTGCCCAACATCCTGCGCCAGAGCATCAACCTGATCGCCGAGCTGCCGACCATGATGGTCAACGCCTACCAGATCAAGCGCCGGGTCTATAACCGGGACAGCATGTATTTCCACCTGCCCACCCCGGGCCAGAGCACGGCGGAGCACATCCTGTCCACCTACCGGGCGGATAAGAAGTTCACCCACGAGGAAGCCCGCCTGCTGGACCTGTGCCTGCTGGTCCATGCCGACCACGGCGGCGGCAACTGTTCCACCTTCACCTGCCGGGTGCTCTCCAGCTCCGGCACCGATACCTACGCCGCCATCTCGGCGGCCATCGGCGCCCTCAAGGGCCCCAAGCACGGCGGCGCCAACCTGAAGGTCATGCGCCAGCTGGACTACATCCTCCAGGCGGTGGAAAACCCGAAGGACGAGGGGGAGGTGCGGGAACTGCTGCGCCGCATCCTGCGCCGGGAAGCCGGCGACGGCAGCGGGCTGATCTACGGCATGGGCCATGCGGTGTACACCCTCAGCGACCCGCGGGCGCAGATCCTCAAAAACCATGCCCGTCACCTGGCCTATGAGAAGGGATACGACGAGGAATTCGAGATGCTGTGCAGCATCGAGAAGCTGGCCCCCGGCGTCATTGCCGAGGAACACCACCGGGACAAGAAGGTCTGCGCCAACGTGGACCTGTTCAGCGGGCTGATCTACCGGATGCTCGGCATCAGCGAGGACCTGTACACCCCGCTGTTCGCCATCGCCCGCGTGCCCGGCTGGTGCGCCCATCGGGTGGAGGAAGTGGAGTTCGCCAACCGCATCATCCGCCCGGCCTACAAGTATGTGGGCGGCGACCATCCCTACACCCCGCTGGACGAGCGGTAAGGCGGACTTGCTGACGAGATCCCGACCGGGGTTTCGGGCAATATGGCAGTATATAAAAGCATAGAGAGAGGCCCCGGCAAGTTTGCCGGGGCCTCCCTTTTTGCTGCCTGTCTGTGCTGCCTGGTGCCGTCGGGGCCGGGCGGGCGCCCTCATGGGCGGCCATGCCGGCGGCGTTTCCCGCGGTGGCGGGCAGAGGCGCGGTCCCGGGCGGCGGCGACGGCCAGCCCGGACAGACTGAGCCCCAGGCGAGAGGAATCAAAAAACAGGCCCCGCCCGGCTTCCCAGCGCCAGAGGGCTGTCCCGGCGGACAGCGGATTCAGGTGGAGGAACAGCGACCGGTTGGACAGCAGCCCGCCCAAAGCGCCCCAGAAAAAGGCGACCAGCGCCGCCGTGCCGCTCCCCGGCCACTGGGCGGCCAGCGCCAGCAGCAGCGGCAGCCGGGTGCGGCGCAGCTTGCGGAATTCGCAAAGAAGCAGCCCAGCCAATCCCCTCACCCCCGGTGATCTGCCGGAAATAGTCCTCCAGCGTGTCCCCGCATTGATGCAGCTCCAGGATGGTCAGGCCGTTTTCGTACAGGACCCGGTTCAGCCGGTCGGGCGGCAGGGTGAGGTCGTACAGCCGCAGGGTCCGGTCGTCCAGTACCGTGAAATCCCGGATGTGCAGCGCAGAGTCCAGCAGCCGGGATGCCTGGCGGGCGTCCGGGACCTTCAGCTCGATGTAGCGGCGGGTTTTGGCTTCCAGGGCGGCCATGCCGGTCTGCTCCAGCAGTCGTCCCCGGTCCAGGTCGTCATCGATCACCAGGATGCTGTCCATAGCGGCGCCTTTCACAAATTCTGCCGGCGGCGCTCAAATCGCCGGCGCTGCCTCGTCTGTATGGACGGGTGTCTGCAGCCAGCGGCGCAGCGCGGGCCAGGCGGTCTCGGCGTCGGCGCGGCCCAGGGCGTACTGTTCGTCGATCACCGCCGGGTCCCGCTCCATCCGGGTGATGCCGGTGTCCCGGCTGGGGCGGATCAGAAATGCCTCGCCCCGCCCTGCGGCCTGCTCCACCTCCACCACCTGGGCGTTGTACACGGCGGGGCGGTCGGCCATGGCCGCCAGGAACCGGGGATAGCGGCGGTACATAACCTGGAAGGGAAGCAGCGAGCTGTCCCGCTTCAGGTAGCCGGCGGGCTGGGTCAGCACCACCAGGCAGCGCCGGGCCCCCAGCTGCCGGGCGGCGCGGTAGGGCACGCTGTCGGTCACCCCGCCGTCCAGATAGCGGCGGCCGTGGTAGGTCACGATGCGGGAACACAGCGGCATCGAAGCGCCGGCCCGCAGCAGGTCCATCTTGCCGCCCACCCGCAGGTCGTCGCACAGGATGTGCTCGGCCCGGCCGGTCTCCACGTTGGTCACCGTCACATAGAAGTCCACCGGCGAAGCCTCAAAGGCGGCCTCGTCAAAGGGGTCCAGGCGGGTGGGCAGGTCCTCATAACAGAACTTGCGCCCCACCATGTCCCCGCTGGTCAGCAGCGAGTACAGCCCCATGAAATGCCGGTCCCGGCGGTATTTGCGGTAATAGCGGATGCTGCGCCCGGCCTGGCCCGACACATAGTTGCACCCGTGGATGCACCCGGCCGAGGTGCCGATCACCATGTCGGCCTGTACGCCGTGCTTCATCAGCACATCCAGCACGCCGGCGGTGTAGATGCCCCGCACGGCGCCGCCCTCCAGCACCAGGGCCAGGCGGTAGGTCTTGTCGCTCATACATGCCCCTCCTTCTGCCGGTCCGCAAGGCTCATCAGCCAGGCCGGGCCGGTCGTCTCGTCGTACACCGCCAGCCCGTGCGCCCGCAGCAGTTCGGCGGTCACCCCGTCGCCGGGAACCTTGCGGTGGCAAAAGCTGCCGTCATAGATCTGCCCGCAGCCGCAGCTGGGGCTGTTGGCTTTCAGGATGGCCGCCCGGCAGCCGGCGGCCTCGGCCAGCAGCAGGGCGGTCTCGGCGCCCTTGCGGTACTGGGCGGTCAGGTCGGCGCCGTCCTCGGTCACCACCCGGTCGCCGCGGCGCTCGGCCGGGGGGCGCGGGGTGGGCAGGCCGCCGTACACCTCGGGGCATACCGGCACCGGAACATGGCCGCCGGCCTGCAGCGCCGCCGCCAGGGGGGCGCAGAAGTTGTCCTTGCCGGAATACTTGCACGCTGCCCCCAGCAGGCAGCTGCTGACCAGAATGTTCATAAAATAATCCTTTCCGTGTGACCCAAGCTGTGGTATCATAAGTACATAAGGGTATTATAACACAGTGCGGCCGGGAATGGGTATACCAAAATGCGCACTGCCGGTGCCCTTGGCCGGAAAGCCGCGCTGCCGACGCCCCCCGGGGCGCGGCGGCCAACAGGAATTCGGCCGCCGCCCGGCCCGGCCGCAGACGGATGAAAGCACCAAACCGGGGCGGACCCCCGCCCGAAGGAGGAATCTATGAAGAATTGGCTCGACCGTGTTCCGCGCACCGTGCGGGACTGGCTCTGTCTTTTTACCGCCGCCGCCCTGATCTGGCTGGTGGTCAACGCACTGCCCAACACCGCCGGGGGCTTCAAGGCCGTATTGGGGGCGCTGTCCCCCTTTGCCGGGGGCATCGCCCTGGCCTATGTGCTGGACATCCCCACCCGCTTTTACGCCGACAAGGTCTGCCGCGGCAAGCGCGGGCCGGCCATCGTGCTGGCTTTCCTGACCTTTTTCGGGGTGCTGGCCGCCGTCATCGGGCTGGTGGTGCCCCAGCTGGTGCAGAGCACCAGCACCTTTGTCAACGCGCTGCCAACCTACCTGGACAACGCCGCAGCCTTCCTCGGCGGCGTGATGACCGATCTGAACATGGACACCGCCATCACCCAGCGGTTCACCACCTTCCTTGAAAATTCCGGCAACATGGTGGAGCAGTTCTTCACCAGCGTGATGCCGACGGTGGCCGGCGCTGCAGCCGGCGCCGCCGGCCGGGTGGTGGATATGGTGGTGGCGCTGGCCGCCAGCATCTACCTGCTGGCCGAAAAGGAACCCCTGCTCAAAGCCTGCCGGGCGCTGCTGCGGGCGCTGTTCCCGCCCCGGGCCGCCGCCGGGGTGCTGGCCGTGTTTCAGCTGGCCAACCGCACCTTCAGCGGCTATATCGGCGGCCAGCTGCTGGACGCCCTGCTCGTCGGCATCGAGACCTTCGTGGCCATGCTGATCCTGAACCTCAACTACGCCCCGATGATCGCGGTGCTGGTGGCGGTGACCAACATCATCCCCATCGCCGGGCCGTATATCGGCGCCATCCCCAGCGCGCTGCTGCTTCTGCTCAGCGGCGAACCCCTCCAGGCGCTGATCTTCTGCATCCTGATCCTGGTGGTCCAGCAGGTGGACGGCAACTTCATCGCGCCGCGCATCCTGGGCGGCGCCACCGGCATCTCGGGGCTGTGGGTGCTGGTGGCCATCATCGTGGGCGGCGGGCTGTTCGGCATCGCGGGCATGGTCATCGGTGTGCCGGTCATGGCGGTCATCGCCGCGCTGCTCAAGCAGGCGGTGGGCGCCGGCCTGACCGCCCGCGGCCTGGACCCCGAGACCGGCGGCGAGACCACCCTGGCCGACCGCGCCGGGGAGGAAACCCCCGGCGGCTGACCCGCCTGCCGTTATCCCTGCGGACCGTCCCCCTGCCGAGCCGGCGCCCGCACCCCGCCTTCAGAAGAACAGGAGCGCCATAAATGGGTACAAAGCATTGGTTGGATAAAAAACCCGAGACCATCAAGGACTGGCTGGGCCTGGCCTGCCTGTGCATCGCGTTTTATATGCTGGCCGGGCAGGTGGGGGCGTTTTTGCACTGGGGCGGCACGCTGCTGCAACTGGCCGCCCCCTTCGGCTGGGCCGTGGTGCTGGCCTATGTGCTGGACACGCTGGTCCGCCCGATCCACCACACCCTCTTCCACAACCGCCCGGGTCTGCGCTGGGCAGCCATCCTCATCGCCTATCTGCTGGCCGGGCTGGCGGTGTTTCTGCTGATCTGGCTCATCGTACCGCAGATACTGGCCAGCGTCACCGCCTTCTTTGTCCACCTGCCCGGGTATGTCACCAACATGCAGCGGGCCCTGCAGGTTTTCGGGGACCGGTATCACCTGGACCTGACCCCGGCCATCGCCTTCCTGGAAGATTATGAGCGGTGGATGGGCAGCCTGTCGGCGGTGCTGTCCGGCTGGGCGCCCCAGCTGGTGGATACCCTGGGCAGCCTGGCCACCTACGCGGCGCAGTGGTTTGTGATCCTGGCCGGCAGCATCTTCATGCTGGGGGACAAGGACCACTTGCTCCACCAGCTGCGTCTGCTTGTGCGGGCGTTTCTGCCCCGCCGGGCGGCCCGCAGCACCCTCAAGCTCTGCCGGTTCGCCAACCAGACCTTCGCCGGCTTCTTCTTCGGCAAGATCGTGGCGTCGGCCCTCATCGGCCTGGCCCTCTGCGCGGTCATGAGCCTGCTGGGCCTCAGCTTTGCGCCGCTCATCAGCGTGCTGGTGGCCTTTGCCAACCTGATCCCGATTTTCGGCATGTACATCGGGGCGCTGCCCGGGCTGATCATCCTGCTGTTTGTCGATCCGCTCCAGGCGCTGGTCTTTCTCGTCCTGGTCATCCTGCTGCAGCAGCTGGACATCCACCTCCTGGCGCCCCGGGTGCTGGGCCATGCCTCGGGGCTGTCGGCCTTCTGGGTGCTATTCGCCATCGTGGGCGGCGCCTGGCTGTGGGGCCCGGCGGGCATGGTGCTGGGGGTGCCGGCCTTCGCCACCGTGTACGGTGTGGTCCGCGGGCTGATCTACGACCTGCTGGCCCAGCGCAGCGCGGCGGAAGCCGCCGCCAGCTACCCCGGCCCGGCCCCGGAGGAAACGCCGGAGGAAGAAACCCCGCCGCCCGACCCCGACCGGGAACTGACCCATGTGGGGTGAACGGCCCCTGCCAAACGGAAAACAGCCTGTCGTGTCCCGACCGGGGCAAGGCAGGCTGTTTGGCTTTCAGGGTGCGGTCTCCTCGGGCCCGGCCCGGCTGGCCTGCCGGAAGGCGGTGGGGGTCAGCTGCCGCTGGGCCCGGAAAGTCCGGGTGAAGTAGCTCACATCGTCAAAGCCGCACCGGGCCGCCACCTCGGCCACCGGCATCCCGGTGCCGGCCAGCAGGGCGGCGGCCTGCCGCAGCCGCACATCCCGCAGGTAGCGGGTGGGGGTACGGCCGACGGTCCGGCGGAAACACCGCAGGCATTCGCTGGGGCTGAGCGCCGCGCTGCGGGCAATGTCGGCAACGGTCAGCGGCTCGGCATAGCGGCTGTGGATGCAGCCCAGCATCGCCTTGATCCGCTCGGCGTCCCGCAGCGCCCGGCGGTCGATGCCGGCGGCGGGGGCCCGGGCCAGGTCGTCGTGCAGCAGGGCCACCAGGTCGGACAGCGCCGCCCGCACCGCAAAGACAAAGTGGGGCGGCTCCTGCGCACAGGCCCGCCAGGCCGCCTCGATGGCCGCCGCCACCGGCCCGCAGCCAGGGGCCTCTGCGCGCAGCACCAGATTCTGCTGCTCCGGCCGGGCGGTCAGCGGCAGCAGATAGTCCTGGTAAAACACGCTCTCCGGGCTGCCGCCCACCAGCCGCGGGTGGAAGACCAGCGAGTGGAGCCGGCAGGGCCCTGCCTGCCCGGGGCGGGCCGCGTGCAGCACGCCGGTATTGATGAAAAAGGCGTCCCCGGTCCGCAGATGTTCGGTGCGGCTGCCGATGGTGACCAGCGCACTGCCCTGTGTGACCAGCCCGGCCTCCAGCTCCTCATGCCAGTGCCAGATCACATCGGCCTGGTGCAGATCGTCGTGGTAGCAGCCCACCGGGAAGGCGGCGGTGCCGTGGCAGAGCAGTTCCCGGTGGTCCCGGTCCACCGTCGTGGCGCAGGCAGAGAGCATGGCAGCGCCTCCTTTGCAGAAATTGGCTGAAAATCTCCCGAAAACAGGCTGGAATCCTGCTGGAAAGGCAGTGATTCCGCTGGTAAAATGATACCACTGACAAGGGAGGGAATCAAGATGACGAATTTGCTTTTGGGGCTCATCTATCTGGCGTTCATCAGCCTGGGTCTGCCCGATGCCCTGCTGGGGGCGGCCTGGCCCAGCATCTACCCGGCCTTCGGGGTGCCGGTCTCCTGGATGGGGGCGGTGTCCATGATCATCGCGCTGGGCACGGTGGTCTCCAGCCTTCAGTCCGACCGGCTCACCCGGGCGCTGGGGCCCGGCCGGGTCACGGCGATCAGCGTCGGCATGACCGCGGCGGCGCTGCTGGGCTTTTCGCTCAGCGGGTCCTTCTGGCAGCTCTGCCTGTGGGCGGTGCCCTACGGCCTCGGCGCCGGCAGCGTGGACGCGGCGCTGAACAACTATGTGGCGCTGCACTATGAAAGCCGCCACATGAGCTGGCTGCACTGCATGTGGGGCATCGGCGCGGCGGCGGGTCCCTCGCTGATCGGCCTGGCGCTGACCCGCGGGCAGAGCTGGCAGGGGGGCTACCGCATCGTCTCGGTGCTGCAGATCGCCCTGACCGCCGTGCTGCTGCTGAGCCTGCCGCTGTGGAAGCGCAGCGGCCAGCCGGGGGCGGAGGCCGACGCCGGGGCGCTGCCGCTGCGGCAGGTGGTGCGCATACCCGGCGCCTGGCAGATCATGACCTGCTTTTTCTGCTACAGCGCGGTGGAGCAGACCGCCGGGCTGTGGGCCAGCAGCTACCTGACCCTGTGCCGCGGCGTGCCGGCCGGCACGGCGGCGGGGTTTGCCAGTCTGTTCTACCTGGGCATCACGGCGGGGCGGGCGGTCTGCGGGTTCCTGACCTTCCGGCTCAGCGATGCCCGTATGATCCGCCTGGGGCAGGGCGTCGTGGCCATCGGGGTGGTGGCGCTGGCGCTGCCGGGGCCGGCCTGGCTGGTGCTGGGCGGTTTTGCGCTGGTGGGCCTGGGCTGTGCGCCCATCTACCCCAGCATCATCCATGCCACGCCGGCGCATTTCGGCCCGGCCCGCTCCCAGGCGATGATCGGGGTACAGATGGCCAGCGCCTATGTCGGCACCTGCCTGATGCCGCCGCTCTTCGGCCTGCTGGCCAGCCGCCTTTCGGCCGGGCTGCTGCCGCTCTACCTGCTGGTGCTGCTGGCCCTGATGATCGCCACCCATGAAAGCCTGCTGCGCAGCGCCCGCCAGCCCGCCGGCTGAAGGCCCCGCGCCGGGGCGCCGCATATGCTCCCGGGCGGCAGAGCCCCAGCGGCCGGGAAGAACAACGCGCCCCCGGGCAAGCGATTCGGCTTGCCCGGGGGCGCTGTTCGTTTGGTCAGGCTTTGTCAGGTCTTCCGGGGCGGGGGGTCACCCCACATACAGCCGCACGGTGCCGAACACCCGCAGCAGGGTGCCGGGCACCGGGTCCTGGTTGGTGACGGTGCCTTCCGCCCGGTTGGAGGGCACCACCGCGGTCAGCCCCACTTCCTGCAGGCGGGCCCGGGCTTCGGCCACCTCCAGCCCGGCCAGGTTCGGCACCGGGCGGAAGGGGTCGGGGATGGGCCGCACCACCACCAGCTTCACCGCCTCGCCGGCGGCCACCCGGGTGCCGGCGGCGGGCTCGGTGCGCACGACGGTGTAGGGGTCCATCGTGTTGTCCTTCCAGAACTCCACGGTGGGCTGCAGCCCCATCTCCCGCAGCGTTTCCAGGGCTTGGGTGCGGTCGGCGCCAGTCAGGTCTGGCATCGTCTGCCAGTTGGTGCCAAGGCTGATCTGAATGGTCAGGGCCTGCCCCTCCTTGACGGTGCGCCCGGCGGCGGGGTCCTGCCCGCAGACCAGCCCGGGCTCCACCGCGGGGTTGTACACTTCCTCCCAGGTCACGGCCAGGGCGGCGGTCTCGGGCAGGGCTTCCGCCTCGGTGCGGGAAAGCCCCACAAGGTCGGGCAGCAGCACGTTGGCCCGGCGGGACCACAGCGGGTTGGTGCTGCGCCCCAGGATCACCCAGATGCACACCGCCGCCCCCGCTGCCGAGAGCAGGGCCAGCACCGCCAGTACCCCCAGCACGGTCACCCGGGGCCGCCGTTTCGCAGGGTCCGCCATCTCGCCGCCTCCTTGCCGCTTGGTCTTCCGGTTCTATTGTAACGGTTCTGCGGGCCAATGTACAGCCCGAAATTTTACCGGCGGGGCCGGTGCAGCCGCACCGCCGCCGCGGCCCCGGCGGCCAGCAGTGCCAGGCCCAGCAGCGCCAGCCCGGCGCCGGGGGCCCCGGTCAGGTCGCCGGCCAGGCCGGTCAGCGGGGACACCGGGATCATCAGCAGGCTGTACACCAGGCTGTCCACGCTCACCAGGGTGGCCCGCTGGTCGCTGGGGAAGGCGTCGTTCAGCCGCCGTTCGCTGCAAAGGCTCCACAGCATCTCCGTGGCGGCAAACCCGCAGCTGCCCGCCAGGGCCAGCGGCAGCGGCGCCAGCCCGGCGGCGACGGTACACAGCCCGGCCGCTGCCGCACACCCTGCATACAGCGAAAGCAGCCGCCGGGGGCGCACCCGCAGCGAAAGCCAGGTGCCCAGCGGCCGCCCGGCTTCCATCAGGCAGGTCAGCACCCCCAGCAGGGCGGTGGATACCCCCGCCGCGCTCAGCCGCTGCTGCAAAAACATCAGGGTCAGGTAGCTGGGCAGACCGATCAGGGCGTTGGCCAGCAGCAGTCGCCGCACGGCCGGCCGCCCGGCCAGAAAGCCCAGGGTGGCCCCCACATGGTCCCGCAGCCGGCGGGGCAGGGTGACCAGCAGGGTCCTGGCGTCGGCCGCCTGCCGGGCCGCCTGGGTCTCGGTGACCACCGGTTCCCGCAGGCACAGGGCGGACAGGCTGCGGGCAAAGCCGAGCGCCATGTCCAGCAGATAAAACTTTGTAAAGCTGAGCAGCGCCGTCAGCGCCGAGGCGGCCCGCCCGGCAAAACTACCGGCGCTCAGCAGCCAGGCGCAGCGGGTCTGGACGGTGGGGTAGAGGTCAGTGCGGTCGGCCTCGCACAGACTGTCATAGGTCAGGGCTTCCATCGTGCCGGAGATCAGGTTGTAGGAGAGGGCGGCAAACGCCATCGAGACCAGCACGAAGCCGAAGCCCCGTTCCAGGGCCATGGTCAGCCCGGAGATCGCCGCCATCACGCCGGAAAGGGCCAGCGTGCGCTTGCGGCCCAGCAGATCGGCGGCCATGCCGCTGGGGACTTCGACCATCAGCCCCACAATGTGGTGGACCCCTTCGGCCAGGCCGATCTGCCACAGGCTGTAGCCGCGGGCGGCCAGCAGCGCCACCCAGACGGCGCCTACAATGTCCAGGCAGCTGACGAATTGGTAGGTATAGATCCCCCGCAGCTGCCGGCGCAGCCGGCGGGCGGGGCGCTTAAGGGTTTGATTCATGGGAAGACACCTTTCTTTCACAAAGACGCGGATGGTTTTTGGTTCGAACTGTGTCCCTTGCGCCCCGCGGGCAGTAAAAAACGCCATGGCAAACTGCCATGGCGCCCAATGCACTCCACGCTCAGCCTGCCGCAGCCCGAAACAGGGGGGCGGTCCGGCGACCGCCGCCTGCCTTCGGGGCGAAAAAAGGGTACACTTCCAGACGGAGCGGGTCAAATATAGCCTTTCGTCGAGAAAAGCACAACCAGCTTCCAGCCCATTGTGTACACCCTTTCCGCCGCTCTGCGGCAAATTGATCGATGTTATTATAATGGAATCCGGCGGGGCTGTCAAGCCGGGCCGGCAGGGAAGGGGAGCGGGTCACGCCTCCTCCGCCCGGGCCTGCAGCGCGGCCATCAGCGGCGGGATCAGCTGCTTTTTTCGGCTCACCACGCCGGGCAGCACGGCTTTGCCGTCGGCCACTTCGGTGTGGAACGCCTCCCCCACGATCTCGGCGGCGTCCTTGCCGCAGAACATCAGGTCGGTGGTCTGCCGCTGCATGTCGGTGAACATGAAAAACACCATCGGCACGCCGGCCTGGCCCAGCGCTTCGGGCAGGTAGGGGCCCACCAGCGCCTCGGCGGCCGCCCGGGACCGGGGGGTCATGTAGCTGGACTGCCCCACCCCGAACTTCACGTCCCCGCGGCTGAACACCTTGAAGTCAGAGAAGAAGACATCCTCCGCTGTGCGGCCGGTCAGGTCGGCGCCGGCTTCGAACATCTGCTCGGCATAGGCCGGAATGTCCACCTCGGCAATGGCGGCCAGCGCCTTGGCGGCGGCCTCGTCCAGCGGGGTGGAGGTGGGGGAGCGGAAGAGCAGCGTGTCAGACAGGATCGCCGACAGCAGCAGCCCCGCGATGGGCTTGGGCGGGGTGATGTTCTGTTCGCCGTACATCCGCCAGACGATGGTGGCGGTGCAGCCCACCGGCTCGTTGCGGAAGTACACCGGGCCGCCGGTCTCCAGGCTGCCGATGCGGTGGTGGTCGATGATCTCCAGGATCTCCGCCTGGTCCAGCCCGTCCACGGCCTGGGCGGGCTCGTTGTGGTCCACCAGGATGATCTGCTTGCGGTGCAGGTTCAGCAGGTTGCGGCGGCTGACCACGCCGCAGTACTGCCCCTTCTCGTCCAGGATCGGGAAATACCGGTGCCGCACGCTGGCCATGACTTTGCGGGCGTCCTCAATGGGGGTGTTGACGCTGAACTTGAGCAGGTTGGCCCGGCGCATGAAATGCCGCACCGGGGCGGCGGTGGAGATCAGCCGCGCCGCCGCGTAGGAATCGTAGGGGGTGGTGATGATGCTGCACCCTTTCTCCTTGGCCCGGGCCAGGATGCTTTTGGGCACCGCAGCCCCGCAGCACACCACAATGCAGCCGGCGCCGCACTCCACCGCGCACATCTGGGTCTCGTACCGGTTGGACACCAGCACCAGGTCACCGGCGCCGATGCTGCCCTCCATCGCTTCGGGGCTGGAACCGATGAAGATCCGTCCGGTGGTGATGGCGGCTTCCGGGTCCCCGCAGATCATCTCCCCTTCCAGGGTGTCAAGCACGTTGCGGTAGCTGGTGTGGGCGTTGGCCAGCACGCCGGTGTCGAACAGGTCCATGTTGGCGTTGGCAATGTCCTTGACCGTGATGAGCCCCAGCAGCTCATTGTCGGCGTTCACGGTGCAGAGCGTGTCGATCTCGGCGTCCCGCATCAGGTTCCAGGCCGACCGCACGCTGGTCTCGGGGTCGATGCCCGGCTGGCGGCGGATGTCGATGTCCTTGATCTGGGGGCTCACATCGGTACACAGCCGCGGGGGCTCCATGCCGAAGTATTTCAGCACAAAGGCGGTCTCCCGGTTCAGCTTGCCGGCGCGGCGGGCTTCGTAGGTGGCGCCGCCCAGCTGGTTTTTCAGCCAGGCATAGCAGATGGCCGAACAGATGGAGTCGGTGTCCGGGTTCTGGTGGCCGATGATGTTGACTTTGTGGCGGGACTGTTCCATTTCACTTGCTTCCTCTCCTGTCGGGGCAGGCCCCGTGTATGGCCCTTATTATATCATAGGAAAAAGCATTTTGCGATTCTTGACAAACAAAGCGGTATGACGTACAATATAAACCGTATGTGTATACGGCGCTTTCGGGCGCTTTCTGCAAGGTATGTGAACGACAGTTATGACAGTAAAGAGGGAAAAGGGAGACTATGATTCGGGAAAATCTTCGCAACATTGCCATTATTGCCCACGTTGACCACGGCAAGACCACCCTGGTGGACCAGATGCTCAAGCAGTCCGGCGCGTTCCGGGCCAACCAGCAGGTGGCCGAGCGGGTGATGGACTCCGGCGACATCGAGCGGGAGCGCGGCATCACCATTCTGGCCAAAAACTGCTCCTGCGTGTACAACGACGTCAAGATCAACATTGTCGATACCCCCGGCCACGCCGACTTCGGCGGCGAGGTGGAGCGGGTGCTCAAGATGGTCAACGGCGTGCTGCTGCTGGTGGATGCGGCCGAGGGCTGCATGCCCCAGACCCGCTTTGTGCTGCAGAAAGCCCTGCAGCAGAACCTTTCGCTGGTCATTGCGGTGAACAAGATCGACCGCCCCGATGCCCGCATTGCCGAGGTCATCGACGAGATCCTGGAACTGCTGATGGACCTGGGCGCCACCGACGAGCAGCTGGACAGCCCGATGGTGTTCTGCTCCGGCCGCAACGGCACCGCCAGCTATGACTGGACCCACCCCGAGCAGGGCACCGACCTCAAGCCTTTGTTCGACACCATCCTGAAGTATGTGGCCCCGCCGGAAGGCGACCCCGACGCCCCGATGCAGATGCTGGTCTCCAGCGTGGACTACAACGAGTTTGTGGGCCGCATGGGGGTCGGCCGGGTGCAGAACGGCGTCATCAAGGTGGGCCAGACCGTGCAGGTCTGCGACTGGCACAACCCGGATGTGCGCCTGTCCGGCCGCATCACCAAACTGTTTGACTTCAAGGCCAACGGCCGCGAACCCATCGAGCAGGCCGAAGCCGGCGACATCGTCGCCTTTGCGGGCCTGCCCGACATCACCATCGGCAACACCCTGTGCGACCCGGCCAAGGTGCAGCCGCTGCCCTTTGTCAAGATCAACGATCCCACGGTGGAAATGACCTTCTCGGTCAACGATTCCCCCTTTGCCGGCAAGGAGGGCAAGTATGTCACCTCCCGCCAGATCCGTGACCGGCTGAACCGCGAACTGCTCAAGGACGTGGCCCTGCGGGTGGAGGATTCCGCCACCACCGACGCTTTCCGGGTCATGGGCCGGGGCGAGATGCACCTGTCCATCCTGATCGAGACGATGCGCCGGGAGGGCTACGAGCTGCAGGTCAGCCCGCCCCATGTGCTCACCCATGAGGAGGACGGCAAGACGATGGAACCCATGGAGCGGGTGGTCATCGACGTGCCCGAGACCTACCAGGGCGCGGTCATGACCGCGCTGGGCGCCCGCAAGGCCATCCTGATGAACATGCAGATGCTGGGCAGCCGCAGCCGGCTGGAGTTCCGTATGCCCAGCCGCGGCCTGTTCGGCTACCGCAGCCAGTTCCTCACCGACACCCACGGCGAGGGCATCATGAACACGATCTTTGACGGGTACGAGGAATGGTGCGGCGACATCGCCACCCGCTCCACCGGCTCGCTCATCAGCTTCGAGACCGGCGACGCCGTGACCTACGGGCTGTTCAACGCCCAGCAGCGGGGCACCCTGCTGGTGGTGCCCGGCGAGAAGGTCTATGCCGGCGAGGTGGTGGGCTACACCCCCACCGGTGAGGACATCACCGTCAACGTCTGCAAGACCAAGCACCTGACCAACACCCGCGCTTCGGGCAGCGACGATGCCCTGCGCCTGACCCCGGTGTCCAAGTTCAGCCTGGAAGCCTGCCTGGAATTCCTGGCGCCGGACGAGCTGCTGGAGGTCACCCCTGAAAACCTGCGCATCCGCAAGCGCATCCTGGACCACGACCTGCGCATGAAGGCCGCCAGCAAGAAAAAGTGATCCCGGCCCGCCGGCCCCGGCCACAGTGATACAAAACGCCCGCCAGGGCGTCCCCCTTTGCACGGGGAGCCCTGGCGGGCGTTTGCTGCCTGGGGTTCAGGCGGGGCGGCGGGCCGGGCGGTGGTAGGCCAGCCGGGGTTCGCCGTTCTCGGCCAGATGGATCACGCCGCAGTAGACAAATCCGTTTTTCTGCAGCATCCGCTGCATCACCAGATTGTCCCGGTGGGTGTCGATACGCAGCGCCAGCCCCCTGGCCGCGCACCAGTCGATGCAGGCCCGGGCCACGCCGTGTACCCGCCCGCTGGAAGCCAGCCGGTGGATGGTCAGGTAGGGCACATCCTCCGGCCAGGCGCCCTCGATCTGCGCGTAGGAGGGGTCAGCCCCCGGCAGGCAGCAGAAGGTGCCGGCCATCTGGCCGTCCGCCTCCGCCACATAGCACACCCCGCGGCGGATCTGGTCCCGCAGCAGCGCCTCGCCCGGGTAGCCCGGACCCCATTGGGTCGGGTTGCCGTGGGCGGCCATAAAGGCTTTGGCCGTCTCAAACACCGCCAGCAGGGCGGGCAGGTCGGCCTCGGCGGCCGGTCGGATCTCCATATCAGCATTCTCCTCTCGGCGGGCGCGGCTCACAGGCCGCTGGCCCCGTAGTTTTTCAGCACCCGTGCGCTGGGATCATCCACCGCGCAGTTGGGCCAGGCCCGGTTCGGCATCCAGTAATCGGGGATCATCTCGGCCTGGCCGGGGTAGTATTTCTCAAACAGTTCCCGGTAAAGCAGGCTTTCCTTGGTAAAGGGGCGGCAGTAGGTGTAGTGGCCGCTGCGCTCGGCAAACTCCCGGTCGGTGTAGGTCTGCTCGGCATACGCTTTGATCAGGTCCACCATCGAATGCCCCACCGCGTCGGAGAAGGCGGCCTTCTCCCGCCACAGGATGCCCTCGGGCAGCCAGTCCCCCTCAAAGGCTTTGCGCAGCAGGTACTTGCCCTTGCCGTAGGTGTTCAGCTTGTAGGCCGGGTCCACGGCCATCACATACCGCACAAAGTCCAGATCGCCGAAGGGGACCCGGGCCTCCAGGCTGTGTACGCTGATGCAGCGGTCGGCCCGCAGTACGTCGTACAGGTACAGCTCCCGGATGCGCTTCTGGCTCTCGGCCTGGAAGGCCGCGGCGCCGGGGGCAAAGTCGGTGTACTTGTAGCCGAACAGCTCGTCGCTGATCTCGCCGGTCAGCAGCACCCGGATGTCGGTGTGGGCGTGGATGTACCGGCAGACCAGGTACATCCCCACCGAGGCCCGCACCGTCGTGATGTCCCAGGTGCCCAGGGCGGCCACCACCTCTTCCAGCGCGCCCAGCACGGTGTCCCGGTCAATGACGACGGCGGTGTGGTCGGCGCCCAGGTAGTCGGCGGTCTGCCGGGCGTATTTCAGGTCGATGGCGTCCTCGCTCATGCCGATGGCAAAGGTGCGGATGGGTTTTTGCAGCCGGCGGGCCGCAATGGCGCACACCAGGCTGGAGTCCAGCCCGCCCGAGAGCAGAAAGCCCACCGGCGCGTCGGCGTCCAGCCGCTTTTCCACCCCGGCGATGAGCTTCTGGCGGATGTTGGTCAAAATCTCGGGCATCGTGTCCCGGCTGTAGGCCGGGGTGTCGGCAATGTCGCAGTACCGCACGAACCGGCCGTTGCAGTAGTAGCTGCCAATGGGGAAGGGGTAGATCTTTTTACACAGCCCCACGAGGTTTTTGGCCTCGGAGGCGAAGGCGATGGCCCCCGAGTCGCTGTAGCCGTAAAACAGCGGCCGGATGCCCAGCGGGTCCCGGGCGGCGATCAGCCACTTGCGGCGGCTGTCATACAGCACCATCGCAAATTCCGCGTCCAGGTGGCGGAACATCTCCAGCCCGTACTGGTAGTACAGCGGCAGCAGGATCTCGCAGTCTGAGTCGGAGGCAAAGCTCCAGCCCTCGGCCATCAGCTTTTCCCGCACCGGCCGGAACCCGTACAGCTCGCCGTTGCACACCACGCAGTCGCCCCCGCGCTGGAAGGGCTGCATCCCCGCCGGCGTCAGCCCCATGATGGCCAGCCGCCCGAAGCCCAGCCAGCCGAACTCGGTCTGCAGCACCCGGTGATCGTCCGGCCCGCGGCTGGCGGTGCGCAGCAGCAGCTCGGTAAAACGTTCCCGGCTCAGGTCATGGCCGGCATACCCCAAAACACAACACATTTCGCAGCACTCCTTTTTCCGTATCTCCCTTGCCCGCACGGGTGGAAAAAAGAAAGACAGCCCACTCGTCCCATCTGTTAGGACGAATCGCTGTCTTGATCCGCGGTGCCACCTAAACTTACCGCATGCCCTGGGCACACGGTCCCTTTTGTTTACGTTCGCCTTTGAAACGCTGCCGCGGTAACGTGCGGCTTACGGCGCCCATACTGCCCGCGCTGCCTTGAAAGGGCAGGGCGGGGTTCCGTTTGCAGCTGGCGGGTGTTCTTCCCGGCCCAGGCGCCGTCCCGGCTTGCAGCAGGTTGCCAGGCTCTCTGTGCGGCGCGTTGCGGGCGGTACTTTTCCCGTTCATCGCTTTTGTATGGGCTTATCCTAGCACGTTCGGGGCCGGCTGTCAAGCGCCGGGCCGCAAACCGGGAAGGCAAAACAAATCTGGTCGGCTGCGGCACCGCCATTGCGGCTGTGGTCCTGTCGGTCGCCCAGTGGCCGGTCGCCTTCATCTATCCGATGTTCGCCATCACCACCATCGTGCCGCAGCATCTGGACATCACCCAGAGCTGGGTCGCATGGGGCCTTGGCTACTCCAAGGTGGGCTCTCGTGATTTCATGAAGTTCTCCATCCCCACTGCTTGGATCGCCGGCGCCATCCTCTGTGTCGTCGCCTTCTTCATGTACGGCGGCCTGGTTGGCTGATCCCGGATCATCCGCCAAGTAAAGCAAAAAACCAAGGGCGGATGTGGCATACTGACCACATCCGCCCCTTTTCTTGATGTTACAGACCCGGTTCACAGACCCAGTAAAGGAGTATAGACATGGCAAGAACTGTACGCATGGGCATCGACGTCGGCGGCACCCACACCAAGGCGGTGGCCATCGACAATGCGACCCACGAGATCATCGGCAAGTCTAGTGTCAAAACCACCCACGACGACCCCCGCGGCGTGGCCGCCGGCGTTGTGAAGAGCTTTGAGAACTGCCTGCGGGAGAACAACATCGCCCCCGAAGACGTTGTCTTCGTGGCCCACTCCACCACCCAGGCCACCAACGCCCTGATCGAGGGCGACGTTGCGGTGGTCGGCGTGGTGGGCATGGCCAAGGGCGGTTTCGAGAGCTTCCTGGCCAAGCGCCAGACCCGGCTGGACGACATCGACCTGGGCAGCGGCAAGCACATCCACATCGTCAACACCTTCCTGAACACCAAGCACCTGAACAAGGACACCGTGCGCCAGGCGGTGGACGAGCTGGTCCGCCAGGGCGCCCAGGTGATCGTGGCCTCCATGGCCTTCGGCGTGGACGACAACACCCCCGAACAGATGGTCTACGAGGTCTGCACCGAAAAGAACCTGCCCACCACCATGGCCTCCGACATCACCAAGCTGTACGGCCTGACCCGCCGTACCCGCACGGCGGCCATCAACGCCTCCATCCTGCCCAAGATGCTGGACACCGCCAACTCCACCGAGGCTTCGGTGCGGGAGGCGGGCGTCACCGTGCCGCTGATGATCATGCGCGGCGACGGCGGCGTTATGGAGATCAATGAGATGAAGAAGCGCCCGGTGCTGACCATGCTGTCCGGCCCGGCCGCCTCGGTCATGGGCAGCCTGATGTATCTGCGCGCCTCCAACGGCGTCTACTTCGAAGTGGGCGGCACCACCACCAACATCGGCGTGATCAAGAACGGCCGCCCGGCCATCGACTACTCCATCGTCGGCGGCCACTCCACCTACATCAGCAGCCTGGACGTGCGCGTTCTGGGCTGCGCCGGCGGCAGCATGGTCCGCGCCAACAAGCAGGGCGTCATCGACGTGGGCCCCCGTTCGGCCCACATCGCCGGCCTGGACTACGCCGTCTACACCGACGAGGACAAGATCGTTGACCCGCAGGTGGAGTTCTTCAGCCCCAAACCCGGCGACCCCGACGACTATGTGGCGGTCCGCCTGGCCAACGGCGAGCGCATCACCATCACCAACTCCTGCGCGGCCAACGTGCTGGGCCTGGTCAAGCCGGAGCACTTCTCCTACGGCAAGGTGGAAAGCGCCCGCAAGGCCATGAAGGCCCTGGCCGACTACTGCGGCACCACCGTGGAGGACATCGCCACCCAGATCATGGAGCGGGCCTACGCCAAGATCGAGCCGGTCATCCTCTCGCTGGCGGAAAAGTACAAGCTGGAAAAGGACCAGATCCATCTGGTGGGCGTCGGCGGCGGCGCTTCCTCGCTGATCGTCTACTTCTCCAACAAGATGGGGGTCAAGTACTCCATCCCCGACAACGCCGAGGTCATCTCCTCCATCGGCGTCGCGCTGGCCATGGTCCGCGACGTGGTGGAGCGCATCATCCCCTCGCCCACCCAGGATGACATCCGCGCCATCAAGGCCGAGGCCATCAACAAGGCGGTGGAGAGCGGCGCCACCCCCGAGAGTGTGGAGGTCCACATCGAGATCGACCCCCAGACCTCCAAGGTCACCGCCATCGCCACCGGCTCCACCGAAGTCAAGACCACCGACCTGCTCAAGGAATGCGACGCCGACGAGGCCAAGCACCTGGCGGCCGAGGATATGCGGCTGGAGGAAAGCCAGGTCGAACTGGCCGAAAAGAGCCAGTACTTCTACGTCTTCGGCGAGAAGGAGGCCGTGGAGGCCGGCAAGCCCGGCGCTTTGCGCATCGTGGACACCAAGGGCTTCATCAAGGTCCAGCGTGCCCGGGGCATGGCCCTGCGCACCACCGTGGCCAACTACGAGGCCGCCGTGGCCCAGCTGTGGGACGACATGGCCGTCTACCAGTCCGAAGTCATCCTGCGCCCGGACTTCTATGTCTGCATGGGCGCCCGGGTGATGGACTTCTCCAGCACCGAGTTTGACCAGCTGAAGCTGCTCATGGGCATTGAGCTGAACACCCTGGAGCCCGACGCCGAGGTGCTGATCGTGGCGGCCAACATGCGCCAGAGCTGAGCCCACCCAAACCATACGAAAGGAGGCGGTCCGGTTGCCGCTGCCTGAACAGGTGGCGCAGCGTGCGGAGCTCATCCGCCCGCTGCTGACAATCACCGACCGTGCCTGGGGGCGGTATGCCTTCTCGCGGGACATCCTGCGGGACCGCATCCCGCCGGAACAGCAGGACGCCTGGACCGAGGGCGCCATCCGCTGCGGCCGCGAATGGGCGGCGCGCTGCGGCGTGACCCCCGGCCCCGGCGCCCCGGACGCGCTGGCCGCACGCCTGCACCTGAAGGTGGGGCAGAGCGATGCGCCGATGACCGAAAAGCGGGCGGTGTTCGCCGCCTGCCTGCCGGACGGGGAGATCCTGCTGATGCAGGAACCGCTGGCCCGTTACCGGGAATTCTGCGCCCAGGCCGCCGGGACCGACCAGGCCGGCCTCTTTCCCACCCCGGAAGAGGTCCGGGCTCTGCTGCTGGCCCACGAGGTATTCCATGCCATCGAGGAAGCAAACGAGTCCACCATCTATACCCGCACCCAAAAGCTCCGCCTGTGGAAGATCTTCGGCTTTGCCAACGATTCCACCGTGCGGGCCATTGGGGAGATCGCAGCGATGTATTTTGCCAAGGAATTGACAGGCAGCCGATTCAATCCCTTCCTGCTGGACCCGCTTTTGTTCGCAGGATACAGCCTCTCTGGCGCAAAGACCATTGTTTGTGATATAATAGGAATCGCAGGCAAGATCAGCGAGGAGGCACATGATGGGAAAGTCAATCAACTGCCAGGTGTACAACAGGCTCAAAGATGATATCCTGTTCCTGAGCCTGGAGCCGGGTACGGCGGTCAGCGTGCAAAAGCTGGCCGACCTGTACGGCACCAGCCGCACCCCCGTGCGGGAAGCCATCGTCCGGATGCAGCAGGAGGGTCTGGTGGAGATCATCCCCCAGGTGCGCACCAACATTTCGCTGTTCAGCATCGACCGCATCCGGGAAGAACAGTTCGTCCGCCACTCGCTGGAACTGCAGGTGGTGGAAGGGCTTGTGAAAAACTGTACCCCCCTCATCATTGACACGCTGGAAAATATCATCGCCATCGAACGCCGTGCCTGCCAGCGCCAGAACGTGCCGGAGGCCTTCGCCCTGGACAACCGCTTTCACCGCACCCTCTTTGAAGCCGCCGGCCATACCATGGCCTGCGACCTGGTGGAAGCCAGCAACACCCACAGCGACCGCCTGCGGTACCTGAGCATGTCCCGGCACGACGCCATCCCCAAGGTGACCGAACTGTATGACCAGATCGTGGCCGCCGCCCGCCAGCGGGACGGCGAGACCATCTGCAGCCTGCTCAAGCAGCATCTGCGCAACTGGCACCGCGAGATCGTGGCCCTGCGCCAGATGTATCCGGCTTATTTTGGACAGACAGGCTGAACCCAACCATACCATTCCACTTTTCCTTTCCTTTTTGGCTGTGCCGCCGTTCTGCAAAGAACGGCGGCACAGCCCTTTTTTTGCGGGCGGGGCGGGGGCGCGGCGCAGGCAGAAGGGAAGAGGGGGGTGTTCATAGAATGTTTACAATTAAATCCTACCATTTTACAAGGAATTCACTTGCGCCGCGCCCGCTTCCGTGGTATAGTATTACCCGAGGCAAAAACTGCCAACAATAGGCCAAAGCCCAATACGGAGGAGTTCCCCATGCTTGAATTGAGACACGTCGGTTTTGAGACCGGCGATAATAAAGAGATCCTGCATGACATCAACCTGACCGTGCAGGAACGGTTCGTGGCCATCACCGGCCCCAACGGCGGCGGCAAGTCCACCCTGGCCAAGGTCATTGCGGGCATCTACCAGCCCACCTCCGGCCAGATCCTGCTGGACGGTGTGGACATCACCCGCATGTCCATCACCGAGCGGGCCCGGCTGGGCATCAGCTACGCCTTCCAGCAGCCGGTGCGGTTCAAGGGGCTGCGGGTCAAGGACCTGCTCAGCCTGGCCGCCGGCAAGGACACCAGCGTCAACGAAGCCTGCGGCTATCTGAGCGAGGTGGGCCTGTGCGCCCGGGATTATATTGACCGGGAGGTCAACGCCAGCCTGTCCGGCGGCGAGCTCAAGCGCATCGAGATCGCCATGGTGCTGGCCCGGGGCACCAAGCTGTCCATCTTTGACGAGCCCGAGGCCGGCATTGATCTGTGGAGCTTCCAGAACCTGATCCACGTCTTTGAAAAGATGTACGAGCAGACCCGGGGCAGCATCCTCATCATCAGCCACCAGGAACGCATCCTGAACATTGCCGACACCATCGTCGTGGTCAAAAACGGCGACATCCTGCGCAGCGGGCCGCGGGCCGAGATCCTGCCCGCCCTGCTGGGCAGCGCCGACGCCGCCAACCCGGGCTGCGACGTTCTTACCAGCAAGATGGAGGGGGTGTAAACCATGATGGATTCCATTGAAAAGAAACTGCTGCATGAGGTGGCCGAGCTGGACGCGCTGCCGGTGGGCGCCTACAACATCCGCGCCAACGGCCAGCTGCAGAGCCGCAACACCACCGCCAACATCGACATTGTGACCAAGACGGACAAGCCCGGCATCGACATCTACATCAAGCCCGGCACCAAAAACGAGAGCGTCCACATCCCGGTCATCATCAGCCAGACCGGCCTGACCGATCTGGTCTACAACGATTTCCACATCGGGGAAGGGGCGGACGTGACCATCATCGCCGGCTGCGGCATCCACAACTGCGGCGGCGGCAACGCCCGGCATGACGGCATCCACACCTTCTTTGTGGGCAAAAACGCCAGGCTCCGCTATGTGGAAAAGCACTACGGCGAGGGCGACGGTCTGGGCAAGCAGATCATGAACCCCACCACCATCGTCCACCTGGAGGAAAACGCCCAGATGGAGATGGAGACCACCCAGATCGCCGGCATCGACGATACCATCCGCAAGACCAGCGGCGACGCGGCCGCCGGCGCCAGCCTGGTCATCCGGGAAAAGATCCTGACGGTGGGCGACCAGCACGCCGTCACCGACTTCCTGGTGGACCTGAACGGCGAGGGCTGCTCGGCCAATGTGGTCTCCCGCAGCGTTGCCCGGGACCACAGCGTGCAGGAATTCAAGAGCTACATCAACGGCAACTGCGCCTGCAGCGGCCACAGCGAGTGCGACGCCATCATCATGGACCACGCCAAGGTCATCGCCACCCCCGGCCTGATCGCCAACAATGTGGACGCCGCCCTGATCCATGAGGCCGCCATCGGCAAGATCGCCGGTGAGCAGCTGGTCAAGCTCATGACCCTGGGCCTGACCGAGCAGGAGGCCGAGGAACAGATCATCAACGGCTTCCTGGAATAAGCGGGAAGCCGGACGGACCACTATAGGAAATACAAAACGGATACGCCACTGCGGCGTATCCGTTTTGTATTATCCGGCCGGCGGGGTTATCCCTCACAGGCAAGTTTGAGCAGCTCTTCCGGCGTGGTCAGTCCCTGGGCGACCAGGTCCCGGCCTTCTTCCAGCAGGGTGCGCATCCCCTGGGTGCGGCGGGCGCAGGCGGTCAGTTCCTCGGCGGTGGCCCCCTGCACGATCATCCGGCGCAGCGCCTGGTCCGGCACCAGCAGTTCGTGGACGGCGATCCGGCCCAGGTAGCCGGTCCGGTGGCAGTGGGGGCAGCCGGCGCCCCGGCACACCGTGCGCACGCCCGGCCCCAGCAGGGCGGCCTCGGCCGGCGTCACCGGCACCGGGCGGCCGCAGCGGGGGCAGACCTTGCGCACCAGCCGCTGGGCCAGCAGCCCCGTCACCGACCCGGCCACCAGATAAGGGGCCACGCCCATGTCGATGAGCCGCACCACCGACCCGGCCGCATCGTTGGTGTGCAGCGTCGAAAAGACCAGATGCCCGGTGATGGCCGCCCGCACCGCGATCTCGGCGGTCTCGGCGTCGCGGGTCTCGCCCACCATGATCACGTCCGGGTCCTGGCGCAGCAGGGCCCGCAGGCCCCGCTCAAAGGTCAGCCCGGCTGCCGGGTTCACCTGGGTCTGGCTGATCCCCTCGATGCTGCGCTCCACCGGGTCCTCGATGGTCACGATGTTCACGGCCCGGCGGCGCAGCGCCTCCAGCACCAGGTAGAGGGTGGTGGTCTTGCCGGACCCGGTGGGGCCGGTCAGGTACAGGATGCCGTGGGGGCGGTCCAGCAGCGGCAGGAACCGACGGTACACCCGGTCGTTCATGCCGAAGTGGTCGGCGTGGTCGATGTCGGCGCCGCCGTCCAACAGCCGCAGCACGGCCTTCTCCCCGTACAGGGTCGGCATCACCGAGACCCGCAGGTTCACCTCGCCGCCGGCGCCGGCCCGGGCACGGAAATGCCCGTCCTGGGGCAGACGGCGCTCGGCAATGTCCAGCCCGGCCAGCACCTTGATGCGGGCGATCAGCGGCTGGTGCAGGGCGGGCGGCAGCGGCATGTGGTCCGTCATGGCCCCGTCCAGCCGCATCCGCACCCGGGTCACGGCCTCATAGGGCTCGATGTGGATGTCCGAGGCGCCGGCCGCCACCGCCCGCTGCAGAAGATCGTTCAGCAGCTGCACCGCCGGTCCGCCGGCTTCCTCCCGGGCGGCGTCGTGCGGGCCGGGCGCGGCCGGGCCGGGCAGACGGCTGCCGGCGTCGCGGGCGGTGCGCCGGGCGTCCATGTCGGAGTAATAGTACTGGATGGCCCGCCGCAGCGGTTCCGGCTCGGCCAGCAGAAGGTCCAGTTCCAGGCCGGTCCGCTGGTGCAGTTCCTCCAGCGCCTCGTAGTTCAGCGGGTCGCTGGTGGCCACCGTCAGTCGGTCGCCCCGGCGGCGCAGCGGCAGCAGCGAATACCGGGCAGCCAATGACCGGGGCACGGTCTCCAGCGCCCGGGCCTGGGCGATGAGCCGGTCCGGATCGACCACCGCCAGCCCCAGCCGCCGGGCCAGCGCGCCGGTCACCTGGGCCTGGGTGGCAAAGCCCAGGGCCACCAGCGCCTGGCCGATGGGCAGGTCCCGGTGGCTTTGCTGGTAGGCCAGCGCAGCCTCCAGCTGCTGCCGGTCGATCGTGCCGGCCTCCATCAGGATCTCACCCAACCGCAGATTCTTCATCCCGCATACGCCTCCGTGTCATACAGGTAAACGGCCAGCTCGTACTCCATCCGGACATCGGCGTCCTGCTGCCCGTCCTTCAGCCAGGCGGCGTCGCCCAGCGTGACATGCAGCAGCTGCAGCCCCGGCCGCCGCCGGGCCAGTTCGTCCAGCAAAGCCAGGCAGTCGGCCCGGCTGCCCTCCACCGTGCCGGACACCTGCCGCATGGACAGGCTGCTGGACTCGGGCGGGGCGGGCAGGGCGTCCCCGCTGCCGGGCAGCGCCGGCGCCGTCGGGGTGGAGATCTGCAGCGCCACCGGGGTAAGGTTGTGGTCCAGGGCCAGCCCGGTCACCAGGGCGTCCAGCTCGTCGCTGGTCAGCGCCGGCTGCAGCCCCAGGACCGCCTGCCGGGCGTTTTCCAGCGCCCGGTCCCGGTCGGCGGCATGGGCGTCGGCCCCGTCGATCTCGGCCAGCATGGCCTGCTGCTGCCGGACTGCCTCCTCATGGTCCTGCCATGCCTGGCTGTGGGCGTCCCAGGCAGGGCGCAGCACAAGGCCGACGAACAGCGCCGCGCCGCCCAGCCAGCCCACCAGGGCCAGCAGCCGCCGGTCCTGCGGGGTGATGCGGGTCTCCAGCCTCATTCCGCCGCCTCCCCCTCCGGTGCGGCCAGCACGCAGCTCAGCCGCAGCGCGTATCCGCCGGTGACCGACTCGTACCCGGTGTAGTCCACCGCGGAAAACAGACCGGTCTGCTCCAGCCGCCGCACATACCCCGGTATGTCCATCACCTGCTCCGACACCGCTTCCAGCTCCAGCGCACCGCTGACGGCGTCGTAGCTGCGCAGTTCCACCCGGATGCCCGTCTGCCCGGCGCTCTCCAGCCGTTCCAGCACCGTCCGGTCCAGCACCGGGCAGCGCGCCAGCCGGCTGCGCAGCGCCGCGGCCAGATCGGCGTCGGCCTGCAGCGCTTCGGCTTCTGCCCGGTCGGCGGCGCTGCGGGTGCAGGCGTCCCGGGTCTCGGCGTCCGCACACCAGGCTTTCAGCCGGGCGGTATCCGCCTGCAGGGCGGCGGTATGTCCGCACAGGCCGGCCCAAAGCGCCAGGCAGACCACCGCGGCGCCCGCCGCCGGGGCCATCCGGGCCGCCGCGGCCCACCACCGGCCCCGCCGGCCGGCCTGCCGGGTCTGCTGCCAGCGGCGGTAAAAATTGTTCTGCTTGTAGGCCATCCTTCCAAACCTCCTTGCGGCGCTTCAGTCCATCAGCGCCCCTGCGGTGTACAGGCAATCGGCCAGCGACCAGCCCTCCGGCAGCTGTACCAGCGGGCTGTCGGGAAACCGCTGCGCCTGCAGCCCCAGCGCCGCCGCGCCAGGGGCACAGGCTGCCAGCTCCCGGTCGGCCCCGCCGCCGAAATAGAGGTGGGTGAGCGGATGGGAACTTTTTTCGGTCTGATAAAACTGGACGATCCCCGACACCCGCTGCAGGATCTCGTCCGCACAGCCCGGCGTGCCCCAGGGTTCCCGCAGCCGGCTGCGGGCGGCATACCGGTACAGGCCCCGGTCAAACAGAAAGGCGCTCAGAAACCCGCCTTCCGGCACCAGCACAAGAAAGGTCCGCTGCCGGTGTTCGGGCAAGGCCCGCACCAGCCGGATCAGCCCGGCTGCGGCCAGGTCGATGGAGACAAGCCCCAGCCCCAGCGCCCGGGCCAGTTCCGCCCAGTCCCCGATGACCCCGCGCTCCACCCGGGTGGCCAGCACCGTGTCGGTGCCGCGGCGCAGGTCCCGGTCCAGCAGCATGTAGTCGTCCAGCGGGTCGGCGATCTCGCCGGCGGTGTCCATCTCATGGCGGAGCACACCGCGCAGCCGCCCCGGGCGCATGTGGGGCAGGCAGAGCCGCCGGCAGACGAAGGGCCGCCCGCCCAGCAGCAGGGCGACCCGGCGCACCGGCAGCCGCTGGTCCTGCCAGAAATCCGCCAGTGCCGATTGCAAAGCGGCCGGATCGACCTGAAGGCTGCCTGTGAGGCAGCCTTCAGGCAGTTGGGCTTCGCCCAGCTGCCGGATCTGCACCCGTCGGCCCCTTCGCCGCCCCACGGCGGCCTGGACCTTTCCCTCACACACTGCCGCCACCGTGATGGCAGCCATAGGCGCTTCCCCCTTTCCCGGCCGGTCAGCCGGCCAACACGCTGTAGGAACTGTAGATGGGCAGCATCACCGCCAGCACGACCAGCGCCACCACCGCGCCCATCACCAGGATGGTCAGCGGCTCCAGCAGGCTCAGCAGTCGTTTGGCGGTGGTCTGGGCCTGCTGGTCCAGCGTGTCGGCCGCGGCGGTCAGCATCTCGTCCAGGCGGCCGGTCTCCTCGCCCACCTGCAGCGCGGCGGTCATCCTCTTTTCAAACCCGTCCAGGCCGGCCAGTGCGGTCGAAAGGGTGGTCCCGCTGCCCACGGCCGCCAGCACCCGGGGGAACTGGTCGGCGATCCAGGCGTTGCGCACCGTGTCCCGGGCGGCCTGCAGCGCCGTCAAAATCGGGATGCCGCCGGCATACAGGGCGGCCAGCGTGCGGGCAAACCGGGCCGAACAGAGCTGGCGGCACAGCCGGCCGATCCCCGGCAGGCGCAGCAGTAGGCGGTCGGTGCGCCGGCGCACCGGCGGCAGATGCAGCAGCAGCCGCCCCGCCGCCCCTGCCGCCGCCAGCCCCAGCAGCAGCCAGGGCCAGCCGTCGGCCAGGGCCCGGCAGATCCCCAACAGCAGCAGGGTCAGGCGGGGCAAGGTCTCCAGCCCGGCAAACAGGTCGGCAAACCGGGGCATCACAAACCCCACCAGCACGGCGGTCACCAGCACCACCATCCCGGCCAGCACGGCCGGGTACAGCAGGCTGTTCAGCACCTGCTGGCGGGCGGCGGCCTCCTTTTCGTAATAGTCGGCCATCTGCCGGCAGATCCGCCCGGTGTCGCCGCGGCCCTCGGCGCTGCGCACCATCGCCGGCAGCAGCGGGGGAAAGGCCGGCCCCAGCGCCGTCATGGCGGCGGACAGCGGCTCGCCGCCCCGCAGGCTCTGCTGCAGGGCGCGGCAGATCTGCCGTTCGGCCGGCCCGGCGTCCTGCTCTTCCTCCAGGATCTCCAGTGCCCGCACCAGCGGCACCCCGGCGGTAAGCAGGGCGCCCAGCCCCTGGCAGAACGCAGCCAGCTGCCGGGAACTCAGCGGCCGCAGGCGGGGCGGCCGGTCGGCCCGCTGCCCGACCAGAAACAGCCCCCGGCTGCGCAGCTGCAGGTACAGCGCCTGGGTGTCGGCCGCCCGGGCGGTCCCGCGTACCGTGCGGCCGCGGGCGTCCTTGGCGGTATAGCGGTAGGTGACCATGGTGTTTCCTCCCTTGTCCGTGTGTTCAGAACAGGGCCAGATACCGGCGGACCAGCCATCCGCCGGCCAGCAGCGCCGCGGCAATGCCGGCGCACAGAAACGGCCCGAATGCGATCTGGTCGCCCCGGCGGGCCCGGCCGGCTGCCAGCAGGAAAAAGCCGTACCCGCCGCCGCTCACCACCGCAAGAAAGAAAGCCGCCAGGGTGGCCTGCCAGCCCAGGAACAGCCCGGCCGCGGCCATCAGCTTGATGTCCCCGCCGCCGAAGGCCCCCGGTACCGCCAGGCAGAGAACCAGCATCGGCAGGCTGACGCAGAGCGCACCCAGCCCGTGGCTGAGAACCGTCGGGACCCAGCCGCCCTGGCGGGCGCCCAGCAGGGCGACCCGGCACAGCCCCAGCAAAGCCACGGCGGCGTTGAGGGCGTCGGGGATCTCCCGGGTGGCGGCGTCCAGCCGGGCAATGGCATACAAAACCCCGCCCAGCAGCAAAGCCAGCCAGGCTTCAGCGCCAAGGCCAAGAAGCGGCCCGCCCCCAAAACGCGCCGCCGCCAGCAGGGCGGCTCCACCGCCCAGCAGTTCCCCGGCCGGGTACCAGGCCGGGATGCGGGCGCCGCAGTGCCGGCACCGGCCGCGCAGCGCCAGCCAGCTTGCCACCGGCACCAGTTCGGCCGGGCCCAGCACCGCCCCGCAGGCCGGGCAGACGCTGCGGCCCCGAAGCGGGGAAAGTCCCCGGGGCAGCCGCCAGGCCACCACCTCAAAGAAGGAGAAGAGCGCGGCGCCGGTGAAAAACCGGACCCCGCCCCACAGGATCTGCAAAGCCGGCAGCATCGGCACACCGCCTTCCCGCCCGGTCGGCTGGCCCGGGCCCGCAAAATTCGATAGGATTCGACATACTGATACAAAAAGTATAGAAGACCCGGGCGGATTTTTCAAGAGACCTGCCGCCCTCCGCCGGCAAAAATATGCGCCGTTCCTCCGCCTTTGGCCGGGGCCGGGCGCAGTTTGGCATTTTGCTTGCAATGGGGCCCCGGGGCTCGTATAATTTGAATAAGATCCGGCACAAAGCCGGCTTGTCCGCCCGGCGGGCCCCGACCCCGCCGGTCTGCCCGGGAAGGAGATCGACGCCGTTGCAAGCCTGTCCCTGCGCCCGCAAGGGCTTTACATTGGTGGAACTGCTGGTGACCCTGGCGCTGGTGGCGATCCTGGGCTCGCTGGCCGGGACCGGGATCACCGCCGGCGTCCGGCTGGCCCGGTTCCACCGCAACGAATCCGCGGCCTGTACGCTGTATCAGGCTGCCCAGGCCGCCCTGACCCGGCTGGAGGCCGAGGGCTCTCTGCCCGCATTCCTGACCCGGGCCGCCGCCCTCAGCGAGCCCGGCGTCTACCGGCCGGACCCCGCCCTCACCGGGGCGCAGGCCGCCGCCGAGGCGGAACTGGCCGCCCGGTACCCCGACCGGGTGGGGGTGCTCTGGCTGGACAAGGCGGACCCGGAGGCCGGCGCCGGTCCGCTGCTGCGCAGCCTGCTGGAACCCTGGGTCTCAGACCCCGCCCTGCTGGACGCCTCGCTGGCGCTGGAACTGGACCTGCGCAACGGGCGGGTCTTTGCGGTGTTTTATGCCGCCCAGGCCGGGCGGCTGCGCTTCGGCGGCGGGGAAGGGGCGGTGGACATCACCGACCGCACCCCGGCCCACCGCCGGCGCACCCAGGTGGGCTGCTATGCGTCCGGGGAGTTGCTGCCGCTGGTGCCGCCGGCGCTGCTGCAGCCCGTTGCCCCGGAAGAGGCCGCGCCGTGAGCCGGCAGCCCGCCCGGTGGGGCCGCCGGGGCGCTTCGATGCTGATGGTCCTCTGCCTGGGGGCGGTGCTGCTGGCCCTGTGCGCTTCGCTGCTCACCGCCGCCGCCCAGCTCTCGGCCCCGGCCGGGCAGCTGCTGGCCGGGGAACAGGCCCGCCAGCTGGCCCTGACCTTTTCCCGGCAGCTGGACGCGGAACTCTGTGAAGTGCCGGATTCCCCGCTGGCGCAGTTCCTGACCGGCACCTTCCTGGGGGAAGGCTATGCCGACGACACCCCCTACCGCTTTACGGCCGGCAGTCCCCAGGACCCCTACGGGGCGCTCACGGTGACCCTGCAGCGCAGCCCCGCGGCCGGGGCGGAGACCGCCTGGTCCCCGGCCGACGGGCTGAGCGCCGGGGAACTGACCGCCCGGATGGACGAGTTCCAGGCTGCGGCGGCCGACGGCGCCGATTACCGCATCGCCGTCACCGTGACCGCCAGCTGGGCGGGGGCCGAATTCTCCTACACCCAGTGGTATCTCCGGCGGGGCGAGTTCCCGGTGCTCTACACCCTGGAGGGCGCCGTCTACCGCCGCCAGCCGGGCACCCTGCGCTTTTACCGGGCCGACCGGACGGAAACGACGGGGAAACCGGACCTGGTGCTCTCCGGCGACGGCCCGGAAGTCCGGGGCGAGATCACCGCCCGCTACGACCCGGCCGGACCCCGGGCGGGCAGCCGGTACGAAAATCTTGTGGAAAGGGGGAGCCGCCCATGAGGCGTCTTTGCGGAAAGCTGCGCAGCCGCCGGGGCGAAACGCTGGTGGAGCTGCTGGTGGCCTTCGCGCTGCTCCTGCTCTTTGTGGCGACCTTCGGGGGTGCGCTGCGGGCGGCGCAGGGGATGCAGAGTCGGGCCGAGACCAGCCGCGAAGCCGCCTGGCGGCTGATCGAACCGCTGCGCCCGGTGGGGGCGCCCTGCCCCGGGGCCGCCGACGACGGGGTGCGGCGGTATGAATTCTGCGGTGAGGACGGGCAGCCCGCCTTCACGCTGGAACTGCCCTGCGAGACGGTCACGGTCTCCGACGGGGAAGAGACCCACACCTTCCGCCGGTTTGCCGCCCCGGCGGATGCCGGGCAGGCGGACCCGTGAGCCGGCGGTTCCCGGCCGGCTGCCGGGGCGCCACCCTGGTGGAACTGCTGGTCTGCCTGGCGCTGCTGGGGCTGTTCACCGCAACGGCCGTGGCGCTGGTCCGGCCTGTCGCGGCCCTGTACAGCCGGATGCAAAGCCGGTCCCGCGCCTGGATGATCGCGGACACGCTGGCGGATGCGCTGCAGGCCGACCTGCTCTACGCCGAAGGCACCCTCCGCCTGGCCGAAGCGGCCGAAAGCGAAGGGGAGGCGGCCCGGCCCTTCCGGCCGGTGCAGACCCCGCCCGGCGAGACCCCGGCCGGCACGGCGGTGGAATTCCGCCGGGGCGGGGCCTACCTGCTGCTAGACGCCGGCGTCACCCCTGAGACGCTGGTGCCCGACCCGGACGGCGGGGTAGGGTGGACCCGCCGCGCCGCCCAGCCTGCCGGGCGGCTGCACAAGCGGTACTATCGGGTTCGGTCCGATCCGGCGGAAGGGCAGTCCGGCACCTTTTACCAGTACCGCCTCGGCGGCGAGACCGGCGCCGCCTACACGGCCGATGCCTGCACCGACGCCTTCCCGGCGGCGTTTTATCTGGGCGGCGAGGTCTCGCTGCGCTTCTCGGTCCACAGCACCGTCACCGACGGGGAAGGGGTCCTGCGGGTCACGGCGCTGGCGGCAGAGATCACGGTCCGGCAGGCACAGACCGGCCGCATCCTCTGCACCCGGCGGACGGTGCTGGATCTGCCCGGCTGCCCGGCGCTGCTGCAGGACCCGGCCCTCGTCCCTGGCCGTGACGGCGCGGCACTCTGAGCTTTTGTCCCGAAAAGGAGGTCCCTCTATGTCCAACCCGCCGATCCGCATCCAGCTGCTGGGCGGATTTTCCATGGCGGTCGACGGCCGGCCGATGCTGTCCGGCCTGGCCCAGAACCGCAAACTGCAGCAGCTCCTGCAGTACCTTCTGCTCAACTGCGACCGCGCCGTGACCCACCAGGAGCTGATCGCCCATTTCTGGGGCGACAGCTTTGACGCCGAAGCCTCGCTGCGGGCGGTGATGTACCGCCTGCGGCAGACCATCGACCGGGAGGAGCCCGCGCTGGCAAACTGCATCCTCACCGGTCGGGGCAGCTACCGGTGGAACCCGGACCTTGCCTGCAGCATCGACGTGCAGGAACTGCAGCGGGCCAGCGCCGAGGCTGCGGCCGCCGCCCCGCCGCGGCAAGACGAACTGGAACAGGCGGTGATCGCCCTGTACAAAGGCCGCCTTCTGCCCGAAGCCGCCGGCGAACTCTGGGTGGACCGCCGTCAGGTGGAACTGCAGGCGCTGTACAAGATGGCGCTCTACCACCAGATCGAGCGGGCCCGGGCCCGCGGGGACCTTTCCGCCGCCGAATCGCTGAGCCGCCGCGGCCTGCAGATGGATGCGGCGGACGAACGGCTGTACATCGAGCAGATCCTCTGCCTGCAGGCGCTGGAACGGCCGCAGGAAGCCGCTGCGGCCGCCGGGCGGGCCCGGGCCCTGGGCTTTCTGCACACCGGCATCCCGGGGCTTTCCGACCTGGATAGCAGCCACCAGCGGCTGATCCGGGCCCAGGCCGCCATGCAGCGGGAAGCCGCCCACATCGAGGAGGAGATCCGCCTGGGCGGCGCCGGAAGCGGCACCTTCATCTGCAGCTATGCGGCCTTCCGCTGCATCAGCCAGGTGCGGCTGCGGGCCAGCACGCGCTACCACCATCCGCTGCTGGTGGCCATCGTCAGCCTGGTGCCGCCGGTGGGCCGCCCGGTCAGCGGCCGCACGGCCGCCGCCATGCAGGTGCTGGAAGGGGTGCTGCTGCGCACCCTCAACACCGGGGATGTGGCGGCCCGCTACAGCGAAAACCGGTTCGTGCTGCTGCTCAGCGGCCTTGCGGCGGACGGCACCGGCCCGATGGAGCGCGTCCGCTCGGAATTTTACCGCCACCCCGGCCAGGACGGCTACCTCCTGTTGTACCAGCTGCACACGCCCCACCCCAATTAGAAATACCTGCGCAGGGACGGAAAAAAGAGAGAAACCCCCTGCTTTTTTCAAAAAAACCTTGACATCCGACCATCCGCGTGTTATTATAATATACGTTCCGCGCCGGTAGCTCAGCTGGATAGAGTGTCTGACTACGAATCAGAAGGTCGGGGGTTCGAGTCCCTTCCGGCGCACCACAACAGCCTTATCCGAACTCAGTTTTCTGGGTTCGGATAATTGCTTTTTATACTGCATTTTCTTTGATGATACGGCAAAAAGCCGGGACGGACGACTTCTCGTTTGGAAGCGTCCGTCCCGGCTTTTTGTGTACCCGCATCGCCTGTGCGGCAGCTGTGCAGACTATATGCGATGGCAATGCGGTGGAAGTGAGAGCTTTTTGAGACGAAAATCTGTGAAAATTCTGTGAAACTTAGCGGAACTTTACGACAACAAAGTCAGGCATCCGATCGGCAGCCGCTTTTTGAGCGTTAAAAGTGTGAGAATTCTGTGAAAGTTCCCCGCTCGCTTTTAGCTTTTGATATTCGGCCATATTTTTCTCATCTGCAAAGTATTCCTCAATGTATGGACAAATGAACCGTACAAACTGCTCCAGGTTGGCGCGGGGAATCCCGCAGACCATATCGGAGCATTGATCCTTTTTAGACTTTCGCGGCATAAGTACCTCCTGATTACTGGGACGTGGGGTCGTGCTGCGCGTGAATAAACGCACGACCGAAAAGCTGCTATTTATGCAATCATTGTAGCAAGAATGCAGTGCAGGAAAAAGTACGGGAATCCAGCAACTTTTCTGCGGTTTTTATGCTGCCCTTACTCGCGCCATTGCGCCACCTCTGTGGCTGAGAACCCGGTCAAAGTGTTCCTTCCGCAATCCTCCTTGCGGAAGTGGATGCAGTGCAGACGCAGTTTGTCATCCAGGTAGAAAAAGTAGGGGTACAGACCATCGTCGATCTCCAGAACTTCGCGGGGATACAGCGGAAAGCCCAACCTGTCTGACAGGTTCAGAAAACTCACCTCATTTTGGAACTCCTCGGCGCTAATGTCTGTGTGGCTTTCGTAGCAAACGGCATAGTCTGTGGCAGAGACGTATGGTTCCATACCTCTTTGCCGGAGCAGGCTTTGCAGCAATTCGGTATCCGGGTTCTTATAATGGTAGACGCGCGCGGCACAGGGCGTGATCTTTCGGGGGCACCAGGCGGGAACCTTCTCTTTTGGGTCTTTCGGTTTGAATACCCTGGGGCGCTTGCCGCCTGTGCAGTAGTGACTGAATGGGCGCAAATAAACTCCTTTGAGCTTTGTCCCGCAGGCTTCAGCGTGTCGGTGGTGATATGGGCAGAATGTGCATTTTGGCTGGCGGACTTTTACTTCTAGCATGATGACCTCCTTTGTCACGGAAGAGTTTCGATGGCATAAAGCAACCGCTTGGCGTGTGCTTGATACTGCGGCATAAACGGCTGGCTCAGGTCATAGCCTGAATACAGGTGGTACACCATTAACGAGACAAGGCGGTCCCGCCGGGCTTCAGGCAGCGAACGGATCGTCTCCCCCAGCAGAGGGATAAAGGCGGTTTCAGCCTTTATATACTCCTTGTCCTCGCGGGTAAAATGATCCCGCAGCCAGTTCCCGACATGGATGCGCCCGCCTGCCCAGTGATGCGGCAGTTCGGTACACAGGAAATATTCAAAGCTGCGGCCGTTGCGGCCATATTCCACGGTGAAGGGGTACAGGCGGCAGGTATAGGGATGGGCCCCATATACGGTACAGCGGTTTCCTTCCAGGAAGATGCAGGCATCCCCTGGCCCTTTTGTTTTCAGCACGAAGATGGAATACCCTTCTTCGGTTAATACGATGGGCTCGCAGAACTGCGTGTACAGTTCGAGAATGTCGGTATACTGACGCCCCTTGCCATTGAAAAACTTGACAAGACGAAACGCATCCAGCGGCGTTACCATGACGGAATCCTTGACGTGGCGGCAGCAGCGGCCGCACTGTTGACAGTGAAAGTCGATGGTATTCTGGGTACGGACAGGCAAAATGTTTGTCTCGAAATCCATAAATGCGGACCTCCTTGTTCTTTGTACATAGAAAAAGAACCCCGGCAGTGTACTGCCGGAATCCTTTACCTGTTGCATCTGGCGGGATGATGTGCCCCACACAGATACGGCCATTCTTACTATAAAATGATGATGGGTGCCTGGGCACCGCCTCCTTTCTGCTATCTGGCGTATACAAAGAAAAAAGCCAGCAGACGGCGCCGCTACAAGCGGCGTCCTCTACTGGCACGGCGTACAACTTTAACAACGTGTGCGCATAGCGCACAAAGAACATTATAGTATTACATTACCTGTTTGTGCGGTCATTGTCAATATGCAGTTACCGCTTGCGGTGTCCCCAAAGGGCTGATGACCTTCATGATATGCTGGCATCTTCGTACATTTTTGCACATTGTGAGGTTTGACAACCCCCGCGAACCATGCTATCATATACCCATAGTTGATTTTTGTGCAGGTGCCAAGCGCCCAATGCACACGCAGTCTATATTGCATTTGTGCCAGTAGTGTCAGTCTGCCCTCAGCGGGCAGCAGACTCTACTGGCTTTTTTGTTTTCCGGGATTTTCCCCGGACTTACAGCGAGAATGACTACCGTTCATGGCTCCATGCCATGATCCCAGGTTTTTAGCCTGGTGGTCATTCTCGCTTTTGTTTTTTGCCAAAAAGCCCTATAGGCTTTTGGAATAGATTTAAGAAAGGTGGAATTTTCGTATGAAACAAACACTTCGCCCCAAAGCACAGGTGCGCCGCCGAGCGTCTGTGCCCCAGAATCAAGCCCGCCGGTCGGACTCTCTGCGCACGGCCAATAACCGCGCCGCGTTGGTACGCCTGTACCGGAGACGCCGGGTGCGGCTGCAAAGCCGCCGGAGGTCTTGACCATGCCGGCGGACAGTGCCGGCACCCGGCAAGAACCCGAAGTCCTGGTGGACACAGCCGGTTTATCAGAGGCAGAGTGGCTGGCCTGGCGGCGCAAAGGAATCGGCGGCAGTGACGCCGCAGCTATCCTTGGAATTTCGCCCTGGCGAACCGTCCGCGACCTCTACGATGACAAACTTGGCATTGCCTCCGCACAGGATGATTCCGGCAACTGGGTCGCACTGGAGATGGGACATCTGCTGGAAGATTTGGTTGCCCGCATCTTTTCCCAAAAGACCGGGTACCCAATATTCCAGATCAAAAAGATGTTCCGCAGCCCCAGGCACCCCTGTATGTTGGCCGACGTGGACTACTTTGTCACCCTGCCGGACGGCAGCACAGCAATTCTTGAGATCAAAACGACCAACTACAATGCCAGGAGCCATTGGTGGGATGGGGACGCGCCCATCGTCCCTCCCTACTACGAGAGCCAGGGCCGGCACTACATGGCCGTCATGGACCTCGACCGCGTATTTTTCTGCTGCCTGTACGGCAACAACGAGGACGAGGTGGAGATCCGTGACCTGCACAGAGATTTGGCCTATGAGCAGGAAATGATCTTTCTGGAAGAATCCTTCTGGAACAATCACATCCTGACCCATGTGCCGCCGCCCTACACCGAGGACGGTGAGCTAGTGCTGGCCAGTTTGCAGCGCCGGTTTGGCGCTGGCGATGAAACATTGCCGCAACAGCAGCTTGGTAGTGCCGAAACCACCGTCCTGAATAAGTATTTGCAGTATCAGGAACAGAAGAAGGCCCTTACCATGCGGGTCAAAGAAATTGACCGTGTAATGAAGCGGATGCAGGGACAGATCGTCGCTGGTATGGGTGCGTGTTGGACGGCAGGCTGCCAGGATGCTGAAATGCAGTATCTTGTCAGCTATCCAGCCGTTCGCAGGCCCATGATCGGCAAGGATGCCCTGGAGCGACTGCATCGTGACCACCCGGAAATTTATGAAGAGTATGTCACGGTGTCGGAATCCCGGCGGTTCAGTGTAAAGCAGATTCCGCTGCCGAACACGCAACATACAGCAGCATAAAGTGAAAAGGATGTGATGAACGGAATGTCTTACAGTGCTTACGATCACGATTATTTGGAAACTGCCGATCGCATAAGAATCGAAAGGTGTATCTATTTTCAAAGCGATAACTGCAGTATTTCCGAATTGGTCGTGCTGCCTTTGGCGAAGTTGGTTGTTATGCGCAGGGAAAGCGCCGATGCCGAGCAGGAAATATATGATCGGTTGAAAGAACAGGCTTCCGCTTGGGAGAAACAAGCCGGAAAGACCCTCCTGCTTGATCGGGCCATTGAATATAAACGGGCGCCATATTCCGAACACACGGCCAACCAGTGGGTAGCGCCAGACAACTACCGCCATGAGCGGAGCAATGCTGTTTATCGGATGTCATACGCTATTTCCGAAAATACCCGGTATGACAGCGAAATGCAAAGAACCATCACATACTCCTGGTCGCTGCGCTGGGGCATCTATACCAATGCTCCGGGGGGATGCCAGCAAGCAAAAATTGCTGGGCAAGAACGCAAAGTCTTTGCCAGCCGGGAAGCTCTGGACAAATATCTGCACGGCCGTATCAAAGCCTATCAGCATTTGTTCACTGAAATTTTTCCACCCGTCCCGCCGGAGTATGCCGAATGTTTTAAGGTAAACGGCTGCCTGCTACCTGATTATGTGGTTGAAGGACAGGAAGAAAAACGGCCGGGCCATTCGCCAATGGCTACAAAATCCACCGCGATTTAAGAAAGGAAGTGCAACGGCGTATGCCATACCACGGTACCTATGATGGCACCATCTATTTTAATGAAGCAAACCACTTTTCCATCATCGTGGTCAGAACTCAAGACCCGTCGATCCCAGCCCAAGCCCGCAACGCCGCGCAGCTCCGCGGCCGCTGGCACAAACCAGGTACCAACCTCTTTGTGGCGGTGGGCCACGACCTGCCTCGCACGAGCGCGGTGGAACTGGAACTGGACGGCGAATGGGTCACCGGCAAACACGGGTGTCAGCTGCAGGTGGAACAATGGCGGGAGATCGTCAAGCAAACGCCGGAGGGCATCCGGGCCTATCTGGGTTCGGGCCTTATCAAAGGGATCGGCCCCCAGCTCGCGGATGCCATCGTGCACCGTTTTGGCGCTGATGCACTGCACGTCTTGGAGCATGACCCCGAACGTCTGACCGAGATCCCCGGCATTACCGAGCGCAAGCTGGCCGATATCCAGGCATCTTACGCCGAGAGCCGCGCCCTGCGCGACCTGATGAGTTTGCTGGGCCCGTTCCAGGTCACACCAGCCACGGCGGTCAAAGTGTATGAGTTCTTTGGCCCTACCTGTGTGGAGATTCTGCGCAGCCGACCTTATGAGCTGTGCCGCATCTCCGGCTTCGGCTTCAAACGGGTGGACGCCATCATCCGAAAAACGGACAAGCGATTGGACACACCCGATCGCATCCAGGGCGCACTGATGTATGCGCTGCAGGAGGCCGGCACCCAACAGGGCCACCTGTATCTGCCGCGAACAGAATTTCTGCAAACGGCGATGCAGCTGCTGAACAGCACTGTCCCGCAGCCGAAACTGCACCTGCACACCGACCAGGTGGAAGCCGTCCTGCAGGACGCGATCCTGCACGGCGATCTGGTCGCCAACGAGGACGCCATCTACCTCGCCAGGGTGTTTGCCCGGGAGGACGAAACAGCCCGGAGGATCGCCCGGCGGCTGATCTGCCCCGACCGTACATTCGATATTGAAGAAGCATTGACCAAGGTGAAAGAGACGCTGGGCATCTGCCTGTCCTCCCAACAGGAGCGGGCGGTGCAGGCAGCTTTTCACCATTCGCTCAGTATCATCACAGGTTCGCCCGGCACCGGCAAGACAACAGTGCTGCGGGCCATCATCGAAGTGTTCCGCTGTATCTGCCCGGACAAGAAGCTGCTGCTGATGGCCCCGACTGGCCGTGCCAGCCGCCGTATGGCGGAGAGCACCGGCGTGACGGACGCCAAAACCATGCACAGCGCGATGGGCCTGGGCGGTGAGGAAGGCGCAGTTACCGACAAAAAGGTCAAGTTGTTGGATGCCGATCTGCTCATCGTAGACGAGTTCTCGATGGTGGATATGTGGCTGGCACAGCAGATGTTCCAGCGCGTCCGGGCTTCCTGCCGAATCGTATTGGTGGGTGACCCCGACCAGCTGCCGAGCGTCGGCGCCGGTCAGGTGTTCGCCTCGCTGATCAAAAGCGGGCAGATCCCCGTCACCGTGCTGGATCAGATCTTTCGCCAGTCCAAGGACGGCCTGATTGCCTACAACGCCAAATTCATCAACGAGGGCAGCACACGGCTGTACTATGGCCCGGATTTCCAGTTTGTCGAGAGCGGCAACCAGCAGGAAACCGCCGCCACCATCTTGCAGCTGTACACGGCCGAGATCCAGGCCAGCGGCGTTGAGAACGTGCAGATTTTATCGCCGTTCCGTTCGCGTGGGGAGGCTTCGGCCGACCTCTTAAACCTTGCCATCCGGGAACAGGTCAACCCCTTCCGCTCGGAAGAGGAGGAGATCCGCCTGGGGCTCAAGGTGTTCCGTGTGGGCGACCGGGTCATGCAGACCAAGAATACCGAGAAGGTCTCCAACGGCGACCTGGGTTTTGTGCGCGGCATTGAAACGCACAGCGATGGCAAGCGCCTATTGCTGGATTTCGGGACAGACCGCCTGCTGACCTACCGCATGGAGGAGCTGGTCAACCTGGACCTGGCGTATGCCACGACGATCCACAAGGCGATGGGCAGCGAGTTTGAGACGGTCATCGTGCCGGTCATCAAGCCCCACGCCATCATGCTGTACCGCAACCTGCTCTATACCGCCATCACCCGCGCCAAAAAGAAAGTCATCCTTGTGGGGCAGAAATCCACACTGTTTCTGGCCGTTCACAAGGCGGATATTTCCAAGCGCAATACCAGGCTGGCAGAGCGCATCCAAATGTATTGTCAGGTTCTGGCAGCGGATCATACGGCCCGTCTGCCGGAAGCTGTCTGAACGCCATACAACTTTACTCAGAAGGGAGCTTACCATGAACGAATCGAAAAATCATGCCGCCATGCTGTACAAGACCGTGCCTGCGGTGGCCTCGCTCAACCATGTCAACGGCTTCGACCCGCTGAAGCTGCTGCGGCGTACCCGCTCGGCACAGACCGGCGAACCGGTCCTTAAACTGGATCTGCGGTATAAGCGGTTGTGGTTCCGCCTGGCCTGCCCGAAAGGGCGGCTGCGGCTGAACGCACTGCGCATCACCGAACAGATCGCCATCTTTGAGGCAAAGGTCTACCGCAACCTGGAGGACAGTGAACCCATCAGCAGCTATATCGCAGAGTGCAGCCGGGACACCACGCCCGGCGGGCTGTATGTGGAAGCCGCACAGTCGGAAGCGTTGAACACGGCGCTCTCCAATGCCGGTTTCGGCATTCAGTTTGCCGATGTGGCCGGCGGCGAGGACGCCTACGGCAGCGAGATCCCGGCAGACGCCACGCCTCTGATTTTGGACGCGGTGCCCGCCGGGCCGGAACAGGAAGTGCCTGCTGCCGTGTCTGTACAGACCGCAGAAACTGCTGCACCTGAAGCAACGCCGGAATCTGTTTTGCCGCCGGAAGGCCCCGAAGCGGAAGCCGCTTCGGCGGAGCTGTATGAAGAAATCGCACAGGAGGCATCCGCGCGAGAAGGTTCTGTGCCGCCGGATGAAGCCCCGGCCGAGCCTGCCGCTACGGAGCCGGCCGCTGCGGCCGATGCCGCAACCCAGGAGGAAGAGGAAGACCCCGCCGCCGCGCTGCCCTACACCAAAGATACCCCGGTGGAGGAGATTATGGCCCAAATGCGCTACGAGGACGCCGCCAACATTCTGGTGGATGTGGGCACCTGCAAGGGCTGGACGATGGCCCAGGTAGCAGATCGCCGCCCGCCGAGCCTGCGCTGGTATCTGCGCGGGTATCAGGGCGACAACAACATTCTGCGCGCCGCGGCCCAGATCATGCTGGATCACCTGACTTTGCCCAAGGCCGGTTGAACGGAAAACACGGGAGGGCGCGGAGATGTCTGCAACTTCTCAGGATTTTCCCTTTACCATTCTGGATGTGGCTGGTCTGCTGCCTTTGCGCATCAAGCGTCGGACGGCAGGCAGTTTCTATGTGGATTGCCCCTTCTGCGGCGATACTAAAGGGCGACTCAATATCAGCCGGAAGAACGTCTGGCGCTGCAACCGCTGCGATGCCAGCGGCGGGATGCTGGCGCTGTATGCGAGGATGTACGGCATCAGCAACGCGGAAGCCTACCGGGAGATCTGTGAGGCGCTGGGGTGCGACCATTCTAATGGGGATACCGCAACTCCGGCACGCAGATGCCCCGAATCCGCCGTACTGCTGCCGCCGGCCGTCCCGCAAGCGGCCTCCGCTGCACCCCAGACCATTCACCAGACGCTGACGCTGTTGCTCGAACAGTTATCGCTGTCCCCGCGGCATAAAGCACATCTGCTGTCTCCCAAACGCGGGCTGACGGATGCCCAGATCGAGCGGTTCGGGTTCAAATCCACGCCGCCTTCCTTCCTCTGCCGCGGGCTGGCCGAACGGCTCCTTGCCAAAGGCTGCACGCTGCAGGGCGTCCCCGGTTTTTACCAGGGTGAAGACGGTAAGTGGACAGTGAACTTTTCCAATCGCACCTCCGGCATCCTGATCCCCGCCGTGGGCATGGACGGCCTGCTCTGCGGAATGCAGATCTTGCTGGACCGACCGCTGCGCGACAAGGACGACCCGCCGGAAAAGAAGGGTGCCAAATATATCTGGTTTTCCTCCAACGACCGGCTCATGGGTGTTACGTCCGGCAGCCCGGTACACTTTGTTGGCGACCCGTTTGCCAAAACCGTCTATGTGACCGAAGGCTTGCTCAAGGCGGATATCGCTCACTGTCTGACCGGCCGCTCCTTTGTGGCAGTGGCGGGCGTGAGCAGCCTGGCAAACCTGGAACGGCAGCTGCCGGTCTTGGCACACAGCGGTACTCGAACCATCGTGGAAGCGTTCGATATGGACAAGCAATCCAAGCCGCAGGTATCTGCGGCCTGCGAAAAGATGGAACAAATGGTGTTGACCAACCGGATGCAGTGCATCCACCTGACCTGGGATGCAACATATAAAGGAATCGACGACTGGCAGCTTGCTCTGCGGGCTGCCCAGGCACAAAATGAACCAACAAATCAGCGCGCAGCGTAGGCTGTGCGGATAGACTAAGGACGGCATGGGTTCTTCCGCAAGGGAGAGCCCATGCCGTTTTCTATTATTATAAAGGAGGTGCCCGTGATGGGCGTATTTTCAGAGATTAACCTGATGATGCGGGAGCAGTCTGAAACGGTGCAGCCGTTCACGCTGGAAGCACAGCCGGAACCAACGCAGGAATCCGGCACATTGCCGGAGACTGCCGAGGAGGCAAAGGCCCGCGAACAGCTGCAGGAGGCTGCCGCTGCGCAGAACTTGCCAGATACTCAACAACCGAACGAAACGCCGGAACCCAAGCAGGACGATGAACAGCAAAAACGCATGGCCGCTGAACAGGCTGAGCGAGAGCGCATCGCCAATATGACCGATAAGGAGGTCGTGGCTGCATCCATGTCCCGCACGGCGGATGACACCGAGCGGCTGACCCGCCGGAACATGAAGCTGTGCGTCTTGGAAGTGATCCAGACCAAATGTCTCGAAGACCCTGCTTTTGCCCGCCTGGTGCTTCAGCCCCGTAAATCCATGCGCAACTGTTTCCACCATATCAACCGTCAGGCGCGGGACTATCTGCGCCGGGAGATGGAGGATAACGACGAGAAGGCTGTGGATGGCGTCTATGGCGGTGACGTGCCGGACGAACTCTGCTACCAGTGGGCGGAAGAATATTTCCGCGACCCGGACGCAGAGGTAGACCGGCCCAAAGAGGCCGCCAGAGCGAAACCGGTAGCCAAGACAGAGGCAAAAACGCGCAAGAAGAGGGAGCTCCAAAAAGCAACGCCGAAAAAGCCTGCCGAGGAATCGCAGACGATGGAAGGTCAGATCACCTTTGGCGATCTGGCTGGCGGAAAGGCGGTGGCGTGATGAAACTGGACAAACGTGCCTGCCGAAAAGTGGCGGCCAAGCCGCTCTCCCTGCCCGCCGGGCATGGGCTGTTGGTTGCGGAACAAATCGACCATCTGATCAAAGCCGAGATCCACAACCTTGGTCATACCAAGACGTTGGTCCTGTATCTGTACCCAAGGCAGCAATGCGCGCAGGGCAATCGACTGTCCCGCTGGACGGTTTTCATCACCCGGCGGGAGTTCATCACCCTGCGCCGGGATGAGGGCGGCAAAACCGCGTGGCTCCTGTCCATGTTGGATCGGTTGGATTGTTCTTACAGGTTCCTGAGCCGCTGCGCGTTTTGCACCCGCAGAGATGAACAGATGGTTTTCTGTTTCGTCGGCGAAAAGGACAGCAGTGTTCCTGCATTGAATGCGTTGTACCGCTTCCAGCGTCGGCTTTGGGAAAAGCGCACACATCAACAGCGCGTGATGCGTGACCAGCCGATCGTGCAGCGGATGCGCGCTGTGCGGGCACTGCCCCGCGGTTTGGACGCCTGGGTGCGGCAGAGCGTCATGCCTGCCTATCTCTTTTACGACCGCACAGGCCGCAAACGTGTGCAGGCATACTGCACGAGCTGCCAGCAGGAAGTCTGGCTGACTGATCCGAAGAACAGAAGGACAACGATCTGTCCCCACTGTGGCAGGAAGGCCGTTCAGAAAACGCGGGCCAGCCGCGCCAGATGGCATGAGGATAAGGAAACCGTGCAGCTCATCCAGCGTGTCAGGCGAACCGAGCTCATCATCCGCATCCTGAAAGTTCGATATTGGTATGCAGGCACTGATGTGGCGCACCAACACCTGTACGAGACTGCCCGCTACTTTGTCGGGCAACAGGCAGACGGAACGCCACGCACAGAGGTTTACCACTATGCCCAATGGCATGACGGTGCCACCCATTGGCAGCCGGGAGAATACCCGCGGCCTGCTTTCTGGAACTCCGGCTTTGACGCCGAAGACGTGGGCGCGGTGTATTTGCCAAACCTGAAAACAGCCCTGTTGGGGACGCCTTGGCAGTATTGCCCCATCGGGCAGTTCTATCGGCAGATCAACGAACCGATCCAGGCAAGCACCTTTCTTGCGGCTTGCCTGGAACACCCGGTCATTGAGCATCTGGTCAAAGTGGGTTTCACAAAGCTCGCGGCCAGCGTTGCTTATGAGCGCGCCGGAAGTCGATGTCTGGACGAAAACCAGCACCGCACGCATCGGATTTTGCAGGTGGAAAAGGGTGATCTGCCGCTTCTCAAAACATTGCAGGTGGATGCACGGTGGCTGCACTGTTACCAGAGCTATCTTAGCAAAAAGCTGAGAGGACGGCAGCAGCTGCTTGCCTGGCAGGTGGAGCAGAATGTGCGGGACGTACCGGAAGAGATCCTCGACTGGGTACGGGTGCCGCGCTTCTTGGAGTATATCCAGGCGCAGGCAAAGCTTTCGGCAGACGGAAACCACACAACTGCTGGCTTGATTACACTTTACCGGGACTATCTGTCCATGTGCAGAGAGGCCGGGCATGACCTGAAGAAGCGTTCGGTACTATTCCCGGAAAACTGCCGCGCCGCCCATGATGAGGTGCAGCAGCATTGTCGCTGGCTGCATACACAGAAGATGCGCGAAAATTTTGCGCAGGTTTACTTAGCTGTCAACAAAAAGATCTGTTACCGCCGCAAAGGCTTGCAGATCGTGTACCCAGCCAAACCAGAGGATTTGGTCCGGGAGGGCAAGAGCCTGCACCACTGCGTGGGCGGTTATGCGGAGCGTGTGGCAAATGGGCAATGCCTGATCCTGTTCCTGCGCCATACCGAGGAACCTGAAAAGCCGTTTTACACCATCGAGGTGCGTGGTGACCGGGTTGAGCAGGTGCATGGAGACCACAACAGCAACCCCACGCCGGAAGTGGAGCAGTTCATAGCGCAGTGGAAAAAGCGCGTTCTGACGCCGCTGTTCAAGGCCGCGTGACAAAATCAGAGTGGAGGTCATTTTTATGGAAGCAATGATACAGCGTCTAAAACAGCAGTTTTGCGATGTAATGTATAAGTACGAAAAGCCATTTGCCGAGACTGGCGTACTGGCAAACCTGAACCAATGGGCCACGGCCAAGCGCCCTATGCTTGAACTGCTGCGCCACCACCCCAACTGGCAGGAGGAAGACCTGGCTGTCGTTATGGAAATCCAGAACGTGCGGCCCATCGACCGGGACGCAGTGGATGAAGGGGTTTTCGCCCTGCGGGAGCTGGGTGAGGAAATGCAGCTGCCTGCAGAGCAGCGGAAAAACCTGTACGGTGTGCTGTGCGCGGCCATCACCGGGTACGAACAGTTGATGCCGGACAATGACAACTATCTGGATACGATCCGCAGCCTGGCAGGGATCCCCTGCGTAGCCGGGCAGAAAACCAGCCGCGTCATCAACCGCATCTGCTGCCGGTTTGGCCTTGACCAGTATACAGTGGAAAAGCCAGATGTGCCCGGGCCGGTCGTACACCCCTATAACGCTATCTTTGCGCGGCTGTCCGATGCGCTGAATCCACCGGCAGACACCAAAAAGCTGGTACTCTCCATCCACCCCTGTGACTTCCTCGAAATGTCAGGGAAAGACAGCACCTGGAAGTCCTGCCACCGTCTCAACGGCGGGTCCTATCAGGCGGGATGCCAGTCCTATATGGGGGATGGCGTCAGCATGGTGTTGTTCGTGGTGGAGCCGAATCAAACCGGCCCCTACGGAAAGGTGCCGCACCTGAACCGGCAGATCTTCTGCTATGGCGATGGACTGCTGCTGCAATCCCGCCTATACCCGGAACGCAACGACGATGCCAACACCTTGTACCGCCATACGGTGCAGGCGATTTTGGCAACCTGCCTGCAAAGGCCCAACCAGTGGAAGGTCAAGCGGGATATCCGCAAGGAAAGCGAATTCTGGCATACGGTGTCGCAAAGCTGCCATTATCCCGACTATGATCACGGTTATGCGATCCTGTCCCTACTGAAAGGACAGGACAGCTATACGCCGCTCAAGATCGGCAGTGTGTCCCTCTGTACGATCTGCGGGCAGCCCAAGAGCGAATCTTCCCGGCTGCAATGCACACAGTGCGAGCCGGTGGCAATCTGCGCCGCCTGCGGCAAGACGCTGCCGATGCGTGACCTGGAACACTACGAAGGCAAATTCTATTGCAAGGACTGCCTCTACTGGTGCAGCGTATGCCGGAAGTATCACTTGGGAACGCCGCGCAAAGTGTTTGGCCGGCGTGGTCAGGAAAAATCCGTCTGCCCGGATTGCTACCGAAATGTGGCGGACACCTGCCGCGGCTGCCTGATCCATGAACAGTGCCTGGACTTCGGCGGAAACCGATTCTGCCCCACGGCCTACGAAGGGTTGACTGCATGAACAGCGGGAAGGAACTGCTATGAGTACAAAAAAGAAAGGTCATGCGATCCTTCTTGGAAGGACGGAGGAAACATCCACATGGGAGGCGATTTTGCGGGCAACGCAGCCGGAATTGAAAACCTGCCTGCATCGTTGGCTGGAACAAAACGGCTTTACGCCCGTGTCCCGCGATGGATACCTCTATGCTGCGGGCGGCGTGCCTGTTCTGTTGGTAGCGCACCTGGATACCGTTCACCGGGAACCCGTCCGGGACATCTGTTATAACGCTGACCGCACGGTGGCTATGTCACCACAGGGGATCGGCGGGGATGACCGGGCGGGAGTTTGGATGGCGCTGCATATCCTGGAGCAAGTCCGCTGCCATGTGGTATTCTGTGAGGATGAGGAGATTGGCTGCGTGGGGGCGCGCAAGTTCAGCCGTCGTGCGCAGTTACCTCAAGTGAATTACATCGTGGAGATGGACCGCCGGGGTGCAAACGACGCGGTGTTCTACCGCTGCGACAACCCGGATTTTACCGAGTATGTCTGCGGTTTCGGGTTTGAAGTGGCGTATGGCTCCTGCAGCGACATCTCCTACATCGCGCCGAGCATAGGCGCCGCAGCCGTCAACATCAGCTGCGGCTATTACTGCGAACACCAGCGGTATGAGTACATCCGGCTCGATCAGATGCGCAGAAACGCGCAGCGGATCGCCGAGATGGTGGCCACACCCTCGCCCCGGTTTGAATACCGGGAGCGGGAGGAATGGATACCCGGCCGTTGGTTTGATGCACCGCCTGTCTGGTGGCGGCAAAAACGAATGCCGCACCGGGAAAACCTGATGCGGCTGCCGGAAGACGCCAACGTACTGCTTCATGGCAGGGAACTGGCGAAAGATCAGTTCCTCATCAACCGTGATGGAAATGTATATCGGTATCTGCCGGACCTGCAGGCGGCCATTGTGCTGGAGCAGGCTCGGGCACAGGATGCGCAGGGAGAGCCATGTTCTTTCAGCCGAGCAAACGCTCGCTTGTGCAGAATCATTTCAGTGGACGAAGCCATCGAGCGATTGCAGACGATGGCGTAATTGTTATACTTAAGCCGGAGCCTTTTCAAGCGTTGCTTGAGAAAGCTCCGGCTTTTTGTGTCTGCAAAGTCTTGCCTGTAATGAGATCCCTCCTGTTGTGGTGTGCTACCTATAGGAAAAGCACTGTGAACATGATATAATACTAACTGTCACTCAAATCACATCCATCAACCAAATATCGAGGTATCCCATGAACAAGAAAGAAATCAGCGAACTGCGCCGCCGGTTCAGCCCGGACAAGAATTCCATCGGCCACATCTATGGCTGCTACGTCAACACCAAAAAGGAGATCATCGCCTACCTGGATGAATCCCTCGCCGCCATGCCGCCGGAGGAGGCGGAAAAATACCTGGGTTTCCTCAAAAAAGCCCTCTCGGGCACCCAGGGCAAGAACCTGATCGACATTGTGTTCTCCACCCGGCAGGTGGCGGACAGCCCGGAACACAAGCTGCTGATGTCCCTGCGGGAGACCGAGCTCAAGGACCCGGCGGTGCGCCAGGCGTTTTACGACAAGGTCATCGAGTCGCTGGACATGGATGACAGCAACTACCTGGTGCTGCTGGCCCACGACGCCTACGACGTGCCTTTTAAGGCCAAGGACGGCCTGACCTTTGACCAGGTCTCGGACACGATGTTCCACTATGTGGTCTGCTGTGTCTGCCCGGTCAAGGAGGGCAAGGCTGCGCTGGGCTTCTACTCGGCGCAGAACGAGTTCCACAGCTACGGCACCAACCAGATCGTCGGCCAGCCGGAACTGGGGTTTGTCTTCCCGGCCTTTGACGACCGGGCCGCCAACATCTACAACGCCCTGTTCTATACCCGCAAGCCGGATCAGATCCACCAGGAGCTTATCGACGGCATCTTCCATGTGGAACCGCCCATGTCTGCCGCCGAGCAGCGGGAAACTTTCGAGACGGTTTTGTCCGAAAGCCTGGGCGACGCCTGCACCTTGCAGCTGGCCCAGAACCTGCACGAGTGGGTGCGGGACAAGGTGGAGGAACACAAGGAAGCCCGCGAGGAAGAACCCCTGACCGTCACCGCCGACGACCTTGGCGCCGTGCTGCTGGACAGCCAGGTGCCGGAAGCGCAGGTGCAGGCTTTCTCCGCCCGCTTTGCCGAGAGCTTTGGCGCTTCCGCCGCCGTCAATCCGGCCAACCTCGTCAACACCGGCAAGTTCGAGCTGGAAGTCGGGGACGGCGCGGCCAAAGTCTCGCTGGACCCCGAGCAGGGCGGCCTGCTGGAGACGACCGAGATGGGCGGCCGCAAATACCTGCTGGTTCCGGCTGAGGGCCTAAGCGTCAACGGGCTGCCGGTGCAGGCGTAAACGATACGCCAAGATTTACATTTCTGTTGAAGAAAGACGCCGCCAATGCGTATAGGATAAGCATAACACCCAAAGGAGATGATGTTATTGCTTATCGCTATCGACCACGGCAACAAGCAGGTGAAGTCTGTTCACTGTCCGCCGTTCGTATCCGGCCTCCAGCAGAGTTCCACGCGCCCGTTTGGGCGGGATGTGCTGGAATACCAGGACTACTATTACACCCTTTCCGCTCGGCGCATCCCGTACCAGAAAGACAAAACGGCAGATGAACGCTACTTCATTCTGACGCTGTTCGCCATCGCCAATGAGATTGAGCAGGCAGGTGTGTATTCGGATGCCGTGCTACCCATCGAACTGGCGGTCGGCCTGCCGCCGGCCCACTATGGCGCACAGAACCAGGCGTTTGTTCGGTACTTCCAGCGGGAGGGTGTGACGTCTTTTACTTACCACGGCAAACCGTACCGAATCTCCATTCGCTCGGTCATTTGCTTTCCGCAGGCGTATGCGGCTGCGGCGACAATGCTGGCAGATTTGATGCCGGTTCCCAAGGCTCTGATCCTCGACATCGGCGGGTTCACGGCGGACTATTTGCAGCTCAAATATGGGCGAGCTGACCTGTCCACCTGCGGTTCGCTGGAAAACGGCGTCATCCAGTTGTACAATCGTGTCTGCTCTCGCGCCAATGCGGAATATGATATTCTCCTGGATGAGGGGGATGTGGATTCCCTCCTGCGGGGCGATTCCGCCGGGTATACGCCGAGCATTGTACAGCTGGCGGAACAACAGGCACAGGATTTTGTCCGCGACCTGTTTGGCACACTTCGGGAATACCAGTTCGACCTGCGCACCGGTACGGTGCTGTTCATGGGCGGCGGGGCCATCCTGCTGCGCAAGCAGATCGAGCAGTCCGGCCGTGTGGGTGCAGCCCTTTTCCTCGACGAGATCAACGCGAACGCCAAAGGGTACGAATATCTTGCCAAGCTGATGCGGTCGGGCGGTGAGACTGTATGACGACCAAGAAAGACCCCGGGCGGTTTACGGTACGCTTCAACCTCAGCGCCCCGGCGCATCGGGATGCGGTGGCCTTTCTGGAACGCCAGGGCGCACGCAACAAGGCAACCTATCTGGCCAACGCCATACTTTGCTATGAGAACGCCGCGCCGCAATCCGCGGGCAAGGTGCTGCAAGGGCCTTCCCGCGCTGATATTGAGGCAATCGTTTGGGAGGTTCTGGCAAAGTGGCAGCCCGAAACCCTGCCGGATTTAGGGGGCGCACCAGGCACCACACGCAACATCACCCCATCAGAAAATAAACAAAAACATTCCAGTCAGGATGATGCACTGGGGTTGATTTCAGATGCGCTTGCGGCCTTTCAGGGGCAGTAAAAGCAGTCTATGTACAACTGTAAATTGTAAAAAAGCTCATGGAAACCGTTTGGTGGCCATGAGCTTTTTATCGTCTGCGCTTTTCTGCGTTGCGTACCATCGTATCGACAACAGCCAGAATATCACGCCGATCCTCCGGGGACAGCTGGGCGATCCGATCAGCCAGCTGTGTGCTTTTGATTTGATATCCCGTGTCCAGGACGTCGGTCAGAACCATATCGGATGTGACGCCCAGCACGTTCACGATATCAATGAAAGTGTCCAGAGCCGGAATCTTTTCGCCGCGTTCCAGCAGACTGATGTAGTTTACACTCAAATCGACTTTTTCAGCCAGATCTTCCTGCCGCCATTTCCGCTTCTTGCGATAACTCCGAATACTTTCACCAATGGATTGCAGATCCACTGCGATTCCTCCCATCAGTCTAAAACTCATACTAACAGTATAGGCGGGTGAGAGAAACTTCCGAACAAAATAATAGTTATATACTATAACTAATAATTGGAATTTGTGCGTGGCCGTTCTATAATGGAGTGGGGAGGTGGTTCGCGTTGGACCGGGAACAAACGGCGATATTTATTGGGCACAGAGACTGTGTGGCACTAAAACCGCAACGACTAGAAGATGCAATCATCAAACACATGGAGCAGGGCGTGCGTCTTTTCCTGGCCGGAGAGATGGGCCGTTACGATGAGATGTGTGCCAGTGTCGTCCATCGGTTGAAACAACTCTATCCAGGAACCAGGAGTGAACTTGTGATTCCATATCTCTCATTCAATATCCGTAACCCGGATCTCTATGATTCGATTTTGTTCCCTGAAGAATTGGAAGGGCTTTACTATAAAGCGGCCATACCGGCAAGAAACAAATACTTGGTGCAGCATGCAGGCTACGCAATCTGCTATGTGGAGCATAGCTGGGGTGGTGCGGCACAGACCTTGCGAATGGCTCAAAAAGCCGGAATGATCATAACCAATTTGGGGGATGTATATGCGCAATCTTTATGAAAATCAGGAATTGGAAAGGGAGGAAGAAGCCTATTTGTTGCAGAGGCTTCTGACGATGACGGCAAAAGGCCAAATTGTTTGGCACTGCACCTACTTTGCACCTGTTTCCTTTATGATGGCACAAGACGAAGGGGGAGCGGATCCGTTCTTGTCTCAATTATTTACAGTGCAATGCCATTTGAATGGTGTTGGCTGGGAACTGTCGATTTCAGAAACCATCAAGATGCCATCTGGCGTGGGCGAAGTCCGAATCATGGGTGAGCAAGAAAACGGGCAGCATCGGCGCATGGAAGCACTGTACATCGGGAATGCAAAAACACAAACCATCTTGAAAGAAAAGGAACACGAACGATCATGTGGCCCGGTTGCAGCGCGGCTGGCAGGCGCTATCCTGGAACAAATCGAAGAATCGGATGCGGCGTTGGAATCCTACACGTGGGCCACCTTCGATCTTATACGCAACGTGCCGGAGCAGTATTTGGATAACTCTCTCTATAAACTTGGTGAGAGACTGTTTGAGAACAGACAGGCACTGGCATTTCATCAGTGTGTTGTGGACAGAACCTATCGCCAAATGCGGTTGGCCTCTTTGTGAGGGCAGACAGTTGTGAACTGGTGATGTGAAGCGAATGTCATATGACTTCTCTGTTGTGCAGGTTTTGGCATGAAGAAAGCCCGGCAGGCATCGAGCCGCCGGGCTAAAATTGTGGGTTGATCAGTCGGTAAACTCGCCCGTCTGTGGGAAGGTCTTTTGCAGTTCCGGCACAGGCGCGTCAGGGTTGCGGGCATCGAACATCCGCAGCGCAGGTTCATCGGCTTTCTGCCAACCGCCGTCGGTGCGCAGGAACATGGTCAGTTCGCTGTCCACCAATATCGGCTTGTTCGTTCTTGGTGTTTGGCTTGTTATACGGCCCGCACAGGCGGCGGCAAACAAAGTGGAGGACCCGACGGATCCTCCGTGTTCTATTCGTGGATCAATACCGCTCCTGGCGCATCATCCAGTCTTCGCACAGGCGGTGCGCTTCCTCGGCATCTTTGCAGACGCATTCAAACAGTGCACCGCGCTCGGTGCGGTAGCTGTATTCAATCTGGTGGCGGCCGTCTTTGCTCGGTAACATTACGCACCGTTCTTCCCCCGGCCATAACAGAGCAGCATCCATCTTCCTTGCCTCCCACACAAATGCTCACAACGTATTCTATTGTAGCACGGTCCGATCGGTTTGAACATGGATTTTAGGGGCGGACGTTCCTGCCGGCGTACAAGGGGGTGACAACTGTTCGGGCTTCACTTTTGTGGCTCCAACAATTGCACGGCGATGGCATGATAGGCGGGCAACTGGTCATCATACGGCTGGATGCGTCTTAAATATTCCGCTTTCTCAGACTCTGATGCCTGCCAGAGAGGGCACTCTTTGTCGGCATCAAGCATGACGTCGTTGCCAATCTCATTATAAACGCGGTCACAAATCATGGCTGCTGTGTCCACAGGCTCCGACTCCTCGATGGTTCCACGCGGAATATCGAGGAACAAAAACACATACTGCTGTAATTTCGATGACCAGACGTACTCCATAAAATTCGCCTGATCAATATACGGTTTGAACACGGCGAGAACCCGTTCGATTTCCAGTTTGGTCTCGGTGGTATACATACGACTGCCTCCTGTACGGTGTCAAAGCAAATCCCCAAAACTCAACTGCCCATCCTCGCAGCTTCGTTCCAGCACCGGCGGCACGATGGTCAGCAATGTCAGCGCCGCCTGCGGGTCGGTCAGCCAGGGGCGTACCTGGTCATGGGACAGAATCAGCGGCATCCGGTCGTGGATGCCTTCGACCGAGGCATTGGGTGCGGTGGTCAGCACCACATAGCAGTTGATTCCATCCACATTGTCGTAGATGCCCGCCAGATAGATCGGCCGGCCCGGCACCTGGAAGAAATACTTGTGTTTGCCCGCATCCCACTCGTAGTACCCGCTGGCGGGGATGACGCACCGCTGGGCTGCCATGCTGCGGCGGAACATCGGCTTCTCGCAGACCGTCTCGGCCCGCGCGTTGATTATCAGCCCGCCGCGCCAGCCGGGGATGCCCCAACGCTGGAACTCGGCCACGACCTTGCCGCCGCTGGCGATCAGTACCGGGGCGACCTGGGTGGGGGCCACATCGCCGGCCATCGGAAAGTTCAGTTCGCCCGGGAACTGCCCGCGGCTGCGGCGCTCGGCGTCCCGGATGATCTTTTGCATCTCGCGGCTTTCTTTGGAAGAAAACTGGTAACAGCCACACATGACGTTCGCCCCCTTCTATAAGGAACAGCATCGGCAACTTATATGCAATAGCTTACCCCACCACGACCCCGGCAATGCGGAACTCGTCGCTTTCCCGCACCGGGATGGGGGAATAAGCCGGATTGAGTGAGACCAGATACACGCCGTCTGCATCATATTTCAGCTTTTTGCAGTAGCCTTGCTCATTCAACACGCAAAGCACGATCTCGCCATTCTCGGCCTGTTCGGCCTTGCGCGCCCAGGCGATCTGCCCGTCCGCAAACCGCGGCGACATACTGTCGCCCGCCAGCCGGACGCCGAATTCAGCCCTGGCCGGGACGGCGTCGTCCACCTCCATCTCCTCGGCCAGATCGTCGTCCAGCCACTGGCCGGTACCGGCGGAGGCAGGCTGCAGAAATACCGGCAGATAGCGTACCTTGCGGGATACCTCGACCCGTTCATGGTAGCGTGGCGATTCCAGCAAGAGCTCCCGGAACTCAGCCAATTTGGCGAGACCCTCCTCATTTAGGCCGCCAGACATCTGCGCTGTACCAAACAAATAGTAGGGGTCAGTATGATACAGCAAGGCCAGCGCCAGGGCGTGCGGGATGCGCGGCTGCGTGCGCCCCTGCTCCCAGGAGGACAGCGTGACCTTTTGCACCCAATCACTCTCCGGCAAATATTGCCTGATCCGGTCGGCGGCTTCTTGTTGGGTAAGACCGCAGGCTTTCCGCGCTTGGGCCAGACGTTGATTCCATTCCATTGGGATCACCTCGAATTTCTGTACCTATATTATATACCGGGCGAGGCAAAAGCGCAAGAGGAAAACGACAAAAAATATACAAATAATTGCATTATACGGCCTTGAAATCTACAAATAATAGATTTATAATGGACGCATGGAGGGATCGTTATGCCGGGCCGTCACATACTCCATGTCGATGCCAACAGCTTCTATTCTTCGGTTGAAATGCAGGAAAACCCGACCTTACGCGGCAAACGGATCGCCGTCTGCGGCTCGAAGGAGGACCGTCACGGCATCGTGCTGACCGCCAGCTACCCGGCCAAGCGGATGGGCGTGAAAACGGGTATGGCAATCTGGGAAGCGCAGCGATGCTGCCGCGACCTCATCATCGTGCCGCCGCACTACCGCGAGTATATGCGGTACAGCGGCTATATGCGGGAGATTTTGCAGGACTACACCGACCAGGTCGAGGCGTTTGGCCTGGATGAAAGCTGGGCGGATGTGAGCGGCAGTGTGGGCCTGTTCGGCAGCGCGATGACCATTGCGCGGGAGATCAGCGAGAGGGTCAAGCGGGAACTGGGCATCACAGTGAGCATCGGCGTTTCCGACAATAAAGTCACCGCAAAATTGGGCAGCGACTACAAAAAGCCGGACGCCATCACCCGCATTGAGGCGGATAATTACAAGGAGATTGTCTACCCGCTGCCGGTGCAGGACCTGCTCTATGTGGGTCACGCCACCCAGCGCAAGCTCAACTATTACGGCATCCGCACGATCGGGCAGCTGGCGCAGACCAACCCGGAAGTTTTGCATGGCTGGTTTGGCAAGGTGGGGTACTCGCTGTCCGCCTTCGCCCGCGGGCTGGACGCCTCGCCGGTCGCCAGGCAAGACCATGTGGCGGCGGTCAAGAGTGTAGGCAACAGCGGCACCACGCCGCGGGACCTCGTCAACAACGAGGATGTCTGGCTGATGCTGCTGGTCATGGCCGAGAGTGTCGCTATGAGGATGCGGGAACTCGCCATGAAATGCACGGTGGTGGAGGTCAGCGTCCGGGACTGCGACCTGAACGGGTTTGTCCGGCAGCGAAAAATTGATACGCCCACGAGCAGCAGTTTGGAGATCGCACAGGTGGCGTTCGATCTTTTTAAAAGCAACTACCGCTGGGGCAAGCCATTGCGTGGTGTCGGGGTGCGCGGGGCCTCGCTGGTGCCCGCCGATACGCCGGTGCAGCTGGGCTTTTTCAGCAATGCCGAGAAGCGCGAGAAACTGGAGCGGCTGGACAAGGCGGTGGATGGCGTGCGCGAACGATACGGGTACACCAGCGTCCAGCGGGCGCGGATCTATACGGACCGCGGGTTGGGGGCCATCAACCCCAAGGACGACCACACCGTGCATCCGGTTGGGTTCTTTAACGCGGGATGATGGAATTTGGGACAGATAGCAAGGAGGCGCAGCGCAATGTCACGCAAGATCATCGGGCGGGAAAAGCGGTATGTGGAAGTGGATGTCCGCTTCGAGCCGGACGGCCACCTGCGGCCGCTGGCGATCCGCTTTGGCCCGGAGCAGGTGTACCAGATCGACAAGATCAAGGATGTCAGCCGCCGCGCCGCCGAGGTGGGCGGTGTGGGGGATCGGTATGTCTGCGTGATCCGCGGCCAGGAGACGAACCTCTGGATGGAAAAGGGACGGTGGTTTGTGGAGGCCAAGCTGGTGGCTGAAGCGTGACATAATGCAGCCTTTATGTAAAGCAAATGCCGCGGGTGCAGGTGTGAATCGGGTGATTCGGGAACCTGCCTCGCGGCGTTTTGCATCTATGTCATGGCACGAAGCCTTGTTTGTTGTCCGCAATCGGCCGGGCGATTGCCCTGGCATGGCCTTAAGCGGTAATGGCGGTGTCGCTTTTGCGGTACCGTTTTGTCTATGTCTCTAAGATACAGGATAATTTTGACAACCATTTGAAAGGCTTTTGAAGAAACTTCAAACAATATTTGACCAATCCATGAACAGACTACAAGCGCATCGCCCCCAAACCGTTTGCCTGTACCTTTGATGAACAGATGGAAGCAGCCGAAGAATTGTACGGCACACATTTGACTTGCCGGTGGGGCAGTAAGCAGTTGGAGGCTGCGGTGGAAGACCTGGCTCCTTACTATACGAAGCCTGAAATTGAGCGGGTCACCCGCGTGCTGCGTGAACAGAAGCGAAGATACGACGCTTACTTCAAAAAAAAGAAACATTGAAACCGGGACACTTTCAACCAAACGGGTGAAGGTGTCCCGGCTTTTTAGCTTATCAGGTTATTGTGTGAGAAACTCGCCCGTCTGCGGGAAGGTCTTATGTACTTCCGGCACAGGTGCGTCCGGGTTGCGGGCGTCGAACATCCGCAGCGTGGGTTCGTCGGCTTTCTGCCAGCCGGTGTCGGTGCGCAGGAACATGGTCAGTTCGCCGTCCACTTGCATCAGCTTGAAGGTGATGCTGTCGGCCGCCAGGTACCCGGCGGGCACGCCTTCTTCTACCAGCGTGTAGGTATATTCGGTGGTATCGGTGGAGAACAGCAGCACGTGGACACGCGGATCGCCGGCAGCATCCTCGGCCGTCAGCACCGGCAACACATGGGGCGCGCCGGTGGTCTGCCAGCGGTCGATCACGTTGCCGGAACCATCCACCAGCGCCAGTTGGGCGCCGGCCAGAGCGGTGTTGCTGGTCTCATCCAGTTTGGCGATCGTGAAGGTACCCACAGGGGCATCGTACATCGTCACTTTCTGGATGCGGCCGCTTTCCTCAACCACAAAGCGCACGCTCTCGGCGAGTTTGTAGCCGTTCGGGGCGGCAGTCTCTGTCAGAAGGTACTCGCCGGGCTGCAGCCGGTCGATACGGTGGGGCTGGCCGTCGGTGACCCATTCAGCTACCACGCTGCCGTCGGTGTCGGTGATGCGCAGATGCGCGCCACGCAGCTCCTCGCCGTTGGTGATATCCTTTTTGCTGATCTCGACTTTGGTGAAATCGTCCTTCATCTCGACCCGCTGGATCTCGCCGGTGGGCAGTACCTCAAAGGTGACGTTCTCGGCGCGGACATAGCCGTCCTCGGTGGGGGCCTGGGTCTCGATCAGGGTCAGGGTGCCGACCGGCAGCCGCTCGATATAATGCGGCGTACCGTCGGTGACCCACTCAGCCAGGACATTGCCCTCGCCGTCCACGATTTGCAGATGGGCGCCGGGCACCTCCGCGCCGGTGGCAATGTCGGTCTTGGAAATGCTGACCTTGGTGTAGTCGTCCTGCATAAAGACCTGCTGCACCTTGCCGTCGTCCTCCACGGTAAACCGGATGGACCGGGCGGGCACATAGCCCTCGGCGGTCGGGGCCAGTGTCTCCACCAGTGTGTAGGTCGCACCGGCGACCAGCTTGCCCTCGATATAGTGCGGTCCGGTGCCGGAAGTCCAGCTCTCGACCACATTGCCGTCGCTGTCTACGATCTGCAGCTCAGCGCCGGGCACTTCCTCGCCGGTGGTGATGTCCAGCTTGGAGATGCGGATGCGGGTGGGCGCGTCCACCATCGTGATGGTGGTGCCGTCTGCCTTGTGCCAGTCGGTCGTGTAGACGACCTCACTGTCGGCAGGCTTTTCGGCGACCTGCAGCTCCGGGAAGAAGTCCGGGGCCGAGCCGCCTACCAGGTAGACCTTGTCAAAGTCGAGACCGGCAAAGTCCCGCTCATGCAGGCATTTGGCAATGGCGGCTTCGGTGGCGTCATCGGTAAAGGTGACGGTCAGCGTGCCTCCCGTGCAGACCCAGTTGGCGATGACCACGCCGTCCTGGACATTGGTTTCATCTGTACCCGTGAAGAAGCCGGTCACGGCGTCCAGCGCCCGCTGGAGCAGGCCCGGTTCGTCGTCGGCAAATTCCAAGGGCGAAATGATACTGCCGGACTGGTATTCGGCGTTGGCGACCGTTTCGCGCACCCAAAGTTCGGTTTCCTGCGTGTAGACGCCATTGACGGACGCCTGCTTGAGGTAGAACTGGATGGAGCGGGCGGCGGTATAGCCATCGGCAGGGCGGGTCTCGGTCAGGGTGTAGATCTTGCCCAGGTCATCGGCGTAGTCGGGCGCAAAGCTCTGGTTGAGATGCAGCCCGCGCACCACATGAGCAGTGTCGGAAGTTTCCCAGCTGTCCACTACAGTGCCGTTCCAGTCGGTAATGGTCAGCGTGGCGCCGGGCAGCGCAAAGGTAGTGTCAGGATCGGCAGCGGCAAACGCCTGTTTGTCGATGGTGACCTCTGTCTGCTTGTCGGAATGGAGGCAGTCCACCACCTGCCAGGCGATCGTCTGGCCCTCATAAGTGAACTCCACGGGAATGTCCGACTGCTCGATCAGGTAGCCGTCCGGCACTGCCACCTCGCGGATGTAGTACCGGCCGCTGTTGGTCTTCCAGTCGTGGGCATCGCTGCTGCCGTAGTTTTCGCCGCGGATGGGCACATCCACCGGGAAGTGGGCAAGGCCGTCCTCGCCGGTGGTGGCGGTGGCCAGCAGCGTGTCGGCGGCTGCCAGCAGGGTACCGTCCAGGCTGTAGATGTCATCGGCGGTGTACAGTTCGTAGGTCGCGCCGGGCACCAGGATGGCACCTTCGGGGATGCGGTCGCGGTTGCTGCCGCCGGCCAGCAGGGCCGGGGCGGTCTTGATGCCATCCACATACGGCTGGTCATCTGTCATGCCGGCAGAGTCTCGGCCGAGCTTGTAGACGCCGACACCGATACGGCCTTCCTCCACAACGGGCAGGACGCGGTCATTCTCAAACTGGATGGTGCCGGGCAGATCGTCCAATTCATCCTCGGTTGCGTTGGACACATTGACGATGTCGTAGCTGTAGATTTCGTCGCCGCCTTGGGTATGGTCCACAATGGTCTGGGCCAGCACCACGTCATTGCTTTGGTCATTCCAGCCAAAGGTTACGGTATAGGTTTGGTCAGTGAGCACAAAACCGTAGGGGGCCTGCACCTCTGCGATGTCGTAGGACCCCAACGGCAGCGTAATGGTGACCTCGCCGGTGGTGCCGTTGTGGCTGACAGTCAAAAAATCGTAGGTGGCGGGTGTGCGGGTTGGGCTGAACTCAACTTCATCCACCTGGCCTTCTTCGCCGGTGGTCACAGTGGCAATCAGGTCGCCGTCGGCATACCACAGCGTGCCCTGGCGGTCACCGGTGGCAATGTCGCCGTGGGCGCGGATCTCGTAGGTCGCCCCGGCCAGGTTGGCCTGCTCATACTGGAACTGGCCGTCCTCATAGCCGGTCAGGACATTGCCGACTTTGCGGATGGTGAGCTGGCCCAAGGTTTCGTGGTTGTTGTACTCTTCGGTGATGATGAAGTCATCCATGTCATCGGTGGCGTTGCCGACGACTTCCCACACGCGCTCACTGGTCAACTCGAACACGACATTATACTGTTCGTCGTTGAAGAAACCTTCGGGGCCTTCGATCTCGACCACGCGATAGCGGCCGAGCGGCAGCTTTTCGGGTGTTTTAAGGTAGCCGTCTGCGTCAGTGTAGAAGGTGGAGGTCTTGGCGGTGGCGCTGCCCGAATCTGGGTCGGGCATCTCGATGAGTTCCTCTGTCCCGTCCTCCAGAATGCGATAGATTTGGAAAGCCGCATCGGCGATTTTGACCGGTTTGCCGGTCTCGGCGTCGATCTTGATGAGCTGCAAATAGCCTTCCAGTTCCTCGTTCAACACATTGTAGGTCATGTAGGAATTGCTGGGCGTAGTCACACTGCCGTCCGGCTGGCACAGGATGCTCTGAGGCGCGTTGCTGTCCACCGTGACCACAAACGGGTCGGCCTGGAACAGGTCTTTGGGCAGTGTCGTTTCCACGACCAGATACTGGCCATACGGCAGGCCGGTCACACGGATGATGCCTTCCTCGTTGGTGAAAATCTCCGAGAGAATGTACTCGTTTTCCACCCCGGTCGGCACCCAGCCGTCGCTCTGACCGTTCGCATAGTCCTGTGCGGCGGTCAGACTGGCATTGTATTCCTCCACCAGCGTCTGGTCAGATTCATACATCCGGGCGATTGCTGCGCCCTCGCCGCTGAAATCATATTTCGGGGTGTTGTTGTCGTAGCTGTCCTTGCGGTAGGCGTCCAGAATGGACTGCACGTTGTAGGTGCCGTCCGGGTTGCGGGTGAATTGGTCGGCTTTGGACAGCTCCCACACACGGTAGACCGTGAAGCCTGCACCCTCCAACTTGGGGGCCGGGCTGCCCGGGCCGGTCGTGCTGACGATCTTCTGGATGGAGAAGCCGGATTTCAGCACTGCGTCTTTGGAACCATCCGTGTCACGGGTGATGTACTGGCTCTCGCTGCCGTAGGCCAGGGTGCTGTAATGGTTGATTTCGTCGCAGAGATACCCTTCTGCAAAACTGAGGTAATAGCCATCGTATGTCTTGACGCCGGACAGGGTGCGGCTTTCCGCCACCGCGGAATACTGGTTGCGGTAGACATAGTCGGTGTACTCGCCGTTTTCGGTTGCCAGGGGCTGCGTTTCACCGGTGGGCTGCAAGGTTCTGTCCAATACGGGGTATTGTCCGGTCAGATAGAAATGCCCGTCGGTATCCACCGGCAGGACAATGCCCGTGGCGCGTTCAACGAGATAATACTTGCCCAGGTAGAGGTTGGCAAAAGCCAGCACACCGTCACGTATCTCGGCGCTGGCGACCAGGTGGTCTTTGGCGAGAACCGGCAAATAGTCGGTGTCCCAGCCGCCGTTGGTCAGGACGGTTGTGTGCCAGATCGGGTTGCCGTTGGCATCTACGATTTTGGAGTAGTCCACCACACCCGAAACGCCGTCCGGGTGCCGGATATCTTCGGCAGCGTACAGGTCGTACACCGCGCCCTCGATGCTGGCAGTGCCGTGCAAGGCGGTGTCGGCACCTTCCACGGCCTGATCCAGATCAGACTTGGTCAGCACGATCTCGCCGATCACGCGGTCATTGGTAAACTTGCCGCTGACCGGCGTGCTGGTGTACGAATCCTCATTGTTCGCCAGCCCGGTGCTGTCAGTGGTATAGGTGCGGGTGGCCTCCTGCGGCTGGTCATGCAGCGTGACGGTAACGGTGTTGCCTTCCGGCGTGCGCAGCAGGGTCCCGCCGTTGTCGGCGGTGCCGATGTCCGCATTGTAATCCTCGTTGGACAGGTCGATGACCGAGCCGTCGTTGTCCTTGGAAATGGTGAACGCATAGGCGCGTTTGCCTTCTACCTGACCGGCCGTACCAGGCTGGGTGATGTCCGTCCAGTCACCGTAGTAACCTTCCGGGGTGCGGGTCTCCACGATGATAAACTTGCCCTCATTGCGTTGGGTGTAGTACAGCGTGCGGTCAGCCGGGCTGCCGGTGGCATAGCTGCTGCCATTGGCAACGGAATAACTGCCGTCCTCATTGCGGACGACCGAATACTGGTTGTGCCCGCCAAACGGAATGTACATCTGCTCGACCGTGTCCCACTCGAACACCGCAAACTCGGCGTCAGCCGCGATGGGCTGGTGGGTCTCGCTGTCGATCTTGGCAATGTTGACCTGCACAGACCATTCCTCATTGTGGATGGTCACATCGGTGCTGCCATCCGCGGGCACAGAGACCTGCTGCTCGCTGCCGGTGCTGCCGGTATAGGCGTCAAAGCCATGGGGAACCGAGGTCTCGCGCACCGTAAAGGTAATGTTCGCCAGCTGGCTTCGCGCCGATGCAATGGCCGCATCCACGGCGGCCTGTGCCTCGCCCTGCAGCCGGCTGACCGCTTCGCTCTGCGCGGCACTGGCCGCCGCGTTGGCTTCTTCTTGGGACGAATACGGCCCCACGTTCCCGCTGGCCGTGCCGCTGGTCTTACTGACCGTGTAGTGCAGCGACCAGCTGGCCGAGGCATTGCCGCCGGTGGTGTGGTAGGTATCGTCCATGACGTGGCCGCCGGTGGTCACGGTTTGCGACCCGGCAGGCGTCAGGCTCCAGCTGCCGCCGTCAATGCTTCCGCCGGTGGCCGAGGGCGTGATCTCAAACACCGCTTCGTCAATCGTTTCGCCAGTGACAAGGCCGATCTTGTGCAGGCTGAGTCCATAGCTTAAATCCAGCGCCCCGCTGGCCGTCTGCGGGCCAGCCGACCAGGAGGCATAATACTGCGATTCGGGAATATCCGGCACATCCGTACCGCCCTCCTCGGAAATTTCTTCGCCCACAATAGCGACCGTCTGCCAGGCGTACCCGGCCGGAGGTGTGTAGATGTAGGTATAGTAGCCGTTTTCGCCGCTGTAGGCGGTGAACCCGTTGCCGTTGCTATGCTCTGCCAATGCCTGGGCCGATGCACGGTAGGTCTGCGCGGCCAGGCTGTCCGGGTAGTGCTCCATGACCCACAGCTGGGTGTCGTCGTAGTACCGGTAGGCGGTCTCTTCTGCGGCATCGTTTGCAAGGCCATAGGTCGTAGCGGAAGCGCCGCTGTGCTTTTCTTCCAGCAAACCGAGCGACAACTGGTTGAGTCCGCCCCAGATGTTGATCTGGTTGGCATAATGGCTGCCCGGGGTATACTGGCCGGGTTCCAGCTTGGACACATAGGCAAACGAATATGTGGGACAGCCATTGGGCTGGCCGCTGAGCCCGTGCGAGCAGCAGTATGCTTCGATTCCATTGAACCAAATGAGCCAGGTGCCGCCCTCAAAGCTGATCGAGGTAATTTTGCCGGTCGTGAACGGGGGTGTGGGCTCGGCTGCATAGGTGCTGATGCCGCTCTTTGCTGTGACGATCGGGTTTGTGCCGCCGACATCGCTCACCCTGACTTCCAGGCTTTTGCGAAGTTCCGTCCCATCCGGCGCAGCATACACAAATTCGGCAGTGAAATCCTGTGCAGCCTGCACATAGATGCCGTGGGCCGCTGCAGAGGTATCGGTATACGAAGCGTGCAGAATATTCTCGGCTTCTTCCGCATCGGCCGCGTTGCCCTCATAGTCCAGCAGCGTCACGCTGTCCGGCAGGATGATCTCGCTCGAACTGCCGTTGGCCGGGTATTCCGCCTGCACCATGATCGGAACGATGGCGTAATCCTCGCCCTCCAGCCTATCAACTGTGATGATCTCGCCGTCCGCATGAAGGGCTGCGGCGTCGATATGCGCGTCCACACCGTCGTACAGGTCGGTCACCCATTCCGAGATGGAGATGCGCGTTTCACCGGTGGCGATCGGCAGGCCCATGCTGCCGACATAGCTGCCGGTGGGCTTGTCCGGCAAATCGCCGTAGAGGACATCATAGATTTCCTCATCATCCGGCGGTGCGCCGGTGTCTTCGGGCAGTTCCGGCTGCTCCATCGCCAGCTGCATCGAGGCGACCAGCGCGGCCAGAACCGTATAGGCAGCCTGCACCTCATCGCCCTGTTGTTCCTCTTCGGGGATGGCGTAATACAAGTCTTCCGCAGCATACACCGGCGCGGCAGCTTCATCCGAGGCGGCGATGGCTTCGTTCAGCGCGGCTTCCAGCTCGGCGTTGTCCGGGTAGGCCTGCCATGCCGCGCTGGCAATGGCCCACTGGCGCACTGCGGCGAGAATCGACTGCCGATCCAGTGCATTGACAGCGTCCACAAAGGCTTGCGCTTCAGGGCTGAGCGCCGTTTCGGGCGTGGCCGTCTCCGGTGTGGCCGCTGCGGTCACCGCTTCCGGGGCCTGCGGATCGGCGCCGGGGGCCTCCTCGGCAAAGGCTGCGCCCGGCGTCATCGAAAGGCACAGCATACCGGCCAGCAGTCCGGCCAGTATGCGGCGCATGGGTTTGTGCTTCATAACATACCTCCAGTTTCGTCAGGTGGCCGCCTTGGCGGCTTCGGCCTGGCGCTTGTCAAAAATCGCCTTGATCTCTGGCGGGGTGACCCAGGTATCGTCCAGCTCGAACGGCTCGACAGGTTCCGGCAGGACCGGTTTGTGCGGGGCGTCGGTGGGCTTCTGCTCGGCGGCGTCAGCCGGGCGGCCCTCGTGACAGTCCTCGCGCCCAATGGTGATGGAAAATCCGAATGTAATGCTGTATTTTTTCATAAGACGTCATTCAACCTCCACATGGTCTACGAGCTTTGCCACGACCAGATACCGCACATTGGGGTCATCGGTACAGGTGGATAGGGTGAGGATATGGTCATCCGTACTGGCGGTCACCCCGTAATCGAAGGCGCATCGCTCGAAGGCTTTGGCCAAAATCGAGCGGAATTCGTTGTCGGTGGGGTGGGTGGCGATGCAGTCGTAGTCGGTGTCGGCCCGCGCTATGCCGGTGCTGAAGACCTGGTAGGTCAGCATCGCGTCCGAGAGGGACAGGTAGATGTACGGATGTTCCTCGCCAAATTCATAGACGCGGTAGTTGTGCAGCTGGCCGAAGCTGTTTTCAAAATCTTCATCGAATGTGTGGCCGTAGAGGACGAGATTGCGCGGCAGCGTGGCCGTGGTGGTAAGGTCGCAGTCATAGTCGGCATAGAGTGAACCGAATTCGTCGTACTCACCCAAGGCATTGCGGCGCAGGTAATAGTCGTTGTCGTCCGATTGCTGCACCGGGGCGTCAATGTTGGTGCCGGGGATCGTCAGCCATGCGACCGAATCCGGGTTGGCTGCGTGGGCGTCTGCCAGCCGGACATCCGGCGCGGCGGTGGTCACGGGCAGCGGGACGGCTGCGGTCTCGCCGGTGGCTGCCGCCAAACTCCCGGCCACACCTTGGGGCCAGAGCAGCACAGCCGCCACACCGGCCAGCAAAATTGCCAACGGAACCAGCCAAAGGCCATACTTGCGAAAGAATCGCTTCACGAGACCACCTCCTTGCGGGGCAGCAGGATGTCGTCCTCGGCCCAGGACAGGGAGGGCAGCGGCGCAAAGTGCCGTCCGTTCTGCTCCACCCACTGGCCGCGCTGGCAGCCAAACACATGGATGTCGTGGGCGTTGAGCACCGAGAGCAGCGCCTCCAGCTCCTGCGGCTCACACAGCAGGTCGGCCGGGTCGCCGATCAACAGTGTGTTGAACTCTTCATGTTCGGCGCTGGTGATGATCTGCTTGACGGCGGGGCGCATCAGCAAGGGCATGGTGGGCGGCGTGTCGGAGGTCAGCTCCCCAGTCAGACGCCATTGCAGCTTGCGCACCGCCCGCAAACAGGCCTTGCGCTGGCGGCTCATCCCGGCCAGGTCGGCGGTGTTGGATTGGTAGAGACATTGTGCGGTCATCGAAAATTACCTCCTTGTATTGCGATCATCTCGGTTTGCGGTACACTTCCTTACGCAGTGCCAGCGCGCGGCGGTTGTCGTACCAGTGCAGTAACTGTCGTACCAGCAGCGGACTGCCTGCCAGTGCCAGAATGGCCACAATTTTAGAGCAGTTCTTCATCCTCATCCCCCTTTCCGCCCACCACAATATCGTTGGAGGGCACATAGATCTTCTGCTTTTTCGGCGGGGCGGGCGGCGCGGCCTTGGGGTTGGGTTCCGCTTCGCGGCGGGGTCTCGGTGCGGTGGGCCTGCGCAAAATCGTCAGCATACAAGTGAAAATGAACAGCGCCAGGCTGACCAGCATGATGAGCAGCAGCACGTCGGTGGGGATCTCCTGCACCGGCTCCGGCTCGGCGGGGGCGGTGACCGGCGCGTAGTACAACTCAAAACAGACATTCCCGGCCAGACTGCGGCTGATGGTGCCGATATAGCGGGTCGTGGCGAGGTAGGTGCCGTCCTCCTGGGCGGTTTCACTCACGGTCAGGTCAGCCAGCGTCAGCGTACCGGCAAAGCCATCCTCATCACTGTAGTCGATGGTCTCCCGCACTTCGCTGCGGGCTTCCTCGGGGATGTTGCTGTAAACGGATACATCAAAGGTCTGCTCGGCGTCCTTTTCCTCGATGGCACCATCTTCCGGCGTCTCGGTGACGGCCCAGAGGGTGTAAGGCTCGCCCATGCGGGTCAGGCCGTCCAGTTCCAGCGTGTCGGCGGTGGTGCCCTCCGGCACGCGGTAGCGCATGACGATCAGCGTCTGGCGGCCGTCGGGGACGGTGGCGATCTGGTAAGGATAATACGCCGGGGTTGATTCGACGAAAATATTACTATCTGTATTATCGCCGGGGGCTGTCTCGTCTGTATTATCTGCTGCGCTGCTCGCTGTTTCCGGCGACGGCCCAGGCACGGGCGAGGGGGCAGCCTCCTCGGCCAGCGCCGGCAGGCAGCACCCTGCCGCCAGTACGCAGGTCAAGAAGAATATGGCGATCCGTTTGGTCATAACGTGTCCTCCTTGTATTCAGATTGTTTGTTCAATTCCCGCTCCACGATCCGCCGCAGTTCCTCACGGTCGGTGGTGATGAGCTCCTGCTCCATCCGGCTGCACCGGATGGCGACGGTCACATGGTTGGAGTTGGTGGAGATCAGGGCGTTGCCGCGCTCAAACCGGGTGATCAGGTCGATCTCGGCGTCGGTCAGTTTCAGCACCTTCTGCACCAGCTGGGCCTCGTCCTCCTCCAAATTCAAAATGATCTTGATCTTGCAGTTGTTGAGGATGCCGCGCCCGTACTTGCCGTCCTCCAAAGCAAAAAAGTCGGAGATGTCCTGGGTGGCGATCAGCGGCGCGCCGCCGTACCCGCGAATGGTCTTGACGGCCTCGAAGATGTAGTTGGCAGCCAGCGAGTTGGACGAAGCACCGATGATCTGCCATGCCTCGTCCACCACCAGCAGCTTCGGTTTGGTGATGTCCTCCTTGACCTTCGACAAGGCAAAGTTGAAAGCGATGAAGGTACCGACCACCAGCATATCCCCGGTCAGGTCACTGATGTCCAGCACGGTGTAGGGGTTGTCCAAATCCACATTGGTGGGCCGGTTGAAGTTGGACGCTGACCCGGTCACAAACACCGAGAGGGCGTTGGCCAGCCGGTGGGCCTCCGGCTTTTCGCGCAGCACTGCGTACAGGTCGCCGGGCAGCGGCATTTCCCGGTAGCGGCTGGGGTCTTTGGGGTCGAGCAGGCTGTCGTTATCGTGGGTGATGCCTTTGCGGGCGTAGGTCTCGATGAGGGCCTCGTCCAAAATCTGCGATTCCTCGTTGGTCATGTCGCGCAGCCGGAGCGAAAACAGAACGTGCAGCGTCTGGATCTGCGCAGCCAGGATGGAACGCTGCAGGGCCGCGCCGTCCAGCACCTCCCGGCTGCGGGTGTCCTGTTTGCGGATCTCCATGAAGTTGATGGTGTCGGGGCTGCCGGGGCCGAGCCGGATGAAGGTGCCGCTGACCGATTTACACATCCGATAAAATTCGTGCCCTTTCAACGGCGCGATGATGTACACCGGCACCCCGGAGAGCCGAAACCGGTGGGTGATCAACTGGGTGGTAAAGGTTTTGCCTGCGCCGGAAGTGCCCATGAGGGCGATGCCGCCGTTTTTGTAGATGCGGGTGTCGAAGTTGTTGAGGGATACCAGCGAGTTGTTGTACTGGTTGACGCCCAGCAATACACCGTTTCGGTCGCACAGCTCGTAACTGACCAGCGGGTAGCAGGAGGCCACGCCGAAGGTGAGCATATTGCGGCGGTATTTTTTGAAGAGCCGCGGGTCGATCTGGCACAGCGGCAGCGCCGAGAGAAAGGCGGCTTCCTGCCGGAACCGGCAGAGCTGCAGATCCATGTCCTGCGAGATACAGAGCTTGCGCAGCTCGCCCACCCGCCACTGCAGGTCCTTGGGGTTGGCCGCCGTCACCGTCACAAGGATGGCTGCGTAGTAGAAATCTTCCCCGTTGGCGAGGCCGTCCTTGAGGAAATACCCCGAACGGATAGCACCGGCCAAATCATCGAAGTCGGTGTTGGTGTCGCTGGTCTCCTTGATGCGGCTGCGGTTGAGCCGAATTTGCTGACCGATCTTCTGGATCATCCGTTCCTTGGGCTGGCGTTCGACGAATAAATCCACGTCGATGCCCTCGCCCGCGTTGACCAGCAGGTTCAGCCACCCGGCCGTCACCTGGGGGCGGTAGCCGTCGGCGGGGATCATCAGGTAGGCGTGGCATAGGCCATCCATACAGACATACTTACCGTGTTTGAAGTCAAGCGCGGGCGGGATCAGAAAGGCGTTGGCCGGAATGTCATCAAGGGCGGTGACATCCTCCTCGGCCAGAAAGCTCGCCAGCACATCCTGGATGCGGTCGGGCAGCGGATGCTTCACCGCTGTTTGCCGGTTGAGCAGGTCGTAAAACACCTCGGTGACGAACTCGTCCTCGTTGTCATGCTCCACGACGTTGTTGCCGCACTGGCCCAGGTAGGTGCGAAAGTTGCGGGCGGTGGTTTCCAGCATCGAGACGATCTCGGCATAGGGGGTATTGCGCTCATTCACCGGGCTTTCGTACTGAAAAATGACGAAGAAGCGGCGGCTGACGGCGTCCCGGGAACCAAGGCGGGAGACAAAGCGGATGTAATCCGCATGGTGCGGGAGGACGGCGGGGTCTTTCTCGTTGGCTTCATCCTCCCGCAGCTTGGCCAGGTAGGCGTTGACGGCGGCTTTCTGGGCCAAACTTTTGATCTGCAATTTGACCGGCGCGATCTTGAGCATACTGGCAAAGGATTGGATGACGTTGCGCTGTTCCCGCGCCGACCGCAGCATGAAGTTGATGGGCTCGACCTCCAGAATCTTGATGTACCGGCCATCGGTGGTTGTCACGATACCATTCTCAATTTTGGCGATCGGCAGCAGATCGTAGAGAGTCTGGCTGCGGGCCAGCTTGCCGGGGGTGGTGCTGCGCTTGCGCACCGTCTTGGCTCCCTTGGGCAGCCGGGCCTCGTCCTCGTAGTAGACGACGCGGTATTTCCTGCGGTTGATGAACCGCAGATGCCGCCGCTTGTTGGCTTCGAGGTTGCCCTCCACGGTGGGGGTGACGATGCGCCTGCGCCGCAGGAAGCGGAACCAGTGGGCCAGGAACTCGGTCAGGCTGTCGCCCTCAATGCCCACGACGGCGAAGATCGCCAGCGGCAGCGAGATGACAATGACGAGAATCAGCCGCCAGTTGAAGGGCAGTGGCAGGTACATGAGCGGGATGCCGGTGCCGGCGGCCAGAACGGCGGCCTCCACCGCATTGCGCAGCCGGATGCTGCCACCGAAGATCGAGCCCGTGTCGATGAAATTCTGCGGGATGAAGTAGACATCCCGCCGCTCACGCTCCGCCAAAGGCATTCCTCCTCTCAGTTAAAATGGATCTATGTCAATGCAGATACTGCTCCGGGTCTGTGTACTGCCCGTTCACGATGAAGCATATATGCAGGTGGTTGCCGGTGGAATCGCCGGTGGAGCCCACCTCAGCGATGGTGTCGTACTTGCTGACCGTCTGGCCAACGCTGACCAATAATCGGCTGCAATGGGCATACAGCGTGCAGATGCCGCCGCCGTGGTCGATGACCAGATAGTTGCCGTAGCTGGGCGAGGTGGTGGCCGTGATGACCGTCCCACTCTGCACCGCCAAAATCGGGGTGCCGTAGCCATAGGCAATATCCAGGCCATTGTGGTTGGTTGTGTCCTTGCCGGGCAGGCCGACATCCGGCCGTTTGCCAAAGCGCGAAGTGATGTGGGAACGCCAGGCGGGGTCGTTGAACGGGTTGCCGAAATCGCCCTCGGCCACCGGCACGGTGCTGCCGGCGGTCAGATCGTTGATCTGTTCGAGAATGGAAATGCCCTCGCGCTCTTCGATCTCCTGCAAGTACAGCGTCAGGTTTTGGGCGTAGTCGCTGGCAAAGGCACGCTCGGTTTCATCCAGCTGCCAGATTGTGTCTGCAAAGTAGTTGTCGCCTGCGTAGGAGATGGTGTAAGTCGTGTAATCGTGGGTTTCGGGTACTTTGGTGGGTACGCCGTCCACGATCTTGTCCACCATCTCGATCTTGGTCTCGGTCTCGGCGGTGTAGCTGTAATACTCGTCCTGGTGGGCCTTGACCTGTTCGGCCAGGTCGTCGATGCTGATGGACTCATAATCGGTGGCACCCATGTGGGCGCAGTACATCGAGAGAATTTCAAGCGCGTTAAAGGTGACCTGCCCGCCCACAGGGTCCACGACCTCGGTGGAATAGCGGCCCTTGCTGTCCTCCTCGATCTCGGCCAGAACATCCTCGTAAGCCGTTTGCAGCACCGCGCCGATGCTGTTCTTGATTTCGATGACATTTTCGGCGATCTCCATCTCATCGGTCAGGACGGTGTCGCTGGGGGCCAGCAGACTGCCGAAGACCACGGCGGGCAGCGAAAGAATCAGCAGCACTGGCAACAGCAGTACCACCACAATGACCGTGGCGGCCTGTTTGTGGTATTCCTTGACAGTCTGGGCCGCCGCGCCCGCCGCACCGCCCGCTTGGGCGGCCTGCACGATTTTGGCGACCTTGCTGGCGGCACGGGCGGCGTCGGTCAGCTGGTCAAGGCTGTCTCTGCGTTCATCCGCCACGGTTCTGCCTCCTGGCGGGGGCTTTGGGCAGCGCGGCGACCTTGCGCTCCTCGTACTGGTAATGGCCGCGCTCGTCTTTGGTGGTGGGGGTGCGCTCTACGGCCGAGGCGGCGTACACCTTGTACCACTGTTCGCCGTCCCGGGAGGTCTGCACGGTGTAGTGCCCGCTGGGCCGCTCGAACTGCCTGGCGTTGTACATGGCGAACTGAATCTGCCCGCAGCCCGGGATGATCTCCCGCCCGGTGATCTTGCCGCCGCCGATCTCCACATCGGTGGTGCGGTTGCCCATCTGGCCCAGCGCCACCCGCTGCAGGGCAGCCTGCTGGAGACTGGAAGAGGTGGGGATGGTAGCCGGGGAGGCTGTACCGCCGGAAGCAGCAGGTCCGCTGCCAACGCTGGCGGCATAACCGGCGGATGTTTCACCCGCGGCAGCCCCCGCGGCCTGGGCAATCTCTGTTTCATAGCCCGGCGAGACCGGCACGGCAGTGTCGCCTTCGAGTGCCAGCGGGCTGGTGGGAATGGGCGCATCGGCGGGAATGTCTGCGCCAACGTCATCCAGGACAGCACCGTCCGCCGAAGCAGGGATGGCCCCAAAGCCATCCGCGGAGAAATCGGCGGCAGCATCCGCACTCCCTTGAGCGGGCGCCGGGTCGGGCGTCCCGGCAAAGTAGCCCTGCATGGCTTCCTCGGCGGCCGCGCCGTGGATGGCGCCGGGCGTCTGCCCGGTGGCGACAGAGCCGATGACCCGGCTGGCAAATCCATTGTCCTGGCCGAGCGTACTTCTATATAGAGAGGCACCAAGGCCGGAAGTGATCCCGCCGCCACCCGAACCGCTCATGGAAGCGGCCGTGTCGGTCTCTAGCTTGGAGCTGACCATCCCGGCCAGCCCACCGGAGAATGCCGAAGCTGTGCCCGCCCCGGCTGCGGCGCTTCGGCTGCCCGCGCCCGGCATCTGGCCCGAAAGGACGGCCTTGCCTGCCTGCATCCCGCGCAGCGCCATGAAGGCTTCGGCCAGGATGGAGCCGGGAGCCCGCCCCACACCGAGGCCCATCGCCTGGAGGATGCTGTCGAGCTTGGTGCTGACCTTTAAGAAAGCGATGGCGCAGAGGAACCAGACAAACAGGTTGCCGGATACCACTTCCTTGCCCTGGCTGGCGACGGCAGCTTCCACGTCGGCTTCCGACACAGCCAGCGCGGGCAAGGCCCAGCAGACTGCCATTGCGGCCATACCGGGCAGCAGAATGACCTGTTTTCGCAAACTTGATTTGTGCATAACGCCTCCTTACAACGCCAGCGGGTTCGCCAGAAACTCGGCCACCATGTTGGTGAACAGCTTGAGACACCAGGCGTTCATGATGAGCAGGAACAGCTGGCTGGCAAACACCCGGCACCAGCTCTTGAAGATGTTCGAGGTGCTGCGCGAAGCCCCCAGCGCAAACGCCACCGGCGCGGTGAATACGAGAATGCCCAGCGTGATGTACCGCTCGGCGGCCTCCAACAGCAGTTTGAGATAGTTCCACGCCAGGATGATGAGCAGGATCAGGGCGATGAGGGCTACCGACCCGTTGGCGATGACGCCGATGATGACCAGCAATATGGAATTGAAATTGCCGAACTGCACGGCAGGCAGGGCGCTGTCCACGATCCAGCTGTAGGGCGTGCCGCCGATGGACAACGCCAGGTTGACGATGTCGTCGGCGTACCAGATGCAGAGCAGAAACACACCGCTGCGCAAAAGCAGTTTGACCGGGTCCTCGGTCTCCACGTCCAGCCCGGCACCGTAGTTTTTGAACAGGCACCAGATCAGGTTCAAGAGCAGCAGCCCCACGCCGATCCAGACAAAGATCTCGTACATGGTCTCTGCAGCCGGAAAATACCGCTTGAAGGTGTTCATATCGCAGCCCAGCGCCCCCAGCACCGAGGTGGAAATCAGGTCGAGCAGGTTCATGACCTGGGTGGCCAGCCACTCGACAATGCCGTCTAAGATTCCCATGCGCGGCCTCCGTTACGGGGTACCGGGCGTCCAGGTTCCACCGGAAAAGAACGGCGTGATGTAGGCCATAATGAAGCCCAGCCCGTTGAGGATGGCCCAGGTGATGACGATGCGCTTGAGCCATGCGCGGCTGTCGTCCACCGTGCGGCCGTTTTTGGAAAAGTTCATGAGCAGCAGTGCGACCGAGGCACAAACCACCGCCGTAATAGTGGAGATGGAAACGATCTGGGTGTAGACGTCCTGCATGATCTCGGATGCCTTAGTCCAGACGGTCGTGCCGGATGCGGCGCTGGCGGGCAGCATGGTCGTACCTGCCACGAGCAGGCCGAACGAAACCTGATCCGCCAGGCGCATGAACCTGCGCACGGCGGATTGGGAAAATTTGAGCAAATGCATGGATTCCTCCTTTGTCAAGGCAAAATGGCATAACAAAAGGCGCCCCCTCGGTCGTTTGACCAAAGGGACGCCGTTGCGGCTTCGCTTGCTTTTTAAGCCGGTATCATTATAGCATGGGTGGATTGCAGGAAAAAGGACGCGGGTTATATAAATACTGTGCAGATTTTGCGCAAAGGATGAAACGAGGATTGAAGTCTGCTTACGCAATGATTCTAGCTTTTGAGCCCCTCCCTACGAGCTCGTAAACGGTATCCAACTCCCATTATAGTTTCCAAATCCTTGTCGAGCAAAAGTTTTTTGCGTATGGTACAAACATGGATGTCCACGGTACGGGTTTTAAGGGTGGCTGGAGTGCCCCAAACCTCGGACAATATATCTTGTCGGGCAAGCGTTTCCCCTATGTGTTGAAGCAGGTAAATGAGCAGGCGGTACTCCATCTGTGCAAGATGTACAGGCACCCCTTGTACCAGAACTGTATGTGCCGTCGGTTCTATCCGAATAGCACCATAGGTGATTTCATATGAATCACCATGCTCCCGCATCTGGATTCACTCCCTTCAATTCATATGTATCCCGTAACAAACCTGACAAAAACAAGGTGGTCAGAAGTACGACAGCTAACAGAAGTAGGGCAATCCATTCGTAACTGTAGGGCAAGCTCTCGCCGCTGTAGCCTTGCGTCGTCAGCAGGGCGGCGGCGTGGAACAGCGGCCAGAAACCCAGCCACTCAATGCCGCCCTCCATGCCCGAAAGGCTCAGCAGCGCCGGCAGGCAGTACCCCACAGCGCTGACGAACAGCGCGGGCAGCAGGTTGCCGAACGCCTGGCCGAGCGTGAGGGTAATCGCCCCCATACACAGGCAGGCGGCCGCCCGGCAAAGGAACCAGAACAGCAGCACGTCGGACAAGGTCACAAACGCGGGCAGGCTTTCAAACTCTGCAATGCTCATCGCCGGGGCAAAGACGGCGGGCAGGCCGTAGTCCCGCAATACCTGAACAAGATGCGGCAGGCAGGACGCTGCCGCGATCGCCACCGCCACGCCGGCGCTGATTGCGAGCTTGGCCCGCACCGTGCGCTTGCGGCCGAGCGGCGTCGTGCAGAGGATCGTCTCCATGCCGCCGCGGCGCTCCATCGAAAACAGCCCCGAAAAGCACAGTGCGCAGGCCAGCCCGGCCAGCAGCGTGTCCTGCACATCGGCCTGGCCGGTGAATCCGAATAACTCCCGGTAGCCGCTCTCATAGACCAGCCAGGCGCCGGGGTGTTCCTTCAGATAGTAGTTGATGTTCTGGTTGA